>Ga0075152_10003281_pt1 | contig 11340 bp, 9 predicted proteins | sample JI61114C2DNA_FD_70964 | JGI IMG/M metagenome (GOLD analysis project Ga0075152, IMG submission 70964) | Wastewater effluent complex algal communities from Wisconsin, to seasonally profile nutrient transformation and Carbon sequestration -... | ecosystem: Engineered > WWTP > Effluent > Algae...
TGAAGTTCGCATCCCAGTGCGGGTTCACGCTCCAGTTGATTTCAAAGCAGCCGCCCATCCAGTCGATGAATTCCTTGTTCCCCTTCTCGATCGTCGGCTCCACGGCGTAGTGCAGTGTCACAAAGCCGCAGCCACGCTTCATCTCCGCGTCGAGCTGCGCCAGACGACCTTCCTGAAGGGCTGGATGCCCGCCGCCGCCGTCCGAGTAAATGACCACTGTGTCCGCTTTCGAAAGTTCTTCCTGCGAGGGCCACTCGCCATTGAGGTGATGCTTGATCTCCACCTGCTCTCCCGCGCTTTGTTCCAGGCACTTCTTCAACAGTTGGATACCCGCATTGTGCTCATGCTGGCCGGGACCATGCGAAGGCTTCCCCGCGATCATGACGATGGATTTCTTGTCCGCTGAAAAAGCAGAACCGGCGAGGGAAACAACAACGAGGAGGGAAAGCAGGCGCTTCATGGTGAATTGGAGGATGGAGCAAACGCACTGCCATGAGAAGCCTTTTCATCCACTCATCATCGGTCTTCAGGCACAGGCGGTGATCATCTTCTGCTGGGAGTCACGCACGAACCGGCACTGCCACCATCGCGCCAGCGGAAAGCCGACCCATGCCATCCAGTGTCGGGGGCGTGAAAACGCACGGATGACATACCACACGCTCCCATCCGAACGCCGCTCGATGATGAACATCTCCTCCCCGCACTCCGCGTGCTCCGACAGGGTGCCATACACAAAACCATGCGTTGTCTCCGAGTCGCAGCGTCGCAGAACACGACATGGATTCACCCACCAAAGGCCGCAGATGCGCGTCACCATCGCCACCATCTGCCCGGTTACCTGACCTCGGGACTCCAGCCGCACCACTTCTGCCCAGAGCGGAAACATCACCCACTCATCCAAGGCTCGACGGGCTTTCTCGTAAATGGCATCTCCGCTGCCGAGTCGCACTTCATGGTCATCAGCTATGAAGCCACTCCCCGTAATCATCTCGTAGCTCAGTGGCTCGTCATGCCACACGGAAAGCAATTCATGGAGGTGTTCAGTCGAGGGCTTGTGCAGGAACAGCATACTTGACCATGCAAGGGGAGCGTTTCATGGCCACTGATGATTCAAATTGCCCATTTTCTCCCATTAAATCCCCGCTGGAAATGCCCGCGAAAGCCTCTAACATCGCCGCCCCGTAGCCCTGACGCGTGACGTCATGGGCGCGGTTCTTTCCCAGCCTCCCCCCATGCCAGCCAAGAAAACTCAGGTTTGCGACCCCGTGGAGTCCGTCATCGCGGACATCCGGGCAGGTCGCATGGTGATCGTGACCGATGACGAAGATCGCGAAAATGAGGGTGACCTCATCTGCGCCGCAGAGAGCATCACGCCCGCGATGGTAAATTTCATGGTGCGCGAAGGCGGCGGGATGCTTTGCGTGCCGGTCAGTCTTCAGATCGCCCAGCAGTTGAATTTGGAAAGCATGGTGCCGGAGAATCGGGAGGCTTTTCGCACAGACTTCACCGTTACTGTGGATGCGGCGGAGGGCATCACCACAGGCATCAGCGTGGCGGATCGCGCCCGCACGATCCGCCTGCTCGCCAGTCCAAAGAGCACAGCGGCAGATTTCGTCCAGCCTGGGCATATCAATCCGCTCGTGGCGAAACCCGGTGGCGTGCTCCGCCGCGCCGGTCATACCGAAGCAGCGGTGGACCTCTGCCGCCTTGCCGGTGTGCGTGAAGCAGGTGTGCTGATCGAGATCATGAACCCGGACGGTACCATGGCGCGGATGCCGGAGCTGAAGAAGTTTGGCAAAAAGCACGGGCTCAAAATCGGCACCATCGCCGATCTCATCGAGTATCGCCGTCGCAGTGAAAAGCTGGTGGAGAAGCTCGAAGTCGTGGACATGCCCACGGACTTCGGTGTGTTCAAACTCCACCTCTACCGCAGCACGCTGGATGGAGTGCATCATGTGGCCCTCGTCATGGGCGACATCAAGGCTGCGGACCCAACGCTCGTCCGCGTCCATAGCGAATGCCTCACGGGAGACATCTTTGCCTCACGCCGCTGTGATTGTGGCAGCCAGCTTCATGCGGCCATGAAGCGTGTGTCCGAAGCGGGCAAAGGCGTCATCATTTACATGCGCGGGCACGAGGGCAGGGGAATCGGCCTGCACGGCAAAATCCAGGCCTACAAGCTCCAGGAAGAGGGACTCGACACGGTCGAGGCGAACATCAAGCTCGGCTTCCCCATGGACCTCCGTGATTACGGCATCGGTGCCCAGATCATCCACGATCTCGGCGTGCGGAAGATCCGCCTCATCACGAATAACCCGCGCAAGATCGTCGGCCTCGACGGCCACAGGCTGGAGATCGTGGAGCAAGTCCCGATCATCTCCGAGCCGAACCCTCACAATAAAAAGTATCTCGAAACCAAGAAGAAGAAGCTCGGCCACAAGCTCTGATCTCTGTTTCAGGTTTCCTCACTCGTCATTCCCCCCATGTCGCAACATTCCCCCACCCGACCACGCCCCATCCAGGAGCCCGTGTCCATCGCCATCGTGGCGAGCCTTTATAACAATCAATTCGTTCAGGGCCTGCTCGACGCCAGCCGCGAAGAGTTGGAAGAGCTGGCCCCCAATGCCTCCATCACCGTCTATCGCGTGCCGGGAGCGTTTGAGATTCCCGTTTGCTCCGAGCTGGTGCTGAAAAGCACGAAGCCCGATGTGCTTATCGCCTTTGGCGTCATCATCCGCGGCTCCACCGAGCATGCGGATCTCGTCGGTGCCTCCGTCACTGATGCGCTCCAGCAGATGGCGGTGCGTCATGTCACGCCGGTCATTCATGAAGTGCTGCTAGTGAACAGCGAAGAGCAGGCTGAGGAGCGCTGCCTGGGTGTCACCATGAATCGTGGTGCTGAGGCGGCTCAGACCGCCGTGAACATGATGAGCCTCTTCCGCAAGATGCGGGCGAACTTCGCCGGAACCTCAGCCCTGGAGGACGCCTGAGATGGGTAAACGTCGTGAAGGGCGGGAAGCCGCCGTACAGTTCCTTTTCGCTCATGAGCTCCACTCGGAGCACTCGCTCGATGAGCAAAACGCCTTCTGGGAGATCCACAGCGCCAAGCCCAAAGTGCGCGCCTACGCCGAGGAGCTGATCCGTGGTGTGCTCGCCCACATCACCGAGATCGATGCCGTCATCGCCCCCGTGGTGGAAAACTTCCGCATCGAGCGTCTCGCCAACGTGGACCGCAACATCCTCCGCGTGGCCGTGCATGAGCTCATGCATGTGCCAGATGTGCCAGGCCCAGTGATCATGAATGAGGCCATCGAGGTCGCCAAAAATCTCAGTGGCAGTGAGTCCGGTGCCTTTGTGAATGGAATCCTGCACAAGATCGCCCAGCGCATCCGCCCGCGATCCAGGCCAGCGGCAGCACCCGCTCCGGTGGTGGCGGCAGACCCAGCCAGTGCTGAGTAGAAAGTCCCATGGCTTTCGATCTTTTGCATTGACGCACGGTCTCGTGTCGGGATAGATAGCGCCCGTTTCCCGCCCTGCGCGGGGTCGATTTTGGTGAGGTGGCTGAGTGGTCGAAAGCACATCTTTGCTAAAGATGCGTAGCCTTAACAGCTACCGAGGGTTCGAATCCCTCCCTCACCGCCATTGACCCACAACCGCCTAAAGGCGGACGACACTGCGAAGACTGCACCACTAAGTGCGTTTATCGGGATCATGAAGGCCAACCTCGCCCTTTCTTCGACTCTGCTGCTCGCGCTCCCCATTCATGCAGCGGAGGACATGGCGTTCTTTGAGTCCAAAGTCAGGCCCGTGCTGGTGAAGCACTGCTACGAATGCCATTCCGCTGAGGCGGGTAAGTCCAAAGGCGGGCTCACCTTGGATACGAAACAGAGCATTCGAGCCGGTGGAGATACCGGTCCTGCCGTGGTGCCGGGTGATGTGAAAAAGAGCCTGCTGCTGACGGCAGTTCGCCACGCCGATCCAGATCTCGAAATGCCACCGAAGGGCCCGAAGCTGCCCGACTCAGTCATCGCGGATCTGGAGACATGGATCAAGATGGGTGCGCCTGACCCACGCGAGACATCAGGCAAGGTGGCGGAGCGCCCGCCGGTGGATGTGGAATCAGGGAGGAAGTTTTGGAGCTATCAACGGCCCGTGATGCCGAGGCAGTCTGCGGAAGGCATCGACGGCTTCATTGCCGCGAAGCTGAAGGAACATAAGCTGTCTGCTGCGCCGGAAGCCAAACCGCAGGTCTTGATGCGCAGGCTATATTTTGATCTCATCGGCCTGCCGCCGACACCGAAGCAGATGGAGGCCTTCATGACTCAGGGCTACGAGCGCACGGTGGATGAACTGCTGCAAAGCCCGCGCTTCGGCGAGCGCTGGGGACGGCACTGGCTGGACGTAGCGCGCTACGCGGAATCAAACGGACGTGAGTCGAACCTGGCCTTTCCCCATGCCTGGAGATACCGCGACTATGTCATTGATGCGGTGAACGCGGATGTGCCGTTTGATCGCTTCATCACCGAGCAGATCGCGGGAGATCTGCTGCCTGCCAAAGATGATACTGAACGCGCGCGTTTGCTCATCGCCACGGGTTTACTGGCACTCGGGCCGAAGGGGCTCAATGAGATGGTTCCCGCACAGTTCGCAGCGGATGTGGCCGACGAGCAGCTCGATACCGTCTCGCGCGCCGTGATGGCGAGTTCCGTGGCCTGCGCGCGCTGCCATGATCATAAGACGGAGCCCTTCAGCATGGAGGACTACTACGCGCTGGCGGGCATCTTCAAGAGCACGCAGACCTTTTACGGGAACTGGATCGACTCGGAAAACAGCAATCACGGGCATCTCATCCGCCTGCCTGATCTGCCGGGTCAGGTGATCCCGAACAGGCCGGTGACTCCACAGCGGGTGAAGCAGATCAAGGCTGATCTGGCCAAGCTCAATCAGGAGGAGAAAGACCAGACCGCCTATGCCCTCAAGGCCAAGGCGGAGGGACGTGACATCAGCAGCGAGTATTACAAAATGCTCTCCAATGCCATCCGCATCCTCTGGACTCGGGGCGGCCTTCTGGGCCAGCTCGAAACGGTGGACGAGACCGGCCGCGCGCTGCCGCTATGCATGGGGGTGAAAGACGCTGAGAAGATCGCCGATTCGCAGCTCTACGAGCGCGGCGAGATCGCCCATCCGGTGAAGGCGGTGCCGCGTGGCTTTCCGCGCGTGATCGAGGTCGGCGGCAAGCTTTCCAAAGAACAGAGCGGGCGTCTCGAACTCGCGCAGTGGATGACGAGCCGCGAGCATCCGCTGACCGCCCGCGTCATGGCGAACCGCGCATGGCGGCATCTCTTCGGCGCAGGCATCGTCCGCACCGTGGATAATTTCGGCTTCAGCGGCGAGCGCCCGAGTCATCCTGAGTTGCTCGACTACCTCGCCATCCAGTTCATGGATGGCGGCTGGTCGGTGAAGAAGCTCATCAAGGAGATCGTCATGTCGAAGACGTATCGGCAGGCAAGTAGAACGAACTTCCAAGTTCGTTCTGCTGGTGAGAAGAGTGAACTTGGAAGTTCGCTCGACGCAGATCCCGACAACCGCCTGCTCTCCCGCGCCAACATCCGCCGCCTCGATGCCGAGGTGATTCGTGACTCCATGCTCGCCGTGTCCAGGCGGCTCGATACCTCCCGCCGCCCCGGATCACTCGTGGCGGAACTGGACGGCCAGTCCGTATCGCTCATCGGCTTCAATCAAAAGCTGCCGAAGGACCTCGATGGCATGGCACGCCGCTCCATCTACCTCCCTGTGATCCGCGATCACCTGCCCGACGTGCTGGAGCAGTTCGATGTGGCGAACCCGAACCTCGTCACCGGTGATCGAGACGTGACCAACGTGCCACTTCAGGCGCTCTACCTCCTGAATGGTTCCTTTGTGCAGGAGCAGGCCGCGGCTCTGGCCGAACGAGTGATGAAGGAAAAAACCACCCTTCCCGAGCGCCTCCGCCGCGTCTTCGCCCTCTGCTTCAACCGCCCGCCGGATGCGAAGGAGCAACAGCTCGCCGAGGCTTTCTTCCAGCCGGGCAAAAGCGACGACGCCAAGCTCATGACCGCCTTCTGCCAGTCCCTGCTCGCCAGCGCCGAGTTCCGGTTCGCGGATTAACAAGGGTTGATCCAGGGTGAAAAAGCCGCCGTCTGCATGGAAAGGCTGGAGAAAGTGCAGATGGCTGGTGACATTCTGGCGAGTAGGCCGAGTGACTCCGGGCTTTTTCAATAAATCGATGTCCTGCATGCTCTTGCCTGCGCGACTTTTGCAGCAGGAAAGAAGGCTTTGGCGGGCAGGCAGGGGAGAAAATCTGGCAGGCGCACGGATAGTCGATTGCCATGAAAGTTGCTTCCGAGCCTCTCCCACGCCAAATGGGGGAACTAGTCATGCCCGCCCGTCCACGCGCCGAACTCCCCACCACTCATGTGCCTACGAAGCAGATGGCGGTGTATGCGGCGCTGCGCGCGGAGATCCTGGGCGGGGAGTTGAAGCCAGGGGAGGTCATCGTGATCGATGCCCTGGCGAAGCGCTTCCAGGTCAGCATCATCCCCGTTCGGGAGGCGCTGCGCCAGCTCCAGTCAGAGCGTCTGGTGGAGATACGCCCCCATACCGGTGTGCGGGTGACGACGGTGGATGTGGCATCGCTCGGCGAGATATTTGCCATGCTCGGCGCGCTGGAGGGGCTCTCCGCCATCCAGACCCTGCCGCATTTAAAAGAGCAACATCTGGCCGCGCTGGACTCGTTGCTCGAAAAGCTGGAAGCCACCGCGCAATGCGGCGACCGGCCCGGCTTTGAAGAGGCGAATCGTGAGTTCCACCTGCTGCCCTGCCGCATCGCTGGCTACGCGCGGGCGGAGCAGACGCTGAAGTCCCTGCTCACCGAGTGGGAGCGCCTGCACCGTAGCGCCTTTCACCGCGCCCAGCAGCCGGACATGATCGCGGCAAACAAAGACCACCGCGCCATCGTGGCTGCCTTTCGCAAGAAGGACTCCGCGAAGCTCGGCGCACTGCTCGCCATGCACAATCAGACCGCAGCGGAGCACTACCAGCGGCTGACTCAGGAGAAAGCCTGAACATCTGCGCTTGTCCCGGCGGCGTTCATTGCCTACACGCACTGAATCATGGCTGAAACACCCTCCACTCGCATCCTGCCCCTCGATTCCCACGCTCCCGAGTTCGAGCTTCCCGACGCTCTCGGCCAAACCTGCACGCTGGATGATGTGCGCGGCCCTCGCGGCTTGATGGTGATGTTCGTGTGCAATCACTGCCCCTTCGTGGTGCATCTCGCGTCGGCTCTGAGTGCCTTTGCCAAAGAAGCCGAGGCGCAGGGCATCGGCATCGTCGCCATCAATTCCAACGACGCCGTGAAATACCCCGCCGATGCGCCGGAGAAGATGGTCGAGTTCGCCTCGAAGCACGACTGGGCTTTCCCTTACCTTGTGGATGCGGATCAAAGCGTGGCCAAAGCCTACGTTGCGGCCTGTACGCCCGACTTCTACCTCTTCGATGGTGAGTTGCGCCTCACCTACTGCGGCCAGTTCGACTCCGCCCGCCCGAAGAACACCGAGCCCGTGACCGGTGCCGATCTGCGCGAGGCCATGCGCCGTGTCATTGCCGGAGAGCCGCCGCTGGAAACACAGCGCGTGAGCACAGGGTGTGGCATCAAGTGGAAGTAGAAGCAGGTTTGAGTTTAGCCTTCAGGGCTCGGTATTCATGCCAAGAACGCCAAGTGAGAGTCAGGTAAACAACTGTGCCAATGACATAGATTCCCCGATCGTTGACTGGATTCAACATCGAGGGGATAAAGCACAAGCTTGCTATCGCGCAAAGCACCGCCTGCCACTTTGCCCACTGGACCCGGGCCTGTGGATCTGGCGGAGGCAGCGCGGGCTCAATGATGCCCGCCGCATTCACTGGAGCGCCGCACTGCGGGCAGGAATTGGTCGGCAGCAAAAGCTCTGTCAGGCACATCGGGCAGAGATCGGCACCGTCGTGACGCTCCTTCACGGGTTCTTCATTCACGATGGCGTGGCTGGCATTCATGAAGGCAGCCCACCAAACGCCGACTCTTCTCACAAGTCCAAATTCAACCGCGAGCAAGATTATGCCGCACTTCGCGTTCCCCAGCGCCTCATGAAACTCGTGCGCCTATTTCCTGTCCTCCTTGCCTCATTTGGCCTCTCGCTCTCGGCGGCGGAGAAGCCGGATGTGCTCTTCATCGCGGTGGATGATTTGAATGACTGGGTCGGCCATCTCGGCGGGCATCCGCAGACGAAGACGCCGAACATCGACCGCCTCGTGGCGCGTGGGACAGCCTTTACCAATGCGCATTGCGCGGCCCCTGCCTGCAATCCTTCCCGCGCCGCGCTGATGAGCGGCCTGCGTCCGTGGACGACGGGCATCTACACGAACGGCGACCCCGCTCAGGGCGTGCTGAAGGACGTGAACACGATCAACCGCCACTTCCTCGCCAGCGGCTACAACACCCGTGGCGGCGGCAAGATCTACCACGGCTTCGGCAGCGAAGGTCGCGACGATACTTGGACGGAATGGGCGGGCCTTTTCCCCAGCAACAAAGAGCATGAGGAAAACATGAACGGGCTGGACAACGGCCACTTCGACTGGGGTCCGGTGGATGCCAGGCCGGACGAGATGGGTGACTACAAGCTCACCGACTGGGCGATCAATCATCTCAAGGCCGCGCCGACTGACAAGCCGCTCTTCCTCGGTGTTGGTTATGTCAAGCCACACTTGCCCTGGTATGTGCCGCGTGAGTACTTCGACCGCTTCCCGCTGGAGGGCATCCAGCTCCCTGTCGTGAAGGACGACGACCTCGCCGACCTCCCGGAAGCGGGTGTCAAAATGGCGAAGCCGGAGGGCGATCACGCCAAGGTCATCAAGGGCGACCAATGGAAGAAGGGCGTGCAGGCCTACCTCGCCACCATCTCCTTCCTTGATGACCAGGTCGGGCGCTTGCTGGAGGGGCTGGATGCCAGTCCGCGCAAGGACAAGACCATCATCGTCTGGTGGACGGACCACGGCTGGGCACTCGGGGAGAAGCAGCACTGGCGCAAATTTGCCCTCTGGGAGGAGACCACCCGCACCAGCTTTGCGATTGTGGCTCCCGGTGTGAGTCAGCCCGGCACACGCAGCGCAGCGGCGGTGGACTACACGAACATCTACCCCACGCTCTGCGAGCTCACCGGCCTGTCATTGCCTGCGCATGTGAAGGGCCCCAGCCTCGTCCCGCTGCTCAAAGATCCGAAGGCCGCGTGGGATCACGTCGCCGTCTGCTCGCATGGGAAAGGCAACCACGCCGCGCGTGACAGCCAGTGGCGCTACATCCGCTATGCTGATGGCAGCGAGGAGCTCTACGATCACAGCAAAGACCCCAACGAGTGGACCAACCTCGCCAGCGATGTCGGCACCAGCGAGGTGAAGGCACGGCTTGCGTCCGTCTTCCCGAAGGAAGAGGCCAAACCCACCTCCGGCGGCAAAGGCGGCGACAGCAGCCCGAAGAAGCCCGGCAAGGGCAAGAAGAACAAGGACAAGAAGGTGGAGTGATTCTCCCGCGAAACCTACATTTGAGATTGGCAGCCCCGTCGTGGGCGGCATGATGCGCGCCTCATGCTCTCGCAGGCTCCGTTTTTCCTCGCTCTCCGCTACCTGAAGCCACAACGCTCGTTCGTCTCGGTGATCACGCTCGTGTCCATCCTCGGCGTGGCGGTGGGCGTGCTGATGATGATCGTGGTGCGTGCAGTCATGATGGGATTCGAGGCCGACTTTCGCGAGTCCCTCATGTGCACAAAGCCGCATGTGCTCATGCGCCAGGAGGCAGGGCAGGGGCCGGACTGGCAGACGACACTGACGCAGATGAAAGGTCAGCCCGGGGTGCTCTCCGCCACTCCTTTCGCCGGAGGGATGCTCTATGTGGCAAATGGCGACCTGCAAACCGGCGCGCACACGCTCGGTATCCCGCCGGATGGCGCGCCCAGCCATCTGCGCAAACTCACGCCGCACCTGCTCGCGGGCTCGCTCGACCTCGCGGAGGGCAGCATCGTGCTCACCGACCGGCACATGCAGGATCTCGGCCTGCGGCTCGGTGATGTAGTCAGCGTCTATGCCGGACCGAATGTGAACGACGCCGTGCGCAGCTACTCCGATGCGAATGAGGAGGACGACGAAGCGAAGCGGAAGGCCATGATCGACAAGATCAGTCTGCATCCGCAGAAGCTGCGCATCTCCGGCGTGTTGAGTTCCGAGGCCATGGGCCCGCTCGCCTACACCTCTCTTCAGACCGGGCAGGCCTTGTTTGCCCTCGGTCAGGGCGTCAGCGGCATCGCCCTGGAGTTGGCAGAGCCACAGCATGCCGCAGACATCGCGAGCACTCTTTTAAAAGGACTGTCCGGATGGCAGGCGGAGCTGTGGTCAGATGGCGACAGCGCCCGCCTCGCCGCCATGAAGAACGAACAAGTGATGATGCAGTTCGTGCTCTCCATCATCGCCCTCGTCGCCGCCTTTTCCGTGATGAATGTAACCATCACCGTCACCACACAGAAGCGGAAGGAGATCGGCGTGCTGGCCGCCATCGGCAGCACGCGCGGGCAGATCGTCGGCGTGTTTCTTTTGCAGGCCGTCATCGTCGGCGTGCTCGGCACCGCGATCGGGCTCGGCGGCAGCCTGCTCGTGCTCTGGCTGCGCAATGATCTGCGCGAATGGCTGGCGGCTCTCACAGGCGGTCAGGTCCATGCCGTGGAGGGCGTCTTTCTCTCCACCATCCCCGCGCAGCTCGAGATGAGTCATGTCATCACCACCTGCAGCATGTCCATCCTCCTATGCATCGTCGCCGGCTGGCTCCCCGCCTGGTTCGCCGCGAGGATGGAGCCTGCGGAGGCGTTGAGGGATTGAGGTTCGTTTATTGGCTTGGTGTGGGACGCGATATATCAAAAGGCTCTGGGAAAATGCGCTTTAAGTCGTTGCCGCTAGTCACAATCTCGTTTGGTAAAGCAACGTCGAAAATGACTGTCTCAGATCCATGAAGCATTGAGACGAACAATCGCCGGTCAATCTGATAAGTGGGTTTGTCCACCCCTCCCTTCGTTGATTGCTCAAAAGACTCCTTCGAACTGAAGATGGGGATATAGGAACTTCCATCGCGATGATAGTTCTGAAGTGTGAGCATGTTACTCTTGGGATCGGGATGATCTGTCAGTATGACGATAGCGGATGGTGGAAAGGCGTCGCGAATCAGTTTATCCTTCGAGGCTGCCGTTTCTGGGTGGGTTTTCATGCACGCTGGGAGCAGAAAAG
>Ga0075152_10003282_pt1 | contig 11337 bp, 11 predicted proteins | sample JI61114C2DNA_FD_70964 | JGI IMG/M metagenome (GOLD analysis project Ga0075152, IMG submission 70964) | Wastewater effluent complex algal communities from Wisconsin, to seasonally profile nutrient transformation and Carbon sequestration -... | ecosystem: Engineered > WWTP > Effluent > Algae...
CTTAGAAGTTTCGTAAGCGGCTGCATATTGTTAGCAAGTTGCAAGATTGCTGTCTCGTATTTTCGATAAAATTTGTCACTCAATGACCTAACTACTCCAAAGCTAGATAGTCGTGGGTAAGCAATTGCAGCCGCAACCGCCAGCATCGCACCCCATGTCCAGCCATAAGACAATACCGCAAAACAAGTTACAAGTACCAAGCCAAGTCCAATCAGAATATGCCTCAATGCATAAACATCGTCTTGCAAATTTGCTCTTAGCACATGCAGCCTCATATCTTGATCGCCGTTCGCGGTACGACGATCAAGCTCAAATTGACTGATCTCAGGTCGACAAGGCCTTAGCGCTGAAGCAATAATTAGCATAACAAAACTTACTAGTAGGAGAATGACCATGAGCATATTGTAGCGCACCATATCTAGAAAATGCTATACTGTTAAAAAAGGAGGACTAATGTCACGAAATACTTGGTTATTGTTTAGCGCTATCTGTTTAGTTTTACTAGGTGGATTGATTTGGACGTCGCGAGGTGAAAAAATCGATGTGTCATCTGTAAACCAATCAACTATACTGGCAGCGGACGCAAAAAGTGGTGAAATCGCCGATCACGTTTATGGCAACAAAGACGCCAAAGTCATCATCTTTGAATATGGTGATTATCAGTGTCCAGCCTGTAAAACAACTGTTCCAACTCTAAAACCAGTCTACGAAAAATACAAAGATAAAGTTGCTTTCGTTTTCCGCCACTTCCCGCTCACCAATATTCATCCAAATGCCTTAGCTGCTGCCGCTGTAGCTGAAGCTGCTGGCAAGCAAGGTAAGTACTGGCAAATGCATGACATACTCTACGAACAACAAACTACTTGGGCAAGCCTAAGTGCCAGCAATCGCTCATCAGCATTTGAAAAATACGCCTCTGATCTAGGTTTAGATTTGGCTAAGTTCCGTGAAGATGTCAAATCTGAATCAGTTGCAAAGAAAATTGATTTTGATGCCGCTCTTGGCCGTAAACTAAGCGTCACCGAAACACCAACAATTTTTGTCAATTCAGCTAAAGTCGACCAGTATTACAAAGACGGCAAAGTTGTCGATAAAAAAACCGATGGCGCTAAGTATGCTCTTAGCGACCCTGCCACATTCGAAGATGCAGTTATCAAGCCAGCCCTTAAATCGGCTGGTGTCAACGTCGAATAAACCTAATCGACATATAGAGCAGAAAAATTAAAACAACACCCCGGTGCCTTGGGGTGTTGTTGATTTTTCTTAGTTTGTTTGCCAGACTTAGTCGGCAAGATACTGCTGCCATTCAGCAGGCACCACATCTACTGTAATCTTTTTGATGCCTGAGGCAACAAAATTGATATCAATAGGCATGTGTTTTTCTCCTTCTATGTGCCCTATTCATGCACAAGACCCTCGTATAGCTAGCGCACCGACCTTTTATGCCATTGATTCTGCGCCTTTTAGAAAGCCTCTACTATCCTAACAAGAACATATTTGGGTTGCAAGCACAAGTGTTATGGCCTATTCGCCAGGAGTGGCGTGAACGTCTGATCGTAATTTTTTATTCTTGACGAAAACTACCACAACAGTTGCAAGTGCCATCAAGAAAGCCGAGATTCTAAAAACATTTTGTAGCGAATCGCCAAAAGCACCTATGACTGTTTTTGAAAAATCATCTTGCTCTGCTACAAATTTATCGGTTTGCTGCTGCTTAACGGCTGTTGGCAAAGGCAAACCATTGATCGAACTAGTAGCCGCATCGCGAATCGTTTGCTTCTGAGCATTGACCTGAAGCAGAGTATCGGCTGTAATCTCACCATCGGACAGCATTTTGGCAGATTCGGGCGATTTTTTAAGCGTTTCGATATAAGGTAAATTATCGGCCGATCCTATCGAATTCATAATTCCAGCCGTCAAAACACCGCTTAAGACAGCCGTTCCGACTGTTGAGCCTAGACCTCGAAATAGCTGGACGCTAGATGTTGCCGCTCCTAAATCTTTTTGAGTAAACTCATTTTGCACAGCTAGGTTCAAGATCGGCATCGCCATACCCATACCAATACCGATAAATACCATCGAGATCGCTTCATTTAAGTAAGTTGACTCTGGAGTAAGAAAAGAAAGTGTGTATATACTGACTGTAGCTAGTGCAAAACCAGCAACCAAGAAGTATTTGTAAACGCCTGTTTTGGCAACCAATTGGCCAACGGCGATTGACGATACCATTAATCCGCCGATCATTGGAAGCAGCATCAACCCAGCCTCAGAAGCCGTCACACCAAAGACTTGCTGGTTGAATTGGGTTAGATAAAGTATAGCGCCCAAGAAAGCCGCACCAAATAATAGCATGGCTGTTAGCATCAAACTATATGTTTTGTTTTTGAAAAATCTTAGTGGTAAGATTGGCTCTTTGGCACGCACCTCGGCATGGACAAACAAGCCAGCGCTAATAAATGCAATTATCCAAAGAACCAGCTTGATTAAACCAACAGCGACTCCCTGATCAACCAACGTCTTAAAAATTGTCTCAGTGTTGTCGACTGCCAAAACCAGCGAGGACAGCGCTAGAGTAATCCATAAAGCACCCACATAATCAGGTCGATGTTTTTTCTCACCAACGATTTGCGGTGCATAGCGCGCGATCACTAAGCCCGCAATAATTCCGATCGGCACATTGATAAAGAATGTCCAACGCCAATCGGTCATCAGACCAAAAATATTCTGTCCATCAGTAAGCCAGCCGCCTAGTAGCGGACCAATGATGCTGCTAATTCCAAAAACCGCACCAATCATACCCTGCCATTTGCCGCGTTCGCGTGGCGAGAATAAGTCACCAATGATCGTAAAGGCATTTGCCATAATCATACCGCCACCAATACCCTGAACGGCGCGCATCGCAATCAACCATTCAACATTGTGCGCCAAACCGCTCAGAAGTGAACCGAGCGTAAAGATGATAACTCCGCCTAGTAAAATCGGCCGTCGTCCATACATATCAGATAGTTTTCCAGCAATTGGCACTGTGACTGTACTAGTTAGCAAGTAAGCAGTGACGATAAAACCGAGGCTCGAAAAACTATCGAACTCGGTCGTGATGGCCGCAAGAGCGGTTGCAATAATCGTCTGATCCAATGCCACCAAAAACAGCCCACTCATAACTGCGAGCATGACAATAATCTTTTGTCGTGTAGAAATATGATGCAACATTAGGCCTTCCTTCCAACCGCATCTTGTAGAGTTGCTAAGTTTTCACCAAGTTTATTGACGATTGCTTGAGCTTGATCTTCTGTCACAAAACCAACAGACTTTTTCTCTTCGATATAGAGAACGATCAGTTTGTCGCCTGGTTTAATTGCCATTTTTTCACGCACTTCGGCTGGTATAACAACTTGACCTTTAGGGCCGACTGTATCAGTACCAGCTAATTGGATTTTTTTATACTCATGTAGTACATGTTATACTAGTTATACAAATTGTACAAGTCTTTTATCTACGACGCATAAAATAAAAGACAACTGCACCAGCCGCTGTAATACTCACCAAGATAATAAATACAAACATCCAAGGTGAATCAGCGCCCGGAAGTGCCACATTCATCCCGTACAAACCTGCCAGCATTGTCGGAATCGTGATGGCAAGAGTGGCAACTGTCAAAATTCGCATCGTCTCATTCAGTCGCGTATCCATAACTGCACGATAACTGTCACGTAGATTATTAATCGTACGCAGCAACGATTTACAACGAGCAATCACCTGCTCCATATCGACTGACAAAGCTTCAACCAAGTCCATATCATCATCAACAAGCCTCATAAAACGACCAGCACGAATCTTTTCAAGTGCTGTATTGGTCGGCACTAGGGCATCTAGATAATCATTTAACTTACGCTCGTACTCCACAAGTGTCGAAATATCGCTTGGCCGCAAACGATGAACATTGCTAGTGACCGCTCTCATCTGACGATTTATTTTGGCAACCCGTTTTTCATACGAATCGGTAATAGCATCCATCATCGAAAAGAACATATTCTCGCGCTGAGAAGTTGGAATGGTGTTACTTTCTACAAATGGCTGCCACAGCCGACCCAATGAATCACGGCTAATCGTACAGATATACTTACGACCAACCGCAAAAAGAATTGGCGTAGTAAAATCATTAAAATCATCGTCTGTGTCTGGTAAGCGCGTAATAAAATAGGTCCAATCTTGCTCGCTTTCGATGCGCGGAACCTCATTTGGATCGAGAGCATCACTCAAAACATCAGCGTCAACGCCAATACTTATCAAGGTGGCAATCTCTTCCTCGGTTGGTCTTTCGATCCGCAGCCAATCACCATGTTGATGCGACTGGTCAATTGTCATTTTTTTGGAATAGGGGTTTGAACGATAATAGTAAATCATTACTTTCACTATATCAGTCAACCAGCAAAGGGTAAAATGCTATACTATGCTTATGTCAAAACTCCACCCAACTCACCCTTTACGTATTTTTTGGTTATCGACAATCATTACGATTGGTCTAGGATCATTTGTTTTTCATGAAGGCGGCCTGCATCTAACATGGCTGTTCATTATCTTGGTGATTCTAGAGGTCACCTTTAGCTTCGACAACGCCGTCATCAACAGCCGTGTTTTATCGCGCATGTCCCGAAAATGGCAGATGCTTTTTTTGACTGTCGGAATTTTTATTGCCGTCTTTGTAGTACGTTTTGTTTTACCAATTTTAATAGTTATGATTACATCAAACAATTCGTTCTCGAAAGTCGTGGATATTGCTCTTCACAAACCAGACGAATACAGCCATGCCTTAGAAATGGCCGCTCCCCAAATCAATGCTTTTGGTGGTACATTTTTGGCGATGATAGGTATTAGCTATTTCATGAACCGCCATAAGGATATTCATTGGCTTGGGCGAATTGAAAGTCACTTGGCCCATGCTGGACGTTTCGAAAACCTAAAGATTTTTGTGATGCTGAGTATTGCGATGCTGCTTTATGCAACAGTTGACCATCGTTACCATCATGCTGTTTTGGTGGCGTCGGTTATCGCTACTTTGCTACACATGGGTTTGGAGATTTTTGGGCACATTTTTGAGTCTAAACAATCTTCAGCACGAAAACTAACTGGCATGGCGGCGCTCATGTCATTTCTGTACCTAGAAGTGCTCGATGCCTCTTTCTCTTTCGATGGTGTTATCGGTGCATTTGCCATCACCAACAATGTATTGTTGATTATTGCTGGGCTTGGTGCTGGCGCTGTCTGGGTAAGATCACTGACGATTTATCTGCTGCGCACTGGCACTTTAACAAAATATCGCTACCTTGAACATGGCGCTCACTGGGCGATACTAGCCCTCGCAACAGTCATGATCGCAAAACTATATCACGTCGAATTTCCAGAGTGGATGGTTGGCAGCCTCGGTGTTACTTTCATTGTTACCTCTATTATCTCAAGTATTTTAGAACGGCGACATCTCAAAAAAAGACAAATCGCTACTTAGCTGCTTGCGTCTTTTGATAAGGGAGCAGCAACGAAAAAACGCTGCCTTGCCCTGGTTTACTTTTTACTTCGATATTTCCGCCATGTGCCAAAGCTAGTTTTTGTGCAATCTCAAGCCCAAGTCCAAAACCATTTGTATCCCGCCTGGTTCGCGCTTCATCACTACGATAAAAGCGATTAAAAATATTTTTTAGATCATTCTTAGAAATACCGACGCCATGGTCAATAACATCGATCGCCACAAATGACCGTTTATAATGGCGGCTTTTGATTATTACCTTACTGTTATCAGCAGAGTATTTAATGGCATTATCGATCAGAGCTGTTAATGCTTGGCTGGCTGCGTCATAATCAACATTGACCATCAAACTCGATGGTTCGGTCACGATGTCAATTGATTTTGCCTGAGCCAACGAACGTACATCGGCAATCGACCGATCGATCACAGCTTGCGCGGCAACCAAATCAAAAATTAGTTTGCTATCTTGAGAAATAATTTGAAACAGCCGAGTAATCATGCGCTGCAACCGTTTTACATCCTCTAAATTTTCGGCAATCAATTGCTTGGCCTGTTCGATAGTTAATTGCTTACGGCGTAGAGCAACCTCATTAGAAGTTTGAATTGCCGTGAGTGGTGTGCGCAGTTCATGACTGGCATCGCTAACGAATCTAGTCTGAGACGCCATATTACGTTCAATAGGCGAAAGTGTCCAGCGTGCCAAGACAAAGCTAATCGCTCCGCCAAATACCAAAACTAAACAGTTAAACACCATTAGCTGCGCCAGCATATCGGCTTTGCCCTGCGTTGTTTGCTGCTCGATGTAGCGAATCACGCGCGGTGCTGGCCCAAACTGACCCATTTCATCGTTCAAAACTCTTTCTGGAATTTGTCTCTCTAAATAACCGCTCGACACCGAAAAAAGCGCACCGCTAAACAATAGGCTCATCGACATAATAATAGCCACGTAAATCAGGGTTAACCGAACCGTTTGCGAACGCCAAAAACGGCCTACTTGCTCAATCATGCCTCGTCCTTAATGACATAGCCAAAACCCCTAATCGTCTCTATAATCGGCCGGCCCTTTTTAAATGGTTTATCGATTTTATTTCGCAAGTAAGTAATAAACACTTCGACAGTATTTGGCAAAACGTCCGAATCAAAATCCCAGACATGCGCAATAATTTTTTCTTTGCTGATAATATGATTTCGGTTACGCAGCAAATATTCGAGAATCGCAAATTCCTTGCTAGATAAATTCAGATCTTGGCCGTCACGCGTCGCTATGCGCCGATTGAGATCGAGTGTCAAATTATCGACAGTCATAATTGGGTCAAGGCTTTCTTTTGGACGGCGCAGCAACGCTCGAATTCGCGCTAACAAAACATCAAATGAAAACGGCTTTGCCAAATAATCATCGGCGCCAGCGTCGAGACCTTCGACAATATCGCTGTTTTCGGTCTTGGCCGTCAAAAGCAAAACTGGCGATCGATTTCCTTCCTGCCTAAGCGCCTTACAAACCTCAATACCACTGATGCCAGGCATCATGACATCCAAGATCATCGCATCATACTCATCAGCCAGTGCTGTTCGATAGCCTTCATCACCATCGTAGGCTACATCCACAGCGTAGCCTTCTTGGGTTAAACCTTCACGAATTGCATTGGCTATTCGTTCATCATCTTCAACAATCAGTAATCTCATTATTTCTTAGTATATACCGATTGCCTGAAAAAATGCTTAGAGATTAGATAGCCATTGGCGACATTTCTGGCCAAACGTATTTTGTAAACTCTTTGCCTTTTAGGCTCATACCGACCCACCAATCACCCGCTGTTCGTTTGACAGTTACTAGTCCTTTCTTACGTAAACTTTCTAAAATTGCTATGACTCGAGCGCGATTCATATTAAGCGACCTCGACAAGTTGATCACATCCTCTTCGCCCGACTCGCAGATTTGCTGCAATACAATTGCATCTTCATTTGATAAACCAATACTCTGTTTTTTCACATTTTCTCCTTTCGGTTTAGCGTGTAATGACATCATAATTAGCAAAACTTAATTTTGTCTTAAATAATGCATTAATTACAACTAGAAGCATAACCACGATTGGTCTATACTAGAGTTAATGGGTGGCTCACAAATTCTTACAATCAATGCCGGTTCATCGAGCATCAAGTGTGCTCTTTTTGACGCTGTCAGCGCCAAGCAGCTGCGTCAAGTTACTTATCAGTCTAGCGATAATTTTTTTAGTCAGCTGATTGAATGGCTTGATGATGCGCCAATTGAAGCAGTTGGCCATCGGATTGTTCACGGCGGCAATGATTATACGCAACCAGTCCTAGCAACTAGCGATGTTATCAGTCGACTTGAAGATCTAATACCGCTCGATCCTCAGCACTTACCAACTCAGCTTCATGTCTTAAAATTAAGTTTGTCGCATTTCAATCATCAGCCTCAAGTGCTCTGTTTCGATACAGCTTTTCATAGCCAAATGCCAGAAAAAGCTCAAACTTTGCCTTTGCCGATAAAGTACCGGCGGCGCGGCCTCAGAAAATTTGGTTTTCATGGTTTGTCATATGAATCTATCCTCGATCAATTGATAAAAATTGATCCGAAAAACCAGACCAATCGCATCATCGTGGCTCATCTCGGTAGCGGCGCTAGCTTAGCGGCCATTCACAATAGCCAGTCGATCGATACCACCATGGGTTTCTCACCAGCCAGCGGCATCATGATGAGTACCCGAAGTGGTGATATCGATCCAAACTTATACAGTTATCTAGCGCAATATGATCGGATGAGCGCAAAAGATATCCGTCGTCTTTTCAATTTTGAATCAGGCTTACTCGGTCTGTCTGGTCAAACTGGCAGTATGAAGCAGCTTATCGCCCTCGAACAAACCAACCACCAGGCTGCCCTAGCTATCGATATGTTTTGCTACTCAATTCAAAAGACGATTGGCAGCTACGTGGCAGCTATGAACGGGCTCGATGTGCTTGTCTTTACAGGCGGCATTGGTGAAGCTGCGCCGATGATTCGCCAGCGAGTTTGCCAACAATTATCTTTTATTGGTATCGATCTTGACAAACAAGCCAACAGCCAAAATCAACCGCTGATTTCATCGCCCAGTTCACTTGTTAAGGTCTATGCCTTAGAGACCAATGAAGCGGCTATTATTGCAAATCACACTAAAATAACTACAAGAGGAGACTTATGACGACAACGCTCTCGCAGCAAGAACTTCAGGCTATTGATGCTTACTGGCGGGCAGCAAACTATCTGTCGGTTGGTCAAATTTATCTGTCGGACAATCCGCTTTTAAAACGTCCTCTCGAGCGTAGTGATGTCAAAAAAATTCTGCTCGGACACTGGGGAACTACCCCAGGCCAAAATTTTATCTATGCGCACCTAAATCGTGTGATCAAAAAACATGATCTCAATATGATTTACATATCAGGACCAGGTCATGGCGGTCCAGCTGCTGTTGCAAATGTTTATCTTGAAGGCAGTTACTCTGAGGTTTATCCGCACATAACTCAAGATGAGGCTGGTATCAAAAAGCTGTTTCGACAGTTCTCATTTCCGGGTGGCATTTCTAGTCATGTCTCGCCCCAAACACCTGGATCGATCCATGAAGGTGGTGAGCTAGGCTATAGTTTAAGCCACGCTTTTGGCGCCGTGTTTGACAATCCCGACCTAATAGCAGCCTGCGTGGTCGGTGATGGTGAAGCCGAGACTGGACCGCTTGCCACAGCTTGGCACTCCAACAAATTCTTAAACCCAAGAAGTGATGGTGTCGTTTTGCCAATTCTCCACCTCAATGGCTACAAGATCTCAAATCCGACTATTTTAGCTCGTATTGAACGTGATGAACTTGAACAACTTTTCCGTGGCTATGGCTGGGAGCCGTACTTTGTTGAAGGCGAAGATCCAATGACTATGCACCAAATCATGGCCCAAACGATGGAGACTGTCACTGACGAGATTAAGCGCATCAAGCAACAGTCGGCAGATTTTGATGATTTTCCGCGTCCGCGCTGGCCGATGATTATCCTGATTTCGCCAAAAGGTTGGACCGGTCCAAAAACTGTCAATAATCTACCAAATGAAGGTAACTTCCGATCGCATCAAGTCCCTTTAGCCTTAACAGAACAATCGCCGCAATCTGATTTTGATCAGCTCGAGGCCTGGCTTGGCAGCTACAAACCTCATGAACTGTTCGATGAAAATGGTAGATTATTGCCGGCTCTAGCCGATTTGGCGCCCCAGGGCAATCGCCGCATGGGTTCGAACCCTCATGCAAACGGTGGTAATTTATTAAAACCGCTCATCATGCCCGACTTTCGCGATTATGCGATTAATGTAGAGACGCCGACTCATACTCAGTGCAGTAGTATGCGCTCTTTGGCACCTTTTTTGCGCGATATTCTGATCGAAAATGACAACCACAAAAACTTCCGTATTTTTAGTCCAGATGAAACGATGTCAAATCGTTTAGGAGCAGTTTTCGAAGCTTCCAATCGACAATGGGATGCCAGAAATCGCGACGGTGATGAGTTATTAGCACCTCAAGGTCGAATTCTCGATTCGATGCTATCGGAGCATCAATGCCAGGGCTGGCTCGAGGGCTACTTGTTAACCGGCCGTCATGGCCTATTTAACAGCTACGAAGCATTTATCAGAATTGTCGACTCGATGCTCACTCAACATGCCAAATGGATCAAGATGTCCTCCGAATTGACATGGAGAGCCCCAATTGCTTCGCTCAATTATCTCTTGACTAGCCATGTTTGGCGGCAAGACCACAACGGTTTTACGCATCAAGATCCCGGCTTTATCGATCATATGCTCAACAAAAAAAGCCAGACGATGCGCATATATTTACCGCCCGATGCTAATACTTTGCTTTCGACCGTCGATCACTGCTTACGTTCGCGTAACTACGTCAACTTAATGATCTGCGGCAAACATGAAGAAGCCCCGCAATTTCTTAACATGGAACAAGCTATCGATCATTGCTCGCGCGGACTTGGTATTTGGCAGTGGGCATCCAATGATCAAGACAGCGAGCCAGATGTTGTTTTAGCCTGTGCAGGCGATGTGCCAACACTCGAAACTTTAGCCGCGGCTGCTATTTTGCGCCAGTACTTACCCGAGTTGAAAGTGCGTGTTGTCAACGTCGTCGATTTGACGAAGCTTGAGCCAGAAAACGAAAGCCCACATGGCCTGAGCGACGTTGATTACGACTCGATATTTACTAGTGATAAGCACATAATTTTCGCTTTTCATGGCTACCCTTGGCTAGTGCATCGTCTAACTTATCGGCGCCACAACCGCAATCTTCATGTCCGCGGCTATAAAGAAGAAGGCACGATCACAACAGCATTCGATATGTGCGTTTTGAACAACATCGACCGCTTCAACCTAGTGATCGATACAATCGATCGAGTTGGTGATCATCTTGGTAGCAAAGCTGCTTACCTCAAGCAAGCGATGGAGCAAAAACTAGTTGAGCACCGCGAATACATCAATGCAAATGGCATCGATTTGCCCGAAGTTCGCGACTGGAAATGGCAAGACTAGTCTTATTGAATGTTTTCAATAATCGCTTCGACTGTTTTGGTTCGACCATAAGCATCCCACAACTGCTGCTTAGTGCCATCGGGATTGATACGTACAAAACTTGGTAGCGTCGCTACTTCATATTTCTGCTTAAGATCAGCTCGGCTATTGCTATCTACTCGTAAAATCTGGACACCGCTTGAAATCTTGGAGCCCGCAATTTCGCCATCAAATGCCATACATTCTTGGCAATCGGACGAGTAAAAAAACA
>Ga0075152_10003283_pt1 | contig 11335 bp, 13 predicted proteins | sample JI61114C2DNA_FD_70964 | JGI IMG/M metagenome (GOLD analysis project Ga0075152, IMG submission 70964) | Wastewater effluent complex algal communities from Wisconsin, to seasonally profile nutrient transformation and Carbon sequestration -... | ecosystem: Engineered > WWTP > Effluent > Algae...
GTCCAACGGAAAGATGCTCTATCTCTTTACGAGCAGATCGAAGCGAAGATCAGCAAGATCATGATTATCAAAGACGGGGAACCCAATCAATAGCCTGAGATGAGAACCTTGGTGGAGCTGGTGAACAAAGTCAAAGGTAAAACCACTCTCAACGGCCAAATAAACTCGTCGAAACCGAACAATCGACCGTAGTCTCAGTTGTAGAAGTATAAGAGTGAGATCATTCCCATGACAAAGACTGTGATTAATATGGCCAAGGAACTCAGCAAAACGAGCTCATAACTGTCGAGGTAGCTACTCCCTGTGTTGGTGATGTGTAACAACATCCTCTGCATGGAAAGCATCAGCACCCACGCTGGCGAGGAAGAAGAGATAGCAGAGATAGAATAAGCTGAAGATATTGATTCGAATGGTGGAGATGAAGATGATTCTTCAGAATTACGACCGTTTAACATGGAGCGGAGTAGAACCATTCTTCCACTTCCAATTCCGCTTCCAGATGTTTATCTTGCCGAGGGTCTTACCGAACAGGTTCAGTCTTATTCTGAATCGCAAAGTTCAACCCCTTAAGAGGAGCGAGCCGGAGTGACAGACAACGAGGCGACAAGAGTACTATTCTGATATTTAATAGCCATGTTTGGTAAGTTAAAGTCGACTCTCAAGAATAGGTTCAACAGGAATTCGACGGATCAACAGCAACCTGTAAATCTTGAACCACCAGTCTTGAAGCATCAGAAGAAACTCGAGAAGCAGCGGCAGAAAGCAGAGTAGCTCAGTGGTTCACAGTTCCGCATTCTCAACCAGCTGCTTTACACCAACGACAGTCGGGAGGCAGTTGAGTATTTCGCAAAGAATCGGTAGCATTTCAACGTGTATCACGAAGGCTTTAGGAGGCAGTCGGAAGGCTGGAGCATCAAACCCATCGACCAAATCATTTCAACGCTTCGCTCCAAGGATCTCAGCAAAGCGTACGCAGCCAAACCAACTCAGAAAAATCGTGGACCTTGGATGCGGGGAGGCACAATTATAACTGGAACTCGGACACCTCGCCAAGAAGATCCGTTCTTACGATCTTGTAGCCAACAATGAGAGAGTGCTTGTGGCTGATATCGCTCATCTGCCTCTGAAGAGTGCTACTCAGCACTATGCAGTATTTTGCCTATCTTTGATGGGAACAAACTACATTGAATTCGTAGTCGAAGCACTGAGGGTGCTCAAGGAATCCGGAAGACTGATTATCGCTGAAGTCGAAAGTAGAAGCAAGGACTGGCCTGCTTTTGAACGAATGGTCGAGTACCTGAACTGCCGTTGCCTCGGAAGGAACGCGAGTAAGTACTTTAGAACAATGACCTTCCAAAAACTCCCTGCTGAGGAATGCTAAGTTCCTATTAGCAAATAATTGATCAACCAACCTTACAGATAGAGTGCCAACAGCCTGCTGGAAGTTTCGCAGGAGCTGCTGAAACCTTGCATCTACAAGAAACGTTGATTCAGCACGTATATTATCTCATCGTTCGGGTCTCGCGTAGTTATCATGGAGCCACTCACCAGAAAAAGCAGTGCCGTCGGCAAACTGGTACTTCCCGAAGCCATGTCTCTGCTCATTCTGGAACTCGCCTTCGTAGAAATCGCCATTTTGGTAGCTCATCACTCCGAACGAAATGCTGTTCTGCTTGAACTCACCTTAGAAGACGCAGCCATCATGGTAGATGTATCGGCCCATATGTTTCTGGTCGTCACGCCAAACGCCAATAAATACGTCTTTATTTGCGTAGGAGTAAGTACCCTCACCTTCCTTCAGTCCGTCAATCATGGACCCTTCATAGACCTAGCCGTTCTCGTACTCTATTCTACATTTTCCCGACAGGGTGTCATCCTTAAGTTCTCCTTTATAAAATGAAGTGTCCTTCCACTTGTAAGAGCCGGCTCCGTGTTTCTGGGATTGTCGGAACTCCCCTTCGAAAACATCTCCGTTGTCGTAAAGAACCTTTCCAAAGCCTTGTGCACTTGAGTCCTGCCAGGCTCCCTCGAACCTCGTCCCATTAGGAAATATAATTGTGCCGAAGCCACTTTTCTTACCTTAGACGTAGTTGCCTTCATAGACGATTCCACTGGAATAGTAGTAGATTCCATAGCCATTCTTTTTCCCCTTTTCCCAATTCCCATCATACCGATCACCGTTGGGATACTTCATTTCACCTTTACCATGTTTTAGGTCGCTCTCCCAACTGCCCTCGTAAATGTTACCATTCGCATATCGGTACTTTCCATGACCGTGTTTGCCGTTTCGAACTGATCCCTGGTAGCTCTCGCCATTCTTGAACATATAGGTGCCGTTGATAAGTGCGTTGTCCTTCCACTCTCCAAAGTAGACATCGCCATGACTATACGAATAGACACCGGTTCCCTCACGCATGTTATTCTTCATTTCGCCGAAGTAGGTGCTACCGTCTTGATAGTTCCGTGTTTCTGTTTGAAGCTTTGCGAGTCGTTCCTTCATGATTTCGAGGGACTCCAACACTTACGGGTGAGCTGCAGCAATGTGGCTTGTCTTCATCTGCGAATTGGCTTGTGGATTGTTGTTGCCCTTGCTCGATGTTCTCGAGTCGTTGAGTTAGAGATTAGATTTCTGCATAATGTTTGTGCTGCCCACTGAAGTTCTGCTTACAAATGCCGGAGTGCTTTGAGCTGCGGGTATTATCTGCTGGATGGATTGCCTGCTGACTGTGTTGCTATTTAAGCTCTCCTCTTTTCTGCTGTCTCCATTCGAATCACCTTCCACTTCAGCTCTCGACATTAGGAAACTCATCTTGTTACCGAATTCTTTCTCACATGCTATTCTCAGCCCCGATATCGTTGCTCGCTGCTGTGCCGGTCTCAGCATATCATCGATAGCAGAAGCAAGAAACCTCTTCGGGTAGTTTCGATTGAGTGTCTCCAGCCTTGCATCAAGCACAGACTCATTAAGCGTATAGCTATCCGAATAGTTGCTCGCCTGCACCTCCTCAGTCAGTAGTGTTAGGAGCAACAATCCAAGCTCAAAGATGATCTTGACTTCCCAATCGTACAACTACGGCTGATCTTTGGCTAGTTCTTCGAGTCTTTCTGGCGAAAGGAACAAACTGCATAACCCATTGTATACCCGTTGGTGCTCTTCATCGGCAGCTTTTCCCTTTCATCGTAGTAGAGCTTAAAACTATGTCGCCCCTCCCGACTTTCCACGAGTATGTTGCTATACCGAACATCATCGATCTCCATTCCTATTTCCTGCAGCACCGCCAACATTTCGATAAGCTGGTTCAGCATACACATGCACACTTCGTACAGTTTGTCTGCTTCTAAGCTCTTTCCCTGAATATTATCGATGACTACCTTTAAGAACTCCTCCAAGGTTACATCGTCGAATTCAAATGCAGCCTGCATTTCTCGTTCCACGCGCGAAAAGTTAATGAACTTCGCCAGACCATCGACCTCCCTGAGCTCTACGTAGTTGTTCAGGTCTGTATGCACCGAATTGATTACTAGTTAAAATGGATTCTTCCTGCTACTGGGAATCTACGACGTAGGCCTTGATGATGGCTCGCCTCTGTGTTCGCATGTCCTTCACGATATTGTAGTCGCGGCTGTAGGGATCCTTGATCTTGCGTATTAGCCTGTATCGCTGGCTGAAGTCTTGGAAGGGCACTTCAATTTCACTGCGACTATCCATCGATATAATAAAGCTCGCCAAACCAATGACACTCTCATTATTGGCATAATTAGTTGTTACGATCCGAGCTGATGCCTTTCGATAATAAGTTGCACATCATTTTTATTGTTCTATGGGCAAGGCCTGCAGTAAACAGTACTGTCGTAGGTAGTTTTAAGGAGAAGAGGATCGAGCGGTTGAGGAGTTTCCAGCCGGAGACAACGAACCCATTAAGCTAAGCACCTACTCTGGAAGTTTCGGTGGGGTACCACCTATTGGACATGTGGATACACCGACTACTCATGAATCTCTGAACGGCTTTACGAAATCTTCATCAAACCTGCACCACAGAGAATCTAGAAGGCATTCCAGGATGGTGACTGAGGGAAACACCAATCCGATGCAGCAGAGTCGCTACACCAACAACAGGGATTCAACAGCACATCACGTTGCTGAAGGCACGAAAAACCTAAACACTCTGCAAAAGGGGACTATCCCAACGATCTTGGAGGAATCAGTTCAGAGAAATGAAAGCAGAATGAGCGGAGTTCCCAATATTGCGGTGACTCCGACCAGCAGCCACGGTAATAGCAACTACAATAATGCTGCGGGAGCTGCTCAACACACAACAACAGGTGATAACAAACCAGCTCCCGCGAATGCCTCCCAAAACCATATGAACTCAGATCCGAATAGCTTTAGCATCTACAAACAGTTAGAAAGCGTCGACAGTGAAAGCTCAAAGATTCGATTTGGTGGAAAGTCCGTCTCTGCCTCAAATATCTCAAAGGGACGATCAGGATCACTGAACTATGTCGGAGCATGGAAAGGTCAACTCAAGCATGGACTGGGGACCCAGACATGGCCTGATGGGACTACTTATGAAGGAAACTGGGTGGATGGGAAAGCAACCGGACAGGGAAGGTTTAGACTGCCTAATGGCGACATGTATGAAGGATAATTTAGCAACGACATGGCCAATGGAAAGGGTATTCTACAACGTCACGATGGAAGCCGCTACGAAGGAACATGGTGGGATGATATGCAGCATGGAACAGGAGTGGAATACTGGTCAAACAGCTGCAAGTATGAAGGTGGATATCATCGTGGAAAAAAACACGGTTATGGCAGGTATGTATGGCCAGATAAAAGTGAATATTGTGGTGATTGGCAAGGCAATAGCTTGTCTGGCTTTGGACGCATGGTATGGCATGATGGTCGGAGGTATGACGGTTAATGGTTAAACAATCAAAAGCATGGCAACGGTAAGCATGTTTGGCCTGACGGTCGACGTTATGAAGGGTAATATCGTATGGACAAGCGACAAGGCCACGGCAAACTAATTCTTCCCGATGGTTCATCATACATAGGAGAATGGTTCGAAGACAAGAGACATGGCAGAGGCATCTAATCGAATGCCAATGGGGTAGCAAAAGAAGGAATTTGGGAGCATGGTTAGCTGAAGCAGCTTTCCTGATGATGTATATCTACTCTGGTCGTAGCCAATCTTCAGGCAGTGAGCATGAGATAATCAATCTTGACGAGGGGCAAGACCGAGTCGAAGCGCTTTTCTAGTTGTTCTAGGACGACCTTGTCGTTGGATTTGCTGTCTTGCAGACGGTGTTTCGTCCATACGGCTACTGCAAAGTCTTTGTGCACCGTGATCGGGAGGTCACTGAGAGCTCCATTAACCTCTTTCTTCTCCATCTACATTCGATTTTCAGATTACTTATTTTCTCGACCAAATATGTGAAGGAAGGCTTTCTGAGTCGTAGAACTCCTTGATGTCGGGGTAGAAAATTTGATCGTAGGCAGTTTCGGACTCATCGAGGTTAATGAGGAAGAGTCCTCCGTTGTTGAGAGCATCAACCAACTCCTTTCTTACCTCAGCTTTGTATTTAATTCGATCCTCGTGGTTTAGCGTATATATCTTTCTAAGATCGAAGTTGTGAGTGTTGCGACCGTTAACGCTGGTGTACTCCTTGCAAAAGTCAGCGAGGCTGCTGTGGCTGTCTGTCGTTGAGAAGAGGAGTGGCACTCGGTTGTTTCCATTAGACTCAGCGATATACTTTGATATTTCCTGCAAGTTAGCTCCTCCCGCTCTTTTAAAGAACCCTACCTTGATCTTAGCTATCTTTTCTTTCAGCTTGACAACGTCCTTCCTTGCTTTTAAAAATCTCTCTGTTTCTGCCTCTGTGAGAAACGGATTTCGAAGAGTCTCGTTATCGATGAAGTAATTGCATCTGAAGAGACCCTTCATCTCGCCGCCGTCCATTCTTTTGAAGTGACCTGGACCTTCGAACCTATCACGTCTCCAACTTCCGTCGTAACTACTTCCGTCTGACCATACCATACTGCCAGTATCGCTTCTCTGGTCCTCTTTCCAACCTCCAGAGTATACACTGCCATCATCGTAGTGCATTTTACCGGTCTTACTCTTCTTATCCTTTTCCCACCCGCCTTCGTATCGACCCACTGCCACTCCGTCCTTCTTGGAGTAGATATAGACTCCGAATCCGTGCTTTATTAACTGTGCCTTGGGGTTGCTTGACATTTCGAGACTGTCCTTGGGATGAACGTTACCTACATTGATACACAAAGCGTACCTGCTTCGTCAAGATAAGCCACTTCACCGTAGTAGTAGGTTCCATCTGGGAATTCATAGCAAACCCATTGCGACTGGTCCATCTACTTGGTCTTCAGTTACATTCACTTGCCGAATTATAGCTATCAAACTCAATACGAAAAGGTAAGGGACTGATATGAGATTTTTCTGTCTCGGTTTGCTTCATCGATCGTGGTACGAGCTGCCTTCGCTCTCCCACCTTTCATTATACTTTGATCATTGTTTCGTCGAAATCATTCTTGGGAATGTGTTCTCTGGCCTTTGAGGGTCAATGCAGCAGCATCCACAGTTCCCCCCGACATCAAGAGATCAGCACCTCGCTCTTTGAGCACCTTTTCTTGGGACTTCTGGTATTCTCTAAGCTTGCGAAGACCGATAGGCAGCTTGTTGCTCTTCCCATACAGGATAGCGATCCTCTTGCCCTCGTCAGATTCGTTCAGCGCTTTTTCAAGTTTGTCCGCATACTCCAGAAAGGCAGCATAGCGTTTATTGAACTTATCCTTGTATTTGTTTGCTCCGTATTTGAGGATTTGGTGATAGTTTCGTTTGATATGTGTGCGAATCGCCCAGGCGGAGGTCGCATCGAGCATGTGTTCGATATGCCATAGGACAATTGCAAAGCTGATGAGAGAGGAACGCTGAGACAGTTATTTGTTCGACCGGAACAGATCTTCGAAATTGTATGGCTCACCGAGTTTTATAAGCAGTATTTTGAACTGGTTGAAAAGGATCCTCACAATGCTGGTTTCCTCACGATAATGCATACCTTTTGGGCGTATTCTTTGTTTTCGAGTCTAATTATTAGCCACGATAACCGTCTTCACGTCCTTCGCTGGTGGCTGTGGAGGTTATGGCAGCTTGTCGTACTAGTCGCCAACTTGATTTTCGATCACTTACGGTTGGTCTGGTGCGAAGGCAGCCATCCAGTTTTCTTCAAGCGATTAGCTGTGCCAATCAAACCTGTTGATGTTATCGAAGGCATGGTCACCCTCCTCAAACTCATAGGGCAGAGCTTGACTTTCCTGCTGCTCGTCGCGTATGACATCGTTCGTCAAATAGATTCCGATATCGAAAGAGAAATCGGGCTTGTCTCGTAGGTCGTTGTCAACCTAGTAGAGTGTTTCGAGCATGAAAATATTATAAAGTCTGAGGGCCCGTGTCCCTTTGAAACCTTCCTATTTCTGAGAAATTCAATTGAGTTTAGCTCCAACAACAAACGAAGGAGTTTTGAGAAGCCCGTTGAGGGAGCAGGCTAGCAGAATAACGGTTGGCTTTTCCAGGACCAAAGAAACTGCGATCTCGAATATTTGGCGTATAAAAAAGAGCGCGCAAACAATATATAAGGCTACTGAACTCGAATAACACCAAAGGCTTCCACTCCGGCCAGTCTCTTAGTTATTCGCTGGACTGATTAAAACTGATGAATTTCGAGAGTATTGAGTTCGAGGCTCCGCTGCCATAATTTCTTTGTTCAACCCTCTCAGATTGTAAGTCGGTAACACTACCTCTTAAAGCTGCTCGTTCTGGAACGCATAGTTGCTATTACTTATGGGTAATAAGTTATGCTATTGTGAGTGCAAGGAGCAACCTGCTACTGTGCAACCTCAATATCCCTATGTGCCCTAGCCCACACTATCTGTCAAGCAATAAAATCCTTCCGTCAGCAGCAACGACAATATGAGCCACGAGGGCCAGAAGGCAACTCCAGCACAAAGTAAAAACGATATCAACTCAGTAAGAAAGTATGAGGCCAAACTAATGCTTGTACAGTCTATCTACGGCCCGTACACTTAACCGTCGGCTTCAAAGATTAGAGAAGGCGTTCAGTACCTTGATCCAAGTATCAATGATGAGGGCGAGATGTATATAGGAGAGTGGAAATATGGGAGGAAGCATGGCAGAGGGACACAGATTTGGCCTGATGGTTCGGTCTATGAGGGTGATTGGATGCAGAACGAGCTGTTCGGAAAGGGACGGTTAGTAATAATGTCGAGTGCGGCGATGTACAGTGGAGAATGGGCGAACAATAAATGCAATGGCTATGGAAGGTACGAGAATAGGCATCCTCAAAACGCAAATATTCCCGTTGCAAGCAACACATCCCCAATCTTCAGCGTCTTTAACCGGCAGTCAAACCTTATGACTCAATTGAGTTACGAAGGAAATTGGAAGGACAACCAGCCACATGGGTATGGAATGATCGTTGGCGCTGACGGCACAACTTACAGGGGCGAGTTTGTAGAAGGAAGGAAGCATGGAATGGGAAGAATGGAATGGCCTGATGGCAGATGGTACGAGGGAAATTTCTGCCAAGATTCCTTCGAAGGAGAAGGTACGTACAAATCACTTGCCGGAGATGTTTACACTGGCTCGTGGAGGAACAATAAGGTAAGAGTAAGGTAATTTAGAAACACGGGAAGGGTACAAACACCTTCGCTGATGGAAGGAAGTATGTCGGCGAGTATAAAAACGACTTGAAGGATGGCCAAGGAACATTCTCCTGGAACAACGGGCTACAGCAATATAAGGGCGGGTGGAAGGAAGATAAGCAACATGGGCAAGGAAGCTATGTTAATTCGAAAGGGTAGGTCTTTCACGGTGTCTGGACGATGGGGACACCACCGTCAAAGCATACAGCTCTCCGTGGTGATATGGCTAGTCTGGACTGATGCAATCTTACCAGAAGTGCTCAGCTGACTCGCTTCCGTATTTGAAGTGTGATATCTCTGGCTACGTTTATAATAATTCTCAGCACTAAATCAGAGCATGTGGGGAAACACCACTCAGGCGAGCCAACCTTCAACTGGAATATTTAACTACAACCAGACAGGAACGGGGATGAGCTTCGGAACAGGTCAACCCTCCACTGGAGGTGGCATATTCGGCAATCAGCCAGCCACCACTGCCGGTTCGGGGCTTTTTAATGCTGGCTTCAGCAACCCAAACAATGGAGCGATCCCAATGCCGGCACCTTCGCAGCCTAACACCGGCTTTGGAGGATTCGGAGGTGGTATGATGCAGGCTTCAAATAATGGTATGGGACAAGCTGGTTCAACTGGCCTCTTCGGTGGTTTGAACCAGCAAACAGGCATGAACAACGGCATGAACACTAACGGGCAAGGCATGACCCAACCGAACCCAATTTTCGGCACTCCTAATACAAATCCAAGTACTGGAGGGATGTTCGGCGGCGCAGCCACAAATACTGGAGCCACTACTGGTATATTTGGAGGCACCACTAATCCTAATAACAGCATCTTCGGAGCAAAGCCACAAACCGGTGGAACCGGCATGTTTGGCTCTACAGGTTTCGGTGGGACTTCACAGACCTCAACCACTGGAGGCTTCTTCGGAGCAGGGCAACAGCAACAGCAACAACAGGCCAACCCTCTGTTTGGACAATCAAATACAGCTACGACTGCTCCGAACAATGGAATGTTTGGCTTTGGTCAACAACAGCAGCAACAACAAACCACCCCTATGTTTGGGGCCGCAAAACCCACCAGCGGTTTCTTAGGAAATAATCAACCGTCAACTGGCTTCGGCTTTACTGGAGCAGCGACTGGTACGACTCCTTTCGGTACAACTAATCCTTCGACTTTTGCCAACAACGCAGCGAAACCTTTCTCAACGAAGAAGTTCACACCGACCAAGCCGAAGAACGATACGGTGGCTAAGGAAAAGAATGCGAATGCTGTGGTCGCCTGTATCACAAACTTCGATGAATTTCACACCTTTAGCAAGGAGGAGCTGAGGGTTATGTACCTTCAGAATCCTCAGGCGTTTCAGTCACAGCCAGCTTTTGGTGCAAATCCTATGTTCCCTTCACAGAATAACCAGACCGGAATATTCGGTCAGCAAACACCAGCCAGTAACTTCGGACAGGGGACGACCAGCACTGGCATGTTTGGTCAGCAAGCTAACAATACTGGAGGCATGTTTGGACAACCCCAACAAAATACAGGCGGAATGTTTGGGCAGCAACCTCAACAGGGATTCACAGGTACGACTCCCAATCAGACTTTCGGAGCTGGAGGTGGAGCCCTTTTCAACCCCAATCAAGCGAGCGGTAACTCACTTTTCGGAAACAAGCTATTGACCCCAAATGTTGTCGCCACTGGAAACAATCTTGCCGCGACGCTGTTTACGGCCACACAGCCGCAACAGCAAAACACTGGCGGAGGTTTGTTCTCGACCCCAAACCAGAATACCGGAGGAGGTCTCTTCGGTCCTCCTCAACAGCAGCAACAGCAGGGAACTGGTATGTTCGGACAACCACAACAGCAACAACAAAGTACCTTATTTGGAGCACCTTCTTCCAATAACACCCAAGCAGGAGGTTCGCTATTTGCAGGTGCTGGAGGCACTCTTTTTGGGCAAAACCCTTCGCCTCAAACTGGAGGTATGTTCAGTACCCCTAACACCCAACAACCTACCCAGCAACCCTCTCTGTTTGGCAACCAGCAGCAACAGACTGGTTCTCTCTTCTCTCCTGGTTCGCTTTTCACATCACCTCAGCAACAACAGCAAAACCAGCCTTCAAATCTTCTTTCAAATACTTCCCTGTTCCAAGGAGGAAATATGCCGTTGTCATCCCAGAATCCTAACCAACAAAACACGTTCCCCAGCTTGCTGAGCACAAGCATGCAGCCTTCCCGTAAGAATATTTTTTCGAGCACCAGCTACTATGAAGCTACTGGCGCTCTTCGCCCATCAACTGCGACCCCCTATTACTACACAAGCAGCAATGACAACTTGTTTGTAACGACTCCTCAGGTCGCTCAGGTCACTAACCTCATTGCGAGTGATATTATGAACTCCATAAAAGGCGACCGTTTCAGCTCGAGGGAGTACCATTCTCAACAGTTACAGGACTACGAACGAGCCAGAAAGGAACTTCGAAGGAAATTCGAAGAGGAAATGTTTTCCCAAACTGACACTCTCGGTTATGCCTACCCTGACTACTCAGGTGTTGAGTACAACAGAGCTCAACGGAACTCTCGAGATAACTATCATAATTA
>Ga0075152_10003285_pt1 | contig 11334 bp, 14 predicted proteins | sample JI61114C2DNA_FD_70964 | JGI IMG/M metagenome (GOLD analysis project Ga0075152, IMG submission 70964) | Wastewater effluent complex algal communities from Wisconsin, to seasonally profile nutrient transformation and Carbon sequestration -... | ecosystem: Engineered > WWTP > Effluent > Algae...
AGACGAATATCGTTTTCATTTTAATGCCCACAATTTAGTAGTTTACGGGAAAAAAGAAAATACTTTTTTAATCAGCGATCCAGTAATGGAAACAGTTACAACGTTGACAGAAGCAGAATTAGAAAAAGTAAGATTTGCAAAAGGCGTACTTTCTCCAAAAGGACAAATGTATTATCCAACCAATATCCCATCTGAAATTAATTGGGAAAAAGCAATAAAAAAAGGAATCAAGAATACATGTAACGACATGTTAGCGCCGGTTCCAATTGTTGGCGTTGCAGCTATGCGATTTTTAGCACAAAGCATTCGTAAATGGCCAAAAACTAAAGGAGTTAAAGTAGCGAATCATTATTTAGCACAAATGATTCGTATGCAAGAAGAAATAGGAACTGGTGGCGGTGGTTTCCGATTTATTTATGGTGCATTCTTACAAGAAGCGGCTGTAATTTTAAAAAATGATAAGCTAAAAGAACTTTCGTTAGAAATTACACAAATAGGTGATTTATGGCGAGATTTTGCCGTTGATGCTTCTCGCGTATACAAAAACCGAAGTAATTTAGAAGATGTATACAATACGTTAGCAGATCAATTGCTTCATATAGCAGATTTAGAAGAAGCGTTTTTTAAGAAACTTAAAAAAGCCATCTAAAGTGAGTAGCAATAAAAACATAATTCAAATCAATCAACTTTTTAAGCAATATAAAGAGGCGGATTATTTTTCAGTGAATAATCTAAATTTAAGTATTGAGGAAAAAGAAATATACGGTTTATTGGGCCCAAATGGCGCCGGAAAAACTACTTTAATATCAATGCTTTGCGGAATTATTAAACCAACTTCGGGTAATTTTAGCATTAACAATCTTAGTTACGAAAAAAACGCATTTGAAATTAAAAAAACAATTGGTGTAGTTCCACAAGAATACGCACTTTATCCAACACTTACAGCTAGAGAAAACTTGTTGTATTTTGGAAGTATGTACGGACTTAAAGGCAAAAATCTGAAAGAAAAAGTAACTTTAGCTCTTGATCAATTAGGTTTGTTGAAGTTTGCCGATAAAAAAATCGAAACTTTTTCAGGCGGAATGAAACGCAGAATTAATCTTATTGCTGGAATTTTACACGAACCATTAATTCTTTTTCTAGATGAACCAACGGTTGGAGTTGATGTGCAATCTAAAAATGTAATTATTGATTATTTAAGAGAATTAAACGCAAAAGGAACTACAATTATCTATACATCGCATCATTTAACCGAAGCACAGGATTTTTGTACTAAAATTGCCATTATCGATAGAGGAACAATTTACGCAGAAGGAACACCAAGTCAACTCATTCAATCTACTTCTGGCGCACATAATTTAGAAGATGTTTTTATTTCATTAACCGGTAAAGAACTTCGCGATGATGTATAAATTATGGATGTCGGTTTATAAAGAATTTCTTTTATTGAAAAGAGATTTTGGAGGTTTAATCATCTTGTTTGTGATGCCTTTGGTATTAATTATTACCATTACTTTAATTCAAGATAGCACGTTTAGAACGGTTACAGAAAGTAAAATTCCTGTTGTTTTAATTGATAACGATAAAGGCGAAATTTCTAAATCGGTAATTGAAAATCTAAATAAAAGTGGTCAGTTTGAAATTGTTTCTTCTTTAGATGGAAAAAACTTAACTGAAACTACCGCAAAAGAAGCTGTTTTTAAAGGAAAATTTCAGCTAGCTATCATTATTCCAAAAAATCTAAGTAAAGATTTGCAATTAAAAGTAAATCAAAACGTAGATAAAATAATTTCAAATTTTGGAATTGGCGACCTTTCGGAAGAACCAAAAAAAGATTCACTTCCTCAAATAATAAACAAAAAAGAAGTCCGACTTTATTTTGATCCCGCTACGCAAGCCACTTTTAAGAGTAATGTAAAAAGTAGTATTGATAAAATGATTTCTCAAATTGAAACCAAATCTATTTACGCTACTTTTCAAGAGCAATTAGGAGAAGGCGAAGAACCTATTTTTGAGCAGGAAAGTTTTATTACTTTTAAAGAAATTGTTCCAACGGTTGATAATAAAGAAATTTTACCAAATTCGGTGCAACATAACGTTCCTGCATGGACATTATTTGCCATCTTTTTTATAATTGTTCCGCTTTCTATTAATATTGTTAAAGAAAAAGGACAAGGAACACAAATACGATTACTAACCAATCCAGTTCCATATTCTATAGTAATTGCTGGAAAAACAATTACGTATTTGGTAATTTGTATGATTCAGTTTTATCTAATGGTTTTAGTCGGAATGTACTTATTTCCGTACTTAAGTTTACCAACATTAGATTTAGATGGAAAATTTTTTCTAATGAGTGTTGTTGCATTATTTTCAGGATTAGCAGCAATTGGATTCGGAATTTTACTTGGAACTATTGCTAAAACTCAAGAACAATCAGCACCTTTTGGAGCAACTTCTGTAGTTATTTTGGCTGCTATTGGAGGTGTTTGGGTTCCCGTATTTGCCATGCCAAAAGTAATGCAAGTTATTTCGCATATTTCACCTATGAATTGGGGATTAAACGCATTTTATGATGTTTTACTACGTAAAGCTGATGCTGTAGAAATTCTTCCCGAAATATTTTTACTACTTTTGTTCTTTATAATTACAATTTTTATTGCCATCCAATATGATAAAAAGAAAAGAGCAGTATAACGAGGCTTCTCATTTAAGCGTTTCTAAAGATATTAGAGTTCGATTTAACGAAACAGATCCATTAGGAATTGTTTGGCACGGCTATTATATCACTTATTTTGAAGATGGAAGAGAAGCTTTTGGAAGATTGCACGGTATTTCGTATTTAGATGTTCAAAAACATGGTTATACAACTCCAATCGTAAAATCGGTATGCGAACATAAATTGTCATTAAAATATGGTGATGTAGCTCGTATTGAAACTACAATTGTAGATTCGCCAGCTGCTAAAATGATTTTTAGATATGTAATTTACGATAGCAATAATGAAGTCGCTTGTACAGGTGAAACCGTTCAAGTGTTTTTAGATAGTGATGGAAATTTAGTTTTAAATGCACCTTCTTTTTATGAAGAATGGAAAAAAAGCGTTGGATTATTAAAATGATAGCAAATAAAACAATTTACATTACCGATGCGAATTGCGTTACTCCGTTAGGTTTTGATTTAGAAACCAATTGGATTGCGCTTGTAAAAGGGCAATCTGGAATTCAATTTCAAGAAAAATACGGAAATCTTTCTTCTATTTATGCTTCTATCATTGAAGATGAAAAGTTAAATGAAAGTTTTTTAAAAGTTTCTAATGAAAATACGTTTACCAAATTAGAGAAAATGCTCATTTTAGCATTGCATCCAATCGTAAATAAAAATAAAGTTACCGAAAAATCAGTTTTGATTCTTTCTACAACAAAAGGAAATATTTCGTTATTAGAAAATCAAGAATTACTAATTGAAGAAGCATATTTAGGAACTTTAGCAAAAAAAATAAATACTTTTTTCGGATTTAAAACAGAACCAATTGTGGTTTCAAATGCATGTGTTTCTGGAGTTTTAGCGGTTTCAGTTGCTAAACGAATGATTCAATTTGGCGCTTATGATAACGCATTTGTAATTGCTGGAGATGAAATTTCCGAATTTGTTTTGTCTGGTTTTAATTCGTTTCAAGCGATGAGTAGTTTGCCTTGTGCTCCTTATGATGAATCTCGAAATGGAGTAACTCTTGGCGAAGCAGCAGCAGCGGTTTATATTTCTTCGGAAAAACCAACTGAAAATGCTGTGGCAATCATTGGTGATGGAGCTATAAACGATGCTAATCATATTTCGGGACCATCAAGAACAGGTGAAGGCTTGTTTAAAAGTATTGAAAGTGCTTTCAAAGAAGCAAATATTACAAAAGATAAGTTAGATTACATTTCGGCTCACGGAACTGCCACTTTATACAATGACGAAATGGAAGCAATTGCTTTTTCTCGTTCCCATATTGATACTGTTGCCATAAATAGTTTAAAAGGCTATTACGGACACACGTTAGGGGCTTCTGGATTGTTAGAAATTGTAATCGGATTGCAATCGGTTTATAACGAAGAGTTATTAGCATCAAAAGGATTTAAAAACTCTGGAGTTTCTATTCCAATTGCTATTTTAAAAGAAAATAGAAAAAAAGAAATCAAATATTTCTTAAAAACAGCATCAGGCTTTGGCGGATGTAATACAGCAATATTGTTTGAAAAAATAAATTAAAATTGACGACAAATTATCACATATCAAGCTATTGCAAAATAGAAAATAATACACTTCAACTAAACGGAATAACTGTTTTAGAAATGAACGATGTATTATTTCCTGAATTTATTAAAAATACATCAAAAACAATCGGCTTAGAATATCCAAAATTTTTTAAAATGGATAATTTAAGTAAATTAGCCTTTTTAGGAGCAGAAGCAATCTTAAAAGACAACATCGATTTAGAAAATGAAAACGATATTGCGCTTGTATTTGCTAATAAATCTTCAAGTTTAGATACCGATGTAAAATATCAAGATTCAATTTCTGATTCCGAAAATTATTTTCCAAGTCCTGCCGTTTTTGTGTACACATTACCTAATATTTGTGTGGGCGAAATAAGTATTAGACATCAATTAAAAACCGAAAATGCATTTTTTGTGTTTGATGATTTTAAACCCGATTTTATGTCAAATTACGCATCGTATTTGTTAGAAAGCGGTAAAACAGAAAAAGTACTTTGCGGTTGGGTAGAATATTATAAAAACGAATACAAAGCTTTTGTTTACTTAGTAGAAAAATCAGGAACAATTGCACATGATAAACAAAATATACAAACATTATACAATCAATAATTATGGAAGCTTTAAAACAAGAATTAAAATCAAAAATCATTGAAGTTTTAAATTTAGAAGATATTGCAATTGAAGATATTAACGATAACGATCCTTTATTTGGCGATGGTTTAGGTTTAGATTCAATTGATGCTTTAGAATTAATCGTGCTTTTAGATAAAGAATACGGAATTAGATTAGCTGATCCAAAACAAGGAAAAGCAATTTTCGAATCTATTGAAACTATGGCAGCTTATATTGCTGAAAACAGAACTAAATAATACAATCATAAATGAAAGTTGCAATTACAGGCATGGGAATTATATCTTCAATAGGAAATACTGTTGAGGAGAACTTCCATTCATTAGTTTCCCTAAAAACGGGACTTTCTACAATTTCAAACATTGAAACGATTCATAAAGACATCATTAAAGTGGGAGAAATTAAACTGACTAATGAGCAATTAGCCAAGCAACTTAATTTACCAAGTGATAATAATTATTCTCGTACCGCATTATTAGGTGCTATTGCAGCTAAACAAGCAGTTGAAAATGCAAAAATTAGCGATATGAATGCGTATAAGTCAGGATTAATTTCAGCAACAAGCGTTGGTGGAATGGATATGACTGAAAAATATTATTACGAATATTTCGAAAACGAAGCTTGCCAAAAATACATAACCAGTCACGATATTGGCGATAATTCTCAAAAAATCGCGAATTGTATCGGATTAAAAGGCATGGTTACTACAATTAGTACGGCTTGTTCTTCTGCTGCAAATGCAATCATGTTAGGCGCAAGATTAATTCAATCAGGCGAATTAGATAGAGTAGTGGTTGGAGGAACAGATGCTTTAGCAAAATTTACCATAAACGGATTTAAAACGTTAATGATTTTGTCTGATGATTACAACGCTCCGTTTGATAATAATAGAAAAGGATTAAATTTAGGTGAAGCTGCTGCATTTTTAGTTTTAGAATCGGAGACGATTGTTAAAAATGAAAATAAAGAAGTTTTGGCTTATGTTGCAGGTTTTGGAAATGCAAATGATGCTTTTCATCAAACTGCCTCATCTGAAAACGGTGATGGTGCTTTTTTAGCAATGAACAAAGCCTTCAAAATGGCAAAAATTCAGCCAGGCGAAATAGATTACATTAACGCCCACGGAACTGCAACACCAAATAACGATTTATCTGAAGGAAGAGCCATTATCAGAATATTTGGAGAAAATGTTCCTGATTTCAGTTCGACCAAGCCTTTTACAGGTCATACTTTAGCAGCAGCTGCGGGTATTGAAGCAGTTTATAGTATTTTGGCAATTCAGAATAATATTATTTTTCCAAATTTGAATTTTAAAACGAACATGGAAGAATTCAATTTAACGCCACAACTTACGCTTAAAGAAAAAGAGATACATCATGTGCTTTCAAATTCTTTTGGATTTGGAGGAAATTGTTCCACTTTAATATTTTCAAAGAACTAATGCAAAAGTGCTACATTAACGGAATGGGATGCGTCTCTTCCCAAGATACATATGAAACATCTTTCTTAGAATCGGTTGAAATTAATACAACCGAAAACATAGTTTATGCTAAACAACCTTCATACAAAGAATTAATTCCGCCAGCCGCAGCAAGACGAATGGCAAAAGGAGTTAAAATGGGCTTAGCCGCATCAACAAAAGCATTAAAAGAAGCAAATGTTGAGGTTCCAGATGCTATAATTACAGGAACTGGTATGGGTTGCATTGAAGATTCTGAAAAATTCTTAAAAGCTTTAATTGATAATAACGAAGAATACTTAACACCAACCAATTTTATTCAATCTACACACAATACGGTTGGAGCACAAATTGCCTTAGGATTAGGTTGTAAAGGTTATAATTTTACTTATGTTAATGGTTCAATTTCTTTTGAATCAGCTTTACTAGATGCAAAATTACAACTTGAAAACGAAGAAGAAAATACCATTTTAGTTGGTGCAGCAGATGAAACCTCTTCGCATACAATGGAATTGTTTAAATTGGTTAACATCATTAAAAAAGAAAGTGATCAACCTTATTCTGTTTTAAACTCAAATTCATCAGGTGTTGTTTACAGCGAAGGTGCAACTTTCGTGACTTTAGAAAATGTAAAAAAAGAAAACTCGTATGCTGTTTTAGAAGCTTTACAAATTCAAAACGAATTGAATATTGACGAGGTTGAAAGTTTCATCACTAGTTTTTTAGAAAAGAATCATTTAAAAATTCAAGATATTGATGTTGTTGTTTTAGGAAATAACGGAGATATTAATTTTGATACTTATTACACAGCTGTTGGTTCGTTATTTAGCCAAATTCCACAAGTTTATTACAAACATCTAAGTGGGGAATTCAATACCGCTTCTGCATTTGGATTTTGGGTTGCAGCATCGATTCTTAAAAATCAAGCAATTCCGCAAGTTGTAAAAATGAACTCTATTGAAAAAGCTAATTTTTCAAAAGTATTACTTTATAATCAGTTTCAAGGAAAAGACCATAGCTTAGTACTTTTATCAAAATGTTAAAACATAAATATTCTGTATTTATATTTTTTGTACTGCTTGCTATTTTGTTTTTCACTAAAGCAGGTATACTTTTTTATGTTTTACTTTTTTTGTCTTTTTTAGCCATAACAACTTGGGGTGCTTTTGATATAAGATTGAACTATTTTACTAAAGCTATTTGCAAAAGTAATGCTACTAATAAAAAAAATATAGCCATTACATTTGACGATGGTCCGCATGAAAAAACTCCTGAAATTTTAGATGTTTTAATGAAATACAATGCAAAAGCCACATTTTTTTGCATTGGGAAACAAATTGAAAAACATCCCGAAATTTTAAAACGCATTTTAAACGAAGGTCATATTATAGGAAATCATTCCTATTCGCATTCTAAATGGAATGGTTTTTTTTCTACCCAAAAAATAGTTTCAGAAATTGAACAAACCAATACTTTAGTTTCTCAGCTGGTTAATAAAAAAATGAGACTTTTTAGACCGCCTTTTGGAGTTACAAATCCTAATATCGCTAGAGCTGTTGTAAAAACAAATCAAATAGTTATAGGTTGGAATATTCGTTCTTTAGATACGGTTATCGAAAGTGAAAACGCTATTTTAAATCGAATTAAAAACAGAGTAAAACCAGGAGGAATTATTTTATTGCACGATACTTCTGCTAAAACTGTATCTGTTTTGGAACAGTTATTGCTATTTTTGCAATCAGAAGGTTATCAAACAGTAACTATTGAAGAATTATTAGAAATCCCTGCTTATGAAAACTAAATTTTTAGTGCTGATTATTTTAATTTGTAGCTTTAAAATGAGCGCACAAGAGCAAAAAATGTCGGCTCAGGAAATAGTTAAATTTAAAGAAACGATAGAAAATCAGTCAAAAAGTATTAAAACTATAAAAACTGATTTTGTTCAAATAAAACACATGGATTTTTTAACGAAAGACATTGAAACTTCTGGTAAAATGTATTTCAAATCTCCAAATTTGTTAAATTGGCAATACACAAAGCCTTACCAATATAGTATTATTTTTAAGAATAATAAAGTCTATATAAATGATCAAGGCAATAAAAGTACGGTTGATGCAAAAAGTAAAATTTTCGAAAAAATCAATAAACTTATTGTAGGAAGCGTTAGCGGTAATATGTTTGACGATAAAGAATTTGATATTTCGTATTTCAAAACAAAGGAACATTACATCACTAAATTGATTCCAAAAACTGCCTCGATAAAAAAGATGATTAAGCAAATTGATTTGTATTTTCCTTTAAAAGATGCTACGGTTTCTGAAGTTAAATTAATTGAATCATCTGGAGATTACACAAAAATTATATTCAAAAATAAAGTAATTAATGCAAAAATTGATGATTCGGTATTTACTAATTAGTGCTTTATTTTGTCTGTTTGTATCATGTAAATCGTATCAAGTACAAGATGCTGTTTCTGTAGATAATTCTTTGCAATTTGTTCAAAATCAATATTTTTCAGATGTTTCGTTAGATTATGTTTATAAAACACACATCGAGATTTATGGAAACAAAATGGGTGGAATTTTTATTGCAAAACGAATTAACGACAGCATTCATAGAATGGTTTTAACAACTGATTTTGGAAATAAATTATTAGATTTTGAAATTTCTGAAAACAGTTTTAAAGTCAATTTTATAATTGATAATTTAGATAAAAAAATAATCATCAATACACTAAGAGACGACTTTAGAACGTTGTTACAAGTAAATAGTAAAGTTTTCAAAACTTATAAAAGAAATAACGAAGTAATTTATCAAACAGAATACAATGCGTATTACTATTTTGATGAGGTTTCACGCAACTTAACCAAGATAATTAAAACAAATAAGAGAAAGGAAAAGGTTGTTTTTACATTTGATTCAAAAAAAACTACTTTTGCAGAAAATATCAATATTCAACATTATAACATTAAACTCAAAATAGATTTTAATCAAATAAGCAATTAACATGAAAAAAACATTTTATTTATTCGCCATTTTATTTGGTTGTATTACTTTAAGTAATGCTCAAGTTACTTTTAAGCCTGGTTTTAGAGCGGGTTTAAATATTTCTCACTTCTCAAAGGGAGATGATTCTTATTATAATGATGGATTTACCAGTAATAGAGATTTTGGCTCAAGAACAGATTTTTATGTTGGATTTTTTGGTGATTTAAAACTTACAAAGTATTATTCGTTACAACCAGAAATTAATTATTCTAGACAAGGTTCAAAATATGATTACTACGATGAATCTTTAATGAGAAACCAATCTACAGATTTAGAAGTATCTTATTTAGCAGTTGGAATTGCTAATAAATTTACCTTTAATAAACTTAATGTTCACGTTGGTCCTACTTTTGAGTTTTTAGTTGATCAAAATTTTGATACAGATGCTGATATAGATTTAGCATTCTTCTTAGGTTTAGGGTATGATATTACACCAAATTTTGGAGTTGAAGCAAGAATTAAAAAAGGAATTGTACCAGTATTAGATTATTCTGATGGAAATCATACGAATGTTGTATTTTCTGTTGGGGGATTTTATAAATTTGACGTAAAATAATAATACAAAACTTATGTTGTTACAGGATTTTTATAGCGTAGATACATTAAATTCAGTTAGCGAAGGGAAATATATTGCTTCAATAACATTAAATAAAGATCACGCCATTTTTAAAGGACATTTTCCAGGAAATCCTGTAACACCAGGAGTTTGTATGATGCAAATAATTAAAGAAATTACAGAAAGTATTTTGAAAGTTTCTTTAACTATGGTGAGCACATCAAACGTAAAGTTTATGGCATTAATTAATCCAGAAGTTAATGCTAAACTAACTTTAGATTTAGAAATTTCTGAAAATGAAGCTTCAGAAATAAAAGTAAAAAACACTACAAGCTTTGACGAAACAGTCGCTTTAAAACTTTCAAATACTTATAAAAAAATAACTTCTTGAAACTAATTTCATTAATACTATTTGCTATAACTTATCTTACTTTTCAAAGTTATAATTTACCAGACATTAGAAAAATGTATGTTGAATCTTCCGTTTCTAAAGCAAATGCAACAAAGTTTTACGAAGCAATGGAGAACTATAATGATAAAAATGAAACATTATTAGCGTATAAAGGTGCTTCTATTGCTATAAAAGCAAAACATACAACTGGTACAAAACAGAAAAAAGAAGGTTTTATTAAAGGGATTACTATTTTAGAAGCAGCAATAAAATCTACGCCTAACAACCTCGAAGTGCGTTTAATTCGATTAAGTATTCAAGAAAACACACCTAAATTGCTAAAATATAAAGCAAATATTGAGGCTGATAAAAAACAAATTTTACTTTTGTTTGATAAGCAGTCAAGTGATCTAAAAGAATACATAAAAAACTATGTAAAACAATCAAAGATTTTTACTGAAGCTGAAAAACAACAATTAAACAAATAGAATGCTTTCAAATTCTACTATTTCAGAAACAATGAATCTTAAAAAGGTTTGTGTTATTATTCCAACATATAATAATCATAAAACTTTAAAAAGAGTTATAGATGGTGTATTACAATATACAACCAATGTAATCGTTGTGAATGATGGTTCTACAGATAGCACTTCTGAAATTATAAATTCGTATTCTACTATAGATTCTATTTCAATTTCAAAAAACCAAGGAAAAGGAAATGCACTTCGATTAGGATTTAAAAAAGCAATTAAAAATGGTTTCCATTATGCCATTACAATAGATTCAGACGGACAACATTTTCCTGATGATATCCCCGTTTTTTTAGAAGAATTGGATAAAAACGATAGTAATATTTTACTGATTGGTAGCCGAAATATGAACCAGGAAGGCGTACCAAAGAAAAGTAGTTTTGGGAATAAATTTTCTAACTTTTGGTTTTGGTTTGAAACCGGAATTCAATTAGAAGACACACAATCAGGTTATCGAT
>Ga0075152_10003287_pt1 | contig 11329 bp, 11 predicted proteins | sample JI61114C2DNA_FD_70964 | JGI IMG/M metagenome (GOLD analysis project Ga0075152, IMG submission 70964) | Wastewater effluent complex algal communities from Wisconsin, to seasonally profile nutrient transformation and Carbon sequestration -... | ecosystem: Engineered > WWTP > Effluent > Algae...
GGGGCTTCCAATGACTTTTTGCCAATAGGTTTTCTCATAAAGTTATGATATGCTAAGAGTTACTCGGCAATGCAACAGTCACATCTCCAGCTCTGTCTTCTAGTAGAATGACAGTCCAAAGTCTTCAATGCACAATGCTCCCTTCCGTTCTTCATCCAGCTTCTCAGCACATACATCGAAGATCTCGAACTTGACGAATTTCTGCAGCTTCTCTGCCGAAGTGGTGGCGATTATCCTTTCGGTGGTTAGTTCGAGCATGCGTACGAGCAACGCATGAATGGCGTTCTTCCCTTCGAGCAAAAATAGGTCGAGAAGGGCCTTGGCGAGTGAATGTGGTGGCGAGCTGTACATCATCAACGAGAAGTAGTTCTGGGCGAATAGGACAGTAGCGTCCAGACCAAACTTGGCTATGTGAAACATCACTTCGGGAGCTATTTCCATAAGCATTTGCTCGAGCTCGGCCATGATGTTAAAGATATTGGCTAGATTTTCGCCGAAGATGTCTTTGAGCTGATGAATTATGTGCACGAAGATGGCCGCCACCAATGATTCGAACTTGCCGTCAACCTGTTCAGGCGCGAGATGATTTGTAGGATCGGATTCTAAGCAGAACATCAACACATGCAGTGCAATGTAGTTCATTCCTTGAGTATAGGAAATACCTTGGTTGATGGAAGCATGAAGCACTCGTTGCAGAACGGGTTTTATTGGTAGGTGCTCCTGATTATTACCGAAGGACCTGTCGAGGTCTACTTTTACTTGGTGTCTGTCCTCCTCGGTCAACGGCTTCTTCAGCATCTCCTCGTATTGTTGGGTAAGTTGCGGCAATTCTGTCAATTTTACACCGCTCAGCATCATCCATATACGCAAACGGCTTCATTATGCAGTACTGTACAGTCTATCTGGTATGCCCTTGAGAAAGCTGAAGTACACCTGGTTGTGACTATACCCGCTAAAAGAGCCCGATTACAGCACTTGCTCCCACTCACCTGCAGTAAGCACACCCTTTAGCGATTCTCTGTTTTCAATGACAGAGTAACCAAGAGAATCGCTGTCCATGATCGAGATGCTTACAGCTTCACCTGAGTAAAGCTAAATGTCTACCCTTTCCAGGGTTTTCGGGTTTTCCCTTTGATCGGTGTTTATTGCCGCTGCGAAACATTAACTAATGTGATTCTGACCTAAGCCATTCTCAATCAGGAATGATGGGTCCCCATTCTCATTATAGAAATTGTTTCATCTAACGACTCAGTCATGGAGAGCCGCAGACAAAGTAGTGAGGTCCAACAGTCCTCTCCCACCAAAGTGCTGTTAGTAAGCAGTAATGGCAGTCCCATCTACCAGCAACCTGCTAGGCTAAATCCAAGCCAGAAGTCTGCGGATGATGCGTAAACTAAACAACTGAGAGCATAGCTCGAGCAACTTGTGGGAGCTACCCGTGACAAAGAGAGGAAGGTTGAACGACTAACGGAATAGAACAATCGGCTGAACTAAGACAATTCCCAACTGGAAAAATAGTCCGAGGAATTGCGACACGAACTGTAAGAAGCCAAGAAAGTCCACGAACACAGCTCCTCTGGCGAGCCAGAAGAAGAATAAAGTACACGTTCTTTTGATTCTTAGAAGCTCAGGAAGAGGACCTCGAATAAATGAAGGAATTCATGATGGCAATTAAGATGCAGAGCCAGGGCCTCGCAGTCGTCAACGGACTCACACCCGAAGCAATAGAGATGATACCAACTTTCAGCTACGAGCGCACCACGGAGCCTGAGATGTACCCTCGAATTTTATGTTAGCTGTCTCTCATGTTTCCAGGAGCTCCAGGATAACTCCAATGTGAAGTGTCTTCCGTGCTGCCACCTGTTCCACGAACCCTGCATCCGAGAACACCTGGGTCAGTCCCGGTACTGCCCAGCTTGCTCCGAGGAAGTGGTTCTAGTTTGACCGCGAGTACCCTCGATGGGTTGATTGTTCACAGCCCAATACGCGACTACGAATTATTTTCAACTGTTCTGTAATTAAACTTGCTACCGCGATGCTCAGCGACAAACCAAAGAGGGATATTGGTAGCAGTAAGCAATGCGTAGCCTGCAAGTGGTGCCGTCATCGTGTACGCAAAGAATAGCAAGCACCTCCTCCTCCTAACGTCAATACTTCCAACAACGAGTTAGAACCATTGCATCATCGTGCTAAAGTACGCAGTTCCTTACTTTCTTGGTTTGAGAAGCAGTAAAAGCAAAAATCCGTGAATTTCACGCCTGGTGATTTGCCCCATACAATCTTTCAGCAAGTATTACTGCTGTCCATACCAGGCTTCAATTTAGATCACTCAGATGCTAAAGACTCTGATTCTGTGGGGCAGCCTAGCTAAGATGGCTCGGCAGCTTCAAATTATGAATAGAACCTGCAGCGGCTCCTAATGGACGATCTACTAGCTGATCCCGAGTGATGTGTGTGAGTAGTAGTTTGTGAGTTATACTCGTACATGAAAAAGTTATGTAAGCATGTAGTCCTATTTCAGGTCTGCTGGCGCTCGTATGCTTCGGCTTCACAGGAGGATTGCTCATGGTAGGAGTGGCTTAACGTAGTGCTTGTTTGGGCTGATGTTGCAGCCTCACACACCGCTCTACTTCGAATGGAACGTCAGCAACGTTGAGCAGGCACGTTGGTAGCTGTTCAAGGCAGCTATCGAGCACTGGCTAGTGTTCGTAGCTGCAGGCATCGCTTACCTCTACCTGTACCCTAGCAACAAGCTAGCAACCAACCCAATTCGCAAGCAACCCAACCAACCTTACGATCCTATCGACACGTAGTAGCAAATCCGTTCATACCACGAGTGACTTATCAGTTCTTAGCAGCCGAGCCTGTGTATAGCTCTTTGATGAACATCGGCACCCTCAGATTTCTGCTGAGAAGGTACTCTTCGAACTTCTTGGGAGCTGTGGAGGTTTGCATCTTTTACTTGAGCTAGGCGATTCTGTGGAGATACTCCTGGTCTCCATGGGAACTTCTACGGAGGTTTTCATAGAAGCTGGTCATGTCGCGGTTTGTGGGTTTCGGCGAATGGTTTTCAGTGCCAACTGTGCTATTTTGAAGCCTCCTCACTCCACTGATCTTCTTGATGTTGTCGTGTTAGGAATTCGGCTCGTTCTGATAAAGCTTTAGAATCTGCCGATGTATGACGTTGGTGCTACTGCGTAGCGTACTAATCTTATCCCGAAGCACTGTCTACCTCCCTGCAGTTTGACACTCACTATTATTTTCGAGCTAGACACTCTAATGGTTATGACTGAGCTATTTGCGTTTATTCTCCGATTGCTGCAGCTTCTCCCGTTGCAAGCTGATGGCCTGCGTCAGACTATCGATCTCAGACTGAAGGTTCGACTCCTGCAATTGGTTAAGTGTATCCTGCGATTGTGAGTTACTATGTCCGTAAGCCAACAACCTGGCTGCTGCTGGTTTGACTTTGTGGCGCTGCAGGACGTCGTCGTCAAGCTTCAGAAACTTAACCTACATGAATTTAAGGTCGAGCGGTGATCTTGTTCGATATCCCTTCATAGAAGAACTATCTATAATATCTGTCAAAGGAAATTGCAGGGAATAACTGGATTGCACTGTTAGGTAGTCAAGGAGGGTGGAGCAATGCACTGCTCCCTAACCGGTAGCTTGCGTGAGGCTCATACATGATGTTCTGCACATGTGAGTACTGGGGTAGCAATGGACGCATATCGGCGACTCGTGGTGATTGTGAGCGTTAAGGCGATTGCCTCAATAGCCGGCTCTGGTTGAATTCCTGAAGATGACGTTCCAATTATTCATCCAACAATTTATGGTCGGAATGCGACAGAGGCCCACCCGATAGTCTGCTCTCGACCTCCTGCATCTTGTGCTGGTATATCCTAGAGACGAGTTCCTTGTGCTACTGTTTACGTTGCTAGAGGTTTAGATGCCGGTGCTGATCCTGCCCATCCATCTGCCAGGAGAGGTCAAGTATGCTGTGCTGACTGTTGAGTGCTGTCTTAGTGATAACTTACGGTTGTTGGGACACATCTTTCTCCGTTCAATGTGCAATCCGTTCCACCTGAGCATGTGATATTTATTTCAACCAACCATTAACAATGGACAATGAACAGGCCCCTGCAGCACTCACCTGTACTTTTCAATCTGCGAAAGCACGTGCCTTCCGTACTGGGAGTCCTTGACTGCGGCTAGATTGTTGGTCTCGCTGATTAGTGCCATGATGTTCTTCTGGGTGGTACGGTCGCAGTACTCCAAAAAACGTTGGATTACGTAGTTGGAGTATTGCCCTTGAGCGAGCACGACCAATCCAATCCTACATTAGTGATGTTGGTACTGGTTGTTGAGACTTGGCGCTTGAAGCACCTGCAACAGCTCTTTACGGTAGAAATCGTTGCTATTGCGGATGGCTTTCTCCACCACATTGCTTGCGAATTTGTCGAGCGAGAGGTTGATGAAGTTTCCTTTAACCGTGGCCAGCACTGCATTCTTCTCTTCCACAGGTCCGTGCTCCACGATGTATTGCATAATGTAGTTCCCGAACTGACACTTACACAACGGAACAACCATCTCCAACAACTTCTTGAGGATCAGCTTGAGCTTGTCTCCCTTGCTATTCTACAGGAACTTTTGGATGACGCGACAGCCGTAGGCATGGAACGCCAGTTTATTGATCTACCTAAACAGTGTTCGTACGTTAGCGATGATTTGATCGATGATGCATTCCGTCTTGACTGGTGCACAACATTCGAAGCATTTTTGGATCACGTGGTTGCCGTTTTGATCCTGCACCATGTTGACGATATCGTTCTTCAGTTCGAGGATGAAAGCGTCCTGCTCCTCGTAGATATTTCGCAGGTAGTCCAAAGCCTTTTGGACGACACGGCACCCAAACGTATTGTAGGAGAGCTCACAAATTTTGCCCTTAATGACCTCAAGGATTCTCTTCTTATGTTTGTTCAGTCCCACTTCGAATATCTTCTGAAAGACGTAGTTCCCAAACTGATCCTTTATGAGACCGAGTGCATCCTTCATAAGTTCCTGAAAGATGGCTTATTTATCCTGTTCGGCGGCTCCTTCAATCCAATTCTGCACAGTGCGAGAACCATTCCTATCGCGGGACATTTTGTTTACAAGTGGGAGCATCTGCTAACCATCGAATGCAACCACTTTTCTGCCGTAGCTGCCGTAGTCCATTTCGTAGGGCATGTACATCATCTGCATGGGGTATGGGTAGGGATAGTACTGTTGCTGCATCATCGTGGGAATCATCATTGGTATTCTACATCATCAGAAGGTATACTCCGGAAATTTGTAGGCGAATGGTGGTGAGTGCGGAGTTGGGTATTGCTGCTGAGGTACCTATTGAGGTTGCGGCTAGGGTTCTTCCTTTTGTTTTCCCTTTTGAGCAACCGGCTTGACTAATTTCTTCTTGTGCGGCTTCTTGTCGGTATCGTCCTCAGTGAACAACTCTTTCGAGAGCTCCTGAGATGGTGGCGGATGGTACATCGTAGTCGTACAGAGTCATAGTTGGCGGAGCTGAAAAGGTTTGGCTTCGCACTGAACCGATAGCTTCCTTGAAACCATCCTTTTGGTCATCTAACGTGACACCCAACATACCTTCGAGTATGTTCCCCATGAGGAAGGGTGTCTCTTCGTGTTCGCGGGTCATGTCGCTTGCTGATCAGAGTTATAATATATTTTTTGGCGTTTGCGGGGGATCATTCCATAGCGGTTGGTACTGAACTCCCGAACTTCTTCAAAACATTACCGGTTCGAGGTTCAAACATTTTAGAGATTGGTTGGCGCCTATGATTATAACTTTTTCAACTGTCTAACTAACTCCTTCGACGATCCTATGATTGACGCTTCGTGGTGCTAACTGTTATGTCCGGTTCGGACACCTCTCGAGGAGATACGCAAGAAAGTGCAACATACACAAAGAGATAAGCGCTTGTTACTGGACCATCGGCGTTCAGGTATTATGCTGATCGACAGCTACCAGCCAAAGCAGCCTCAAGATAGCGAGGAAACTCTCTCCAACAGGTCAAGTCGTTATCCCCAAAAAGTCTCGAGTCGATACGAAAAACCCGGGGTAGATACCATCAAAGAGGTGCACCCCGTCGTAAAGGTAAGACAAAGATAATTCAGAGGAGCGATTAACTTTGCACAAAGTATAAGCCAGTTCAGCCTGTGCCGTATCCAGTTGTACGCAACCAAATATCGTTTGAGACGCTCACTCGAACAAAGAAACTACCGACGAGCAACCGTAACAGCAATGTATCGCAACTACTCTCGGAAAAAGAGAGGTATATTCCTCGACCGCAGCCTTTCCGCCGCTAATGTTCAATGAAGCTACAGTCCTCGAAGGGATCAATGCTCATGGTATGCCCAGACTCCGAGTAACCAGAGCAGGAATAGAATCTTCGGCTGATCAATCTGCTGCACAGCACCGACCACAAGACCGAGCAGGATGGTCAGTTTTAACAGCTGCATCCGATAAGTTAGGCACCCGAATGCTAAACAAATCCCACTTGCAACAACTGGGAACAGTTAGTACATGAAAAACGAGAACTCCTTGTCGAGCAAACCAAGATTCGAGCACGCTTACGAACCGTGAATCTGTTGCTGAGTCATCGCAGAACATGTAGTGAGAGCGGTCCGTGGCGCAATCTGAAGCACCAACGAAGACAATCCAACGAATTTGTTCGGCATGCATGATTGGTTGATACTGTAATGTTGTGTTACGGAAAGACTGATCAGCGTGCATGGGCGAGACCATATATCCGCATAAGTGTTTCTATACGAACATCGTGCAAGTCGTCCCTACTGTTGTTGTTCTGGCTGCCAACCCTTTGCATTCTGCTGGTCTTCATACCGTCGCTCTGGACATACAGACGTCGGATATCCTCAGTATTCTCTTTGGAGCGACTGCGGTAGAGTTTGTGGTGGCCGAGCTTGCTACTTGTAGTCTTTACCAAATTCTTTTTCTGTTTGACTGGAACTAAAGTTAGTACGTTTGGTTCCAAATGAACATCTCCCTACCCGAACTTGCTTCTCAGCCTTTGTTAAGGCTCCACAAACAACATTCTGCTGGTTTCGCTGAGATGCCGAACTAAACGACTTGAAGAGCATTCCCCATCGACATGGGAGGAATTACGAGTGAGGTTCTTGTCTTGGTTGCGGTTAGTACATCCCTCCAACTCGCATCCTCTTCTCGATCGGGAGGAACAGTTGAAGCCGACTTTTCCTCGACGCGAAGTGCATAATGACTTTTAGCTTTTCTCCGCGCTCATTGGTTTTCGGGAGTGTGATTAGACGATCTATGAGGTATCTACTTCGAGCTTCTCTTTGGGCGGTACTAACCCTGATGCTTATGGACGCTGATGTTATTCATTTTTAAGTTGAGCCTCCTCAATGATCTTGGGCTCACCTTCACGGAGCTTCGAGGCTTCTTGAACGTCTGGAGTAGCTGGTATACGAATGGGATGCACAACTGCCGCCTGCGAACCGACCGCCGAGCAACCCATAGCAAATAATATAGTAGTTCTTCGATGAAGCTTCTTCTGACGAACGAACTTCTATAACAACAGTACTGACTGTTTCTGTTGCACAACTAGCGCTGTAATGGCAGTCGAATACAGTTTTTGTTGGTAGTGATTGCATTGTTGTTCTTTGAATAGAACGCTAAATCTTCCAGTCAACCCCCAAGACGGTATCAAAACGTATAGGCAAGCATCCAGCCAACTGGCATAGTGACGAAGCGAAACCAGAGCATCAATAAACCCACTAACATAAATTAATAATTTAAGCCCTCGCAAATTCGATGGGAATCTTTTAACGGACGTGACTATCGGACTGTCTTGCCGTGTCGTCTGCCCACTTACGCGGGGTGGCCTATTGGTTTCTTTCGGTTATCATGCAATCACCGTTCAGTTGGATACCTCACAGCATTGGGAGGTGGGGCTCCAACCGGCCACCGTTGTGCACCCAAAGAACCAATGGAAACGTTTTGAGAAGCCCACTGAGAACCCATTCGAAATGAGCCGATAATTTAAATCATCGGAACCACTAAACATTCGATACTATTAATTATGAGTTGCAATCTGTTGTAGCTGGCTTGCATCCAGAACCACGTGCCGGAATTCATCCTCAAACTCTACTCGATCTTAGAGGTACAGCTTCGACCTATCCAGAAAAACGAGCTGGACAGCATCATCGGTTGGGGACCAACAGGCACAGAAATAGTCATTAAAGACGTCCGGAGACTCGAGAGATCGGTGCTTCCGCACTTTTTCCGTCACAACAAACTCGAGTCGTTCGTGAGGCAGCTTAACATGTACAACTTTCGCAAGCTGAACAAGTTCTCCAAGATGAGAAATCGTGAGCTGTACTTCCAAAATGAACACTTCCGGCAAGGCAACATGTACGACATTGCTTATTTAGCGAATCGTTGGTGTTCATTCGCAGAAAGAAAAAGGGAGCCGTTTAGGAAAAAAGTGATTCGGATAGCCCTGATGAACGCGGCTTCGAACTATAAAGGTATCGGAAGTTCGTCAAGAGCAACGTGGGCATGATCCGAGAAGAAGTGGATAAGCTGGCCAGGGACCATCCTGAGAGCCTCCCATAACTCAAACGCATCTTCGAGTTGAGCAGTATCCTCATCGGTGGTACACTGCAAAAGAGCTGTGAGCCTGTGCGACCCGACCACAGCTTCTAGTAGGGCCTCCTGATGAACACTGTGAAAGAGTTCCGACATATGGCAACCATGAGGCATCTGATGTCGACGTGCAGCATCGTCATCGATGAGGATATCGGCTTGGCCGAGTGTTGAACTGCGCTGCTGACTTGAGTTGAATCTATTCCTGTGCTTGTCGTGGAGGCTGAGAAAACATGCCAAAGTAGCATAAAGTTTAACAAGCAAGAAATATATGCTTCAACCAGATTATTTAGTCGTTGTACCTTAGAATATTGTTGGTTGCTGGCAGTTTAAACTCTAGGAGCAGGTGGGGCCAGCCTTCTCTGGCATCTTTCTGCCGGGATTGGCTACAATTATCGCTGGTTTTTCGGGAGGCACTATCCTCGAGCCGGTACACCCCCTAAATCAAGAGTATAAAGGATAAGAATAGGGTGGTTCTGCTCAAAATCCAGTCAACTCGCAAACTACCTTATCAAGATGAGTTCAGCTCGAACACTCTTTGCACACAACATCAAGGAGCAGACATCGAAAGTCTGCCTGGGCACTTGACGTATTTAGCACACATTAGGCCTGCGCACTGCTGCAGCGAGGTGCATACATCGCTATAGAATTGACCGTTCGGAAGAGTACACGTAAGTTTAGTGGGACCGCCATATGTAGCAGCTCCAACTGAAGATGGGTTTACCTGTCCGTTAGAGCAGGTAATCCCTGAAAGACTGGTTCTTGTAGCCCCGCCCAAGCTGCTTGTGCTACCACCCAGATTGTTACCACTGTAGATACTAGAAGAACCACTCCAAGGATTACTGATCGTACTGGAACCAGTAGAACTTGCTCCGCTTCCAAAGAGGCTCGAAAGACGACGGTTCAGTTCAGCTTGACTTTGAGGATTCACGCCTCCGTTGTTGGAATAGTATGGCCCTCCAGTATTGCCACCAATGGGTATCCTCGTAAGCACGTTGTTCAACGGATTGTTGAAGAAAGGATCAGAACCACCTGCACCAGTGGGTACTGAGCTGTGTACAACGTGCCTGCAGCTGACGACTACGAACAGAAGCGCAACGAACAATCTGGAAGCGCTCATTATATTTTACATAATCAAACTGAATCCGTGACTTATAGCCAGCTGCAAAGTCCGTTGACTGAAGAGCAAGCGAAGACTTTGACTGCAGGCAAAATTGTCGTAACCAACAATCCAACGATTCTGATATTATCCAATAATTGTCTGCATGAAAGACACGGTAAGCCTTCTTCTTCTCATTCTGGTGTTACTAGCAACAGGATGCCGAGCGGCTACGAACACCAACAACTGGCAGCTCTCATACCTCTATCGGACAAGTATAGCAAACATAATTGCAGACACTTTGACTCTCATCAGGTCACCCACCACGACAACTACAACGGCGACAGTCACCCAAATAGACCCTTTCAGCTGGGGAGCGTTTCCAACTACCATGATCGGTACTTGTTGAACTAACCAAGGATTTTCTGCAATGTCTTCCGGAGATTTGGGAGTTGTAAACCAGTACCTTGACTTGCTTTGCGTCGTCAATACCGAGGATATGCTGGCATTCGACATAACCTGTACGTTGGGGCACAGTACCAGCATCTCGTGGCTGACTTTTACATCCCTGACGGTTTGGTGGGGTTCCATCTAAACCCTAATTATATCGGCAACCCTCACCACGGAACGTAACGGATTCATTAAAGTAGTCTCTGCGGTCAGCACTGGGTCAGGAATTCGAACAGACGTCATAACTAGCTCTTATTGGTTTGGACCTGCGTTTGGAGCTACAGATAGTGTGACAATCGCACCAGTTCTCTGCGGCTGGACCATGGACCGAGGGCCACTGTTATTAAACGACTTCGATATCAGCCTACGGATCGAACAGGAAGACTCCCTGAACTTCAAAACAACAATAACTGTGGTGAGCGACGTTCTAGTAACTTCGGTGAGCTACTACGCACTTGTTATCGACAACACCTACATGGACAGGATGGGTTACGTCGATGTTGGCTTTACTTTCCAGCAGGTTTCAGGTTCAAATACAACATTCTTCTTTCCAGTGACCTTGACAAATCAAATGCTCGTGGGCGTCAATTCCTTTCGATATTTCGCTGCTGATGTGCCTGACTTCACCTTTGACCTTACTAGTTTCTCGCTTAGTACTACCTCGCTCTTTCAGTTTCTCAATGTCACTGTACTGCAGGTTAGGTCATGGGATTGCAATGGTCCCACTCCATACTACGACCCAATCAACGATCTGTGTACCGACAATTGCATAGCCAGCTATGTTGATTACTACTTTACTAATGGGAAGTGCATGCCTTGCTACTCCTATTGCGATCAGTGCTTTGGACCTGGCAGTAACCAATGTACTAGCTGCTGGGCGTACACTCTTCGAACAGCATCGCTTGTATCATTTCAATGCGAATGTGTCTCTGATGGGGTGTTCGAAGGTGGGGTAGCTACATGCTCGCTATGCAGCCACACCTGCCAAACATGTGTCACCTCTGCAGCCAACTGCGTGAGTTGCAGTGCAGCGAACTTTCGAACTATGACTTTAGCCAACACTTGTCCTTGCGATAGCGGCTATGCCGACATAGGATTGCCAG
>Ga0075152_10003288_pt1 | contig 11327 bp, 13 predicted proteins | sample JI61114C2DNA_FD_70964 | JGI IMG/M metagenome (GOLD analysis project Ga0075152, IMG submission 70964) | Wastewater effluent complex algal communities from Wisconsin, to seasonally profile nutrient transformation and Carbon sequestration -... | ecosystem: Engineered > WWTP > Effluent > Algae...
ATTCGGGACTTTAAATAATCTTATAAAATAAAAAACCCACCATAGTTTTAATATGATGGGTGTATTTAAATTCGTCCCGTTAGAGGGGATGCCCTCCTTCGCAAGGGACTTTAGCGGACTTCGTCCGCCTTAGCCCGCTTAGGCGGGTGATGGCGGAGAGCTAGGGATTCGAACCCCAGGAACCTGTAACAGTTCAACAGTTTTCAAGACTGCCGCAATCGACCACTCTGCCAGCTCTCCGAGGGCAAAAGTACAAAACCGTGCTTAATCTGCAAACAAAAATTAGCTTTTTTGAATTATTAGAGATAACTCACAGTAAGTGAGTAAGAAAGAGTATTAAAACCCAGCCTATTCTACCTTCTTTTCGAGCTTTTCTTCAACCGGCTGGTTCTTAAACCGGTTATAAACCGGCTTAACTATTTTAATACTGCGCTTGGAAAGGTCTATACTCGCATTTAGTTCAAAGCCAATCAGAATGATCAGGGAATTTAGATATAGCCAGATCATTAAGACTAAAAGTGTTCCAATTGAACCGTATAATTTATTATAATTTCCAAAATTATTAATGTAGAATGAGAAACCCCAGAATGTAAGTATTGCCAGAATGGTAGACATCCATGAACCCGCACTAAAGAACTTCCATTTCTTTGCATGGGCTGGGCCATAACGATATAAAAGTGCAATAGTGACGAAATAGAGTACAATTATAATTGACCACCTTGCCATATTAAGTATATATAACCAGAATGAATCCCTGAAACCAAGTTCTGTTTTTAACAGGTTTAATATATATTCTCCAATGGTCATTACAACAAGAGCAAATATTAAGGCAAATAAAATCAAGAGGGTCAGGTAAAGAGCTACAAGCCTTTGCTTTAACCATGATCTGGTTTCAATGATCAGGGAAGACTTATTAAAAGCCTCCATAAGATTATGCACTCCGTTTGTAGAGAATATAAGGGCAAATACAAAACCGAAGGATAATAGTTTTGAATTTTGATTTTTTACAATATCAATAAGGGTTGACTGTACTGCAGTATAAGCCTCAATAGGTAGAATAAGGGCTATCAAGCTCATTAACTGTTCCTGGAAATTATCAATCGGCACGTAGGGGATCAGGGTAAAAAGGAAGATGATAGCAGGAAATATTGCCAGCATAAAGCTGTAAGCCAGCGAAGATGCTTTGTTAATGAGTTCATCCTTTCCTATCTCCTGAAAGAAAAATGAGGCTACAGTATATAATGGCAGGGGACTAAATCCGGGAAGGATAATTGTTTTTGTCCGCTCAACCAGCATAAAATATGGTTTGAATCTCAGTAGAATTTGGTGCAGCCAGATCATTTAATAAACTTAATCAAAATATACACTGAGTTTCTCAAGAAATTCTTTTGAAGGTAAACAGGCTTTTTTCTTTTCCTGATCTATAAAAACAAGTGTGGTTTCACCCATATTGATCAGGTCATCACTTTCGTTATATAATTCATATCTGAAATGTATTCTAAGAGAAGGCATTTTATCAATAAAAACCTTTACAGTTATCTCTTCATCGTATAAAGCAGGTAAAATATACTTGCATTTTAGGTCAATAACAGGCATGATTATGCCCGAGTCTTCCATTGATTTATAAGTCAAACCCAGACTTCTGAGCATTTCTACACGGCCCACTTCATAAAACGTAGCATAATTGCCATAATACATATAACCCATCTGGTCTGTATCAGCATATCGTACACGAATTTTGGTGCTGTGGCTGAACATTACTTCTTAATATTTCGCTGATTCAGCGCCTCCTGGAATTTCCTTGCGTTTTGAAGGTGCTGGCTTAAGTTTGACGCATAATTATGATATCCTGAAAAATCTTCTTTAGCACACATATAGATATAATCATGCTTTTCATAATTTAAAACGGCATCAATTGCATTAATACTCGGCATAGTGATTGGCCCGGGAGGCAAACCAGTGTTTAAATAGGTATTATATGGAGAGTTAATCCTCAAATGCTTGTTTAACACCCGCCGTATAGTAAAATCATTGGCAGCAAAAATAACTGTAGGATCTGCTTCGAGACGCATGCCTTTGTGAAGCCTGTTCATATATAAACCCGCAATTCGGGGCATTTCTGAATCATTCAAGGCTTCAGAATCAACAATAGAAGCAAGTATACTCACCTCAGATTGACTGAGATTAATTGCAGCTGCTTTAGCCTTGCGGTCGGCATTCCAGAATTTCAGGTATTCATCATTCATCCTCAGGAAAAACTTCTCAGGATTCGAATTCCAGTAAATTTCGTAGGAATTAGGGATGAACATGGTGTAGACATTGTCTGTATTGAAACCATACTTCTCAACAAAAGCAGCCGAATCAAGTAATTGTGAAATGGATGCAGAGTCACTTTCAATTTTTTTAGAAATCATTCCTGCCAGAGTATGCTTTAACCTGATATTCTGAAAGGATATTTTTACCGGTTCCTGATTCCCTGCTTTTAACATATTGATCAGGGATCGGTTGCTCATATCTTTTGTCAGACGGTACCTTCCAGCCTTAACTTTAACCGGATAATCCATGTTTTGGGCAGCATTCAGAAAAGAAAGCGTGTCTTTCACCATATTTTCTGAACTGATAATGGAATAAACATCCTTAAAATCAGAACCTGTGGGGATGTAGAGGTAATCTTTATTACCTGTAACGTTTGGCTTGAAATATTTGAGATAATAATTAATGCCGGTACCTGCTAGTACAATAAGCACAAGAGCAAGCATCGCGAAGAAAATCTTCGCTTTAAAACTTATCTTTTTTGACTTTTCTGCTACCATTCTAAAATGTATTCTATTTTCTATAATTTAATTTTCTCAAGGCCAGAATCCCGCCAAACAGATTCCTGACATTCTTAAACCCATTCATCAGCAAAAATCTTCTGGCAGTTTCACTGCGCAGGCCATGCTGGCAAATTACAATCAGTTCCTCATTCTTCAAATCTTCCAGTTCTTCCGGATTCTTTAATAAAATACCCAATGGTATATTTTGGCCTCCCAGGTTAAGTGTCTGAAATTCAATTTGTTCCCTAACATCAATGATCGTAAAGGGTACGGGCTCATTATTTCGCTCCATGAACTCAGCCGGACTAATATCTGTTGTTTTAATTTCCGCCACCCAAAACAACATCAATAGGTGTACCAATACTAACTTTACTCAAAGTATCACTAATGGCAGGAAATTGTTTTATAACCCTTGCATTTGCCGTATCCCGCACACCTTCAAAGCTAACTGTCCCTAAAGTTAAGGAAGAACCTAAGAGTGCCATTCTCGCTTCACTGAGGTCTAAACCTAGCAAATTAGGTATGTCGACTTCACTAGCACCCAGGCCATCTCCTAAAACGAGGTTAATGCTTGATCCTTTAGGGATTGACTGTCCTTTTGTAATTATATTACCTCCAAACAAGGCTTCCAGAATTACATCTTTCGCAACGTCTGATTTGTAGGTAGTATCACCAACCTTTAACTGATAATTATTAAGTATTGATCGAACTTCAAGAAATGTTCTACCCTGAATATCGGGGAATTTAATATTGGGAGCATCTCTGGTGATGATCAGATAAATGGTCCGGTTTGATTTTACATTTGTATTTGGGTCAGGATCCTGTTCTACTACAAGGCCCGGGGGCTGATCTATCAGGTAAATTGAATCATTTATCTGATATCTTAAACCCTTTTCCTCCAGTAATACTACAGCTTTTTCAATGCTTAAACCCTTAAGTTTTGGGACTGGCATTCCTTCTCCATGATGGGTGTAAAATCCCAGGCTGTAAAATATGACGATCAGGAAAAGTAAAATAGATCCGGTAGCTATAATGAGGTTTTTCCGAAAGGTTTTCGTACGTAAATAGTCAATAAATTTGCTCATTATGATCTTCTTTATTTTAATTACAGGATAAATACCAGAAACCGGGAATATATTTATTCATTCCTAAGATTTCTTAGATTGGTTAATTGCAATTATCCTCAAAAATAATTATTAGTTCGGCATTAACGAAGATAAATATTAGCATAGCTATCATTCAATTGTTTTAAAATTTATCTTTGGAGCCATGAAATTACCCTATCTGATTTGAGCTGATTGAAATGTTAGTTTAGATAATGAAGGTTATTTAGGGAAACATGTTTCATAAAGAATTATGTTTCTGACTTAGCATACCCATTAAGATGAAAAAAACAATAGCACTGGTAACAGGCGGATTTACAGGAGAATCTGTAGTTTCTTTTAAGAGCGCAGACTTCGTTGAAAGTAAGATTGACAGAAACAAATACGATGTTTTTAAGATAGTTGTACTAAAAGATGAATGGTTTTATTCCGATTCAGGTTCAGTAAAACACCTGGTTGATAAGAATGATTTTTCTATCACCCTTAGCGGAACAAAAATAGTTTTTGATCTTGCTTTTATTATGCTTCATGGGGCTCCGGGCGAAGATGGCAAACTTCAGGGTTATTTTGATTTACTGAATATTCCTTATACCAGTTGTGATGCTTTGACATCTGCTTTAACAATGAATAAAGGTTACTCTAAAGCAATTGTTCATGGCATTAAAGATCTTCATATCGCAAAATCGGTTCAGTTATTTGATAATACCCCGAATTCAAGCCAGCATCTGCTGGATACACTAGTCCTTCCCTTATTCATTAAACCGAACAATGGTGGTAGCAGTATTGGAATGAGTAAGGTTAAAACGGCTGATGAATTGTCCGATGCACTTACAAAAGCCTTTAATGAAGACAGTCAGGTGCTGGTAGAAGAATTTATCCAGGGACGAGAATTTTCAATAGGTGTTTATAATGGTCTTGAGGGAATTCGGGTATTGCCAAGTACTGAAGTGATACCTTCCAATGATTTTTTTGATTTCGAAGCTAAATATACGCCGGGTGCAACTGATGAAATTACTCCGGGCAGAATGTCTGAAGAAGAAAAGGAAAGGGTAGAGCGTATCGTTTCTGATATATATCACAAACTAAATTGCAAAGGGATGGTTCGTATTGATTACTTTCTTCAGGATTTAAGTTCCGATTTTTATTTTGTTGAGATTAATACTATTCCAGGTCAAACGGCGCAGAGTTTTATTCCGCAGCAGCTTAAAGCTGCCGGATTGGATGTCACTGAGTTTTATGGAGAATTAATTGAAAAGGCTCTGGCAAATAAAGACTAGATTGAATAGTTTAATATCATTTCATCAGATACTTTCACACTTTTGCCGTCGGCAATATTAATCATAACATAGTCAAACCAGCCGTCACAGGCTACTTTACCGGTTTTACTGATTCTGATTTCAAATTTAACGCGGCAACCTTTTGAGTTGATGGTTTCAATACCAGTTTGTACAGTAAATGTATCACCAAGTCCGAGTGGTCTTTTGTAATCAACAAATGCTGATCTGACAACCCATCCCAAACCCATTTTAAGGAAATCTTCCATGGGCATTTTATAACAGGTTTCCATCTGTTCATATCTGGCTGCGAGGACATAATCAAAATAGGTGCTGTTATGAACATGATTAAACATGTCAATATCATCTGGCCTGACTTTGAACTCCGATGTAAAACTGCTGTAGCTGGGCTTTGCTTCCATGTCGCGAAATTCGGGCAATTATATGAGAATAGGAAATATGTGGTTTTTAGTTATCTGTTGTCAGTTATCTGTTGTCAGTAAATTTTACTAAATGGGAAATTATCTTGTTATGGACTAAATCCTTTGTTATTGATCATAAATAAATTTATAAGCAGATAATGAAAATCCAATCTTTAAAATCTCATTCTCAATGAACCAATAAACCTCTGACAACTGGCAACAGATAACTGATAACTCAATCACATACTTATTTGCAATTGAACTTTCATTACCATATCTTTGCAACCAATTAAAATAATTATAAACCGCTTTAATATTATTCAGGTAATGTATTTAAGTACAGAGTACAAGGCAGACATTTTTGCCAAACACGGAAAAGGTGCAACAGACACCGGTTCTGCAGAAGGACAGGTAGCATTATTTACCGCTCGTATTGCTCATTTAACAGGGCATTTGAAACAAAACAAGAAGGATTTTTCTACACAACTATCTCTTCAGAAATTAGTAGGTAAACGTCGTGCCTTGCTTGCATATCTTTACAAAAAGGATATCAACCGGTATCGTGCAATTATCAAAGCATTAGAGTTAAGAGATATCATAAAATAATCTTAGCAAGAATTGCAAAGCCATCCTCTAATTTGTAGGATGGCTTTTTTACTTTGTAAAAAATAAAATCAATATAAAAGAAGATGTGCTCAAAAGAGGAAAAGTATATCGCCATTAAAACAAATGAGTTATAACGCAATTAAAAAAACATTCGATCTTGGCGATGGCCGTATGATCGAAATCGAAACCGGGAAACTGGCAAAACAAGCTGATGGATCTGTTGTTGTAAGAATGGGTGACACCATGCTTCTTGCTACTGTGGTATCTACAGTTGGTGCTAAACCGGGAACTGATTTTTTACCATTATCAGTTGATTATCAGGAGAAATATGCTTCTACAGGACGTATCCCTGGTGGTTTTTTACGTCGTGAGGCAAGATTATCTGATTACGAGGTTCTTATCTCACGTCTGGTGGATCGTGCATTACGTCCGATGTTCCCTGAAGATTATCATGCTGATGTACAGGTAATGATTTCATTGATCTCTGCCGACAAAAATATTATGCCTGATTGCCTTGCAGGTCTTGCAGCATCTGCGGCAATTGCTGTTTCCGATATTCCATTTAACGGTCCTATCTCTGAAGTTCGTGTTGCTAAAATTGATGGTAAACTGGTAATTAATCCTTACCTGAGTGACCTTGAACGTGCAACCATTGATCTTTTGGTCGCTGGTACTGAGAACGATATCGTGATGGTTGAAGGTGAAGGCGATGAAATTTCTGAAGAAGAAATGGTTGGCTATCGAATTTGCCCATAAAGCAATCATTATCCAGGTTCAGGCACAAAAAGAACTTGCTATTCTGGTTGGTAAAACAGAAAAACGTGTTTATAGCCATGAAACTCATGATCTTGATCTTAAGGAAAAAGTTTATGCAGCGACCTACGATAAAGTATATGCTATTGCAAAATCAAAATCTTCAAAGCATGAGCGCAGTGATAAATTTTCTGAGGTAATCAATGATTTTATACTTGAACTGGGAGAGGGGCTTGAAGACATAACAGTTTACCTTGCTAAAAAATACTTCCATGATGTACAATACGATGCAATCCGTAACCTGATCCTGGATGAAGGAATTCGTTTAGATGGTCGTGATTCACGAACTGTACGTCCAATCTGGTCTGAAGTTGGTTATTTACCATCTGCTCACGGTTCTTCTATTTTCACCCGTGGTGAAACACAGTCGCTGACAACAGTAACTCTTGGTGCTAAGTCTGATGAACAATTGATTGATGGTGCTTTCTTCAACGGTTACCAGAAATTCTTATTACACTATAATTTCCCGGCTTTCTCTACAGGTGAGGCTCGTCCTAACCGTGGAACCGGTCGTCGTGAAATTGGACATGGTAATCTTGCAATGCGTTCCCTAAAAAAGGTATTACCAGGTGATGATAACCCTTATACTATCCGTGTGGTTTCAGATATTCTGGAATCAAATGGTTCGTCTTCTATGGCTACAGTTTGTGCAGGTACACTTGCACTGATGGATGCCGGTGTTAAAATTAAATCACCGGTTTCAGGTATCGCAATGGGATTAATCTCTGATGAAAAAACAGGCAAATACGCTATTTTGACTGATATTCTGGGTGATGAGGATCATTTGGGAGATATGGACTTTAAAGTAACCGGTACTGAAAAAGGTATTGTTGCTTGTCAGATGGATTTGAAAATCAATGGATTAAAGTGGGAAGTATTGACCGCTGCCTTAAAACAGGCTAATGAAGCCCGTCTTCATATCTTAAATGAGATGAAGAAAACCATGGCCGCACCACGTGAGGACTATAAACCACATGCTCCACGTATCGTTACACTTAAGATTGATAAAGAATTCATTGGTGCAGTAATTGGCCCTGGTGGTAAGATCATTCAGGAGATGCAGCGTGAAACTGGTGCAACTATCGCCATTGAAGAGAAAGACAATTTAGGTATTGTTCAGATCTTCGCTGATAATAAGGAAGCAATTGATAAGGCTGTTGGCCGTATCAAAGCCATCGCTTCAAAACCTGAAGTTGGCGAGATTTATGAAGGTAAAGTGAAAACAATTATGCCTTTTGGCGCATTTGTTGAGATTATGCCGGGTAAGGATGGATTATTACACATCTCAGAGATCGACTGGAAGCGTTATGAAACAATGGATGGCGTATTGAATGTGGGTGATATAGTTCAGGTTAAACTTCTTGAAGTAGATAAGCAGGGTAAATTAAAACTTTCACGTAAAGCTTTATTGCCAAGGCCTCCGCGTCCTGAGGATGCAAAACCTGCAGCTGAATAATTCTTTGAATTTTATACTGACAAAACCTGTCGTGCATCAGCATAGGCAGGTTTTGTAATTTACTGCCTTTTTTTTCTTAAATTGCTTATGCAGAATATGAAAAGACAAGAAAAACATATTATTCAGGAACCTTCATCTGATTATGAAAAAGCTGAGTTTGATTTGCTTAAAACAGCCTTGAAAAGATCTTATACGGAGCGATTTCATGCCATGACTATGCTTATGAAGATGAATATTATGTTCAGAAAGGCTCAGATTAAGCATAAACCCTCCCATTAATTTATTATGGATGTTTTCGACGAAGAACTGCTTCGTTTTTGGGAAATCGCAGGTCAGTTTCAACTAAAATATATTATGATAGGTGGTGTTGCGACAAACCTCCATGGCTATCAGCGAACTACAGAAGATATTGACCTGTGGATTGAAGATACCAAAGCGAATAAAGAAGTTTTACGAAATGTGTTTCGTGAATATGGGATGGGGGACTTTAAAACATTACCTGATATGCAGTTCATTCCCGGTTGGACATACTTTCACCTTGACAATGGGCTTAGGCTTGATATAATGACTTCAGTTAAGGGCCTTGAGAATTCAAATTTTGACTCATTGCTAAAATCTGCATCTATTGCAACCATATATGGAGTTGATATACCATTCCTAAACCTGAATTGATCTTAACAAAGAAAGCAGCTAACAGGCCTAAAGACCAATTAGATCTGATTGAACTTGAAAAGATTCGAAAAATCATTGAGGAAGAAGGCAACAATCAATAATCATATAGCTGCTATTTAAACTGGATATTGCAATACAATTTGTAATTTTGTATTATGAAACATCTGATAGCCCCTTCCGTTTTATCTGCTGATTTTGCTAACCTGCAGAAAGATATAGAAATGATTAACCGCAGTCAGGCCGATTGGTTTCATATCGATATAATGGACGGTGTATTTGTTCCAAATATATCCTTTGGATTTCCGGTTTTGAAAGCGATTCAGAAGCATGCCAGTAAGCCATTGGATGTACACCTAATGATCGTTGATCCTGATCGTTATCTTCAGGAGTTTAAACAGGCAGGAGCAGAAAATATTACAGTCCATATTGAAGCCTGTACCCATTTACACAGAACCCTTCACGCAATCAAAGATCTGGGCTGCAGAGCCGGAGTCGCAGTCAACCCGCATACTCCTGTAACCTTATTGGAGGATATCATTGAAGATATTGATTTAGTTTGTCTGATGTCGGTTAATCCGGGTTTTGGCGGACAAAAGTTCATTGAAAATACTTATAAAAAAATCCGTACACTCCGTACAATGGCTTCTGGGAAAAATGATGCTTTACTCATTGAAATTGATGGAGGGGTGTCAAATCAGAATGCACTGAAATTAATTCAGGCTGGAGCAGATGTTCTGGTCGCGGGAAATGCTGTCTTTTCTGCTCCAGATCCAGTTTTAGAGATCTCCGGACTTAAAAATCTTAATCCGGAATTAATAGGTTTATGACTATTATGTTAATGTGAAGCAAGAAAATCTAACATCAGCCAAATTCTTCACTATAACATCGCATAGGGAATGGAAACATTCTCTTTTAATTTCTATTCTCTTCATTTTAAGCCTGTTTTTCATCCCTGAACCACTTTATTCCCAGGAATTTGGAAATATTAAAGGAATAATTACTTCTGAAAAAGGTGAATTACTCAGTGGCGTAACTGTGCAGGTTAAAAATACCCGCTTAATTACCCAAACCAACAGGGAAGGCGAGTATACCCTGAGTAAGGTTCCCATTACAGCCACACTTTTATTCAGCCGTCTTGGCTTTAAGGATTTGCAATTGGATCTGGGCCTCATTGCGGATAAAGATAATCTTCAAAATATTGTATTAATATCTGATATACAAGCACTTGATGAGGTTCATATAACTGAAAGATATAACGCCAGCAATTTAAAAACTATCGATGCGGCAGCTTTTAATGTCTACCCCCAGACTTCCGGAAGTTTTGAAAGTTTTCTAAAAAATATGCCCGGTGTATCTGGAAATAATGAATTGAGTTCCCAGTATTCAGTCCGTGGCGGAAATTTCGATGAAAACCTGATTTATTTAAATGATATAGAAATTTACAGGCCATTGCAAATCTATTCCGGACAACAGGAGGGATTGGGTTTTATTAATCCGGATCTGGCAAGTAGTACCAGATTTTCAGCCGGTGGTTTTGAAGCCAGATATGGAGATAAAATATCCTCAATCCTTGATGTCAGATATGGCAAACCTGATTCGCTATCACTTGAGGCTCAGATTGGCTTTCTTTCCAGTTCTACAGCACTTAAAGTTCCATTCAAGAATAGTTATATCCTGCTGGGGCTAAGAAATAAGAAAAATCAGAGTTTATTGGGAACTCAAAATCTGGAGGGGGATTATTTATCAGGCTTCTCAGATTATCAGTTTTTATTCAGACATGACCTGGGCTCCAAATTGAATTTATCTGTTTTTGGGAATTACAACAGAGGTGATTTGAACATCAGTCCGAACAGGCGTTTAACGGAATTTGGGACATCCGACGAGGTATTGAGACTCAATGTGAATTATGATGGTGAAGAAAGCAGTAATTATGAATCGCTTATGGCAGCGCTAACCCTTGCCTATAATGCATCTAACACTTTAAATTTTAAATGGATAAGTTCATTTTCAAGTATTGACGAACAAGAAAATAAGGATCTTTTGGGATGGTATGCTTTTAATGAAAAAAACGGCGGATTAGACCCCAAAAATGTTGGTTCTCTTCTTGGAAGGGGTTCTAATTTCGCTTACAGGGATAATTTTTTAAACACAATGATCCTGAATAC
>Ga0075152_10003289_pt1 | contig 11327 bp, 11 predicted proteins | sample JI61114C2DNA_FD_70964 | JGI IMG/M metagenome (GOLD analysis project Ga0075152, IMG submission 70964) | Wastewater effluent complex algal communities from Wisconsin, to seasonally profile nutrient transformation and Carbon sequestration -... | ecosystem: Engineered > WWTP > Effluent > Algae...
GAGCTGGCGCTCGATGATCCGGTCGTTCACGCTGTTGTTCCCGGCGATCTCGACGGAACCGAAGTGCGCGAGCGGGCCGGGCTCGGCGGTGAAGACGAGCGTCGCGCTCGTGCCGGCCGGACCATCGTCTTCCTGGGTTCTCACCCGCGCGTAGGGATACCCGTGGTCGCGAAGGGTGTTGACGGCGAGTTCACGGGCGGCAACGGCCGATTGCCGATCGCGGGGCATGCCGACCACCAGCGGCATCTGGGCCTGCATCTGGACCAGACGATCGGCCGGTATGACCTCGAAGCCGCGGAAGTCGACGGCGGCGACCGTGACCGGCTGGCCTTCGTCGAGCGTCAGGGTGACGTCGACCGCGTCCTTCTTTGCGTTCAGCTTGACGTCGACGTTCGTGACCCGGACACCCGGAAAGCCACGGTCGGCATAGAACGCCTCGATGCGCTTCAGGTCGGCGTCGAACCGGCCGCGGTCGAAGGCGGCCTTCTTGCCCCAGGGCAGCTGCCAGCCCACGACAGGCACGCGCGTGTTCTCACGTGTGGCCAGCGCGCTTCTCAATCGGACTTCGTCGACCCCTTTGATGCCCTTGAAGGTCAGCGAGTGGACGACGACCGAGTCTCCTTCCTTGCAGGCCGCTGCGGACAGCGCCAGGATGACGGCAAGGACGAGCGGACGCAGGCGACCCATGGAGTCCAGTACAACACAGACTGTGCCACACGGTGGTCATGAGGTAAGGAATGGACGTCCGAGGCGGACCTCGGCGGGCTCTCAGTCGCAGGTACACACGACGAACCGGGACGGCGGACCGCCCTGCTCCCGTGTGGACGTGCATCGCTCGTCCGTGTGGACGGCGACACCATCGGCATGTCCGAGGCGTACTGCGCCGTGGACGTCCTGGAAGTAGCGGATGGCCCGCCCGCCGGAGCGACGAAGCGGCGCGGCATCGAGCCTGGCGGCTGGCGCCGTGGAACGATGCTGCCGTTCCGCCGGGAACGGCAGCACAACAGCCGCCTCCTTCACTGAGCGGTTCCGTCCGGATTCGGCGTCGACTCCGTCGAACCGATCAGTCGGCCACGACCACCCCGGCTGACCTGCCCGCCCTTGCGGCCGGCCGACCGCGCCTCGTCGGCGTTCCACTCGTGGGCCGTGCCCTTCTCATGCGCGGCACGTCCGCCCTTGCTGGCGATCTCGCGCTGCTTCTCGGGAGACATCGAGGCGAACCCGCGGCGTTCCTTGCGTTCTGTAGTCACTGTCACTCCTCCGTAATGGGTCCCGCGTCACCAGGCACTGACGACATCCAGGCCCGCCACACCCGCCACCAGCCGGAGACCTCGGCCCGAACCGGCACGCCGCACCGGGCGGCTGTGTCGGACGCGTGGACCGGGCGCCGGAAACAGGGACGAATGGACGGGGCTTCCGCACACCATCAACCCATCAGGTATCAAAAGCAGTGCCACACTGTCCGCAAAACGCGTCTGGCAACAGGTTGGGATTCAACGAGTTACGCGGCGACCTCTGCGGCCGCCGACGGCCTGTGCAGCGGATCGCTACAGTCGGGCTTGGCTGGAGTAGTGAACTGCGACGCGACTCGTCAGTGCCGGAACGCGAGCCGCACGAGGCAGACGCGCATGATGCCGGCCCCGCGGGCCCACGCCGACACCTACTTCTAATTCAAAGGAGATGGGACGAATCGCGGTGAGCGGCGAGGCGCGGGACCGGAACGTTGCGCGCGCAGCGTGGGCGCGGCAGGCGCGGCTCCAACCCTAGATGCTGGAGCGGCGGGCCCGGTAGTAGTCGCACCCATCGCAGTTGCGGACGTCGAACTGGTAGCCGACAACGGGGAACAGCATGGGATGGGCGCAGTACAGCAGGTGGCCGTCTGCGATCGTGTGGAAGCCGATGTTCGGGGGAATGTCGGGCGTCCGGCGCCCATACCAGCACGCGCGATGGCGGTCTTCAGACTCTGGCATGGCAGGCGTCGGACGTCGAACGCGCCTTACTTGGTCTGCTCTGGCCGGTACTCGGGCGGCAGCGCCGAGCCGTCGCTGAAGAAGAACTCCTCCATGTGCTTGGCGACCAGGTCCTGCGCTTCCTTCTGCCAGGGCATCAGCCGGTACTCGTTGAGGATCATCTTCATACGCTCTTCCCAGAGCTTCCAGGCGTCGACCGACACGTTCTCGAAGACGCGCTGTCCGAGTTCACCGGGCCACGGCGGGGTATCGAGTCCAGGAAGCTGCTTCTGGAACTTCACACAGAAAACCGTACGTCCGCCCGCGCCCTGAGTGTCAGCCATGGCCCGATTGTAGCACCGGCACTTCCGGATCGATGGTGAACGCCAGGGCCCGGTGGGCCTCACGGAGCGCGTGGTCGACCTCCGCGGAGGTCGCGCCCAGGGCGAAGATGAAACCCAGGTAGCTGGCCCCTTCGGGCAGCGGCACCAGCACCTGGTCCGGCTTCGCCGTGAGGACCACGTCGGTGACGCCCGCGACCGCACGCGCGGCCTCGAGGCCGTCGGCGCGTCTGAAGAGCCCGCGCTTCGGGATCGGGATCATCATGACGCCGGACACCTCGGGCTCGCGGCGCCAGGGACGGACATCCTCGCCAAGCGCATGGCGCAGCAGCAGTTCCTCGAGGGCGATCGGCTCCGGCCGCGAGGGGTCACGGAAGCGCAGGCTGCGCGCGCACAGCCCCCCGATCGGGCGCGCCGCTGTCTCGAGGACGAACACCCCAGCGTCGTTCACCCGGCACTCGGCGTGTACAGGCCCGTGACGGAGTCCGACTGCGAGCGCGGCAGCCTCGACAGCGTCCGTCATCCGCCGCGCCAGGCCGGTCCCAAGGTCAGGGAGCGTGATGTAGAGGGTTTCTTCGAAGAACGGGCCGTCGAGCGGGTCCGGCTTGTCGAAGATGGCCAGGACCTGGAGGCGCCCGTCGGTCATCAGCCCTTCGAGGGCGTACTCGTGCCCCTCGATGAACGACTCGAGGAGGACCAGACCGTGGACCTGGTCCCGCTCCGCGCGGAGCTCCGGACGAGTGAGCAGGGTTCGCAGGCGTCCGAGGGCCGTGCCCAGTTCCCCGGCATCGTTCACGCGCATGACCCCGCGGCTTCCCGAGAGCGCGACAGGCTTGAGCACGGCGGGCCACGTCGCCGCTGCGGCCAGCTCCGACGCGGCGGTCTCGGCCGGCGCCACGTGGAACTGCGGCGTGGGCAACCCTGCCGCGCGGAGGCGCTCCCTCGTGGTCAGTTTGTTCCGCGCCGCCTCGGCCCCATCCGACGGGTGCCCCTGGAGACCGAGGGCTTCGCGGGCACGGGCGGCGAGGACGGCCGGACGGTCGCCCACAGCGACGACCGCCGCGAACGGCGTCGTCTGGTTGGCTGCGGCGATACGCCGGACCGAACTGGCCGGGTTGTGGAACCTGACGGGGATCGCAGCGTCCCGCCACGGGTCGTCCAGCACGGCGCAGCGGTCGGTGGCAAACACCAGCTCGACGCCGAGCCTGGCGGCCGCATCACCGAACGCCCGCGTCTGATACCCGGTCGTCGTCGCCACGAGCAATACCCGCGTCACGCCCCCACCACTCCCCGCCTTCGCCTGCCGCCAGCCCGCGTCGGCGGGCTTCGGCGAGGCAGACCCTCGAATTTCAGATTTCAGATTTCAGTTTTCAGATTTCAGATTGCGGATTGCGGATTGCGGATTCTCAAGTTCTGAATTCTGAGCTCTGAATTCTGAGTTCCCTAGACCAGCGTCAGCTGCTCCGGATTCGGCTCCGCGCAGCAGTACCAGGGTTCATCGAACTGCGGGATCGCCACCTGCGGGTCGAGCGGCACTGGCGGCGCGTCGCGCCGGCCGGCGCGCGCGTACGCGAGGGCGGCAATCTCGGCGAACAGCGCGCGGCGTTCACCCGCGAGCCTGCGGCCGACGAGCGCCGCCACGTCCACCTGAAGCCGGTCAACCTCCGGGTCGGCATGATGCCAGCGATAGGTCAGCGTCTTCTCGTCGAAGCCCTCGAGGTGGGGCTGGATATCCGGGTGCGCCAGCAGGCGCGACGCCGACGGAATCAGCAGGCGGATGGCGAGTTGAATCGGCGCCACATGATCGACGAGCTCCAGCCTGACGAGCGCGGCGAGGAGGTCGCAGTACGACTCGCGCGTCATCCACGGATGGAACGCCACGAAGGTCGGCACGAGCGGAACTCCGGCCTCGCGGCAGGCGGTGAGGGCCAGCTCGAAGTCGGCCCCCGAGTGCCCCTTGTCGAGCAGTGCGAGGACCCGGTCGTCGATCGACTCGACCGCGCTGGTCACGAAGAGACAGCCTGTGTCGCGCAACCTGGTCAGCTGTGCACGGTGCGCGAGCAGGTGTTCGACCTTGATCGTGGCGTCGTAGGTGACCGACGGGTGCCGCTGATGCAGCTGCTCCACGAGGCGCAGGGCATGGGTCGGACCGTTGAAGAAGTCGGGATCGCCGAAGGTGATGTGCTGCGCGCCCGCCGCCACCTGCGCGTCGATGTCGGCAAGGACCACCTCCGGCTGGACGATCCGGAACTGGCCGTCGTACACCGGAACCACGGGGCAATGACGGCACAGGTGCAGGCAGCCGCGGCTCGCCTCGGTGTAGCCGGCCACGCGCGTCGTACCGTCGGCGAGGCGCAGCGTGGCGTAACGGCTGAGCGGTGGCAATCCGGCCCGATCGGGCTGGATGAACTGCAGCTTGGCGAGCGGACGGGGCGTGTCAGCTGGCGGAGGTCCCGCCGGGTCGCCCCGTTGCAGCCGTCGCGCGGCGTCGGCCAGGTCGGCCTCGAACTCACCCCCGAAGACCTCGGCCACACCGAGCGACCGGAGCCACGCCTCATTGAGCGGCGCGTAGAGCCCGTACGCCGCGAGCCGGGCCGTCGCGTTCAACCCGCGCACCTTCTTGATCACACCGGCCGCCATGCGCGTGGCGGTGTGCATGGGCAGATGGAAGGCGATGAGATCGGCACGCCGCACGACCTCTTCGTCGAGCGGCTCGCGCGCGAGGTCCGCACAATCGACGTGGACGCCGTCGCGCCGCAACCAGGCGGCCGGCGAGGCCAGCCCGAACGGCTGATGCCCCAGATCGTAGGTCGATACAAGGAGCGCCCGCATACCGGCCATTCTGGCACACGTCTGCTAGAGTGATGCCGTCGATGACCGCTCAGCCCCGCCGCCATCCGCCAGGGCTCTACGTGCTGTTCTTCACGGAGCTCTGGGAGCGCTACAGCTTCTATTCGATGATGGCGATCCTCACGCTGTACATGGACGAGGCGCTGCACTTCGACGCGGCGCGCATCGGCGCGGTGTACGGCGGCTACATCGGTGGCGTCTACCTGATGCCGCTCATCGGCGGTTTCCTTGCCGACCGGGTGCTCGGGTTCTACCGCGCGGTGCTCATCGGCGGCAGCCTCATGATGCTGGGGCACCTGGTACTCGCGGTCGAGTCGCTCCCCTTCTTCTACACGGCGCTCGTCCTGCTGGCGGCCGGCAGCGGACTCCTCAAGCCGAACATCTCCACCATCGTCGGCAACCTGTATCGGGACCGGCCCGGACTGCGGGACGCCGGGTTCAACCTGTTCTACATGGGGATCAACCTCGGCGCGCTGCTGTCGCCGCTGTCGGTCGCCTGGTTCCGCGCGCACTACGGCTGGAGCGTGGCGTTCGGCTCGGCGGCGGTGGCGATGGCGCTCTCACTCGCCTGCTTCGTCGGCGGACGGCACCTGCTCGGTGATGCGGCTCTCCGGGTCGATGCGGACGCCCCGGAGAGCGAAGCGGTCACCGCCGAGGAGGCTCGTACGAGGGTGACGACCCTGGTGGCGATGTTCGCGATCGTGGCGGTGTTCTGGGTGGCGTTCTACCAGAACGGATTCACGCTGACGTTCTGGGCGCGCGACAACACGATCACGACTCTCGCCCCGGAAACCTTCCAGTCGGTGGAGCCGTTCGGCGTCATCGCCTGCTCGTTCGCGTTCGTCTTCCTCTGGACGTGGATGGGACGCCGCGGCATCGAGCCGTCGACGCCGATGAAGCTCGTTCTCGGCATCCTGTTCGTCGCCCTCGCGTTCGCGGTCATGGCGGCGGCCGCCTTCGCCGGCGGCGACTCCGGCCGCGTGTCGCAGTGGTGGCTGATCGGCTCGTACCTGCTCGTCGCCGTGGGCGAAGTCTGCCTCAGCCCGATGGGCCTGTCGCTGGTCAACCGCGTGGCGCCTCCGCGCAGTCGGGGGCTGATGATGGGCGCCTGGTTCGTGGGGCTGTCGGCCGGCGGCTACTTCTCGGGAGCCCTCGGCGCCTACTGGGGCACCATGCCGCACAGCCGCTTCTTCCTCCTCGTCGTGGCGATCCTGCTCGCGGCCGCCGCGCTGCTCGGCCTGCTGCTGCCGCGAATGAAACGGATTCTCGCGCGCGCCGAACAGGCCGGGGGACGGGAATCCGCAATCTGAAATCTGCAATCTGAATTTCCCCGATGCCTCTCGACGAATACAAACGGAAGCGTGACTTCACGAAGACACCGGAGCCCTCCGGGGACGTCAGGACCCCTTCGGGCGACCAGCTGTTCTTCTGCGTGCAGAAGCACCTCGCGAGTCACCTGCACTACGACCTTCGCCTGGAACACAACGGTGTGCTGCTGTCCTGGGCGGTGCCCAAGGGACCGTCGCTCGACCCGGCCACGAAGCGCCTCGCGATGCAGACCGAGGATCACCCGTTCGACTACGGTGAGTTCGAAGGGGTCATCCCCGAGGGGTACGGGGCCGGCATCGTGATGCTCTGGGACAAGGGGACCTGGACGCCGGAGGTGCCGGACATCGACGCCGCGCTCAGGAAGGGTGACCTGAAGTTCACCCTCGATGGGTACAAGCTGAAAGGTTCGTGGGTGCTCGTGCGCACCAGCGGTCGCTATCCAGGGGCGAGGGGCGACTCGGGCCAGCGCTCGTGGCTCCTCATCAAGCACAGGGACGACTGGTCCTCGGGGGAACTGGACATCGCCACGTTTGCCCCACGCAGCGTGAAGACCGACGGCGACTTCGCGGACATCCTCGCGGAGGACAACCCCGCCGTCTGGCAGACCAATCGTCCGGCCACGGGCGGCTCCACAGGGGCGATGCTGTCCAGCATCATCGAGGACGCCGCGAGGCTGAAGGCCGAGCGGGCGCAGGAGGCGGTCGAGCCACCGCCGGCACCGGCGCGGCGGCCGCGCGCGCGAACCACGGCAGCGGCCGGCGACGGCACGCCCAGGCGAGCGAAGAAGCGCTAGCGTCGCAGGCGCGGCCCTAGGTCAGCAGGCGCTGCGACAGCACACTCCACACCGTGTACGCGAGCCGACGACGGTCGTGTCGGGCGATGTCGCGGCACCAGAGTTCGGCGCTGACCTCGGCGCAGTGCGCCGGGAGCGTCCCCGTCTGGAGCGGCTGCTTGTGCTCCAGCGCGTACCGGTCGAGCACGTCGTCGCTCGGCCACGTGTTGTTGGTGATGACGACGTCGATGGGGCGGCCGATGCTCTGTTCGATCCATGCGACGGCGTCGGCGGCCGTGAAGCCCGACATGCCTCGCCCCTCCGTCAGGAGGTTCGCCACCAGGATGATTGGGCCCTTCATCCCCTTCAGCGCGTCGGCGACCCCACCTACCAGGAAGATCGGCATCAGGCTCGTATAGAAGCTGCCAGGGCCGATGACGACCGCGTCGAACCCTGCGATGGCGTGGCTCACGGCCGGGTGGATCGAGGCTGGCGGTTCGAGCCAGATCCGCCGCACGGGGCGTCCCGCCGTCTGGCCGGCATCCACTTCCACCTCGCCACGCGTCATCGAACCGTCGCCGTACTCCGCGCAGACCGATGCCTGCTGCACGCTGACCGGCCAGACGCGCCCGCGGCACCCGAGCAGCGCACGCAGACCATCGATCGCGTCGAGAAAATCGCCGCTGTAGCTCTGCATCATGGAGAGCAGCAGGTTGCCCCCCGTGTGCCCACCGAGCTTCGCATGTTCGAGCGTCGGCAGACGTGCCAGAAGCACGCGGCGCGCCTCGCGCGAGTTTCGCGCCAGCGCCAGTGCGCACTTCAGGATGTCGCCAGGAGGCAGGACGCCGAGTTCGTCCCTGAGGACGCCGGAACTGCCGCCTGAATCGAACATGGTGACGACCGCGTCAGCGGTCACCCACGGATTGGACTTGAGGCCACCCAGCAGACTCGGCAGGCCGGTCCCGCCGCCGAAGCACCCGACATTGACTTCGCGAAGGAGCATTGGGGCTTCATTGTAGGGGAATCGGGGATCAGAGGTCGGAGGTCGGAGGTTGGAGGTTGGAGGTTGGAGGTTGGAGGTTGGAGGTTGGAGGTTCGGGGCCGAGCCTCGCCGAAGCCCGCCGCAGGCGGGCGAAGGCGGGGGCCTGAACCGATCGCGTAGCGGTGTCGTCGAAACAGCAGAGACACGTGCGCGGGCGCGCACACATCCCGCGCAGCGCCCTCAGGAGCCGGTAAGATCACGACGATGCGTAATGCGGAAGCCGTTCAACACCTCGAGCAGGACCTGCGCGCGATTTTTTCGGGGGACCTGCAGACGCTCGTCGTCTACGGCGCCGCCCAGGAGGGTCCGGTCCCCACGCTGGCGATCGTGCGCGAGGTGACGTCGACCGAGCTGCGGCACTGCGCCGAGCGGGCGTCGCTCTGGCACAGCCGGGGGCTGGCCACACCGCTGATTCTGAGAGCCGACGAGTTCGAGCGGTCGCTCGATGCCTTTCCGCTGGAGTTCGGCGCCATCCTCGCCAGCTATGAACTCGTGTCGGGGGCGGACGCGCTCGCCGGACTCTCCGTCGACCCGGCCGATCTGCGCAGGGCGTGCGAGGTCCAGGCGCGCAGCCATCTGCTGCACCTGCGCGAGGGCTTCATGGAGACCGAGGGGAGGAACGACTACCTCGCCTCACTGATCGCGCGGTCGGCGCCCGCGCTGGCGGCCCTGCTCGAGCATGTCCGGCGGCTGACCGGTACGCCGGTGGCGGAGCCCGTGCTCGCCCGCGTGGCGGAACTGGCGCCAGCGGGCACGATCTCGTCCGACGAAGCGCGCAGCCTGTTCCCGGAGTATCTGCAGGCGGTCGACAGACTGGCCAACACGCTGGACCGCTGGAGCGCGGCATAGTCATGCCTCGTACCGTCGTCCGGCGCGCCTGCCGGACGCTCCTGACGTTCGTACTCGCGCTCCTGACCGTGCTCGGCACGGGACAGCTGCTCGCGGCACAGTCGCGGACGGCCGTGCCCGAGCTGACGCAAGAGGTCAACGACTTCGCCGGCATCATCGACGCCTCGAGCGCGGCGTCGATCGCGCAGACGATTCGGTCGCTGAAGGCCGCCAGCGGTGACGTCATCGTCGTGGCGACCGTGCCGACCATCGCGCCGTACGGCGACGTGCGGGAGTACGCGCTCGAGCTGATCGAGAACAGCGGACGCGGCATCGGCGAGCGCGGCAAGGACAATGGCCTGCTGATTCTCCTGGCGCTCCAGGAGCGGCGGGTCTGGGTGGAAGTCGGATACGGTCTCGAACCGTTCATCACCGACGGGTTCAGCGGCCAGGTCAGCCGCGAAGTGATGACGCCGGCGTTCCGCGGCGGCAACTACGGCGCGGGGCTGGCGGCTGGCACGAGCGTCCTCGCCCAGCGGATTGCGCAGGGGCGGAACGTCGAACTGACGGGTGCGCCCCCAGTACCGGTACGACAGCGCCGGGCGCCGGAGCGGTCGGCGAACTGGCTGCTCATCCTGTTCGTGGTGCTGCTCGTGCTCAGCCGTTTCACCGGCGGCGGCCCGCGCAGCGGCGTCAGGCGGTGGGGACGCAGCGGCTGGAGCGGCTGGTCGAGCGGCGTCGGTCCGTTCGGCGGCGGGTTCGGTGGCGGGGGGTTCGGCGGTGGCGGTGGATTCGGTGGTGGGTTCGGTGGCTTTGGTGGCGGCCGCAGCGGTGGTGGCGGCGGCGGTTCGAGTTGGTAACCAGGACCTCGAGAGGATGGCAATGACTCGCAGAACGGCGTTTCGTCTGATGGTGCTCGCGCTCGCAATGCTGCCGCTGACCGGCTGCTCGTACAACACGTTCGTCAGCCAGGAAGAGGCGATCAAGGCGCAGTGGGCACAGGTGCAGAACCAGTTGCAGCGTCGCAACGACCTGATTCCGAACCTCGTCGAGACGGTGAAGGGGTACGCCGCCCACGAGGAAGGTGTCTACAAGGACATCGCGGACGCGCGGTCGCGCCTGCTGGCGGCGAAGTCGCCCGACGAGACGATCCAGGCGGCGAACCAGCAGACCGGCGCCCTCGGCCGCCTGATGGCGGTCGTCGAGAACTATCCGCAGCTGCGCGCGAACGAGCAGTTCAACCGCCTCATGGACGAACTCTCGGGCACGGAGAACCGCATCGCGGTCGAGCGGATGCGCTACAACGAGGCCATCCAGGCGTACAACACGTCGCGCCGTCAGTTCCCGGCCAACCTCACGAACAAGATCTTCAGCTTCAAGGACTATCCGTTCTTCGAAGCGCCGGAGTCGGCCCGTGAGGTACCCAAGGTGAGCTTCGGCACAGCCAAGTAGCCGTGGACGGTCAGCGGGGTCATCTGGGCATCCGGCTGCTTATTTGGTTGTGGGCGTCGACGCCTTCAGCTAAATACATGGCCTGATGCACAGGTGGCCCGCTGGCTGCCGACGGAGGACTTGTGGCTGATCGTCTCACCGGCACGAACTACACCCCGCCAGATCTCCTCGCCAAGGTCACCGGACGCGCCAAGTACGCCGAGGACTATCGCGCCGAGGGCATGCTGTTCGCCAAGCTGCTCCTCAGCCCCATGCCCCACTGCCGCGTCAGGGGGATGAACCTCGAGGCCGCGCTGGCCATGCCCGGCGTGAAGGCCATCCTCACCGCCAACGATCTCCCGGACCTGAGGGGCGCCGAACGCGCCCTGACCAATGAACCGCTCTATCAGGGTGAGCCGATCCTCGCTGTGGCGGCCGTCGACGAACTGACGGCAGCGAACGCGATCGAACGGATCGAGCTGGACCTCGAGCCGCTGCCGTTCGTGGTGGACCCGGTCGACAGCCTGAAACCCGGCAGCCCGAACGCCCGGACGACCGGCAACGTCTGGTCCGCACCGGGGGCCGCAGCCGCGGGCGGCGGTCCGCCTCGCCCGCAGGTGACCGAGTTGAAGTGGACCGACGCGGAGTTCGCCGCGGCCGCCGACGGACAGCTGCCGATCGGCCCGGTCCCGGAGGAATGGTCGTTCGGCGACCTCGAGGCGGGCTTCGCCGAGGCAGCGCTCGTGCTCGACGAGACGTTCGTGGTGCAGTCCACCGGACACCAG
>Ga0075152_10003291_pt1 | contig 11326 bp, 6 predicted proteins | sample JI61114C2DNA_FD_70964 | JGI IMG/M metagenome (GOLD analysis project Ga0075152, IMG submission 70964) | Wastewater effluent complex algal communities from Wisconsin, to seasonally profile nutrient transformation and Carbon sequestration -... | ecosystem: Engineered > WWTP > Effluent > Algae...
TACTCGCTGGCAGGCGCTTTGCTGGCGGATGGCAGCTTCAGCGGGGAGATCAAGCGCCCGGGCAAGACGGCTCTGGTGGTGACGCTGCAGGTCGGCAGCACTCCAGGCGGTGGTTTGACCCTGCAAGGCACGGTGTCGGGCGATGGCACGACGGGCGGCGGATTCATTGCGCACTCGCCTTTCACCAAGGCGACGCCGGTGCCGGGGGCGCTGGTGCGGAGCTACACCTTCCTCGTGCCTGCCACGGCGACGGGCACGGCGCTGCTGCCGGAGGGTGATGGCTTTGGTTCGGCCAAACTGACCGCGCTGGGCACGATCACCGCCGCCGGAAAGACGGGCGATGGCGTGGCCTTCACTGCGGGTGGATTCCTGACACAGGATCGGCAGTGGCATCTCTTTCAGCCGCTCTACAGCAGCAAGGGCCAGCTCGCCGGGGTGCTGACTTTTCGCGATGTGCCTGACGTGAGCGATGTGGATGGTGGCCTGAGCTGGGTGAAGAACCCGAACACGGCGAACAAGAGTTACCCCAGTGGCTTTCAACTGACTCCGATACTGGTCGGCGCGGTCTATACGCCGCCGCTGACCGGACAGCGTGCGCTGGCCGGGCTGGTGGATCAGCCTTACAACGCGCGGATGACGCTGGCGGGCACGGTGCTGCCTGGCGGTGGACTTTCCAAAACGCTGAGCTGGCTGGGCACGAACAAGCTGGCCTACTACGGCCCGGAAAGCCTGACCGGCACGACCACGACGAGCACGGGCATCCTCACCGGCAGCTACACGGACCCGGCGACGAAGCTGACCGTGCCCTTCGCCGGGGCGGTGCTGCAAAAGCAGGGGCTGGCAGGCGGGAACTTCCTGGTCAGCAATAGAGCAGGCTACCTGCTCATCGAGCCGGGCACGACCTTTGGTTATCCCGGCAGTGAAGACGCAGGCACGCTTCGTCGCGTGGCCTTGCCCGAGACGGGGGCCAGCACACCGACCACGAGCGACGTGACCTTCACCGCCCTAGCCGCAGGCAGCTACGGCGGGCTGCTGACGAATGGCGGAGACATCACTGGCGGGCTGGAAAGCGTGGTCCTCAGCAAGACGGGAGCCCTCAGCGGCACGGTGGTCATTTCAGGCAAGCGCTATGCCTTCAAAGGCACGGTCGGTGTGGATGGTGCCGCCACGGTGGTGATCGCCCGCACGGGCCTGCCAAACATCGTCGGCACGATCCAGCTCGCCCTCGCCGATGGCACGACGGATGGCTACCAGCTCACCGGCAGCTTTTCCGCCGATGGCACCGCCCACGCCGTGGATGCGGCCTTTTTCCCCACCTACCCGAAGACCGCTCCCGCTCCGCAAGCCGGTCTCTATACACTCGCCATGCGAGCCCCCAATGGTGTCGATACCGCCTCACAGCCCGGCGGTGATGGCTACGCCAGCCTGAAAGTCTCCCCCACTGGCGACTGCACCGGCACACTGACGCTCGCCGATGGCACGACGGCGACCTTCGGCGGTCGTGTGTCCCGCAAAGCCGAGTGGACCCTGCATCGCAACCTCTACGGCACCACTGGCGGCTATGTGGCCGGCAAGCTGACCTTCCGCGATGTGCCCGGCATCAGTGATCTGGACGGCACCCTACGCTGGCTGAAACCGAACGCCGTGCCCGCCACAAAGAGCTACGTCGCAGGCTTCGACACCACGCGCGGAGTCGTTGGCAGTCGCTACACCCCGCCGCTGAAAAACCAGCGCGCCTTCCCTGGCCTGGCGAACTCGCTTTACAACACCTGGCTACGACTCAGCGGCCCGGACATGTCCACGCTGCACTCTTTGAACCTGACGACGATGGACCGCGCCACGACCTGGACCACCGCCAACAAGCTCCTCTACTACGGCCCCGACAAGATCACGATGACCTTCACCGCCGCCACCGGCCTGATCACCGGCTCATGTGTGGATGCCGCAAGAGGCGTGAATCTCACCTTCGGCGGTGCTTTGCTGCCAAAGCAAAGCTTGGTAACAGGACGATATGCCGCTGGGGCGCGGACGGGGCTGATGATGATGGAGGCGAGGTAAAGTTCGGAGCACCGCTTTTAAGCGGGACGGGAATCGCATGACTAGTTTTTGCTCACGGCTTCAATCGGACTTCCTTTCTTGTCAGGCGCTGGGTGAGCCGGTAGATTTCCGGCGAACTCCAATTTCAATCTTATGACTGGACTCCTCCTTGGCCTGCTCGTGCCCGTGCTCATTGTGGGCGGGATCATCTTCATGGCAATCCGTCGTGGACTGCAAATGCGTGAACTCTGTGAGCACGGCGTCGCAGTCACCGCGCAGATCTTTAGCAAACGCACGGTGCGCGGCGGCTCAGGCTCCTCCGTTCGGCAGTGGAAGCTCGCTTATCGCTACACCGACAGCTCCGGCGCCACGCACGAGCACACCTCCATCGTCCCCATCGAGCAGTATGACCGGCACGAGGAGGGCGGACCTATCGACGTGGTCTATTCCGCCAAACGCCCCGCCGTCAGTGCGCCGAAGTATCTTGTGGACGAATGCCTGAAGACCCTGGGCAAAAAGTAGGGCACGGCAGCTCCTGAAAAGATTTTTTGTAACGTCCCGCCAGCCACTGCCAGACAAGGGATGAGCCACATGTGCTCGCCACTCAATTCAAAACATCGACCTCCATGAAACTGCACCACCTCATCACCCTCGCAGGCATCCTTGCCACCACTGCTGCCGCCCAAAAGGTATCTCCCACCCAGGACGCGCCGAACACCAAGGACTATCCAGGAATGCCGCGCTATGAAGGCAGCACCATCGTCCTGCAAACCTCCCAAAAGTATGGCGAACTCGGCCTGCAAATCGGCGGCCTCAGCTCGCCGGGGTCCACCGATCCAAAGGAGGTGCGCAAGGTCGAAGGACGCACGCACCGCAGCACCTACCTGCTGCTGAATCTCACGGCGGGCAAACGCAGCACGCTGGAGATCGCCCGCAATTATGAGCAGGCTTTCAAGGAAGTGGGCTTCACCTCCATCTGGTCCGGCGGGCAGTCCGAGATCCGCAACGGCCCGCCGAAGCAGTACTACGGTATCCCGGAACTCGATCATCAGATGCTGACCACCGGCGTGAAGGATCGCCGCTACTTCTGCATGGAAAAGGGCGGACTCTATGCCGCCATCTTCATCGCCGCGCGCTCCTGGGAGCATGTCATGATCGCGAAGTCGGAGGTCAATCCATGGAAGCAGGATGTTACCATCCCGCAGGAGTCCGTGCTCATCCAGGTGGACTATGTGGACACCCGCCCCATGGAGGAAAAGATGGTCCATCTCTCCGCCGCCGAGATGCAGAAATCCATCTCCAGCAGCGGCAAGGTGGCCATCTACGGCATCCTCTTCGATTTTAACAAAGCCGACATCAAGCCCGAGTCTGCCCCGACCCTCACCGAGATGGCATCACTGCTCAAAGCCGAGCCTAACCTGAAAGTGCTCGTCGTCGGCCACACGGACAATGTCGGCACCTTCGAGTTCAACGAAGACCTCTCCAAACGCCGAGCTAAGTCCGTCGTCGCCGAGCTTGCGAGCAAGTATGGCATTGATGCCGCACGCCTGACTCCGCTGGGTGCCGCCTTCATGGCTCCCGTGACGACGAACAGCACCGAAGAAGGCCGCGCGCTGAACCGCCGCGTGGAGCTGGTGGCGAGGTGAATGACGAAACCCGAATTCCCGAATGACGAAGGAAGGCCGAAATCCGAAGCCCTGACTTCCAAGCATCCTTCGTCATTCCTTCATTCGTCATTCTATCGTCATTCGGATTTACTCATTCGTCATTTCCATGCCCGCGCCCCTCATCTCCGGCCTCGACCCCGCCGCCCTGCTCGGCTTGGGAGCAAGCGAGACTCCTTCGGCAGAATGGGAGCCGCCTTCTTCTGATGAGGTCGCAAAGCTCTTCCCGCAGTGGCAGATGAAGGGCCTCCTCGGACGCGGTGGCATGGGAGCGGTGTATTATCTGCATCAGTCGGAACTGGATCGTGATGTGGCTGTGAAGCTCCTGCCCATCGAGGCCAGCCGTGACGAACGGCAAGTCGAGCGCTTCCGCCGCGAGGCACGCACTTTGGCAAAGCTCCGGCATCCCGGCATCGTGGCGCTGCATGAGTCCGGCATCAGTCCGGCGGGTCATTTTTACTTCGTCATGGAGCATGTTGATGGCTGCCCGCTGAGCGATTTGATCGCCGCGGGCAAACTCGATGTGCCGCGCGCCATCGAAGTCGTGCGCCAAGTCTGCGATGCACTCGCCTACGCGCATGAGCAGGGCGTGATTCATCGCGACATCAAGCCCTCCAACATCCTTATCGACTCCGCCGGTCAGGTGAAGGTGGCCGACTTCGGGCTCGCGCGGCTCGATCATGCTTCCGAAAGCGATGTGATGACGCTTTCCCACACCGGAGCCTTCATGGGCACACCTGCCTACACCGCGCCCGAGCAGGCGCGAGATGCCGCGCATGTGGATCACCGCGCCGATCTCTACAGCCTCGGTGTCCTGCTTTATGAAATGCTCACCGGCGAGCTGCCACGCGGCGTCTTCCAGCCTCCGTCCCGCAAAGCCGGCAGCGATGCCCGGCTCGACGACGTCGTTCAGCGCGCTCTCCAAGAGCGCCCCGAAGACCGCTACCAAGCCGCCGCAGACATCAAGCGTGACGTCACCCGCGTGAGCAATCCTCAGACGACAGCCTCGTCACCCTCCAAGAAACGCTTCCCATGGCCTGCCGTTTTGACCGTCGTTCTGCTCATCGGCGCGGTCCTCATGTTCGGATCGTGGCTGACCATCCGATCTATTTTTGAGTCTCTCGACTCGGGAAAGCAAAAGGCAGAGGTTCGCGAGGTTGAAGCGCCTCCAGTCGCAAAGGCTTCAAACTCACCAGCACCTGCCGCCAAAGTCGTCAGCACACCTTCAGTGCCGAACCAGCCCAAGCCTGACAAACCACTCATCACTCCGAGTATTCCAAAATCTCTTCCAGCCGCGCCGAAAGTCCACGTCTGGTCCATTGATCCCCTCTCCCCTGCACTGCATCCGCCGCCATCTCTGGCCTCAGTCGAGTGGCAGGACGCCGTTCTCCTCAGCCATGGCGGAGCGGCTTTGCTCAAAGACGGCAGCGTGGTCATGTGGCATGAGTCGAGTCCTGGAAAGGAGCATCGTCTGACCTTTCCTGAGCCAATCATCAGCCTTGCAGCAACTCCCAGCGAAGCCGTTGCCCGATCTCAATCAGGCACGACCTATCTTCTACCAAACGAGATGACTGGCTCACCAAGCCAACTCACCGCCGATGAAGCCCAGCGATTCCCCACAGGAAGCCAAGACCGTCCCATCTCCGCGTCGGACCTCCCCAGCTCATCGAGCCTATCTGAGCCAGCCCAAGTGATCGTGATCGAAGGCATCTCTCTCGCCCATGATGCCAATGGCAAAGCCGTACTCTGGGGCCCAAAAGTCATCGATTCCCCCCAGCGCTTCCGCCTGCCCGCAGGCACCACTCATGTGCGACTCGGGCCCACGGGACTCATGGCGGCATGGTGAGAAAGACGCCTTTATCTCATGCGGCACTTCTTATGCTGAAGAAGTGCCCAGGGAGGGATTCGAACCCACGACCAATTGGTTAAGAGCCAACTGCTCTACCACTGAGCTACCTGGGCAAAAGGCAAAGGATCAAGGAACCACTTCGCCGGAGCCAGTGTAGATCCACTTGTCCACGACGCCGTTCTTGATCTGGGCCTGCGCCTCCGTGTCGAACTTGCCGAACATCGTCATCGTTTCGTACTTCACGTTCACCTTCCAGATACCTTCTTCCAGCAGGGGTTCTCCCCATTCCTTGATGGTGTCTGGCTTGATTTCAGTGACCTGGCCGGACTTCATGCTGGCGACGAGCAGCGGGTAGGTGCCGTCTTTGTCTTTCACGGGCTTGTCGTTACCGGCGGCTGCTTTGGCGCCTTTGGCGCTGGCCGGGGCGTTTTTGGCGCGGTCAGCGGCGGCCAGTTTGTAATCATGGGCACGCTTGAGGGTGGCCAGACGGTTCACCTTCCAGATTTCATAGCCGGCGCTCAGCACTTCTTTGAGGTCCGTGTCGTCGATTGCCACCGCACCGCGCATGGGGGAAGCACTTGAAGGTGAAACGAGAATGTTCGCACCGTCCTGGCCTACGACGAACATCTTGCCGCCCGCTTTGATCTGGGTGGAGGCGGTGTTCGTGCCGATCTTCATGTTCAGTTGGAGGTCACGCTTCATCGTCACCTGACGTGGCGAGGAGAAAACTGAAGGAGGGATCACAGTCCAGCCCTTGGTGATCTCTTCCATGCTCTCGAAGTTAGGGGCCACGAAGGCATTCGGATCCACTACCGGCATGGGCGTGGGCACCGGAGTCGGCACAGGCGCTGGCTTCGGCGCTTCCATCACCGGCTTCGGCTCTTCCATCACAGGTTTTGGCGGCTCGACCACGGCGACTTCGACCTTCTTGACTGGCTCCGGCGGCGGTGCCTCGACAACGACGGGCTTTTTGTGCTTCTCGAATTTCACATAGTTGGTGAGCACGGGATAGCCATACTCATAGGAGAGATAGCCGAGGGCGGCGGCGAGGATGAGAACGAGAATGCCTTTCATGGTAGGGGGAGGTGTAATGGATTCTAAACTGAATTCAACTCTGGGAAAGGAACGTGTATCAAGGACGAATCTTGGGCTTAGCGACTCAACAAGGGCTGAATCGTCAAGCTGCGCAGGGAGCCGTCCTCGTGCCAACCTCCCTCACGCTGCACGATGCCATGCAATCTTTCCGGTCTGCCTTTGCCGAGAAACACCTCCGCGCGCACCAAGCGCATCGTCAGCGTGCCATCGGCGGCCAGGCTCACCTTCTGGTCCTGATCACTGTTGATCCAGCCATCCTCCGTGAAGAAAATCACCCTCGGCACCTCCGTCGGGTCAAGCCGACGCGCCTTCTCCGTGGCGGGGCGCAGGGTCAGAGTCACGTTCAGACCCTTCTCCTCGGCGCTCGCGGTCCAGGCCTCACTTGGCTGGGCATACGCCGCGCGTTCTTTGGCAAAAAGGGGCTGCCAATGCGGATGCGGCGCGCTCTTTTCAGCCATAGGCAGGGTCAGCGCCAGCTCCATCGTGCCGGGGTGGCAGGTATCCCCGCAGCACATCCAGGCGGCCCGGGCCTTCAGCGTGACCTTCGTCCCCGGCTTCATACTTGATGGAGCCTTCATCAGCGTCTGCAGCAGCACATCCCGCTCATAGCCCTGGGCTTTGATCTGAAACATCTTCGTCGCCTCCGGCTCGGGATACTCCAGCGCCCCGGCTTCAAACCCCTCCGGCAAAGTCCACTTCACACTCGTCGGCACCCCCACGATCCCAGGCTGCCGCCAGTAAGTGTGCCAGCCCTTCTCATGCTGGATGAAAAGCCCCACGCGGAAGCTCTCCCCCGGCACCATCGCCGTCGTCTCCGGCACGAGCTGCAGCTTCAGGCCCGTCTGGGCCAATGACGAATGACAAAAGACGAATGACGAAGTCAGAAGGCACAGCCACGGCCAAACGAGGGTGCGATGCCCCCGGAGGGCCATCCATTCGTCATTCGTCATTCGGGAATTCGTCATTGCCTCTTAATACGGCGCATGTCCCGGCGTCCGCGCAAAGGGAATCACATCCCGGATATTGCTCACCCCGGTCACAAACATCAGCAGCCGCTCAAAGCCCATCCCATACCCCGCGTGCGGCACACTCCCGTAGCGGCGCAGATCCACATACCAGCGATACGTCTCCTCATCCAGCCCCTGCGCCTCCATCGCCGCCGTCAGCAGCTCCAGCCGCTCCTCACGCTGACTTCCGCCGATGATCTCCCCGATGCCCGGCACCAGCAGATCCATCGCCGCCACCGTCTTCCCATCGTCATTCTGCCGCATGTAGAAAGGCTTGATGCACTTCGGGTAATTATAGATCGTCACCGGTCCCTTCACATGCTCCTCCGCGATGTAGCGCTCGTGCTCCGTTTGCAGCCCCTCACCCCACACCACCGGGTGCTCAAAACTCCGCCCCGTCCTCAGCAGCAGCTCCACCGCCTCCGAGTAGCTCATCCTCTCGAAAGGCTTCTCCAGCGTCTGTTGCAGCCGCTCCACCAGCCCCTTGTCCACAAACTTATTGAAGAACTCCAGCTCCTCCGGGCACTCCTCCATCATCACCCGCACCAGATAGCGCACATTCTCCTCCGCCAGCGTCATATCATCCGTCAGGTCGTGAAAGGCCATCTCCGGCTCGATCATCCAAAACTCCGCCGCATGGCGCGCCGTATTGCTGTTCTCCGCCCGGAAAGTCGGACCAAAAGTATAAACATTCCCCATCGCACACGCAAACGCCTCCCCCTGCAGTTGACCGCTCACCGTCAGATACGTCGGCCTGCCAAAAAAATCCTCCTCCGGCTTCGCGGGCGCGCCCTGCTTCAAAGTGGTCACGCGAAACATCTCCCCCGCACCCTCACAGTCGCTCGAAGTCACGATCGGCGTGTGCACATAAAAGAACCCCCGCTCCTGGAAAAAGCGATGCACCGCAAACGCCATCTTACTCCGCACCCGAAACACACTCCCATACAGATTCGTCCGCGGCCGCAGATGCGCGATCGTCCGCAAAAACTCCGGCGTATGGCCCTTCTTTTGCAGCGGATAGCTCCCATCCGCCTCCCCCAGCACACGCACATCCCTCGCCTGCAGCTCCCATCTTTGACCCTGCGCCGGCGAAGCCACCAAATCCCCATCGATCTCCACACTCGCCCCCGTCAGGATCCCCGGCATCAGCACCGAGCAGGGCAGGGACGCATCCACCACCACTTGCAGACCCTTAAAGCACGACCCATCCATCAGTTCGATAAACGAGCAGGCCTTCGAGTCACGCCGCGTCCGCACCCACCCGCGCACAGTGATGGAGGAAAGAGGCGAATCCGAGGCAAGAATTTGGCGCAGTGAGTCAGGCATGATGGGTGACTCTGGATGCGACTCCCCGCGTGGTCAAAAGGCAGGCGCTCACAATCAAGCGCCCAGCCCCTCTTACCCCGGCATCTGCGGCAAGCCTGGGCACCTCGCCATCCCTTTGGAGGCACCTGCCTAATCGAAGGGCTTTAGCAGAGCGCCAGCTTCATTGGCGCTGTCCCCGCAGCCACTTGCTGGCAAACAGCAGTTCCCAAAGCAATGCAGCAGGAACTGGAGTGGCCTCCCCCGCCGCAGGCTTACAGTCTGAAGCTCATCAAAAAACAAGCCAGAAGCGCTCTTGAGACCCTTGCGAGGCATATTTATCGATTAGGTCACCATTTGGCCGGTTCAGGTTTTCTGAGGAGCAGACGGGCTTTATTTTTGATGGAACATTACCATTTGGTAATCATTTGGTTTTCAAGGGGTTATGAAAGTGATTTTATGGGTATTACATTTAATATGTTACCAAGTTGCCACGATATTGATGGGTCTTTGGCACGCCGAATGCTGATTTTTTATTATTTAGCTAATGGGTTTGATCTAATCCTGTATTCAATGGAGACACCTTTTAGTTAAAATTCAATCTAGTGACGGAATTATTTGATTTTCAATCAGTTGCAACGCGCCCCGGGTTTGAGTTCGGCATCTCACGCCCCTCCCCACTCCCCCCATTCCCATCCCCCCTATGAAAAAAAACACACCTGTGCCTAAATCGGTTCGCCCGCCCCTTGCCCGGCGTCTTTTGACCTATGTTCCAAGATTCAGTTCGAAGTCAGATGTTGGTCCGCTGGTTCAGCAAAAACTGATTCATTCCGCGACTTGGGCCAGCCGCTTGTTGAAACATGGAGGTAAATGCTTCACGAGAACTGCGGCGGCTGGCGTTCTGCTGGTTGCTGGCATGTGCCAAGCCGCTCCAGTTTCAGTGTTCAGCAACGGATTTGAGGCTGACACAGCAGGCTGGGTGCCCAACGGCAGCACCATCACCCGGGTCACCTCGGGCACGGGGGGGATTCCTTCAGCGAACGGTGGGCATCATGCGACAGTGTCATCTGGCGGAGGGGTGTTCACGCGTTGGGCAGAATACAGGACTGTTTTTCCAACAGGAGGCTACACAGCAACGGCAAAAATATACCTCAACACCTCCGGCGGCTGGGCCAATGACGTGCGTTTTGACTGGACCGTGGCCTCGAACCAGACAGTGAACAGCCATCGTCGCGATTTCGTGTTCAATGTCGGCTTTTACAACGCCTCCGACATGGGTAGCCCCGGAGCCGGGAGCGACCGCTTCATCGTGTCGGCCTCGAACAGTGCCGGGAGAGCCAACGCCTACCCCAAAAACCCGGCCCGCAGTCCCATTGCCATCACGGCATCAGGCTGGTACACTTTCGAGCACAGCTTCCAGGACAATGGCGGCGGTGTTCTCCAGGTGGTGATGACCATCCGGGACTCGTCCAATGCCGTGGTCGGAACCTGGGCGCTGTCTGATCCTAGCGATGTTATTGGCTCCAACGTGGGCGGCAATCGCTACGGCTGGCTGACCAGCAATGAATTCACCACCCTCGCCATGGACCAGACGGGCCTGGAATTTGCCGACAGCGCTGCTTCTCCCGCAATCGTGAATGCCACGCGTGGCTGGAGACACGCCACCATTCAGTCAGGCGTGACCAACGCGGTTGCCGGGGATGTCATCCAGGTGCCGCCTGGCAATTACACCGGAAATGTGCTGATCGACAAAAACCTCATGCTGGAGTCCACCGGAGGCCGTGCGGTGACCACCATCACGGGGGTCAGCGGGGTGGGCTCTCTCGGGGCGGTCATGGTGACCAACAACACCACCGCTGTCACCCTCGGTGGTGACGACAAAGGCTTCAAGATCATCGGCATCGACAACGGCAGCCCAGGCCTGGAAAACGCTGCGCTCTATTTCCAGGGCGGTCACACCGGCGTGCAGGTCATCGACAACGAAATCGTGGCGAATGGAGATGGCGGGCTCATCTCCGAATACGGGGCGACCGTGAGCGGCTGGCTCATTGATGGCAACATTTTCTCCGGCCAGACCTTCACCGGGCCGAATCCGGCGGACAACGGCTTTGCCAACCAGTTCACCACGCCCAACGTGCCGCGTCAGCTCGTGCTGATGGGCAACGGTGGCGGCAATCTGGCCACGGCGACAGCGACAAACATCACCTTCACCAACAACCAGATCACCGGCACAGCGGGCGGACTGAACATCTCCAGCCAGGAGCAGGGCAACCAACTCGTGACCTTGGATGTGGCGAACTCGACGATCACCGGAAATACTTTCCAGGGTACCACGACGAGGTTCGCGGGCTCGTTGAGGGTGCGTCGTCCAA
>Ga0075152_10003295_pt1 | contig 11311 bp, 14 predicted proteins | sample JI61114C2DNA_FD_70964 | JGI IMG/M metagenome (GOLD analysis project Ga0075152, IMG submission 70964) | Wastewater effluent complex algal communities from Wisconsin, to seasonally profile nutrient transformation and Carbon sequestration -... | ecosystem: Engineered > WWTP > Effluent > Algae...
CTGCTTGATTTGATGGTGAAGCATTAAGAGTGCAACCTGCTTCACTGCAAGCTGGAAAGAATAATCTATGCTGTATTTGAGCAACCCGAAAACCAAGATCTCATCGATTACTTGTTCAAGGAGACTGACATTATCGGTCGAACTGTTGGGGGACTCAAGTTCGAAGATCGCTTTCGTTCTCACTTTGGTTTCATCATTCGTATGGCAAAGCGATACTCAACGTCGATCACGGAAACCCCCTCTGTCAAAGAAGGTATCAAGCGAAACGAACTCCTCTGGGCAAACTTCTCAAAGTCAGTACTTGAGCCCTACCTTTCATCCTTGAGCAAAGATTTGGGATCCTACGCCATTGAAGAGAAGGACAACACTAATGCAACGAATCTATTTACTGTCAAATCCTTCGTTAAGAACATGCCAGAGCCTCACACATTCAGAGTTCAACAGGCAAGCTGCATTGAACAAGCACCAACATCTCTTATCAGCTTGGATTTCATAGGAGATTCCAACGAAATTATTCCACTTGACGAAGGAAGTTCTACGTTTGGGTTGAGCTTTGACCGGCCAGCATAACAACCGATAGTATTAGACAGCAAACCAAATCCAGATCAAGGACCCCCTCTATTGACGAAGCAGGATACTCCAGAATAAGAAACCCAAACTCCATCTGCGTCGTCAGTTGCCACCACATTGCCTCCTCCTCCTCCCGGTTCAATGCCTCCTGGATATGTTCCAGGTGGTATATCTGCAACAAAATCTTTCGAAGATTTTATGAAAAAGAAGCGTGAAGAAATGGAAGGTCAAGGTTCTAAATCTAGGACCCCAACCAAGACGCCTGCAGTCAACACAAGTGGAGTGGAACCAAATTCAGGATCAGCTCGCAAAAGAAACCGTTGGCAATCAGCTGATCAACCTCCTCAGGAGCCACCCAAGCCTTCAGTGAAGGAAAGTAGTGAAAGCAAAATTCAGCTCCCTGTAATTCATTTGTTTAAGATCCGGAAGCCTGAAGGCCACCCAGTGAAGACTCGTAAGATCTGCATGAGACGCGACCAGAACCTAAAGCTCGTTTTGGATACCTTGAACAGCCTTGTGGTGTCTCAGTGATCACTTAAGTATGCTATTTGATGATTACCGAGGCAGTCTCTGCAAGAAATTCTGTATCAGATTCGACCAATACAGAGAATACATATGCTTGCCATCATTTGACTAATAATCCTATACTTGAGATGCAGCAAGAGCAGACACAGCAAGCTTCCCTCGAAGAGTCAGGAAACATTGACTGGCCAACATGTGTGATACACTTGGGTCGAGTCGATATGTCCAAGGAAATTGGTGGATGGCAGTGCGTCAATAAGCATTCCACCGTCATTTGCAACAACTGCTTCATCGACATTCAAGACCAGAAATGCCCAGTGTGTCGAGCTCCTATCCCAAATACCCTCGAAATCAGGAGCCTCAGGAGAAAGCTTGGACTAAGGTCGATGGCTGTCAAGATTGCCGAGTATATTAATAGGCTTGGTCAACTTTCAGAGAGGTACTCTTCACCGGAGATCCGAAATGTCTATCGCGATCGATTGATAACCAAGGCCCAGGAGGCAGGCAGGAACTTCCTGGATGTATTGAAATCACAGGCTAAGTCGATCGTGTAGGCACATTTCATGGTAGAGTCCAAGGCAGAAGAAAATGAGTTGGCAGAGCTGGATGTCTTGATGATGATGGTTGAAGCCCACTAAAAATTCAAGGAGCACCCGATCGGGAAGCTAATGGGGGTACTGAAAGCTTTGGTCAGACAGCGGACATTGGAAAAACTGCAGGAAGAGCACAGTGGTGCAATCATCCTTGAGGTAGGTGTGCAACCAGGCCAACAACAGCAGCAATAGCAGTAATCCTGATAATTCTATTCATTGCTGTGCTTTAGAAATATTGTACAAAGGATGTCATGAAAGGTGGTTATCTCCCTGTTCGAATTCCGGCAGTTCTCGACTTCCTGGTGGCTGCTTTGCTTATCTTTCGTCTATCCTTATCTTTGTGGGCTATCCCTTGGTTTCCCTCAGGCAGGCAACATGCCCAGCAGCTACAAATGACATTCCAGCCATTATCACCATCGACCAACTCTTGGCAGCCAGCTTAATGTAAGGGCTAGCAGTGGCTGCTAGTGCCCCGACAGCGTTCATGTATCCAATAGATATCGTAGTGATCTCACAAGGATAGAGCTCTGTTAGATACACAAAGTAGAATCCCCAGAGGGAACTGAGCATAAATCGCATTGCTATCATCACACCGAGTTCTGCAATGGCATAATTGCCCTCCTTCAAAGTTCCGATAAAGGCTGTCAGAAGAAGTAATACGCCAACAAGTGAGAGACAGATAATGGTGTAGCTCTTGCGTTTGAGCCTGGGCACCACAAAATTGCAGTACAACGAAGCCACCATTTCAGCTGCAGCAACAACCATTTGATTTGTGTACACACTGAGGCCAACTCTATTGAGGTTGAATAAAGTACCGTCATAGATGAATTCGACAGCCATATGTACAAAGCCACAGCAGTAGGTGGTAAGCCTCAATGATTTGTATCGAAACAGAGACCAAACGCCAAGCCTGCTCTCTTCGGGAGCAGTATAGTTCTTTAACTCTTCTTCAATGTCTTCCATCGTCAAAAGTGGCCTTTCGTTAGTTGTCGCAATCCGGTTCATGGATTCTAGTAGCACATTGTAACCCTTAGAGAGGTTGAACTCAGGTGTCTCCTCTATGTAGACGTAGCCATACAGCAGCAAAACAATCGGGATGGCGAAGAAAGCAACACAGGCTATTCTCCAATTTGGCACATACATAGCCAGTAGCGCAGTTAGCAGCACTCCCAAGGAAAACATGATTTGGAGAGTTATGATCATAATCTCCTTGGTATGACCAATAACAAACTCCTTGAGAAACGTGTAATGCAAGTTAATGGCTGTGTTGATGCCCATTCCGCAGAAGAACAAACCTATTCCCGCTTGAGCCATCGACATTGAAGTTGACAGTGTGACTATTCCGAACACTGCTATCAGCCAAGATATCATCTCAGAGCGTTTCCTTCCGAAGTTGTCAGCTATGAATGGGAGGGTCACGTAGCCAGTGAATGATCCGAGATACATCATCGATTGGGTGAGCGACACCACCCATTCACGACCGCATACATACCACTCGAATTCGTAGGCTAGCGATCGAGGAGGATTCTTGAGATGCAACTTCCAGAACTCCTCGCGGTGTTGGCAGACCCATTCCTTACAGAAGTCTTTAGGAGCCTCTTCCTCAGTACATGTAAATTCTTCGGTCAGAAACAGAAAATTCAGTGACATGAGAAACAGTCCAGCTATGAGCCACTTCAGTGCAAATACTGCATAAATTTGGTACTGGAACTTGTTGGCGTGACCAACTCGCAACAGCAGAGCTTGGAAAGGATTAAGATCAGGTGACTTAATCATTTATCGAACGGCTGATTGGCTACTAAACTATAATAGCTACTTTCCCGATGTGCTGAGTCATCATCAACTGCATCACCAACCTCTTCAGTTCGAGGCAACAGGGCTGAAGTCCTCCCAGTCAAGCAGGCAACCGCAATACCACATACATTCAGGCAACCTGTTCAAACCCAAACCACCTGAAGGACTTTAAAGGCATCATGACCGGCTTTATGAATGCACATGGAAGAAATATTGCAGTCAAGACCGTCGAGTCGATGGGCAGCGAGGATCTCTAGGTTATTGTGGTGGTCGATGGTAGGGTTGTCACTAGGCTGACAGCCCCGAGCGAGCAACTGAAGACAGTTGGTTACGATCACCTCGTGGAAGAGATCTACGAAAAGCTATGAGCGAACAGTACGGGCTTGCACACATGACGGCTACCCCTGAAATTTGGTTAAGGGGGAAGCCCGAACATCAGCAACCGTGATGAGTTTGTTATGGAATATATATTTGAAAAGACAGCGGCACTTACGAGTTGTGTTCGGATCGGTAATCATAAGAGCGCTGGATAGCATTGGAACTCACCTGCGTTTAATATTTTTTTGAACTATAATTCATGCAGAACGCGTAGATAATCCTGCGGCTACGCTCACCGCTTGGCCTCAATCGTCTCACAGTGCTCTCCGGCGACACCTTCGGCGAGCTCAGACTCAAAGTACTTACTGCTTTCATGAAGGTTTCCAAGACTCTCAACTATTCTCTGGCTGATTTCATGATGTACACTGAGGAAGGCAAACCGTTGAACATCGATGACCGCTACAAGCTACGCGACATTCCTATGATGAAGTACCTTCGGTTCTAACTGCAGGGATGGTGCTATTATTGAGATTCGATTGCTGAAGACTGCAAAGCCGGCTAATCAGGCACCCTCAGGGGTCAACTTGGACACCATTCGAGAAGAGAAGCTGAACTCGAAGTGCAACCACCCACCTGGAGGGAAGTGTCTTAACTGCTTGACTGTCGAAACAGCGAACAAAGAGAAGCCCCCTGCTGCTGGAACCGATCCGAAGGCAGCGAATCTTCCTCCCAAACCAACTGCAGGCAAGTGCAGCCACGGTCCTGGAGGAAAGTGCTTTAACTGCACGTCAGTAGATGCCAAGGATAAGAACCTTTATCTCGAGAAGCAGATGTGCCAGCACGGTCCCACTGCAAAATGCCTCCACTGTGTTGACAAGGACTTCATTCGCAACGTCAAGCACGTTAGCTTCGATCACTACCTCGCTGAGAAGAAACTGAAGTGCAAGGGTGTGCATCCTCCAGAGGTGAAATGCAACAACTGCCTGCCCCCAGTGGCAATGCGCTACAACGTTGATCAAACGTGCAAGTACCACGAACCCTACCCCAAGGCGATGTGCAATAAGTGTATGCCACCATCAGTCACTATTCGCAGCCAGGAATACCGCCATCTGGACTACGTGCAGTTCATGAATGTCAAGGATATTAGCAACTTTGTCAAGCACTGGGTCGATGTGAAGCACACTGCCGAACAGCGTGTAGGTTTTCTCTATGGTTACTATGCTGAGGACCCACACTACAAGGGTGGTATCCGTGCCATCGTATAAGCAATATACGAGCCACAGCAGAAGGGTAGCTACAACGATTTCGAGTTCTTGGAAGACCCCTTCCAGGAGAAAGTCGATGAGGTTGCAGAAAGCCTGTCTTTGGAGCGTATCGGATGGATCATCACAGAGACAAACCACGACACTTTCCTCTCGCAGCATGAAGTACGAACAGCCTGCCGCTTCCAGGAGCGATACTCAGTCAGGCATGCTACTGGCTATGAAATCAGCAACTTCTTTACCGTTGTGATGCGAACTGACAAGAATAATCCTAACGATATCAAGCCAGAGGTGTACATGCTCAGTGATCAAGCACAAGCACTAGAACGTGAGGGTTTCTTCACCGACTCAGGCAGTCGGAAGATGATGAAGATCCGCGAACCAAGAGAGTACAACTGTGTCTTATGAGTAGGAAAGAAAAGATGCCGAGCTTCATCAACCAGGACAAGGCAGTCACTGAGTTCGAACCAGAGTTCCTGCTAGTGAACATCGGTCACGGTACTTCCCAGGACAACCGCTTCAGTATCCTCAAGAATGCAGAGTTCCCAGCTCGCGGACGCAAGAAGATTACTGTCAGCGATCTGAAGGCTTACATGCAACGATACAAGAGCAAGCCAGCTTTTACTAAGTATGGCGATTTCAATTTCCTTCTGTACATCGCGGAGGAGTTTGATTTGGAGACTGCCAGGACACTCGGCCATGCTGTCCTCAAAGAGGAGAAAACGCTTCAAATCTTGGACGAGATGATCGAACACAAGGCAGGGTTATGATGGCTCGTAGATAGCTTAGCCGTATTCTTGAGTTTGCCACTATCATTGCCGATGCACCGAATACAATACAGTTGGGAGACAGCTGGGGTCTTGCACGAAGGATGCATCAATGTTCATCGAGATATTGGGTCTGGCCAATAATTTTCTAATAATTTCGATGCTTCCACCGGACAAGGAACTTCTACGACGTACCCAGCAGTATTTGAACGATGGCAGGCACGAAGAGCTGGAAGATATGTTGGTGAGGAAATTGGGTGAGCAGGAGGAGGGTCCTCTCCCTTCCAACCAACAAGATCTAGTCAGAAAATTACGTCTGCACCTCCAAAGAAGGCTGGAACCGCGTACTGCCATGTTGATACTGATGCACCAAGTCGACGACGAAGCCAATAACCATAAGCAGTACGAGCGAACACTGCTCCTCTACAACGAACTCTTAAAGCGACGAATGTGCAATGAACCCTACCTGGCATTATATAACATCGCAGTCTGTGAAGAGAACTCTGGGAGAGTGGATGCCGCGCTTTTCAACTACAGTCGTACGCTCAAGCATCGGCCAGGGTTCTGGCCAGCAGTGCTCAACTATAGTGTGTTGCTAAGCCGGCTTGGCCGAAACGAGGAATCACGAGGACTGCTTGATAACTACCTGAACCACCATCCCAGCAGGAGGGGACTGGAACTTCAATGGATAGCAGCCAGCAACCGCACTCACTACCACGAGGTAATGAAGCGGTACAGAGGAAAGCGATTACACTACCAAATCGTATTTAACCTTGCTCTGTACCTGAAAAGAATTGGAAGAGGCATCGAATCCATACGTTTGCTAAGAAACGTCGAGCGGGTAGCCAAGGAAAGTAAGCTGGTAGTATCGAGCTGCTTGCTTCGTGGAAAGATTTATGAAGAGCATCGGAAGCATGAAGAAGCCATCAGCAGCTATCGAGCGGTTGTCTAAAAGTACGGCCAGCATGGGTAAATACTCTCTCCGAAGATTCTCCAGCTCGAAGTCGAACTATCCAGACTGAACGATAGCAACGGGACGATGCTGACTGGCAGGATTCCTCTGAGTCCGTTGATAGTGAATCCCACAACGGAAGCGACAAGCAGGCAACAGAATGACTGCTCCATGACAATCCCGTCCACCGTACAGGAGTCAGTAACATCTAATCTTCGCTCTCGAAAGCTGCGTTACCTTCTGGATAAAGAAAAGGAGATAGGCAGATACTTCGATCGGAGTTCAAACGGACGCAGATTACGCGACGACTGCCTTAGAAATGAGTTTGAACAGTAATTTCAGCAAACAAAGTAAAGATTCAAGGAAGAAAAGCTACAGCGCGACATTCAGGAAGTGGCTGCATAATACCTTCATTCTATGTAACGCAAACTCTCCGGGGAAGTCCTCAGAACTACGAGAACATCGCAGCCTCGAGCGACTCGCAAGAAACTGCTAAAGAAAAGTTGCGATGCGCTTCACAAGGCTGAGAATAAAGCAGTGGAACAGCCCCAAAATACCTAATTCAACAACACGCTTGGGTTTACACTGACCGGTTTCCCAACACTTGGCAAGCCAGCAATCTCCAAAGGAATGTTCACCACGTAAGGCAGCGCAACCAAGGAGAGTGAACATGCCTCTGTCTCTGTATTGGAACCCGACGAAGTAATACATACAGAAGGGATGCATCCTGAAGTAAACAACAGCTCCTCGCATCCAGCTGAAGATAGGGTCGTTGCTGAATGTGTCGTTCCAGCTGTTGTTCAAGAACCGACTTCGCCTGCGCTTCCGAGCTGTAAGCCCACGGCAAAGTCAATTGCCAGCATCGTCAGGAACTCCTTCTAAGAGAGGCCTAAACCATTGTAACCATTGCAGCTCGGTCTTAAAAAGCCAAGCGACAGGGAGCCTAGTTTACAGATCATACCGCCCTCACAATAAAAGATCGACATCATAGAGCCAAAATCTCCAACCAAGCCAGCATTCTAAGCAAGCCAGGGGGAGCCTCAACAGCTGGTTCCTTCTCAGCCAACTCCCACTCGAAAGCCAAAAGCTGCCGACGCCAAGAGTACTGCTGTTAACCATTCGAATCCAGTTACAGAGGGCATCAAAAAGCAGACTAAGTTTGACCTTCGTGCAGAACCCTCAATACCGCTTCGTAAAGTGCAGTCAAAATCTCAACCTCGAAAACAGGGCGTAAAATTTAACAAATAGCTGACAAAGAGAGAACTGTCGCAATAAAGGGAAGCTCTTGCTGCTGATAAGTCCGATGCCCAGACGAAGAAATAGTCTCCCGAAATTCTGACGGTACCGCAAGTGTCCCTCAAGTATCTCGAAGAGTGTCGATCAATCCGAGAGATAATGTAAAACCCTCTTTTCGGGAAGAAAAGGGACTAATCTATTATAGTCGAGGACGACGTTATCAAGGAGTGCTAACTCAAGGATGTCTCCAACGAAGTTGATTTACTGCTCTCGAAGGAACAGCACGATAAAGCCTTGGATATCTACAAGAAAGATTACAAGGAAGCGACAACTGTAGAGCTCAAAGCCGAAGCCCTTCTGAAGATAGCCTGGGTCTTCGAAAGGTCGGGTTACCTGGAGAATGCTCGCAAAACATACGACAAATGCCTGAAACTGGGGATGGATATCCGAGCATTCGTTAAACTTGGGGAACTCCAAATTCGCATGGGGTTTATCGAGGAAGGTATTGATAACCTCGAGAAGGCCACTTGCATTCTGAGAGAGGACGAGGAGATTAAACTGAAGCTGGCCTACGGGTATTCGATGCTGGAGATGGGGTTGGGTAAGGCGTTGGCAATCACAAATGAGATTCTCTTGAAGGACCCGACCAACCTGCGGGCCATTATGCTGTCTTCCAATATCCACCAGAAAATGGGTAATATCGACATTGCGCTTGAAATCAGCCGAGCTATTGACAGCTCACGCAACAACGAGTCGATAAAGCACTACATCGGGCTTCTCTACCTCCAGAAGCAAGAGATCCAGACCGCCTATACTTCATTCAAGGAAGCGCTTCGGATCAATCCTCGGTACGTGCCTGCTCTGGTGGAAAGTGCCAGCATCCTAAGCACAGACAGTCCTGAAGCAGCAGTCCGGATATTTTAGTAATCAATTTTGCTCATTGTAGAAAGGCACTCCAGATCGAACCAAAGAACATGTCGGCATTGACCCGACTTGCGCGTCTATACGAGACCGAGCTGAGCGACAATCAAAAAGCCATCGAAACCTACTCAAAGGTGTTGGCCGTTAGCGAGACATACGAAACATATGAGCATCTGGGCAACTGCTATTACCGCTGTGGCAAGTTCAGAGAGGCCATCGAGCATTACAAGCTTGCCATTACTCTCAACTGCTCAGCCTTTGCTTGGAAAAGAATCGCTGAGTGCTACGAGAATCTAAAACACTACGATAGAGCCCTCAATTACTTTGAGCTAGCGTTGTCATTGGAGCCCTCCGAGGAACTGCATCGTAGAATAGGCACTTGCCAGATCTACCTTGAGAATTTTAAGGCTGCAATTCGCAGCCTGAGACAGGCAGTGGAGTTGCAGGACTCAGCAGAATGCCAATCCCTCATAGCCAACTGCTATTACCTGTTGGAGGAGTACGAAATGGCTATAGAGCATTACCAAAAATCGATTGATCTCGACGACAGTAACGTGAATACCCTGTACAACATGGCCATATGCTTTGACCAGAAGGAGCAATTCCTTGTGAGCAGAGGGCTCTACGAAGCCGTGCTGCAGCTGGACCCTACACATACCAGCAGTCTCTACAATCTTGCAAACATCATGCTCGTACTTGGCAAGAACAGTGAATCAGCAGCACTGTTCTAACGGGCTCTAGCACACCAGCCAGACAACTACCCCAGACGGTTAGAACTCATCGAACTGTATGAGACCATGAACGACCTGAACCGAGCCGAGCAGCACTTGCTAAACTGTTATCGGTAGAATGACCAAGATGCCGAGGTTCTGGAGAAGCTAATCCGAGTTTACCGTAAAAAGAAGGATATCAAGAAGGTCAATCGCTACCAGAAGTTGCTGCTTGCAGTTAAAAGCGGCCATTCTGGCTTCCGTACGAAGACTCAAAACTGAAGGCAAATTTATTGTATCGGCAATGTCGTAATATGAAGACTCTGTGGTATTATCAGTAGAGCAGCATGAAGCTGTCATAGAGGTTCGTAAAGTTCTCTAGTTGGGTCTACGAGTCAGCCACCATCTGGTCGAAGCTCATAAGAGAGTACACTAATTTACGATCCTCTTATTCGTTTGCGTTCGAAAAGCGCGTCGTAGGGTGCTCCGGCTGGCGGTGAACTGCGTTGCGTTCAGGAGACGGCTCGAATTAGGCTTTTTCCAGGGCACAGAGTGGACACTTCAACCGATCTAGGCATTTGATATGGAAGGAATGCCCACATCGGAATAAGTAACTGCTGGCCCCAAAGGCCTAGTTGTGGCAACCACTACATTGTCCCTCACTAGCGATTCCATTTGTATTCTCTGTCATAATCTGCTCGAAGTTGCCGATCATATCCTTGAGGAGGAGCTTTCCACTGATGCGATAAAGGTGCCCTTCTCTGTCATAGGTCTGCAAGGTTGCTCGAAATGAGTTGAGCACGAACCCAATGCTGATAACGGGCAAAAATGCCTGAATTTCGCGTGTGAGCGCATCGATAGTGGTATGCATGGACACCTCCAGCAGCGTTCTCTCAATGATTTAAAAGAGACTTGTGAAGAAAGGGTTGGTGTCACTACCCTTCTTCTTGTATATCTTCTGAATTGAGTCTGCAGTGGTGAAGGTTGAGTTCGGTCTTGAGTGTGCTGCTGGTTGGCGCAGTGGTTGAAGCACAGTCTCTAACAACTGAAACCAATGTTATGAGGTGACCTCCATAACTTCTCCTTTCAACAATTGGAGCAACGAATAGAACACGTATTTCAAGTCCCTACAACTGCTGTACTCGAAAGATTCCAATCGCTTGTAGTTGTGACTGAAGACTTGCCGATACAGGCGTTGGTATATTTATACTGCCTGTTGGGGCTGGCTGAGATAGGCTTGGCAGAGGAGCAGTCCGTGTCTGGTAACAACACCAAGTGCCTCCTCCATTGGAAAGATGTGCTTCTTTAGTTAGTGTAGCACTCTCTTTTCAGTGCGATAGAGACATAGGGACTCTAAGTAGAATAGAAGCAGTGGCCGATCCCATTAAACGCGAGAGGATAAATCCAGTCGCATGACTCTCCTCACCAAACTATACTTGAGAAAAGGCTATCGAACCTTATCGACCTCGCGGCTGATTTCTTCTGGTGAGTACTGGTCTATGAGGAACTGTGCAGCTTGGTAGCAGTCTATCCCAGTCATTGCTTCGATGTTCCCGCTGAAGTGATACCGACCGATTCTTTGGAACAGCCGTTTGCGAGACTGCTAGCTTAGCTGAAGATTCTGCAGTTTCTGCAACGCCAGTCCCATGTTGCTGTCTTCGATGTC
>Ga0075152_10003298_pt1 | contig 11307 bp, 15 predicted proteins | sample JI61114C2DNA_FD_70964 | JGI IMG/M metagenome (GOLD analysis project Ga0075152, IMG submission 70964) | Wastewater effluent complex algal communities from Wisconsin, to seasonally profile nutrient transformation and Carbon sequestration -... | ecosystem: Engineered > WWTP > Effluent > Algae...
GGCTTGTTGAACACCAGCTTTTGGATATTCTGGTGGGTGGCCAATGGTAAGTACTCCTTCCCTATGGGCTTTTTCAATGCTCTTCTTTAATCTTCCATCTCGAACAGAACTTCGTGGTTTTACCAGAGGTCGTCGCAGCTGATGCATGCAAAGTTCGATTGGAAACCCTGACAGTTATGACACTGCCTGCATCGAAGTGGAAAGTTCGCGTCATGTTCTTAACAGTGATGCTTACACTTACAAGGAGGTCGCCAGGTGTTTACGTTAAAATCTTTTCGTCTAGGCAACCAGTACATTCCACACTCTTCGGGGCGGCTGGGAACAAACTTGAACTGCTTGCAGTTGCACTTACCCTCCTTGCAGGCAGTATTGAACTTTTTCCCAAAAAATTGGTTATTGTGGTTGGGTAGGCCGTGTCCACAGAAGCACTTCGAGTTCTTGCCAAGACGCGTGCATTCACTCTTCTTGCTTGGGTTGCAGTAGGTGATCTGCATAGTGGCTGTCATACATATATGCCGGTTTCTACTGACTACTCAGCGTGGATGTATTCATGGTCCATCATCTTGCGAGCTCCTGGAGCCGGTCCGAACCTACGTCGACCCTCTATGTTACTTCTTGACGCCCTCCTCGACCATCTCTTCGTTGCATCCCATATAGTTAAACATCCCGGTTATAATCAATTCTGAAGGCTATTCAAGTTTTGCTCATGAATGAGGCAGAGGCGGTTGCTGTCCTGCGGCTCTGTCGTTTTTTATCCAGCCTGGAGGAGGCAGCTGGAGGTTTCTTTCGGGCATGAATGTCCATGACTATGTCAAAAGCAGTTTCAGTATCGGCCTTTTCCTTCTTCATGTATTCGACAACGTCTTCGATCTATTCCATCCTGCTGCCGTACACCTTCGACTTCTTCTGCTTGAACTCTCTGATGTTATTGATCAAGTACTTGTATTGGTTCAGGAAGTCTTTTGTGACGGTATTGACATCTCCTAACAGCACCTACTTGTACTCGTCATACACCTTGTCCTGACGGCTCTTTATCCTATCTATTCGGAGCCTCGAGCTGTTCTCTAAAATCGCTTAACTGTCTACTCTTTTGTTTTATCTCCTCGATTTCCTTCATCGTTCGCGGGGAGAACGGGTAATGCTTGTTCTCCATCGTTTGGGTGCTCATCAACGATAGTCGTTTCTTGGCCTGCACTGAAATGAATTTGTGGGTGGCCAACCCTGACGGACAGATCCTATATAGCATGCAGTGCGTACTGGCTGTACATATAGTTGCCCACACAATATCTGCTTTCAAAAGGCTTCGATTCTCCTTTCTCGAAGCATGTTTGCTCGAGCGAACGAGCGTACTCTTTGCTATACTGTTTCTGGGACTTCGAATAGCTCTGAAGTTTAGAACATTCTTACTTCGAAGTTCTTGTAGATATCCTTCGGGTTTATCAAGAGGGAACTTTTGCTCATGATTTCCTTCTCAGGTGGTTCGAGGGTGGTCTTGTGACTCTGGCGCAGCTTGGCAGCTTGGAAACGTCCTTCGACGGAAGCATTTCCTCGTTTGGTATAGATCTCCTTCACTATCTAGTCACCTCCTCCTGTACCTATCCGAGATGCCTGTGAGCAGTACGGGTCTGGTGGCGGAATATTCTCAAAGTCAAACTGCCGACCATTCGTCCTTCGGCTAACATTGCGGTAGAGCTGAAGGTCCTGCGATACGCCAGTTCTGCCTTGCCTGACTACCATTGATTGGTCTGCATTGCCACCAATCGGTACTTTTGAGCATGATGTTGCTCGTGAGTTCGGATTCCCAAAAGTCATTGAGGGCGGCTTCAGATGACAATCCCATGTCGACTTTGGTCGAATACCTGCAGCTATCTCGCACGACTTACTCTGAAGTTATTGGACAGGGCTGCTTGAAGGTTGGTGAGTACACCTCTTAGTCGATTTGCTCATGTTCTACGAAGCGCAATGCTGAGCTCATCGGCAGGTTTTATTTACAATTTTGATAAGGGCGATAAGTCAATTATTGGCGATGCACACCTCCAGATGTCACTGCGAAGTCGATTTCAGTGTCTCGGTTTGTGGGAAAATAAGAATTATGAATAGCCCATCACCCTCATCGCCGACCAAAAACCAAGTATTTGATCTCCGCAAACCGAAGAGGCCCTTGGCTCAAGCAGAGTCGATGCTCGAGTTTGCCGTGCTACTGTTGAGTCGACACTTGGCCCTGGAACCGCGACAAGTTCTCTCGCTACTCGCAGATGACTGCCTCTACTTTGGGCATCTCGCAGTCAAAGGCAAACGCAATTCGTTCGTGGAGCTCGTCGAAGCCTTAACAGAACTGAGAAATCGGTTACCGCAAGTGGCAAGCCTCTGCTGTGAAACAATCGAGCTGGAGTTTTTATTGCAGCTACTGAAACCATGCTTACTTTCTCGGAGCAAGTAGCTGCCCAAGCTGGCCATAACGATCCTGCGCTAGCTGGAGCCTCTGTTGGAAGGGGAGATATACTCGATGCTCACCAAATCTAATGGCATCATCTCAGCTTGGTGCTTGGCTGTCAAACGACATTCCGAGCTACTCAAACCCATGTTCGAGCAGCTGCTGGCCCTCGCTGGTCAACGTTACAACAGTCTGCTGCTTATCGATCTAAGGGGATTATCTTCCAACGAATGTGAGTATCTTCACCTGTTAAGTTCGCTCTTACCTCTAATCGACCGAACCAAATTCGTGCAGGAAGAATGCCTCGTCGGGCTGCTCAATATCTGCGAAGTGATGTTTCAACGAGAATCAACCGATCTGTCATTTGCTGTGATGTAACTCCAGTACGAGATCACCGAACTCTTCAGTAAGGAGATCATGGAAATTGAGTTCTGTTTGCCCGTAATGCTCGACCTACTCAAGAAGGCCATGAGAAAGTCCTCGTTCATTGTGAAGCAGGCTGCTATTGTCCATAGCTTCTGCTTGTTAGAGAAATTGGCCCATGCCAAGAATGCCCATTCGGGTGTCCTCTTCAAAAGAATGATCTTCAGCATGTTGGAGCACCACAGCGACATATAACTCAGACATGCCATTGCTTCAGGCATGCAGACTATCCTCGATAAGTTCTCGAATGTGCCAGTCGACCAGCTGGCGCTCCCACTGGTTAAGCAACTTCAAACTGCAGAAGACGTAACTTACGTTATTAATGTCTTCGATATGGAGCTACTAAGAAGTATTGTTGGACATCCCCGACTCAGTGCTGGTTGTGGAGCTATCCTGCTGGAGTATTTGATAGCTTTGACACTCAAAAATATCAGTGTCACTGCTGGACTCGTGCAAATCATTGAGAAGATTCTCAACAGATTCTCAGGAGAGAGCGAGTTATTGGAAAGGCTGCTTACTCAAGCTCAGGTTCTTCTCGAGCTGATCAAAATGTTAATGAAACCCAGTCGGCCTGTCAATTCGATATCAACTAAGCTCAAAGTCTACAAAAAGCAAACAGCCACTAGGCTGTTGGGAATGTTCATACAGTTGCAGCTTCCATAGATTAACCAGAGGTGCCAACAAGCCCTATCAGTGCTTTATAGACAGGCCGAGGATCAACGAGGAAACCCAGATCCTGATTTATATCGGCTGTTAACAACGCTGGGTGTGCCCGAAGTGGTTGCCAAGGAATCTTCAGTTCAGTCATCCTAAATCGCCCTCAACAGAGCACTCCTTGAAACTGAGGATAGCCGGCTAGATAGACCTGCAATCCGAGAAAGACGTCGGCAGGTCAACCGTGAACTTGAGTAGTCTCTGTTGGAACGTGAGCGAAAGATTAAGGACGAAATTGAAAGGAGCAAACAAAAATTTATAGAGTTATCGACTCGCAAGAAGCGCCAATAAGAGATTCTGAAGGGTGCTTACAAGCTTCCAGGGAGGAGCAAATCGTTCAGCTTGCCTCTTGTCGGTGGGAACTCTGAGCTTTAGGTATCAATTGCAAGCAGCAACCAGCAGGAAATACCGGTCGGTAGCCTTCTCCGCCCTTTTAATTCAGTAAAGGAAAGCTATGTGATAAGCAAGTGGCAACCCATGAACCTTGCTGAAGAGGAGGAGCGCGACTAACTCTCAATGGAAGTCTACACGAAGAAGCATGTAAAGTTCATCAAAGAACTGTTCGTTCACTACTCAAACATTTCTCAGTCGCATAGCAAGCCAGTTCCAGACACTGGGAATGAAATTGAGAGACCTCCAGCAATGATAAGCTTTGTGGATTGCATCAGAATGCTACGGGAAGAGAACTCCAGTAGGCTCAGCAAACCCATCATCAACGAAATCATCATCGTGCTCAACTCATTCGGAGGGAAGGTCAAGAACCCCCTTAGCGGAGTCACTTAGGAAGGCCTTCAACCGTTTCTACAACAGTTCTTGCACGCGTTGGAGATTCATGATAGAAGGCAACAACTCCAGAATTCTGTGCCTCTTGGCATCAAATTCTAGGCACTTTTAAAAAGCATCCATGCGGCTGATCCCATTCTGAGGTTCAATGAACACGAGGAAGATGCTCAAACGCAGCAACTAACAAAGAAGCTGCAGTAAAATCCTGAGCTTGAGATTCCAACCAACTGCAGAAAAATTGAGGAGGAAGATGTTGAAGTTAACTTCGGCTTTTCAGAAAACATCAAGAAAACAAGCAAAATTGGTATGGCATACCTTGAGTGTTACGAGGTTCTCAGCGAAATATTGAAGGCCAGCAAGTTGAGTATTAGTCTGCTCTAACCCTATTCAGCGATCACAAAACAGGCTAAGGTTGTGCTGAAGGAGCGACCATTCAAGAGAATCGACCTTGTGCAGCACAAGTCAAGTTTACTCAATCCAAGCAAATCTTCGACAGTGCAAAACGACTTCCTGCGGAAACTCAGGGAGAAGGAATAGTTTTTGGAAAAAGTGTCGATGGACAAAGAAGTGAAGCGTAGATAGCACTTGAGAAATCTCAAGGAATCACTATAGACCCTACGTGTTCGGAAGAAACAATAATCTGAGGAAAAGCTAGCCCAGTAGCAATAAGCTCGGTCTGCTCACATCCAGAAAAAGCAGCTGTTGTGGAACAGTTACCATGAGGAACAGAAGAAGGTGCTAGAGGAGCACAAAACTCGAAAGGAAGAGAAACAGCAGGAAGAGAAAGAGTAGAAGTAGTCAGAGCAAGAACAAAAAAAGTCAAGGGCAAAACGTTTCGTCAGTCAGCAGAACAGTAAGATAAAGGAGCAGTTGGCACTCAGTCAGTAGAAGGCCCGAGCGAAGAAAGAGCAAGCTGCCAAGAAGGAGTAAGAGGAGAAACGGCGCAAGTTGTAGATTGAACACAAGCTGAAGAAGGTGCAAGCACAAAGCATACAACAACGGGATCAGCTTGAGGAACGTAACCTGGCAGTGCGAGACTTCTTTGAATCGAAGCTCATGAAGTACGATCTGGAGCAGTATATCAAGCCACTCGAGAAGATGTTCGCCTACTATCACAACAAGTATTCTGAGTACAGGATTGAGACAGCTCGTGAGCAATGGCTTACACTAAAAGGATTCACACACCTGATCGGCGACTTTGAGATCTGTCCCAAGCTGCTTCAATTAAAGGAAGCATTACAGCTATTCAAAGGGCTCATCAAAGAAAAGGAGAAATTAGGAGAGGCGTCGCTTAACTATCAGTAAACACTCGAATTGCTCGGCAGGTTGGCCATGCACTCTGCCAAAGTACTCCAGCGTATGGAGCTGTAGCGAAAGTCGAATGAAAAGGCAGCAAACAAAGGCTATTAGAACTAATTCGAGCAGGAGTAAATAAAAGGCAGCTTACTGAACGACGACAAGGACGAAGTGGACAACTCGAAGCTAGTGCCGGTGGTAGTTCGCCACCTCCTGGACTATATGAACCTCGGTAGCAAGATCGCCAAGCTGGAACGTAACTATACCTGATAGAGTTAACAAGCACTGTCATTATCTTATCTCCTCGATTATGTATTGTTGCTACTCGAGTCGACTCTGGAACTCGTCTTCCTTCTCGCAGAAGTAGCCGACACACTCCTCTAACGTTCCTAAGCCTCCCTGCTGTTAAATTATCTCCAGGAGCAGCTCTAACAATGGAGCTGCTGAAAGTTCAGCCGATTGAGTAACCTCGTAGAGATAGACGACTGGTCCAGTTGACATGTAGAGCTTCATGGGAGGAACATTCTATCGTCTCCGAAGAAGTTATTACAGGATGAGGCACCGGGAGGAAGGTTGGTTGCATATATTGTTTTTGAGCAACATAAACACAACTGGATCCGGAACTGAACAGTCGAATAGAGTGTTGACCAGCTGTCTAATCCTGACATCAGACAGACAGTAGCTGGTCTGGAAGGTAAGAGTAACGAGTAGCTTAACGATGGCGCTGCTGAGTGGAACTAGTTCTATGTAGTTGAGTATTTCGATTGGTATGTCTTCGTTGAGTTCCACCGCCGTCCGAATGTAGATTCGGAGAGACTAGGTGAGAAACTCGCAATTTTCTGCATCAGTGTTCTCCTCCGAGCAGATGTTCATGGTTTCATCTCTGTACACTTGCAGCAGCTTTGAGAGGTTGCTGTCAAAGTGCTGCAGATGGTAGTTGAGGATCGCCTCCAGGAGAATCCGAATGAACCACACCAGGGTCTGCCGAAAGCATTGCTTGAGGTACTCGCTTCGAAACAGTTTCAGAAGTGCCACGACGATTCCTCTCTCAAGTAGCTGCCTCACCGACTTTGCAGACTTATCCATCGCAAGTACGTTACCAACGAATTGAAGGTAATCTCCTAAAGACTTGCCTAGCATGTCCGATTGGAGGTAAACGACTGGGTTGTGCATAAGTTATTCAGTGCTCGTTTCGATGCTCGCTAGCGAAGGTATCCCGCTGAGGTTTGCCAGTATGGAGAACCCGTCGTAATAAAGCTGGGGATTTTTGGGAAACCTGTTCAAGAGGGTCAGAATCTGACGCGTAACTAGCAGATAGTTATCGGATGTAACAAACGATTATTGGCGCTCACTCGGAACCCTCTCCAACAGCTTTTGTAGACTGGAAAGCACGAGTAATACATCAGCAGGTTCCAAACAGGAGGTGTTTAGCAAGCAGGTCAGTTAATAAAGCAATTGCTTTCCGCGTTCAAGCTTCATAATACGAATTGATACCCAGTTGCCGTAGTCGCTTTCCTGGACAATCTCCACCCTTCGCCTCTTCAACATCGCATTGTTATGGGTCCTTCGGATACTCACACGAAAGTTCTCTCGCTTGTCTTGAAGCCTTTCCTGGAGCTTCATATGAGCTGATTTAAATACTCATATTAGATAACACACGATGTCATTGCTATCAGGCTGTCTATGGCAGTGGCTGTTCTGTCTGAGGTTCATCAACTGGTTTCTCTGCCTCTGCTTGCTTCTCCTCTTCCTGTTCTTTGAACAGAATCTTTGCTGCAGTGAGGGTATAGTCTAATAGTTCGAATTCATCCTTCTGCATGTTGAGCATCCTCAGAGATAGTTGTTTCTGCATGTTCAGATCTTCGTTGACTTTCTTGCTCTTGTCAACTCGCTCAGTGAAGTCCTTATTCTCCTCGATATCGTATTTGAACTTTGTGGAAACAGCAGTCTTCCAGTGTAGTGATTGGTAGTGCTCATTTTGTTTGAGCAACGCGAGGAAGTAGGCGAGCCCGAGCACGAAACCATCGTCACTAATGAATGCCTTCGTACTGATACGCTTGTTGATTTGCTCTTTGCCGACGAGGGTGTTCTCAACGTAGTTGATTGTCAGGGCTGGGATGATCAGGTAGAACTGCTTTAGGTGTTTGTTCTCCTTCGAAGCGATCTTGCGGAAGCTCTTGACCAGTACCGATAGGTAGTCAGTGCGGTCAGTGAAAGAATCCTCGAGGGACTTGAAGATATCGTCAAGTTCCTAACATGCTTCTACAGAAGTCTCCGATAGGGTTGTCTTGGCTGCAATATCTGCGATACTGTTGTCATTGAGCTGCAGCTTCTTAGGCAGGAACTACACGCTTTTGGAGGTGTAGTTGAGACTAGCCGAACGCAAAAGCCGAACAAACCTACATCAAGGGAGACTGTACCCTAACACGTTACCAACACTAGTGATGTGGATCCTAAATTTATCCAGAAAGCTCTTCTCATCCTCGAGTCGACCAAGCTTCTTGATCTTGTCGTAGAAGATCTCAGCCCGTTAGTAAGGGTAGTAGCCAGGATAGTCCTCTCTTTCAACAGCCTTTCTCAGCCAGTTCTTTTCAGCTGCGAGAGGAGACTGGATGTAGTCATCGAACAAGAACTTATTGAACGCTTTGATTTTCCTGCATAAGCCAGGTATTACTTGATGAGGTACTTGTAGAAGGCATTGACGGTGGTAGAGAGGATACCAAGACCGTGCGTCTTGATGGAGTCTGAGAGCTGTCGGATGCTGATGCTGCTGATCTGCTTGCCCTCACCGGTGAGCTCCAGGAAGGTTTGCGTGAACATATTGTATTTGAACCTCTCGACGAAGGTGGGGATCGTCCTGAGAACCTGGAGAATGTCGAAGAGGTTCTGGTCGATGGTCTGACTGGGGAGGTAGACATTCTGCAGCTCCAACCCAAACAAATAGTTACCCATAGTGCGGATCTGCTGGTAGGTCTCCATGTCGTACATATTGATAACGTTGATGTTGTAGAATGTTTCGTTGAAGCTCTTCGTAATTTCAGTTTTAATGTCGATGATGCTGTCGAAGATACGCAATTTTTCGAGGTGCACCAACTTCAGCAGGTCCTTCGACTCCGATTTGAAAGGGTTCTGTCCTTCGATCTTCTCGATGAGCATGAAGTGGATGTTGATGCGCAGGAAGTCTTCGATCTATCGCTTCAGGGGAAGCATATAGCAGCTCTCGAACTTGTTCAGGATGAACTGTTTGTAGTCGAGGTACACCTCCCGGGGTTCCGCCAGGTGGGCGCACTTCTCCAGCATTTCACCGCTGTCCTCGAAGCTGTTGAACAGGAACTGCAGACGCTTACAGGTATTGGGGTTGTTGCGTTTATACTCGAAGAAGCTGCTGAGGATATCCTTGCAGCTGTACAGGAAGCTGCAATCTCCGAACTTCTCCAGAGTCACTCCCCTGTAGTTCACCAATTCAAGGCGTTCGATAGCTCGAAGAACTTCCGCGTTTTCGCTATCCTTCAGGAAACCCTTATAGATGAAGCTCAGCGAGTAGCGAATTATCGATAGCTTGAGCTCACTGATTGGGCCTGAGATGATTCTGAGGATGGTTCGCATTGCTGCCAGGAACTCCAGCTTTTCGGGTTTCTTCTTCGACGATTCTTCACGTTCGATGCGAACGTAAACTGGTCGGATAACTCGATCAATGTCCCTCGCTACCAGCTTGGTCAACAATGTCGTATCAAATGCCTCAGCCTTTTCTCTGCAAAGTTGCTGGATAGCCTTCATCGTCTCTAGCCCCAGAATGAGGTAGCCAAGTAGCCCCTTTCCGAAGCTAATTCCCTAGTTGATGTGAAGAACCATGCACACGTAGACTACACGACGGAGTTGCGCAATAAGCGATATTCCTTGCACCAGTAGATTCAATCGGTTGGTTAACCTTTCCAAAATGATTTCGTTGACCTTATCAGGGGTCTTCTCTCTCACTTTGTCGATGTCACTGCTGATTGAGAAATTGGAAGTAACAATACTCTCCATTCGACTGAACCAGATACACGATTGCGTGTACAGACTATTAACGTCTGCTGGTACCAGCTGGTCAATCTTTTGCACATACTCCTTAATGAATACCTCTGGGTCTTTTGGGTCACGAGTCTTTGAAGGGCGCGATAAAGGGCATACAGTCGTTAGAAACTCACTGGTGTAGACACAGATATAGGAGTATCCCTCGATAATGGGGATTTGACGCTGACTTTCCCAGAGAGTCTTCCAAACATCACGTAATTCATCTGAAGGATAGATCCTTCGGAAGAAGGCATACATGCACATGAGCTCAAGCATTCGAGTGCGTTCTTCCTTTTCAGTCGCAAGCCCAAACTGCTCCGATAGCTTCTTCGAAGTTTCTTCAAAGTACAACTACATGAACTCCCTCATTTCCTTGTTGTTCTTAAACACCCCCAGCTCATTTTTAGTTGTTTCGAAGAATTTATCGAACTGCATGCCGATGACTATCTCGAAACATTTTCCTGACATGATGGTGTTATCCAGCCTTCGAGTGAGCTTTTCCATTCTCTTTGCTCCTTGCAGGTTGATGCCGAACTTCTCCGGTTCGCCTCTGGCCATAACAACCAACCGTTTGTAAAGGTTCCAATGCTCAAGGATATTGCTGTTGTTATTGACTATGCAGTCTACCAGATAGATGAGTCTCAGAGCCTTGCCAGCAATCTCCAGCGGCATGTACAGGTTCATGTTCTTAAACAGTTGTTTGTACTGCGGTTCCTTGCGATTGAATATACAGTGCACCTGCACAATAGTGTGCTCCACATAGCTCATCAATTTACGCACCAGGTCGTATATCTGTTTGTAGACGCTCATCATGCGTGATGTTTGTAGCTCTGCTTCACCCTCGGCAAGCTAAACATTCTCTGCTCGCTCGCCATACATCACCAGGTTTTCCAGGAGAGAGGATTCAAGGAGTTACCGGATCTTGTTGACCTCTGATTCCAGATAGCTGAACAGCACAGTTGTTCTTTCGAAGATCTGTTCTGTGCGAGGTGTGAGCTTCAGCAGATCAAAGAGCCCAATATTCTTTTCGTAATTCTGATGTAATGTGATCGGGTACCATCATAGAGAAGTCTAACAGCGGGTGATTGACCTGCTTGCTACCGCTGTGGAAGAGGTCGGATTCGAGCTCTTCGGACTTTTGAATGTACTCCTTAAAGTACTTGACATAGCTGTCGAAGTTCTATTCATAAGGCTTGCCTAAGTAGGATTGTGAGGGTACTCGTCTTGAGGTTAACCACAGGTGATTGCTCTTCGTCCTCTGAAATGTCATCATCGGACTCGAAGAAGTTTGTCTTCGTGTCTTTCTTGTTCATGGAGTATTATATTTGCTAGCCTTAAGTTATCAGGGCAAGCCGAAGATCAAGGGCCGAGAGAAAGGTGCTTACGAACTGTAATTCTGCAGCTGGTTCGTTTGGTTGGGTGGTTGGATTGGGGTTGAGTTCCGCCTCGGACGTAGTAGAGTTATCTCGACTGAGTGAATTGGTTCTGCTGCTGCTGCAGGCTTCTGTTCGGAGACACTTTCCCGGCGGTCAGGGACGAAGAGCTTTGGTGTTGCCGGTTGATTCGATGGGTATTCTATACTGCTTCGATTCTGTTTCGATTGG
>Ga0075152_10003300_pt1 | contig 11306 bp, 18 predicted proteins | sample JI61114C2DNA_FD_70964 | JGI IMG/M metagenome (GOLD analysis project Ga0075152, IMG submission 70964) | Wastewater effluent complex algal communities from Wisconsin, to seasonally profile nutrient transformation and Carbon sequestration -... | ecosystem: Engineered > WWTP > Effluent > Algae...
AGGTAAAGAAAGCCGCAGATGTCGCAAAGGAAGTTCAGAAAGACGTGAAGAAGGAAGCTGAGCATGATATGTACAAGACTGAGAAGGTTGTCGAGAAAGTAGCCGAAGTGGTGAAGCCAACGGTTTCAGTTACACCCAATCCTCCCCCAGTTGTTCAATCTTCTTCAACAACCAAGCCAGCCGAGACCACAGCAATCAAAGGAAAAATAGAAGGCCAGGAGGGGGCAGTGATCGAAAAGGAAGGAAAGAATTTCTCTCAGTTGAAGGAACTGTATGAGAAGAAAATTGAGCAGGTCCAGCTCAGCAAGGCCAATAGCCGCAGTGATGCTCCAGTTACGACCACAAAACCCAGCGCCAACTCGCTTGAAGCTCTAATTCACCAGCGCCGAAGCGCTGTTGTCGAGGGTCTCTTTAGCGAATTCGAGACAAAGAACATTGAGGTAATCCGAATGCTGATCTCAGGGCTTCCAAATTGTTATGGAATTCATCGTGGATATCGCCTCAAACAACAAGACCGGCTACTCGAACTACGTGTTCTACGAAACCAAGAACCACAAGATGAGGAAAGCCTTCTCAGAACTCTTCGTCGATGTCTATACCGAAGGTAATTCATTCAACTATCCAGATACCAATGAACAGCAAGCTCAATCAATGCTATCGTTCTTGCTGGTGGCCTATTACCAGTCAGAGGGACTATTCGATGCCAATCAAATCCGTCGTCTCAAGAAGACAGTGTTACGCTACATATCGGCTTTCAAGAAAGAGGAAACTTTGATTCTCGCCATGAAGGCTTTCGTCATGCTGAATGGAGCCGACAAGTACGACACTGAAAGCGTGAGACCGTACCTGAAGAACCTCCAGGAGGCTGAAAATGGAAAGAACCAGGAACTGAAGGGTCTGGCCAGAAAGATCCGCGAGCAATCCAACCTATGATGAGTTTGGGATAGTAAAAGGCAGCAACACAAATTGGAGGTCATTCAGCTGAAAAGGCGCATCCATTTCTCCGAAGTAGACCTCATGCATGTGTTTTTGAAAGTCTCTGGGTTGTCGTTGATGGTAGTGGTCATGTCCCTCAGACATGATTGGTAGGCGGCTTGGTCTATATGCTCGAAGAGTTTGGTGAGCTTGATATCGAGCTTCGCAAGCTTGCTGAAGAGTCCGATGCTGGCAGCAGCAAGAACAGAAGCGGGTTGCCGGCCCCAATGTTCATCCGACAGGCACATCGTAAGTAATATCTCAACAGCCTCACAGTCCTCCTTCGACAGTTCGAGCAGATCTCCCCACATCTCCAGGTATCGAAATGGCCCTTCGTAAGTGAGATCAAAGTTGAGATACTTCAGAATACAACTTTCTGCCAGAATAATTTCTTTTGGTTCGACGTCCAGCGCGTATTCGCCCAATCGAGGCGGATAAATCTCTTCGTACTTCATGGCGATATGCAGACATGCGAACGCATAGATGACGAGGCTAGATTCCTTGAGAGCAACTTCGCTGATGTACCGATCGAAGAGGTAGACAGCCATGAACAGAGTCTCCTTTCGCTCGGCGAAGTGTGCACATATATCTTGCATAAAGCTGACTATGGTTGTTCGGCTCTTGAGCGCGATCCTGGATCTGATGTTGTTCGTGAAAATGCTAAATCGTCCCTACATAGAAACAAGCAATACTTGCGTGCTACTAAGGTATCGAACGATGTCCCAGTAGTACTCCATCTCTGGAAGCTGGGGAGGCTGGGTTGCCACTGGCAGTGGCACCTTCAGCACCACCTGGGAAGTACTGTTAGTGTGTAACTGGGTGAGGTCCACACCAAAGGCGCGATTGGGCTGCAATCTAACCTACTTTTCACCAAGCTTCTTGCTGGGAAGCTGCTTGCTGGGGTAGTTTTCCTGGGAGATGAGAGCCTGTTTGGATTTATTCTTCATTCAAATTAACGATAATTTATCTTTGCTAACAGGCGCACCGAAGATAACTGGCGAAGTCCGCTCACTTGGTTGCCGACCGTCGATAAAAGAAAGTTTGTAACGAACGAATAAGTGATGCTGGTCAGAGCCGCTTCTTGCTCGAAGCGATGTTCTTTGGTTTTATTGAATTCTTTGGTTTGTTGGGTTTGCGAATGAAGTAACCGTCCTCTACTAACGGTTCGAATTCGGGCTGATGAATCTCCTTGCGCTTTAGAGGCTTTTGAGATTTTGAGCCAACCTTACTCCGAGGGACTTCCTTTCCCCGAGATTTTCCTCTAGGGATTGGCCGGATTGGCTCTACCTCTGTCACAAGCTTCGGGCGCACCGATCTGCTTGTACGATCGCCACTCGGACGCTATTTCTTTTCGGGGTTCTTCTTCCTCTTGGTTGCTGACCTCTCTCCACAGTAGTACTAACCTCGTACATCAGTATTCTTTGTTGGTTTGCCTACTCGAGGACTGAGAATTTTCCTTCCTGTAGCCTTTGTGTTGCTTTTTGTTGACATCGGTCGATGGCTGTTCTTGCGGCCTTCGTCAGTAATTTGGTGCTCAACCTTCAGCAAATTTAGAGGCTGGATTAGTTTTTTCTTCGACCTTTTGACTGGCTGGTTATTCAATGATCGGATGTGCTGTTGTTCTTCTTCCTGATCATACTGCTGATTATTGTCTGTATGGGTATCTATCGGGGAACTCAAATTATCCTGTATTGGATGTGAGTGGTTGGAGTGCGATGATGATTGATGACTCAGTGGAGCAGTCACGTATAATTGAGGCTGCTGCAGTGGGTGGGGATGTTGAGGTGTGGGTTGTTGCGGTGTAGGTTGAGTCTGCGGTTCAGGATGTCGGTGATGATGGACACTGATAGGCTTGAACGGTGGTGGCTATGGAATGTTAATTGGCATGGCGTGCTGAACAACCTGCTCAGACACAGGTGACTCCTGTGGCTTATAGGATTGCTGGCTGTTGAGCATACTCTGCCCGGCAGCCACTGCCGCAGCTGCAGTCTGCATCTGCCCATCATCCAGCTGATCGTCAGCGATGAACGAAACCTCATCAGTGGTGAGTTCGGGTTTGTAGTGGTTGCTGTAACTATGCAGTACGTGCTTGATGAACATGCTTTCGTATGGCACAAACGAGGCGAAGATCTTAATGCTCGTGAGGTGGTACAGCTCGGAACGCTGGAAATCCTCGGATCGGCGCTTCTCCTACTCATTATTCTGAAACTTATCCACCTCGTTGAGACGGATTTCGGTGGCAACCGTAAAGTAGCTGATAGCGAACAGCAACACCTTGCGAATAATGGATTCCAGTTCGAACTCCTTCTTGAAATTTATGTGAGCCTCGGCCTCGGTATACACGTAGGCCTCCATTTGCATTGCGTTGCCTATTGAATAGGTCTTAACCCAATTCTGCACCTCCTCGTTATCGGTCGAGCTGTTTTTGTTGACCCTCCATTCCTTGAGCACCCAACGAACACGCTTGAGAATACTCGCGTAGCTGGGCAGCTGGATGTCCTGCCTGTAGCTTGCCAGCTCTTTGAAGAGCTTGAGCTTCTTGCCATACACTGTAAGATTGTTTCGTTCTTCCGTAGCATAACTCTTGAAGTACTTGTAATACGTTCCGAAGAGTTCTTTCATGAGGGCCATAGCCTTGAATGATGAGCTGAGCGCCAACACATGATTCTTGAGCTGACTCATAAGCGCGCAGTACTGAAGATGGTACTGCACAAGCGTTTGTTTTCGTTTAATTACCGAACACACCAACTACAGCTACTTGCCTTTGAGCGATGGCTCGGTGAAGGTAACCCTAGAATACACATCGGCATCCTTATCTAGTGAGGTCTCGATGTTGTAGATCGTTGCCTCGATGTACTTCGAACATTTTTCGATAGCCCAGATGCGCTGGTAGGCTGCTGCTTCGTTATGCAGCACGCAGATAATGAGGTTACGGTCGATGACCTTCCCGCAGCAGGCTCCATACTGAATGGCATAACCATGGGTACCTCCAGGTAGCGTTCAGCCTCAGTGAGATAGGCCAACCCTTCCTTGGAATTACCAGCAGTTATGCACTCAACTGCCTTGTCATTGTTGTGCCGAACGGCTTCGAAGAACTTAGCTGAGCTAACAACGAAGTGATACCGTCGTCTTTGCTGAGTTCATGCAATTGTGCGTTGGTTAGAGCAATGCGGTTTCGCAGTTCCTCGCTGTTCACTGATGGGTTCGAAGTGTCGTTACTTTCATCCTCGCCCTCAGACCAATGCTCACTATGGCGTTCTGCAGGCTCGTTCTCCGCCATCAATTCAAAAATTAATATATGAAGCTGTCACTGAATGTTCCTAGCTTAGGCAGTGCCGCCCAACCGCTACCTAGCTATGCTTTGGCGGAGGTTTCCAAAGCGCTCATCGAGCATACAACCTCTTCGTAACTTTCGCGGTGGATTATGACAATCCTCCCTGAGCTGTTATTGAATCTTCTAGGAGAACTTTTTAATGATGAGCTGGCTCTTCTAATTTTCATGGGCAATTTGTTTGGTGAGGCTGGCGAGCTGTTGTGTGCGATTATTCGGACTTACATGTTGACGGACCTTCTCCGAAAGAGGAGATTGTCGGTAGACCTTTGCTCGTCGTTTACTACTGAAGTTGCTCATTCGCAGGAAAGTTTCCTCGTTCTCCTCCAGCCGATAGAGTTGACGCAATCGCTCTTTCTCCTCATTCTTTTTCTTCAATTTAAATTCACTCTACCGTTTCTTTTTAACCTGCTCGTGCTTCTCGTAGAGTTTATTCAGAGCTAGCACCGCCCGGTTTTGCAGAATTATCTCCACGAATAGCTTGATACCAGTCAACGGTACCTCCAACCCGTGTTCATCCTTCTTTACGTAGTTATCCTGCGAAGGGTTTGGTGGACGCTGCTCCAAAGAAAAAATAAATTCACCCTCTTGCTTTATCCTTCGCTTTTCCTCTGTGAGGTTGAGGAAGCTGGAAGACCGATCCTCGAGATTCTCTTTATTACGCATCTTAAATTGCTTCTTGACGAACCCAAAATGCTTTTTGTCGCGGTCGTCCCTCAACGGTGGATGCTACCGCTTTTGTGAAATAACAAGCCCTGAGCGCTGATTAACATACCTTCGAAAGAATATTTCGTCGGCGCGGGCAATGTCACCATCCTACCACACCGTTGCACTCACCACTGAATGCTGGCTGGGTGTGTGTCTTGCCCTTGGTTGCTCAAGTTCATGAAGGAAGTTCACTGGATTTTGGTGGCTTGACACTGCTATTTTGGTGTTTGATTTGTATGATTCCCTAAACACATCGTTGTTACGAACACCCTGAAATAAGTCCTCCTCCATGGCTGTCATGCACTCATCCTACTCCAGCTGGTTGCTCACCACATTGCAGCTGTGTTTGTTTCGGCGGTATTGCTGATGTTTCTGCAGCTTCTGCTTATCGTTTGGCTGGTACAATGCAATCACTTTACGATCCAACCGCTGTTACTTGTAACGGGTGTACATGAGCTCACTGAAGAAGTTCACCAGGGACGGTTGAGTCTCCTTTCGAGTGGATTTACACAGCTGCTCGAAGTACAGTTTGCAGAAACACTTGAGTTCCTCAGCCTGCTCGAAGTACTTCTCGATCTGTTTGCTTGGGGATTCGGTGAGGATATGCACACATTTCTTAAATGCGTAGCTGTCGATGTTGCTTTGCAGGAGTACCCATTCCAAAAACCCCATAGTTTCGTAGACTCGGTTGTAGTTGCCCACTAGCATCCAGCTATCCAGGTTGAGACAGAGCGATACCATCACTTGTTTCCAGAGTTTCTCATGTTTGTAGTGACGATTGCGATTGCGTATCTCCCTGTAGCTGTACTTCAGGCAGAATAGATCAACGACGTGGAGCAGCACCTCGTCGGTGACCTGGAGAGCCCTTTGGTGTTCCTTCAGTTCGTTGAGGAACGCAGCATACTGCAGCTTGACCTCAACAATGCGTTATAGAACCCTGCAGTTCTAAATTAGTGATTTCGTACTTTGATGTCTTTGAGACTTATGGAAAGGTCATATGCAAGTTGTATGCAACGGAAAGACTCCCTCCAACGACTATACTGCTTGAAGGAAAGACAAAGCGATAGGCATCCGAACAGAAACATCTCCATGTAGCCATGGATGTGTGAGTTGAATTTAGTCGATTCCGTCTATACCGTGATCTTTTCGAGCAGAAACGCCACCTCCTGGTCGATACCCTACCCACCGGTATCCTGTTTGAGAAGCACCTGCACACTTATCTCTGGTTTGGAATACTCCAGCAGCAACTGCTCCAACACTGCGAGGTTCCTGAGCATACGCCACATGAGCGTCCGGATGAACCCAAACTCATACGGCTAGCGTTTGAATACATTTTTGATGAGCAACTTCCCCACGAGACCAACCTGCAGCAGCAACAACGGCACAGCTTCTTTCGCATAGAAGTGCGGTTGCTTATCCACCAACCTATCAATGCTTGCGAAGGCCTTTCTGTATTTTTTCTGGCTTAGCAGTAACGTACGTGGCGGATGTCAACCTTCACTTCGATAAAAGCTTCCAATTCCTCGCTCATATAGTTTATCGACGAGAAAATCACCAAAGTCAGAAGTTCTTCAAAGCCTTCGACAGCATCTCGTTCTACTTCCGCATCTATCGAACCTTCCGGCTCAGGTTCTCGAATTACTCATCGTAGTTGGTGTTACCCAAGTAGTTGTACTTCTTCGGGGAGGTTGTGGTGTCGTTGAAGGATCGTGTGGGGGTCTTGCTGCGTGCGTTGCTGCTGTTCTGCTGATGCGACGAACCCATGAGCACTGTAGGTGGCGGCTTTATCTGTGAAGTGGTGGGATTCCCGGGTAAATGCTGAACGGCAGATTGGTGGGAGGATGGGGTTGATCTCAGTATTGACTGAGGAGCTGCTCTTTGAATGATTGTGGGTGGGATGGGTGCAGTTTTGCGAAGTTGGCTTGCTCCCACAAGCTTACTGGTATCCTTAAAAGCCTCAATTTGGTTGGGAAAGCTAAAACTAAGCTGAACGAATCTGGTGACGAGTCCAGTCATGCTGCCGATTGCATCCTCACAAACATCGATCCCCGGTGTGTAACCTTAGTTAACCTGCATAGCTCCAATCAATACGTATAGTGCTGCTGCTATTTGGTTATGAAGTGCTGTGAGCTCCGCCTGGCTTTAGCTATAGTACTTGATCATACTGGACAGGCACCGTTATGTCTTCAGGTTTTGAGTCATCTCGTAAAGGTCGGCTACGCCTTCTACCAGCTGCGCCTGATGCTTTTATGCTCGCGATAATGAGAACACTCCCACCTATTAATGCCGTTTATCCATAGTATAGAGTAGCTCCTTCTCCAACTACTCAAACGCTTTCTCTAATGCATTGTAGGCCATGTTCTTCGCCATCACAACCTTCTCATGGATCAGCATGGGCAGGTTGTGAATGCGGTAGATGACTTCATCGTTGCGCTTCTTGTCTTGCTCAAGATTGACAAGAGTGTCGTAAATGAGGGTTTGGGCTTCCGCGAGGGAATCGAAGATGTTGAGGTAGTTAGCGCGAAAGCCATTCTTATCGTGGTAGTCATTGTGAGAACCGATGCAAGAGGGGCAGAGCGGCATTAAACAGTTTTCTACATCTCATGAGAAAGGTACTGTCTTTGCAGAAGTTGGTGATGAACTCCTCGGGATGGTACACGCAGAATACCTTTCGAAATTCCGACATTTTAATAATAATTTTATCAGTCGCGCGAACATTGGGAGTAAAGGCGCACACTGACGAAGATCTTAAGATTTTGTTAATCGTCTCACACAGGTCGGAAGTCGTTGTCCTGCAGATTAAGAATAACTTTTCAGCAGTCTATAAATCTACGGGTTTCCAAATCTTCAAATAAAAGATAATTTAACATGGGAGGCTGCATGGGAGGACCTTACTACGATCCGTGTTGCGGAATGTCAGGACCAGGGATGTATGGTCCAGGGATGTATGGCCCAGGAATGTATGGTCCAGGAATGATGGGTCCAGGAATGATGGGCCCAGGAATGATGGGCCCTGGGATGATGGGTCCTGGGATGATGGGTCCTGGCTGCGGGCCCATGGGACCAATGGGACCAGGATGCTACTACTGAGCAGGAGTAGTAATGACAGTATTTGTTCGTCAAGCTTTGTGGATTCACGTGGAACGTTTATTGCTGTAGCATAAAACCATCTTCAGCATATTTAAAAGGCTGAACGTATACAAATGGCTAACTCCACAAGTGGAGCATTCAGGTTGTACTGGTGCTTCCTCTGTCGCCAAACTAACCGTTTAATCGAACTGTCAATGATACAGTAGGAATCATTTCTTTCCTCCTTTTTGTGCCTTATCTGCGGGTGGCTTTCCTGCCTGCGGTTTTGACTTATCCTCTTTTGGAGGTGCTGCTTTGACTGCTTCCTTCTTTGCTGCGAGAGGTTTGATCTCCACAGGCTTAATCTATGGCTTCCTCAACTTTTCCACAAAGACTCTGCATTTTGTTATTGCAATACTTGGTATCTGCAGCGTGCAGCTCCTTATCGGGGAAGACCTCCCGAACCTCCGGTTCGTTGCGAACAAGGTAATGCAAAAATGCTGGAAACTTCAGCTCAAGAATGTGATCTGCCACTTCAATCAACTGATACTTCTGAAAGTCACTGAGCTTCTTCTCCAACTCACCAAAGTTCCTACGTAGCAATTTGGTTTGGTACTTCATCTCTTCGGCTGTGAGTAACTGTTGTTCAGGGATATCCTGACCAAATGGTAACTTTTCCTGAGCGAGGTCAAGTACTTCCTGTGGTCAGTGAGCTACGTACCTGACTCGCCATGTTCGTTGGCTTCTTTGCAACCGCCTGTTTATTATTTTGTTGCTTGGCGAGTTTGTTTGCTTCGGCAAACCCGAACCTTCCGCTGATACTATGAATCAGTCTCCGACCAAGTAATCCCCTGACCAGCATCAACTCACGATTATTAATAATGTCATCGTTTGTATTAATCGCCTCACTGTACTACTCATGCAACCGTTTCCACCGTTGCTGGACTTCTCCTATCTAGTGATTCCCCTCACTGTGAGGATGCTCAGACCCATCTCCACTTGGTACTTCATCCTGGAGTGCCTGTCAATTCTAACATACCGATCAGGGATGGTGTACCTCAACTACTGCACACTTGTAGCCTATCTGTTCATCACCACGATACTGCTTTACTTCAACATCTGTCTTACCTTTCGATCAGTGCAGAAGTAATGTTGGGTCCACTCAGACACATTCATTACAGGCTGGGTCAGTCCTGCATTGACGTGCTTCAAGACCTACAATTCTGGATTTCGATTGGCGAGATGGTGGCATTACTGGTGTTCATAGCACTGGCTTACAATAAGTACAAGGAGCTGCGGGCGAAGGATAATAGCGACAAACCCCACGAACTTTTTGGTTGATCTGTTTGGCAAATACACACACATAAAGTATCAGTAGTAGGCACGGCTGAGCTTCCGGCCGCTCATCCGGGACTGTACATTAGAGTTTTCCTTCAAATTCAAAGTCTTTCGCTTCATACTCAAAAGATCCCGAACACTTTTGCTTTGTGCCGACGGCGGCTTCGATGCAGAGGTGAGCTTGCGTTTGCTCTGCAGCATATTTTCCAGCATCTCCAGCTACAGATTGAGTTGGGAAATGCGGATACTCTCGCTCAGATCCTCCTTCCGGTCGGTTGATTATCTGCGACGTTAGCTGCATCTCTCGCTCTTCTTGGGAGTAATCTCATACTTCTAGCCAAGCATGTGCATGATCTTATAGTACTAGATATTGTCCACGTTGGAATGTTGCTCTTCCATTGGTCTATTCGCTGATGATTCCTTGCAGCCATCCTCACAAAACATTTGGAGGTTGAGGTTCGTATACAGTACCTTACTGGATTTCGGTGGGCTCAGCTTCCTTATTGGAGAGATCTCCGAAAGGGACAGTGGTGGTTGCTACTTACGAATGCTTGTAGCACTGTTGTATGGCTCGTTCTTGAGCTTGCACTCAATCTTGGTGAGGATGCCTTCCATCGATTATACTTACGGACGCAGTTCGGGTTAATCTTGTAGGTGAACCAACCCCTCCCGTATTGTACGCACTAACTGCTCCTTCTTTCCATTGCGAACAGGCATGATCTTAATGGATTCCAGTAGTTAGTAAACTTGCTTGTTGCTTATCTGTGATTGCCGATGAATCGGTAGCAAGACTTCATCGGGTAGATCTATTTTTGGAGTGTTGCTGTCCCGTTGGCTGAAGGCAGGAGTCTCCAGCGTTGACTTCTTCTCGCCGAGTTCGTTGGTGCAGATACTCAAAGACTTGCCGTGCTTGCTCAGAGCGAGATGGCTAATACTTAGTGGTAGTCCACCACGTTGCAGCCTACTCAGTATCATATCTTGACTCTTGGCGTCGATTGAGTGTGGGCTAACTCTTTCTCCCGAACGATTGCGCTCCCTGCTTTCCTTCGTGGAGAGCAGTGTGGATTGCCTGCAGTTGCCGGCCTCCGCCATTATATTTTAATATCAAATATTATTGGATGCTGTGGTTGCTTGCTCGGCTAATGATGATTAATGATATTACAGAGCAGGCTTAAGGCTGCCAATTCTGCCGATAGCATTCACCAACAGTACCGAACCAACCAGCTCACAACGGTATTGCAAGCACATCGCCATACCAAGCAACACTCACAACTGATGCAGGCAAGCAAGCCGTTGTTGCATCCGACCGGATTAGCTGATTAACCAGAGGTGCGAGCATAACGCTGGACATTTAAGCATACAAAGAAGCTAACAAGCCGATACCAGACGGTTGACCTGTGGAAAATGAAGCACGGCAGCCAAAAGGAGTAGGCTATTGTCGGCCCATTAAAGAAGTATCGCACATCGATGAATAACGCACAGGAAAATATAGCGGTGGGAACTCCCAAGGCAAACAACAAGTAGGGACAGCCTCCTGAGAGACCATCGATGAGCACGAAGCAACAGTCGATGACTTTAACGCGTCTACCGAAGGTGGGAAGACCAATTACGAATAAATTTGATAATGAGGAAGACCTGCACAACGATCAGTAATGCTGCTTCCCGGAAGACTTCTAACAACCCATGATGATCCGCCAGAAGGAGCTAAGCTCAACATTTTTCAAGCGAAAGCTCAACCGCAAAGATATCGTTCACGCCGAAGCCGAAGTCTTCAATGAACGGTTCAAACGCTACAGATAGTAGCAGCCGATAAAGATAACATAACGATACCCATCACTACCGCGAGAGTCAGTTCTGCATGAAGCTCCCTTGAAAAAGGTCAATG
>Ga0075152_10003301_pt1 | contig 11306 bp, 7 predicted proteins | sample JI61114C2DNA_FD_70964 | JGI IMG/M metagenome (GOLD analysis project Ga0075152, IMG submission 70964) | Wastewater effluent complex algal communities from Wisconsin, to seasonally profile nutrient transformation and Carbon sequestration -... | ecosystem: Engineered > WWTP > Effluent > Algae...
TCCGTGGCTTCAGTCCCGCCTACACGGTTCTGAAGCCTCGGAACTCAGCAACGTCCGGCTACTACTCGCACTTCTTCAAGGCGAAGCCATTCATCGACAGCCTTTCCCTTTTCGTGACCGGCATCCGCGAAGGCCAGAACATCGACTACGAGCGACTGAGCCGCGCTGAAATGCCGCTGCCATCGGATGACGAACAAGCGGCCATCGTGCGGTTTCTGGAGCATGCGAACCGAAAGATCGACGGGTTCATCCGGGCGAAGCGGAAGCTGATCGGGCTGCTGAACGAACAGAAGCAGGCCGTCATCCACCGCGCCGTCACCCGCGGCCTCGATCCCCACGCCCCCCTCAAACCCTCCGGCATCCCCTGGCTCGGCGACATCCCGCAGCATTGGGAAGCAGTGCGAAGTCGCCGCCTGTTTACGGTCAGAACTGAACTTGCGCGCAAGGACGATGTTCAGCTTTCGGCCACTCAATCCTACGGGGTCATTCCGCAGGCTGAATACGAAGCGAAGATCGGTCGCCGCGTAGTGAAAATCTTCATGCACTTGGAGAAACGAAAACACGTCGAGAAGGACGATTTCGTTATCAGCATGAGGAGCTTTGAAGGCGGGATCGAGCGGGCCTGGACGAGCGGAGCAATTCGTTCGTCCTATGTGGTGATGAAGCCTGCGCCTGCCGTTGACGTGGATTTCTTTTCTTACGTCCTGAAGTCACCCGGTTACATTCGGGCGCTTCAAGCCACAGGCGACTTCATACGTGAGGGGCAGGACTTGACGTATGCAAATTTCAGAATGGTTGACCTGCCGCTGATGCCGCTGGAGGAGCAGCGAGAAGTCGCCCGCCACATTCAGGCAGAGACGAAGCAGACCGATGCCGCCATCGCCCGAACCGAGCGAGAAATCGCGCTGATGCAGGAATACCGGACGCGGCTGACGGCGGACGTGGTGACGGGTAAGCTGGACGTCCGGCCCGCTGCCGCGAACTTGCCCGAGCTAGCAAGCTTGGACGAACCAATCGGGAGGAGCGTTGAACTAGATTCCGCAGATGAAGAGGAGGAACTAGAAGATGCCAACCCATGACTACACGCCACGACAGGCCCTTGACCTCCTCTTTGGCAAGATGGCGGACCGTTTCCCCGAACTGCTGCGGCGAATGGAGCACGCGATCGACGCGGGGAAGGATGTTCAGGAGGAAGAGGTCACGAGTCGGCGCCGCGTGCGTTCGTTCCGCAAGAACGTGCCTTACACCGACGAAGAAGCCCTCGGCGTCGCACTGGCTGTGCTCCGGGCGCATCTCATTGAGACACGGAAGTTCATCGAAAGCGCCGCCACCGAGTTCACTAGGGTTGACGTCGCACCACCCAAGCGCCGGGAGTCTGGAGGCGACGACGCTGAAGACTCATCACGGTCTCGGGTATACGGAAGGAACGAGCCAAAGAAGGTCGAGATCGAAGTCGAACCCGAGACCGTGCTCGAAAAGCGCGATCTTCCAAACGTCTCGCTCATGACCGGAACCGGTCTCGAAATGAAGAGCCTCGAAGCGTTCTTTCATCAACTGCAAGAACTGACCGACTTCGCCTAGGACGATCATGGCAACACTAGCCGAACTGGAGACCGCGATCGACGGATTGCTTGCTCACCCGGCCGGACCGGGAAGCTACAGTCTCGTTCGACCGGTAGAGGACAAGGCATATGAAGCCTACGTCTTCGGGCTCTGCCTGCGCGCAGTGCGCGAGTTGGGGGTCAACCCACTCTTGCGGGGAATCACCGCCGCGCCCACGCCGTTTATCTTTCGCGGAGGCCCAGGGCAAATTCATTCCCAGTATCGGAACTATGGTTACGCGAGTTTTACGCTGAACAATCACGAGTTCGAAGTTCACGCCGGCGTCGAGTTTGTTGGAAGCAGCGGTATGACGCATGAACTGGACGTGTGCGTCATGCGCGCCGCGGACGCGCAGCGGTGTCGCGCGAACCCGGACGACCCGCCTTGCGCGAGCGTGTTCGGCGCATGGGAGTGCAAGTTCTACGATCAGCCTCTGCAAAAGCACCTCGCGCGTGCGTTCGTCGGTCTCGTCGACGACTTGGGCTCGAACGTCCGGCTTGCAGGCTTTTGCTCGAACCAGACACATAACCAGTTGCGCGATTACTTCCAGCCACAGCGGAGGCCCTACCCTCATCTACTTCTGACACCACTCGAGCCTGCGAGCGAAACGCGCTTTGTTGGGGTGCTGTCCGCCGAGCTAAAGAAGATGACTGCGGCTTGATTGCCATGAGCAAAACCGACACGAGCGAAAAGGGACTCGAGAACTTGATCATGCGCCACATGACCGGCGTGGACGGTCTGTCGTCCGGCGCAACTGGCATGTTGGCCGAGCAGGAGACGCCTTACGGCGGCAGCGGTTGGTTCGCCGGTCACGGCGTAGCTTATGACCGCGAGTTCGCCGTCGATGTCGAGCAGCTCTTCGCGTTTCTGAACGCCACTCAGCCGGAGGAGACCGCCCGGCTCGGCATCGGCGACTACAAAGACCGGAAGAACATCGTCCGCCAGAAGTTCCTCGCTCGGCTGCAAGGGGAAGTGTCCAGGCGCGGCACGATCGACGTGCTGCGGCGTGGCATCAAGCACGGCGCGTTGAGCTTCGATCTCTTCTACGGCACGCCATCCCCAGAGAACAAGAAGGCGGTGGAGCGGCACGCGCAGAACCGCTTCAGCATCACGCGCCAGCTCGCCTACAGCCGCGAGGAGACGAAGCGGGCGTTAGACCTGTGCGCGTTCATCAACGGCCTGCCGGTGATGACGTTCGAGCTAAAAAACAGCCTCACTAAGCAGACGGTCGAGGACGCCATCGAGCAATACAAACGCGACCGCGACCCGCGCGAAACGCTGTTCGAGTTCGGCCGTTGCGTGGTGCACTTCGCGGTGGACGACGCCAAGGTAGCGATGTGCACGGCTCTGAAGGGCGCGAAGGGCATGGCGAAGGACTCGTGGTTTCTGCCCTTTGACCAGGGCTGGAACGACGGCGCCGGCAATCCACCAAACCCCGACGGGCTGAAGACGGACTACCTCTGGAAGCGCATCCTGACGCCGGCGGGCCTGACGGAGACTCTGGAGAACTACGCCCAGGTCGTCGAGGAGGAGCATCCGAAGACTGGCAAGAAGAAGCAGGTGCAGATCTTCCCGCGCTACCACCAGCTAGACGTGGTGCGGAAGCTCTTGGCCGATGTGCGTGAGAAAGGCGTCGGCCAGCGATACCTCATCCAGCACTCCGCTGGCAGCGGGAAGTCTAACTCCATCGCCTGGCTGGCGCACCAACTCATTGGCGCGCGCAAAGCCGACAAGGAACTGTTCGATTCGATCATCGTCATCACCGACCGGCGCATCCTCGACAGGCAAATCCGCGAGACGATCAAGAGCTTCGCGCAGGTGGGCAGCATCATCGGGGCCGTAAGGGAAGGCGCGGGCATCTCCAAGACCGAGCAGCTCTCGAAGTTCCTCAAGGACGGCAAGAAGATCATCATTTCCACGGTGCAGACCTTTCCGGAACTCCTCGACCGAATGGGCGACGAGCACCGGGGCGGGAACTTCGCGATCATCATCGACGAGGCGCACAGCAGCCAGGGCGGCCGCACCGCGGCAGCGATCAGCGCGGCGCTGGGCGAGGCGATAGAGGAAGAAGAAGAGACAACCGAGGACAAGATCAACCGCATCATCGAGCAGCGGAAGATGCTGCCCAACGCCAGCTACTTCGCCTTCACGGCCACGCCGAAGAACAAGACGCTGCAGATGTTCGGCATCCCCTACCACGAGGGCGCCGAGGTGAAGCACCGGCCGTTCCACAGCTACACGATGAAGCAGGCGATTCAAGAGGGGTTCATCCTCGATGTGCTGAAGCACTACACGCCTGTGGACAGCTACTACCGGCTCGCCAAGACCGTGGAGGGCGACCCTGAGTTCGACGTGAAGAAGGCTCGCAAGAAGCTGCGTCTCTACGTCGAGAGCCACAGCAAGGCTATCCGCGACAAGGCGGAGATCATGGTGGATCACTTCCTCGAACAGGTGATCGGCCAGAACAAGATCGGCGGCCAGGCGCGGGCGATGGTGGTCACCGGCAGCATCCAGCGGGCGATCCAGTATTTCTTCGCCGTCCGCGACTACCTCGGGGAACTCAAGAGCCCCTACAAAGCCATCGTCGCTTTCTCGGGTGAACCGGAGTTCAAGGGCGAGAAGGTCAGCGAGGCGAAGCTCAATGGATTCTCCAGCAATGACATTGCGGACAGGATCCAAGATGACCCGTATCGCTTCCTGATCTGCGCCGACAAGTTTCAGACCGGCTACGACGAGCCGCTACTGCACACCATGTATGTGGACAAGGTGCTCAGCGGCATCAAAGCCGTGCAAACGCTCTCTCGCCTGAACCGGGCGCACCCAAAGAAGCACGATGTCTTCGTGCTCGATTTCCAGAACGACACGAAGGCCATCGAGGAGTCGTTCGCCGACTACTACCGCACGACGATCCTCAGCAAAGAGACCGATCCGAACAAGCTGCACACCCTCAAGAGCGAACTGGACGGATATCAGGTCTATTCGCCGGAGCAGGTGGACGAGTTCGTGAAGCTCTATCTCGACGGCCAGATTGTGGACAAGGTCCATCCCATCCTGGACGCCTGCGTCGCCGCCTACGTGAGCGACCTCGACGAAGACGGGCAGGTGGATTTCAAGGGCAAGGCCAAAGCGTTCACTCGCACCTATGACTTCCTCGCGACCATCCTGCCCTACGGTGTGCAGGAGTGGGAGAAGCTCTCGATCTTCCTGAACTTTCTCATTCCGAAGTTGCCCGCGCCGAAGGAGGAAGACCTGGCGAAAGGCATCCTCGAAGCCATCGATATGGACAGCTACCGCGCCGAGAAGAAGGCAAGCTTGGCCATCGCATTGCCGGACACCGACGCGGAGATCGAGCCCGTCCCGACCAGCGGCGGCGGGCGCAAACCCGAGCCAGAGATGGACAAGCTCTCGAACATCATCAGGGCGTTCAACGACCAGTTCGGCGGCCTGTTCAACGATCCGAAGGGCGTAGAGAAGCGAATCATGGAGGAGATTCCGCCGAAGGTGTCGGCCGACCCGGCCTACCAGAACGCCAGGAAAAACCCCGACCGCCAGAACGCCAAGATCGAGCACGACAAGGCGCTCAAGCGCGTGATCACCGCGATGTTCAAGGACGACGCTCAGCTCTTCAAGCAGTTCCAGGACAACGATTCGTTTCGCCGCTGGCTGACCGACACGATCTTCGGGATGACCTACGAGCAGTGAGTGACGGAGGCGGGCGTAACGGCGTTCTGGTTGCGAGACCGAGAGCCTTTCGACGGCGGGTGTCCGCAAACCGATGAGTCCGTCTGTCCTCCGGCGCCCCAATTTGTCGCTCCGCCGAGACTGGTGACTCATCAACCTTCCGCGCGATTGAACCCGTCCCAAAACCCTCCGAGCCGAGGGCTTCGATTCGCGCCTGTTTTTAACTGGCTCTGACCCCTGCGCGCGCGTCCCGGATAGAGTTCTCTCTGGGACACGACGTCTGACCCAATCCGCTGTCGGCTCATTACTCAGTTCGGTCCGAAGTATTCAATTGTCAGTGCGCCATCGTCGCTCGCGCTGGCGTCGAGCGACGCTCCGTAAGGATCAAAAGGGAGCCGTGCCTCGCCGACTGGCACGAGATCCAGAGAGCAGACCGTAGCGGTTCGGCCCGTGTGCCCAATCACGCGAACAGGTCCCGCCGGCACCGGTCTTGTCCACGTCGGCCTCACCACGTAGTTCCTTTTGGTCCAGAGCCGTGGTGTGTCTCCCGTTCGTGGAGCTGCTGCCTGCTTCCAAAGGAGGTAATGATCTGGTGATTCCCAGAATTCCGGATCGTTTAGGAAGGCTTCATTGACTCGAATCCACGCGCGCAAGCCGTCTGTGTCCGTGTAGGTCGCTCTGAGTTGCCGCGAGAGCCAGACGGCGCCGACTCGGGACGAGAACCCAACTTGGCATAGCAGCGCTGCCTGAATCGACGGGACACCGTATGTCAAGGCGAACGCAGGGCCGTCTCCGAGTTCCGAGGCGCGTGGGTGTCCCGTCTTTGTGGCTTGCGACCGCACCGCCTCTGCGGCCCAGACCAAACGAAATACCACCCCGTCTTGCAGAAAGGCCTCGAGACGCCGAGCGTCTCGAGAGGCTCGATCGGACAATATATCCGCCACGGCCGTCCCTTTGATCCAGCTCGCAAGACTAGCTCTCCATTCCTCCGGGAGCTTGCGGACCGTGAACTGCGCCTCGCTCATGACACGCTCGGCAAGAGCCACGGCCGCAACTGCCGCCGCGTCACCGTCGCGCTCGACCACCGCAGCATGGAACACCGCGAGGTCGCCGACGAGGGCGTCAAGTTGCTCGTAGAGGAACACCCCAGGCTTCTTGCCCAACCCTGCAAAGAAGCATGCCTCGCGCTGTGCTGCGGTGGTCGTATTCCAGAGCCACTCCGCTCGCGAGACCAACAACGCCTCTTCAAGCGATCGTTGATCCTCAGAGCCGTGAGCCAGCGTGCGCTTCCAAAGCGAGTCTTTGAGGACGTCGTCGAGTAGCGACGCGAGTGCGCCGACGTCTACGCTAAGCGGTTCGACTAGGGACAGCACCGCCAAATCAAGGTCGGCGAGTGCCTCGTTGATGGACTCTTCGAGGAAATCCTCGTCTTCGTCTTCCTCCTCTGCCGCCAAGCCGATGCCGTCCCACAAGTCCGTATGGTTCATTACGTACTCGACGAGCTGTGCTTGCGGGACCGAAAGAGCCGCGCTCAGACGTTCAGCGATGTGCCAAATCAATTGTGCGAGCCCACTTACGAGCCGTTGACCGCGCGACTTGCTGATAAGTTGCTGAAATATAGAGTGCTGTGCTGAGCGTTTGCTCCCGTCGAACGTTGGAAATACCGTGATGCCATCGATGTCCACGAATGCGCGACCGACCCGTCCGACGACGTTTGCGAACTCAGCGAGGCGCATCGATCGCCAGCGGCCCTTTTCGTACCGCTGGATCGATCTAAAGATCAGAACACTACAGGCCAGGTCCACGCCTTGAGCCAAGGTTGGCGACGCGACGACGACCGAGAGTCGCCGCTTGTCCAGTAACCCTTCAATCGCTGAAAGAAACGGTCGCGGCAGGGCGCCATGATGTGTCCCGACGCCAACGGCTAGCGCCTGCATTGCTGGGTGATCGGAGCCCAGCCACTCGCGCCCAATTGCTTGCGCAACCGCTAGTTCTTCTGCCGGCGGCGGCTGGATATGCGTGAGATAGCCTTGCTGAGCCAACTTCCTAAACTCGCTGGCGATGGGTTCGATCTGGGTTCGTTGCGGCGAATACACCAGGACGGTGTGTCCGTCACGCGCGAACGCATTCGCTGCCGCGATGCAGAATTCCTTCTCGTTCTGAGGGAACGGATTCTTCCGTCGTCCTTGCTCCGGCATCCTCTCGATGAACCGAGGGACGAATGGCTGCTCGCCGTCGCGAAATGCCAACCTTGCCGTGCCGGCACTTTCGGACCAGTCGAGCGTGGCGAATCGCTGTCGCGTCGGTCGCCACTGAACATGGACGAATCCGCCTGGCGCGTCGTTGCGCAGCCAGTTTCCAAAATCGGCGAAATGTGGGTCGTCAGGGTTGAACATCGCCGACAGGCAGACAATCCGGCGACTTGCTGCATCTGAGCGGCGCAACAGTCGTTGGATGAGGACCTCGTAGCGGATCTCCCGACTGCCTAGACCAATCATGTGGCCCTCGTCAAAGACGATGAGTCCAACATCATTGAGGACGTTCGGATCCTGACGGAGAGCAAAGTCGAGCTTCTCTGGTGTGGCCACGACGACCGAGGCGTTCGCTAGCGTATCGACATCACTTGAGGTCGCGCCGCTCGCGCCATACAGCGAGGTCACGGACGCGTCCAGCGGCACAAAGGTCCGACCTAAGACTCGTTCGACTTGGGCCGACAGGGCCCGCAGGGGAGTCACGTAAACCGCGCGTCTGCGGTCTGCCAGGGTGCGCAAGACGCAGAGTTCCGCGATACGCGTCTTGCCGGCGCTCGTGGGTAGCGCAATCACTAGATCGTCTTCGGGATCGATAGATCGTGCCGCAGCTTCGAGCTGTGACGGCCACAGTTCCAGTTGGGGCGGACGCCGAGTTCCCATTGCCGAGATGAAGTCTCGACGAATCGCGGTCCAGTGTTCAGGCGCTCTCGGTCCAAGGTCCGGTCGGAGCAGCGTGTGAAGACTGTGAGACCAGAGGTCCCGCACGATGTGGACCGTTAGGGTTGCGACCCACCATGTGGGTATATTTCCCACCGAGACGGCATTGGCGATGACTTCTTCGAGCGCGGTCAGCGCTTGCCCGAAGACAACCCGATCACCCAGAAGTAGTCCACTGTCGGCCAAGCCTACCGCGCGGTGATATGCCGTCGATAGCGCCATGACGACGGCATCTTCGGTATTGAAGTTGTCATCAGCGTCAAGTAAGCGCGAGCTGACAACGTCGTCCGAATGAGCCGGGTCATGATGCCACTGAATGAGAGCCGATCGCATCTGCGGCAGGTCGCGTCGCAACAGTAGCCCAAGGACTCTCTCATGTGACGCCAGATTCAGGTCTAGCGTCGGCGAGGGAAGTATAGAAAACGACCGTGCTGCATAGCCTGCCAAGTGAAACCCAGCAGCGCAGACAACTAAGTGTCGTCCTCGGTCTGGGTCTTGCGGGTCTCCTCGACGGACAGCAGACTCCAAGGCTTCAGCCGCGACCCTAAAGGCCTCGTCGGTCGGAAACTGCTCGGATGTCGCCAATTCGCGGTTTGCGTCGCGAAGCTCCAATCCAAGTGCGAGAAGTCCATACCCGAAATCCAGCAGATCGTCGGTGAGCTGTACCGGGAAGTTGGGTGCGCCATCCGGGACTACCCCATCGCGCCAGACCATCCCACGCGCGAGACCGAGCGACAAAAGACGGCCACGCGCTTCCGGCCGGATGAGCTCTCTGACGAGAGCAGCAATGGCAGCAGGGTCCTGCGCCACTAGGTGAAGACCTTCCTGACGAACGCCGCGTGGTCGCGAATCACGACCGCGGCCGCCTCCCGCTTGATACCCGATCGTTTAGGTCTAGGTGTGGCTTTCAGGCAGCTTGCCGGATCGTTCCCGCAGAGGGCAAACACTAGATGAGTAACCTGTTTCGGTGTGATGGCGCCCTTGCACTGCAGGTCGCGATAGAGGTCTGCGTCGACATCGCGCTTGGCCTCGTACAGACGCTTCGCAATGAAGGCGAGTGTCGATGGGTTCGGACGCCCGCCATGCTTGTCTAATCCGGCCGCTGCTTCTGCGACCGTAGCCGCAGTGAATGCCACTCGGCTCTTGCATTCACCTTTCAAGACGGCCAGCGGCTTTTGTGTCGCATCGACGGCAATGATGTCATTGCCGTGCATGGGCATTTGGCGGTCGCTCTTGTATCGAAGCTTCCTGAATGGTATGACGAAGCCCGTCTCGGCGTCGACGTACTCGGTTGCGAGGAGCTCGCCCAGATCGCCCGAGCGCGTCCGCTTGTTCGTTGGGAGACTGTTGGCTATCGTCGCGGCCGCCTTAGCATACCCACCGGCTTGAAGGATTACGGATTCGCCGACGAAGTGGTCGGCTACCAGTGTGCGAACGGCGGCGAGAGTCGCGGCCCGCGCGCCGGGGCGCTCGTAGAACACTGTCAGTCGTTCTTCCTGGACCGTCGCACTTAGCGACTTCGAAAAGAGATCGCTCGCCATGTTCGGTGTGGTACTGAATTCGGATTGGATATCCAGCCTAATCGCGCTGCGAATATGACACGGATTGATCTCTGGGCCCAGTCCCTGCGGGGCCAGAGGGCATCCGGGACTGGGTCCCATGCCGGACTCGGTCAGATCGGTAGATGGCTCACTTGCGTCCCCGAACCTGTCCGGCAGCGCTTTGCGAAGAGTCCGAATCTACTATTTTGTACGGCGTTCGGCGCCCTCTCGGACCCCTCGCGCTGCAAGCGGGACCGCGGCACCCGGTGCCCTTGTACTGGCCCTTGGAAGGGATGTTGTGACCATGACGCCCCCCCGCCTTCAGTAGCGGATCCGTTTAGAATCCGGCGGTTACTTTCGCCGTGTTCGTCTTCGCGGTCAACTGCTGGGCGTACGCGGCGGGCGTCAGCCCGCCCAGTCCCTTCTTCGGCCGCTCTTCGTTGTACTCACGCCGCCAGGTCTCGATGACGACTTGGGCATGCGCCAGGCTCGTGAACCAGTGTTCGTTCAAGCACTCGTCGCGGAACCGGCCATTGAAGGACTCGATGTAGGCGTTCTGCGTCGGCTTGCCCGGCTCGATCAATCGCAGCGTCACCCCGCGCGCATGCGCCCAGGTCAGCATCGCGCGCCCGCAGAACTCCAACCCGTTGTCGGTGCGCAGCACCTGCGGCAGCCCGCGCGTGAGCGCGAGCGCCTCGAACACCCGTGTGACCGGCAGGCCGCCCAGCGATCGCGCCGGCACGACGGCCACGGCTTCGGTGGTGGCGTCGTCGACGATCGTCAGACACTTCAAGACGCGGCCTTCGGCCGTGCGATCGAAGACGAAGTCCGCCGACCACACCTCGTTCGGCGCCTGGGGACGGATCAGCGGCTGCCGATCCGCCAGCGGCACCTTCTTGCGGCGGCGCCGCCGGACCTGCAGCCGCGCTTCCGCGTAGAGCCGGTCGACGCGCTTGTGATTGACGACCCGGCCTTCCTGCCGCAGCTTCAAGTAGATCATGCCGGCGCCGTAGCGGCGATGCCGATGCGCGAGCGCGACAATGCGCTCGCGCAGGCCAGGATCGGGATCCGGCCGCGGGACATACCGGAGCGAGGCCGCGCTCATGTGCACCACGGTCAGCGCGCGGCGCTCGCTGAGCCCTCGCGTGACCATCTCCCGCACCACCGCGCGCCGCGCCGGTGCGGTCACCACTTTTTTCGCAGCACCTCACGGGTCACCTCGTTCTCCAGGAGGGACTCCGCCAGCAGCTTCTTCAAGCGGGCGTTTTCGATCTCGAGCTCTTTCAGGCGCTTGGCGTCCGGGACGCTCATCCCGCCGAACTTGCTCCGCCACAGGTAGTAGCTGGCGTCTGAGAACCCGTGCTTACGGCAGAGATCCTTGACCGGAATCCCCGCATCGGCCTCCCGCAGGAACCCGACAATCTGTGCTTCGGTGAATCGCTTCTTCATCGCCGACCCTTTCGCTGGGCCGGACTCTAAACCGAAACGCTACTCAAAAGTGGGGGGACGTCAG
>Ga0075152_10003302_pt1 | contig 11305 bp, 7 predicted proteins | sample JI61114C2DNA_FD_70964 | JGI IMG/M metagenome (GOLD analysis project Ga0075152, IMG submission 70964) | Wastewater effluent complex algal communities from Wisconsin, to seasonally profile nutrient transformation and Carbon sequestration -... | ecosystem: Engineered > WWTP > Effluent > Algae...
GCGCGCCCAGTTCTGAGCCGCGGCGCCGCGGCGACCCGCGAGGGCGTGGCCTGAGGGCCGCGCCCTCTCGCGTTTAAACCGGGCGACGGCCGCCCACGCCGCGCCCGGTAGAAACACAGCCGGGCGGACCGACATCACGTCGACCCGCCCGGCCGGGCAAAGCGAGCTGAAGGGCTGACGGCTCAGCCCGGGATCGGGCACGCCGCGTCGGTCACGAGCGCGCCGTTGTTGTCCTCGTTGCACTCCTGGACGACGCCGCCGCCGCCGTCGACCTCGACGAAGTAGGACTTCGTCATGCCCTCGGGCGGGCCATCGACCGTCCAGCTGACGTTGGTCGAGCCGCCGGTGAGGATCGCCTCGCTCGTCGGCTTGGTGCCGAGCTTGAGGCCGGTGTTGTCGATGCCCTCATAGAAGGTCACGTCGATGCCCGCCGGCACGCCGAGCGCGCCCTCGTTGTAGATCGTCGCCTGCAGCACGAGCTCGTTGGTCTCGCACTTGTTGAGGCCGATCGACAGCGAGGCCGAGAGGTCCGCCGCGTTGAACACGCCCGCGCCCTGGACGTTCTGCCGGAAGTTGTTGAGGCCCGGCGTGGTCCAGTTGTCCTGCTCCATCACCGGCACGTTGCCGTCCGACTCGGCGTTGGTCACGTGGTAGGTGTGCTGCGTCCAGACCTTGCGGGTCGGGACCCAGTTGTCCGAGCCGGCGCCGTAGCTGAACACGCCCTGCCGCGAGACCCAGCCGGGCGTCGCGGCCGCGCAGTTGACCCGCGGGGTCGGGTCGCTGTGGTTGGCGACCACCAGGAACTCGGAGTTGCCGTCGCCGTCGACGTCGGCCACCAGCGGGTACTCGTGGATCGTCGCGCTGGAGTTCATCACGGCCAGCTGGACCTTGCCGGTCGCCCCGTCGTAGACGCGGGCGAAGCACTCGTCCTGGTACGCGACCTCGGCCGCGCCGTCGCCCTGGAAGTCGAACACCGACGAGCCAGTGGCGGCCGACGACTTGTCCTGCGCCTTGGCGACCCAGCGGGTGAACATGGCGCCCGCGACCGGGGCCGGGTCGGCCATCGGCTTGACGATGACCTCGCCGGGGCGGTTGAGGTCGAAGACGCGGTAATCAGCGCCGGTGGCGATGCCGATCTCCGCGAAGCCGTCGCCGTCGAAGTCCGAGATGGTCGCCGAACCGCCGAGGTTGCCGCCGGGGACGAGCATCGGCTGGGTGCGCATGGCGTCGTTGTTGTTGCACTTGACCCCGGTCGGATCGATGCCGCACCACAGCTTGCCGGTCGCGCCGTCGAGGATCTTGATGTCCGGCCACGCGGTGAGCACCACCTCGGGCGTGCCGTTGTTGTCGAGGTCGCCGACCGCCGGCCAGCCGTCGCCGCCGGAGCCGGTGACATCCTTCCACATCTGCACGAGGGTGACCACCGGCGGGTTGCCGGCCATCCAGTTGATCTTCCACGCCTCGCGGCCGGTGACGAGCTCGGGCTTGCCGTCCTTGTCGAGGTCGGCGAAGGTCGCCATGCCGCCCGGATAGATGTAGGCCGTCGGCTGCCCCTTGTTGTGCGGGGTCCCGACCATGCCGCCGTTGTTGCCCTGGTTCCACACCAGCAGCCCGTCGTGGTCGAAGATCGCCGCCCCGAAGGCGATCTCCGCCTGCGGGTCGCCGTCGAGGTTGGCCAGGGTCGCGGTGCCGTTCTCGACGCGGATCTTGGCCACAGAGTTGTTGGGCAGGCGCGAGGTCCACAGCAGGACGCCGTCGCCGTCGACCGCGTAGATCGGCGAGACCTTGGTCGCGCCCTCCTGCAGGCCCGCGTACACGATGTCGGGCTTGCCGTCGCCGCTGACGTCGCCGACGGCGATGGTCGACCGGCCGTGCGCGCCGAACTTCTTGTTCACCGGGTCGTGCTTGATGCGCCACAGCTCGGTGCCGGTCTTGCCGTCGAGGCAGACGATCTCGCCGGAGAGATAGTCGGTGTCGTTGCCGCCCTGCAGGCGCGTGGTGTTGAAGATGACCTCGGGCGTCTCGTCGCCGGTCACGTTGGCGACCACCGGCATTGCGATCACCTGGTCCTTCGTGAAGGCCCACTCGAGCTGGACCTCGACGCCGTCGAAGGTCGGCACCACCTCGCAGAGCAGCGGGTCGGGCTGCTTCAGGCACTTGCCGAGCTGGGGCTCGCAGTAGTAGCCCGCGTCGCAGTCGTAGGAGTCGCTGCACGGACCGCCGGGCGTGGCACAGGTCGCGCCGACGCACACGTCCCCGCCCGCGCAGCACAGCTCCTGGTCCTCACCGCAGCGAATGCCGCTGGGGCAGATGTCGAGGCACTTGCCGTCGACGCACTCCTCGCTGTCGAGGCAGCACACCGCCGGATCTCCGCACAGGATCGTCATGCACAGCTCCTCGCCGGTGGTGGTGCCCGAGCTCGTGCCGCTGCTCGTCGCCGAGACCTCGCCGGTGGTGCTGTCGCCCGTCGAGGATGAGCTGCCGCTCGTCGTCGGCTCGCCGGTCGTGGTCGTGCCGCTGTCGGTGGCGGCCGAGCTGTTGGTGGTCGTCCCGTCCGTCGTCGACGAGGTCGGGGCGTCCGTCGTGCTCACCGAGCTCGAGCTACTCGCCGCGCCGCTCGACTCCGTCGCGCTCGAGGTGGCAGGATCGTCGTCGTCCTGACACGCACCGAGCGCCGGTGCCACGAGCGAGATTCCGTAAACTGCCCAGTAACGCGCAAGGTAGGTCTTCATATCGATAATTTAGGCATAGGGACCTGCGCTGTTCCACGCAACAAAACAACTTTTTTCGGCGGGCAATGGGCGGCCTCTGGCCGGACTTTGGGCCGCTCGAAGGGCCGCTTCGCGGCGCTGCGCGCCTCGCTGGACCGGACACAGCGCCTGTAGCGGCGCAGAGACTCGCACGCAGGGCGAAGTGGGCGATTTATTCACAGGCCGCGCAGGCAACGTGACAGTGAGCAGCGGCCACCGGGCCTGGTGATTTCTCGCGCGGTCCTTCGCGGAGACCTCCTCCGTCCCTCGCGGCCGGATTGCGCCAGCGGACTCGGCCGGGAGATCTGCCAGTTTGACGCCACTCGCTGGATCCAGCCGTCTACGAGGCCCTGGCGCGCGTTTCTGCAGCGCCGCGATCGGCTGTCCCCGAGGACAGGTTTAACGCCGCGAGCGACGCTCGACGAGTCACTCGCGCGCCGACGTGTCCAGCCAGATGCGCCGCGCCGGGCTCCCCGGTGACAGGCCCGCACCCGCCGCCGCCGCCCGCGCCGCCTCGACGCTCGCATGTCCGAAAAGACCTGTCCCCAAGACCATGGCCGCAAGGACAGCGAGCACCACCCGCGCCCAGCCGCGCCCGCTCGCCGGCTCGCCCGCGGGCTCCGACCACAGCAGCGCGAGCACCCGCAGGCACGCCCACGCCAGCGCCGCCCCGCCCAGCACGCCGGCCGCGAGCGCGGCCCGGACCAGCAGGTTGCTGTCCTCGAGGCCCGCCTGGAGCAGCATCAGGCGGGCGATGAAGGCGCCGGTCGGCGGCGCCCCGGCCAGGCCGAGCAGGCACAGCGCGACGGCCACGGCGCTGAGCGGGGCGCGGCGGCCGAGGCCGGCGAGGTCGACGAGGCCACGACCGCGGTCGAAGGCGCTCTGCGCGGCGAGCAGGCCGAGGCTGGCGAGGGCATGAACGGCGAGGGTCAGGAGCACCGCCGCGACCGCGAGGTCGCCGGCCGACTGCCCCCAGTCGACATGGTCGGAGATCCTTACGCCCCGCGAGCGGGCCCCGGCGTGCGCGTAGAAGTCGGCGGCCGCGACCAGGCCGAGCAGGACCAGGCCGGTGTTGGCGACCGTGGCCCAGGCGAGCAGGCGACGCAGCTCGGCCTGGCGCGCGGCCGCGACCGCGCCGAGCAGCGCGCCGAGGCCCCCGAGCACGGCGACGGCCGTGCCCCAGCCATAGGGCGCGTAGACCAGGCGCGGCGCGTGCAACACCGTGACGAACAGGCGCAACAGGACGGCGGCCGCGGCGAGGCGCACGAGCACCAGCACCGCCGCGGCCCCGCTGGCACCGGCGCGTTGCACGATCGCCGGGAGCCCGAGGTGAAGCGGCGCCGCCCCGAGCCGCGCGAGCAGCCCGGCGAGCGCGAGGGCGATGCCGGGGACCAGCAGCATCGCCGGCGCGGCGCCGGTCACCGCGGCGTCGCGCGCCTGCGCCTCGAGCCCGGGGATCAGCGGCGAGCTGCTCTGCAGCAGGTCGACGGCGGCCTGGACGGTGCTGGCCCCCCAGCGCAGGAACACCGCGCTGACCCGACCCCCGAGCTCGCCGAGTCGGGTCGTCCCGGTCGCGCCGTAGACCAGCGCGAGCCCCATCCACCACAGCCCGGCCGCGAGCGCCTGTCCGATCAGCCAGGTCCAGCCCGCGCGCGCCCCCTGCTCGCCGGGCTCGCGCCCCAGCCACAGCAGCGCCGCGGTGGCGAGGCAGGCCAGCTCGAGGCCGGCGACCAGCACCGTCAGATCGCCCGCGTGCGCGCACAGCATCGCGCCGACGCCGACCAGCAGGCTCAGGCCGTGTCGCCCCGCCCCGCCCGGCCGCGGCGCATCGCTCGCCACGATCGCCAGCAGCGCGACGATCACCGCCAGATCCACGGCCAGCGCGAGCCGATCCGCCACCAGCGCGCCGCCGAGGAGCTCGTGGCCGAGCCCGAGCCCGGGCGCCCCGAGCAGCGTCAGCGCGGCCGCCAGCGCCAGGCCGAGGCCCAACAGCGCCAGCGCGCGCGGCCAACCGGCGGAGCCGTGCGCCAGGGCCCGCCCCGCGAGCGGCGTCAGCAACCCCCACAGCGCGACGATCACCACCGGCGCGAGCGCGGTCACGGCCTCGTTCATGGGCTCTCCTTCTGCAGCCGCTCGAGCGCCCACACCCGGCCCACGGCACCGCTGCAACGGCTGACGGCACCGCTGCAACGGCCCACGGCACCGCTGCAACGGCCCACGACGACCTGCGCTCGCGGCCCGCTCATCGGCGCTCCTGCTGCAGCCGCTCGAGCGCCCGGAGCGGCTGCGCGCAGGCCTCGGGCGGCGCGTCGGGGGCGCGCTGCGGGGCCTCGATCGCCCCGGTCAGGGTCAGACAGCGGCGCAGCGCCGCGGCCTCGATCACCGCGCGGGCGGCCGGGTCGACGCGCGCGAGCCACGGGCCCGGCCACGCGCCGATCACCGCCAGCGGCGCCAGCAGCACGAGCAGGCGCGCGAGGTCCAGCGTCGGCAGGTCGGCGGACATGTCTCTTGGGACCTGACCTGAAGGACCTGCCCCCAAAGACAGCATCCGGAGCGACAGCAGCAGCGCCGCGCCGCCGGCCAGCGTCAGCCAGGGCGCGCTCGCGCCGAGGCTCAGGCCGGCGAAGCGGACGGTCCCGAGCAGCACCAGCGCCGCGCCGACGCAGCCGGCCAGGCCCGGGGCCGCGAGCAGGCCGAGGGGCGCGAGCCGCCGCGCCAGGGCCGTGCGCGGGCCGCCGCGCCCCTGGGCCTCGGCGAGCGCCAGCAGTCCGGCCGCCGCGCCGAGCGTCAGCGTCGTGGCCAGCGCCAGCGCGCCGAGCAGGCCCTCGTGATGCTGGCCGGCGACCCCGAGCACCAGCAACCCGGCCGGCACGAGCGCGGCGAGGCCGATCGCCCGCCGCGGATCCGGCTCGACGCGGGCCACGAGCGCGCCGTAGATCGCCCCGACGAGCGCCAGCCCGGCCAGCAGCGGCGCCTGGGCGGCCGCGGCCGTCGGCGTCAGCGGCAGCCACAGCCGCAGCAGCAGGTCGAGGCCGAGCAGTCGCACCGGCCCGAACAGCAGCAGCGCCGCCCCGCTGGGCCCCGCCGCCGCGCCCGCGAGCGACCAGCCGTGCAGCGGCCACAGCCCGAGCAGCAGCCCGCCGGCCAGCGCCAGCAGCCCGCCGATCGCCGCCTCGACCTCCGCGGGCACCAGCACCTGGGCGAGCGCGGCGATCTCGAGGGTCCACTGTCCGCCCGAGGCGTCGTGCTGCGCGACCGCGAGGGCCCCCGCCGCCACCGCCACCGCGGCGGCCGCGAGCGCGAGATAGAAGCCGGCCGGCAGCGCGGCCCGCAGGCGATCCGGTCGCGGTCCCGCGGCGAGCAGACCGACCACCAGCGGCGCCAGCAATCCGAGACAGGTGACCAGCAGCCCGAGGTCCTCGGCCAGCAGCGCCGCGAGCACGACCCCTTGCAGGCCGAGTCCGGCGGCGATGGTCCCGCGCGAGCCGTCCGTCGCCAGGCTTGCGACCTGGCCGATCAGACATGTGATGATCAGCCCCGGGAGCGCGAGCCCGCCGAGGCCGAGCGCGAACTCGAGGCCGAGCGCGGGGATCCACGGCGCGCGGATCGCCAGGGTCTCCGGCGCGGCCGACACCAGCGCCAGCGCCACCAGCAGCGCCAGCCCGGCTGCGAGGCCGCCGAGGGCCCGACTCCAGCGCGCGGGTGCCACGGCCACCAGCAGCGCCCCGAGCAGCGGCGCCAGCACGAGCAGCCGCAGGTCCGCGAGCGCCGTCACGGGGTGACCTCCCGGGTCACCGCGGGCGCGGGCGTCGGCTCGCGCGAGCGTCCCGAGCCCAGCAGGGCCGGGTCGAGCCCGCCGAGGTCGACCGGATACACCCGCGACGGTCCGACCTGCGCGACATCCGGGTTGCAGTACACGAAGCCGAGCAGCGCGAGGGCGCCGAGCAGCCCGAGCAGCAGGCCGCGCTGCGGGTGCTCGGGTCCCGGCGCCCGCGCGGCCCGGACCGAGAAGGGCGCCAGGAACAGCCGCGGCAGCAGCTTCTGCTCGCCGAGCTCGTGCAGCGCGCGCACCAGGGCGCGGCCGCGGCGCGCGAGCACCTGTCCCGAAGGCCATGTGATCGTCGGCAGACGACTGGCCCAGGCGACCAGCCGCGAGCGGAGCGCGAAGCCGAGCGATCCGAGCAGCAGCCCCGCCAGCAGGCCCCAGCGGGCGTCGCCGACCGTGAACGGCGGCCGCGGCCCGAGCGCGAATTCACCCGGCAGCAGCCAGCTCGGGCCGAACACCGGGCCGAGGCGCATGCGCAGCGCGTCGCTCGCGCCCGGCAGGTCGATCGCCCCGACGAACACCGCCGCCAGCCCCAGGCCCACCGCCGCGAGCGCCCGCTCCGGACCGCCGCCCGTCGGCGATCGGTCCACCACGACCTGCCCGATCGCGCCGGCCACGGCCAGCGTCGCCAGCGTCGCCAGGCCGGTCACGACCAGGTTGAGGCCCGGGCTCCACGCGCTCAGGTACACCGCGCTCGCGCCGAGCAGCTCACCGCTCCACAGCGCCGCGCCGAGCGGCAGCACCCCGGCCAGCGCCAGTCCGGCCAGCCACCGCGACGCCCGACCCGCGCGCCCCTCCGGCGCCAGCGCCAGCGCGCCGCTCGCCAGCCCCTGCGCCAGCAGCAGCCCGCACGCCGGAACCCACGCCCCGAGCCCCACCGCCGTCAGCATCAGCCCGAGCTGCGCCTGCGTCACCCGGCCCAGCGTCGCCGCCACGCCGCGCGCCCGCAGCCCGGCGACCCCGGCCGCCAGCGCCAGCCCGGCCCCGACCACGGCGAGCCCCGCCATCACCTCCGGCGCCATCGTCAGCAGCAGATGCAGCCGCAGCAGCAGCAGCACGCCCGCGCCGGCGACCAGCCCGTGCAGCACGGCGCGGACCACCGGCCCCTCGCCGCGCAGCGCCGCCGGCAGCCCTCGCGCCCGCGCCAGCACCGCCAGCACCAGGCCGAGGGCCGCGACCGTCGCCAGCGAGACGCCGCCGAGCTCCGCCACGACCAGCCGCGAGCGCCCGGCCAGCAGCGACGCGCGCTCGAGCGCTCCGAGGCCGAGCTCGCCGACCCCGAGCGCCATCATCAGCAGCGCCAGCCACACGCCGGCGTCGCCGACCCGCGCCCACCGTCTGGGCCGCGCCTCGCGCTCCGGCCTCGCGCCGCGCCCGGGCTCCGCAACGACCTGCCCCTCCGGACCTTCCCCTTGCGACCTGTCCGAAACGACCTGTCCCTCCGGACCTTCCCCTTGCGACCTGTCCGAAACGACCTGTCCCTCCGGACCTTCCCCTTGCGACCTGTCCGAAACGACCTGTCCCTCCGGACCTTCCCCTTGCGACCTCTCCGATGCAACACGCCCATCGGCCCCCTCGCCCTCGCCGCAGGCGCCGGCGACCAGCGCGAGGATCTGCCAGCCGAGCGCCGCGGCCCAGGCCGTCGCCGACAGCGCGAGCAGCAGGGCGCCGCCGAGCGCCAGGCCGCTGCGTCCGAGCGCCCGGGCCCCGCCGCGCAGGTCGCCGAGCGCCGCGATCTGGACCGCCAGCGCCACCACCAGGGCCAGGCCGGCGACCACGAGGGCCAGCGCGTCGAGCTCGACGTCGAGGCCGAGCATGGTGGTGTGACCGACCCGCGCCCACGCGACCGGCTGGGCCGCGGACAGCTCCGGCCGGCGCGCCAGCGTCGACGCGGCGGTGCCGAGCAGCAGCGCGGCCAGCAAGGTGCCGCCGAGCGCGATCCGAAACGCGACCATCAGCGCCCGCTCGGCCCCGAACCACCGCCGCCACTTCGGGGCGAAGCCGGCGACCAGCAGCCCCGCCATCAAGGGCAGCAGCGCGATCGCCAGCAGCGTCAGCTCGCCGGGCATCGCCTAGTCGCGCCCCCGTCGCTCCGGGAGCGCCCGCAGCAGCGTCGCCCCGACCGCCGCGTGGACCGCGACCAGCGCGAGCAGCAGCGCCGCGAACACCTGCCCGCCCGTGTGCCCCCACGCCCGCGCGAAGCCGACGAGCAGCAGCCCCGGCGCCGCCAGCATCAGCACCGCCCCCAGCAGCGCCCGCCCCGGCGCCCGCCGCAGCAGCAGCGTCGCCAACCCGAGCAGGAACAGCCCGCTGGCGAGGTACAGGGTGTGGGTGATCGGGAGCATCGCGCGCGCCGGTTATAGCCGATGCTCGCGCCCGGCCGCCGCCACGATCGCCGCCACCAGCAGGGCCAGCAGCGCGGCCAGCAGCGCCGGCGCGTGGGCCTCGCTCCACGCCTGCCCCAGCGCCGCGGCCGAGCCGAACGACGAGCCCGGCGGCAGCTCGCGGCCGGTCCACACGTACTGCCGGGCCCAGGTCCCGACCAGCACCAGCGCCAGCGCGGCGAGCCCGATCAGCACGACCACGACGAAGCCCCGCGATCGCCACGCCGGCCGCGTCTCGCCCGCCACCACCAGCCGCAGCGCCGCGATCGCGGCCCCGACCAGCGCGACCAGCTGCACGGCCGCGACCGCGGAGGCCATCATCTGCACGTATGCACAGGTGCCGGCGAGCAGGCTCACGAGCAGCCCGCGCAGCGCCGTCTCCGGGCGCCTGGCCAGCAGCACCGCGAGCCCGCCGACCAGCGCGACGAGCGCGTAGGCAGCGAAGGCAATGGAGGCGATCACGCCGGTCGCGACCTCCACGTCGGGTCGAAGCTCATGCACACGCCGCCCTCGTGGATCGGCGCGAAGTGGGGGCTGGCCTGCAGCTGCGGGTCGACGGCCTCGGTGTCCGCCGGCACGAAGCCGACCCGGTTGGCGAAGAAGTCGGCCGCGTGATTGGTGGCGAGGTAGATCGTGCGCACCCCGACGTTGCGGGCCCTCCGGATCGTCCCGTCCGCGAGGATCCACCCGAGGCCCTCGCCGCGGCGGCTCTTGGCGACCGCGAGGTTGAACAGCAGCGCCTGCGTGCCGGCGACCTTGAGGCTGCAGCAGCCGACCACGTCGCCCTCCGGCTCGCGCAGGATCAGGGTCTCCGTGCTGTCGTCGAACTCGGTCGGCGCCAGGCCGTAGCCCTCGCACAGCGCGTGCACGGCTGGCATGTCGTCCGGGGTCGCGAACATGAAGGCGTCGCCGAGGCCCTTGAGCAGCTTGTTGCCGAGGTCGCCGAAGCTCCCGCTCGACAGCAGCAGCACCGTGTCGCCCGGCGCGACCTGGCCGAGCACCGCGGCGCCGAGCTCGTCGACGCTGTGATACGCCGCGGCCTCGATGCCGTGCGCCGCGATCGCCCGCGCGAGCCCGACCGGATCCAGGCGCTGGTCCTCGGGGATCTTCCCCGGGTTGAACAGCGGCCCGACGTACACCCGCGAGGCCGCGGCGAAGGCCTCCGCGTAGCCCTCGAAGAACACCGCCCGCCGCGACGAGGCGCTGCGCGGCTCGAAGCACACGTGCAGCTTGCTGTTCGGGAAGTGCCGCCGCACCGCCGTGACCGTCACCTTCACGGCCGTCGGGTGGTGCGCGAAGTCGGTGACCACCCGCGTCCCCGCGGCGATGCCCAGCAGCTCCTGCCGGCGCTTGACCCCGCGAAACCGCCGCACCGCGTCGCGCAGCGGCTCGACCTCGACGCCCTCGCGGCGGGCCATCGCCACCGCCGCGACGATGTTGGCGACGTTGTACGCGCCGACCAGCGAGGTCGCGAATTCGCCGAGGCTCTCGCCGCGCTCGAACAGCTCGAACACGGTCTGCCCGCCGCCGCGCTTGATCGAGACGCGGGCGCTGTAGTCGGCGCTGGCCGGCTCGTCGCCCTCGCCGAGCACCCGGTACGTGGTGAGGCGACAGCGGGCCGCGCGGGCCACCTCCATCGCGCCCGCATCATCGGCGCAGACGATCAGGTCGCCGTCGGCGGGGATCAGCGCGACGAAGCGCAGGAACGCGGCCTTGACCGCGTCGAGGTCGGCGAAGATGTCGGCGTGGTCGAACTCGACGCTGGTGAGGATCGCCCGCTGCGGCCGGTAGTGGAAGAACTTCGAGCCCTTGTCGAAGAAGGCCGTGTCGTACTCGTCGCCCTCGAGCACGATCGCGTCGCCCTCGCCGTACAGCGCCCCGCGCCCGAGGTTCTGCGGCACGCCGCCGATCAGCGCCGAGGGCTTGCGACCCGCCGCCACCAGCAGCCAGGTCACCAGCGCCGAGGTCGTCGTCTTGCCGTGCGTGCCCGCGATCACCAGCGAGCGCCGCGAGGGCAGCAGCAGCTTCGCCAGCAGCGACGGGAAGCTCTCGAGCGGCAGCCCCTGCGCCAGCGCGGCGGCCACCTCGACGTGGTCGCGGCTGCACACGTTGCCGACGACCACGCAGTCCGGAGCCCAGTCGAGGTTCTCGGCCGCGAAGCCCGTGAACACCGTCACGCCGGCCTGCGCCAGCTGCGTCGACATCGGCGGGTAGAGCGGCCCGTCCGAGCCGCGCACGTCGTGTCCCGCCTGCTTGAGCAGGCCCGCGAGCGCGCCCATCCCCGTGCCGCCGATGCCGATCAGGTGGACCTTCAAAGCGGCGAGAGGATGGACCCGATGTCCGCG
>Ga0075152_10003303_pt1 | contig 11303 bp, 1 predicted proteins | sample JI61114C2DNA_FD_70964 | JGI IMG/M metagenome (GOLD analysis project Ga0075152, IMG submission 70964) | Wastewater effluent complex algal communities from Wisconsin, to seasonally profile nutrient transformation and Carbon sequestration -... | ecosystem: Engineered > WWTP > Effluent > Algae...
CGAATTTACTGTAAATCCTTCTTGGTTTTTATAAATTATAATATCATTTGACAACTCCGAAAAATCATCGTTAGCCAAAGTACTATCATACACAATCTCAAAACGACTAGCAAACACACCAACATTAGAAGAAAAGGTATAAGGAGTATTTTTTATACTCACTACTGTATTAAGTAAGTTGTCTCTTAATAAAATATCTTGTAATTCGTTAAATAATCCATCTGTTTGAGAAACAGAAATGGAATAAGTATCTGCTGTATTTGTTCTAAATAACAACGGAACAATATCTGTCGCTACAAAACTTGGTTTTGCTTGAATGATTAATTCTTTACCATCAACTTCAGACAATAAAGCAGTTGCGGAATTATTAATATCCAATCCATCTTTCATTTCATCAAATCCTACAGTAGCATCAGGTAAATAAGCAATCAACTTTCTACCAAAACTCAAATTTGCACTGTTTTTTATATCCAACCAATAACGGTCTTTTTGAGATATTGAAGCACTTCTAAAAAACTGATTTACATTTGTAGAAGTACGCATAGCATTAGTAAAATTAACCGCAGAAGCACCAGATTTTGCTTGAACCACAAAACCTTGTCCTGCAGAAATTAAATTATCATCAGCATAAGAATGTCCATTGTTTATAGTACATCCTGCAGTGGTACAAGAAGTATATGAAATAGGATTATTATCATCATTTGATTTTCTCCAAAACCAAATGGTTCCTTCAATGTTAGCTGTGTTGGCGTTTAAAAAAGTATTAATATTTATAGCTGACGGATAAGGATTACCAACAGAATTATATCGTGTTGTGGCTGAACCTCCATCAACTAAAGATGGAGAAATTGGACCATTGTTTGGAACTCCAACAAAACTACCATTCCAAGTCTGTGACCATGTTGGATGGTTATTTGGCATTCTAATTAAATATCCTTTTCCATTTTCAAAAGGAATTGAAGCCGAAACTGCTCCATAAAAATTACCTGTTGTATTGAAGGTATAAAAACGATTTGTCAAGGTCAATGGTGAAAAATTTAACAACGTTTGACTTCCAGAAACTGGTGAAGACCATAAAGTATAATCTAATCTTTTTAAAGTAGAACTTGTTCTTTTATAGGTAATATTTCCAGTGTTTGAAACATTTTTTACTTGCAATAAATTGGCATTATTTTCAAAAGTCAATGAACCACCACTTACCGTAACACTTCCATCAAGTAACATATCGTGAGTAGAATTCATTACAACATTTCCACTAGTTACCAAACAAGAGCATCCAGGAACATCCATAGTTGAACTAAAGTTTCCTTGAAAAACAATGTCTGTTGTTGACGTTGGTGTAGTATTCCATGAAGTTCCATTCCATGTAGCGGTAACTCCTGTAGTGATAGTTGCAATTGTTGAATTAGCAGCCGTACAACTTCCTGTTTGAACAACTGCTCTAAAATAAGTAGTTGTTGAAATAGTTCCCATATTAGCACTAGTCAAAACTGGAGTTGTCACTGGAATATCTGTTGGAGTAGTGAAAGCTATGTCATTTGCTTTTTGCCATTTTACAATTGTTCCCACATGTCCTGATAAAGTTAAATTACTTGGAGTCGAGTTCGCACAAATAGTTTGGTCACCAGAAACAGTTCCAGCAACAGAACCAGAGGTTACAGTTATTGTAAGTGGATAATTTACACTAGTACAACTTGGATAATATTTTATAACTCTAAAAGTAGCATTATAAGTTCCTGGTGCAATTCCATAAGGAACATTAACAGTCACCGAACTTGGAGCTACAGCTAAACCACCATTTTGATCACTAAATCCTGCAGTATTTGCAGCTGCATCAAAATCTAAAATCCAACCATCTGGCGTTCCATTTGTAGCAGAATAACTCAATGTAGTTGTAGTAGTTGTTGCACAAACTATTGGATTTGCTCCTAGTGAAACTGTAAGTTCTGGATTTACATTTACTACAAATGGTGTTGAATATACTGGAATACAAGTTCCATTTCCAACCACTGCTCTATATTCCCAAGTTCCACTAACGGAAGGTGATTCTGAATAAGAAATTGCTGTAGTCGCAATTGCTGTCCATGCTCCAGAATTCAATCTTTTTTCCCAATTTAAAACTGTCCCAACATAACCACCACCAAGTGTCATAGTTCCTGTTGTAGAGTTTAAACAAATTACAGCATTTCCACCATAAACGCCTCCACCAACTGGAGCTTGACCTACTGTTACAGCTAAATTTTTAACCGCACTTGTAGTACAACCATTAGACGCTGTAACACTGATATTTCCATTTTGTCCTGTTGTACCTGTAGTTACCGTTATCGAAGTAGTACCTTGTCCTGCAGTTATAGTCCAACCTGCTGGAACGGTCCAAGTATAATTTAACGCATTAGTAACAGCCGAAATACTATAAACTTGACTAGAGGTAGAAGGACATTGAGGTGTAACACCTGATATAGAACCAGAAATAGTTAAAGTAGTTGAAGCACTTGTATTTACTCTAATTACATTAGTATAAAACTCACAACTTCCTGCATTAGATGCAGAAGCTTTCAATACTCTTCTAAAATATCTGACATTATTTATTGTGGTTGTAACTGCTGGCGGAGCATAATCTTCTCCTGTTGCACCAGTTATATTTGTAAAGGTAATGTTATCAGAAGAAACTTGCCATTGAAAAGTAACATTAGAAATAGTAGTAGTTGCGCATGAAGAATATGCGGTTCCATCTAAAATTCCTGGTGCAACACCCGAACATCTATTGATGACACTTGCTCCACCAATAGAATTTGTTGTTGGCACAAATGGTGTTAAACTAAAATTAGCAACGTTTTGACCTTGATATTCATAGAAATCAAATACAATATCACTATTTCCATTTAAATAAATTAAATTATTGCAATAATTAGTTGGACCTTGTTGTTTCCATTCATTAAAAACTAAAACACCATCAATATACACTCTAATCCCATCATCTCCAGTTACATTTAAAAAGTAACATCCTGTTTTAGTAGAACGCATTCTATAGCGAACAGCAAACAATTCAGTATAAATATTTGTTGATGCAACACCATTTGACATTACAGGAAAACAATTATATTGTCCTCCAAAATCTTGAGTTAATGTCTCGGTGGCAACATTGAAATAACCAACATAATTTGCGGCTAAAAAAGGACTAACTGTAGTTGATGGTGAAGTTGGTGAAGTTCCTCCTGGAGGTGGACCACCAGTATAATTATAAACATGCCCAACCCATTGATCTACACCAAAAGTAGTTTGCGAATCTTGTGTATTTCCAACACTATTTAAAGTCAGTGTTAAAGTTCCTCCTGCAGTATCATTATTTAAACATGCGCCTCTTGAAAGTAAAATTTTAATCTGACCAGAAAGTGACGAAGTCCAATTTGAAATAGTTGCTCCAGCTGCTCCACTTGCAAAAGTAGCAGGACTAACATTAGCATTAGTTGTTGCATCTAAAATGGTTAAATTCTCTGTTGAATTTGGACCGCCAAAAACATTACCTACTGAAAAAGTATAATTAAACCCTTTTACAACATTAACAACAACATATTGACCTGCTCTTACAGATGCTGTTGTAATACTATTTCCATTGTCAACACAAAAAGTATTTGCTGTTCCAACTTGAGTTAATGGACTTCCTGTATAGGAACATTGACTATAACCATAAAAAAAAGGAACAAGAAGCAAGCATAAAAATATTATTCTTTTCATAGCAAATATTTTTTTACAAAGTTAATGCTACAAATTGAAGTAAACAAATAAAATCACAATAAAAATCAGATTAAAAGCAATTTTATTCGCTTAAAGACAAAAAACGGATTAAAAGTAAAATAAATACTACAAAAAAAGCCCTTTAATTACTTAAAGGGCCTTTAATTAAAATTTATGATTTAATTAATTACCTTTTTAGTAACTATAATTCCTTCATTTGAAATAATTTGCACTAATACTATTTGATTAGTTTCGCCAACATTTAAACTTGTTTGAGAAGCATTAATCTTTGATTTTTCAACTAGCAATCGACCTCTAACATCAAATACTTTTACTGTTGCCATTTCAAAGTTTCCAGTATTAATTGTTAATTCATTATTGCTATTATAAACAATAACATCATTAGCCGTCAAAGTAGGATTGTTAACATTTAATGCGTTTTGATAAATAATTTCAAATCTATTATTAAAAGTACCAGATTCTGATGTGAAATTATAAACTCCTGATGTTAAATCGTGAACTGTTGTTGTTAGATTATCTCTTAAGTAAACAACTTGACTATTAGTTAAAAATAAACCGTCTTTATCATAAAGTGAAATTGAGAAATTTCCAGCAACTTCAGATTTGAATCCTAATGGAACAACATCTGTTGTTTCAAATGGTAACATTTTTCCTTGAATTGCAAATTCTTGACCATCAACAATTGAAGTTAAAGCTGTTTGACTATCATTGATATATTTACCATCTATTTGAGCATCAATGCCATTAGTTGCTCCTGTCATATAAGAAACCATAGTTTGACCAATAGTAGCTGTTGCATTTGATAAATTCAACCAAATTCTATTTCTTTCAATGGTATTTGTTGACAAAGCATTTGAAGAAGTTCTAAAGGTTTGATTAGCATTATCTGCAATTCTCATTTGATTGTTAAACACTAATGATGTAGAAGTTGCTTTTGCTAAAAATCCTTGACCTACTTGAATAGTTCCGTTTGGCACTGCACTTGTTGGCGAAGCTCCAGTTCCTGGTGTTGGTGTTGTTCCACCAGCTAAAGTATAGGTAGCATAAGCCGAACCTGCAGCTCCATTAGTTTTTCTCCAGAAATACAACGCATCATTTAAGTTATTATCCGCAATAAATGCATCCGCATCAATTGTAGAAGGATAAGGATTTCCTGTCGCATAATATAAACCACTTGTAGTACTTAAACTTATTGGACCATTGTTCGGTTGCCCTACAAATGAACCAGTCCATGCAACAGGAGCTGTCGGATGATTAAAAGGTAAACGAATTAAATAACCTGTAGCATTTAAAAATTCTGCTGATGTTGAAGCCACAGAAACGTATTGATCATTTGAACTATTATAAGTATAAAAACGAACTGTAGGACTAACTGACGTTAATGGAGAAAAATTCAATAACGATTGTGTTCCATCAACTGGTGAAGACCACAATACGTAATCAAAACGCATCAATGGATTTGTAGTTCTTCTAACTGTTATATTTCCAGAGTTAGCTACATCTGTAGTTTGAACTAAATTAGCATTGCTATTTAAAGTAAACGAACTTCCTGTATCAACTGTTAACGCTCCATGTAAAGTAACATTGCTTCCCGATGGAATCGTAACAACTGCATTAGTATTTACAACTAAAGAACAAGCATCTATATTAGCCACTTCAGAATAAGCTAATGGAATTACTGCGGTATCAATAGAAGTTGGTGTTCCTTGATCCCAAATAGTTCCTGTCCATGTGGTTACTTTACCCACAACAACAGTTACTGTTTTTCCTGTAAAGTTTGTGGTACATCCTGTTGCTGTTGCTGTACCACTTGTGATTGTAATAATTGCTCCATTGGCAACAGCAGGAAGATTTGGTGTATCAAAAGTGAAATTACCACTTGCATCTGAAACTCCAGAAACATTATAAACTGCTGGTCCTGTCATTGAATTAGTATAAGTAAATGAACCCGCAGTACTTGGCAATAAACCTGTCATTGTAACTGTCGAAGGAGAATTTATACAAGCTGGAGTTGCTGTAATTGTATCTAAAGTTGGAAGTGGATTAACCTCAATTGTCATTGTTACTGTTGTAGCACATTGACCAACAGTAGGTGTAAAAGTATAAACTGTTGTTTGTGTATTATCAAGTGCTGGCGACCATGTTCCAGGAACTCCATTATCCGAAGTCGTTGGAAGTGCCGATAATGTTGCACCAACACAAATTGGAGCTACTTGAGTAAATGTTGGAACCGTTTGAGCATTTATGGTTAATACAGCAGTACTTGAAGAAATTATATTCAAACAATCGTCTAAAACATCAACAGAATAACTACCTGCAGCAGCAAGTGTTGTACTAGCAATAGTATACGTTGCTAAATCTGGTGCACCACTTATAGCAACACCATCTTTTTTCCATTCATAACTATAAGTTGTAGAACCTGTTAAAGCCACTGTAAATGCAGCTACACTTCCTTCACAAACCGTTTGTGGTTGTGGTTGAGTTGTTATTGTAGCAATTGGCTGTACAGTAACAGTCACGTATGCAGAATAAGCAATTGGATTAGCAGCACTTTGCACTACGGCTCTAAAATAGGTTGTACTTGTTAAAGTTCCAATTACAACTCCACCAATAGTTAAAGAAGTACTCGCAATATCTATTGGAGAAGTAAAAAGAGTATCAGATGACTTTTGCCATTTTACAACAGCACCGCAATGACCACTTAAAGTTAAGGTTGTAGGTTGTGCATTATAACAAACTGTTTGATTACCCACAACAGAACCTCCTATTGATATTGGATCAACAGTAATAGTATTTGAATTAGCTGAAACTACAGAACCATTTACAGCTCTTACTCTATAATAGTATTTTGTGCATGATGTAAGACCAGTAACATTATAAGAAGTAACATTTCCAACGTTTAGTGCATTGTATCCTAAAACAGGCACTATTGTATCAACCATTTGATTAGCAGTTAAAACAATATCATCAATTCCAACACCTTTTGAACTGCCTGCTCCAAGAGTTTGAAATCTTATTTTTACTTGAGTTCCATTATAAGCACTTAAATCAAATGGAGCCATATTAATTAGGGTAGTTGATCCTGGTATTCTAGTTCCAATAGTAGTCCAAGTACTTCCATTATTAGTTGAAATAGATACCGTTATTGTTGCTTGTGCTGTTGATGGTCCACCAAAAGTTCTTGCTTTAAAAACCAATGATTCGCTAGAAATAACATCAAAATCAACCGCAGGACTTATTAATGTAGATGGAAAAGATAATAATTGATAATAATCATTAGAAAATGCATTACCTTGTATAACACTTGTTTCTGTCCAACCAGCTGCTCCAACAGTTCCGCTATTATTAAAAATAGTTACACCTGTTTGAAGAATCTGACTATCATATAAAACATCTAACTCATAACTTGTTGCACCACTAACAGCGTTCCAATTAGCATTAAAACTAGTGTCCAAAACACCTGTTTCTTCAATAGCAACTGGTGCATTTAATCCTGTAATATCTGCCGTCAAACCAGTTGGCTGAGACACCGTATAGTTTCCTGAAGCAGTCCCTGTTAAGGTATATCCTGTAACAATAACTGCAATTCCGGTACCAGGCAATGCAGAAGCAAAATTAGCTGTAGGTGTTCCTGAAACTGTAACATTTCCAACATCAACAAGTTCAACACCATTTAGTGATGGCGCACCTGATAAAGTAGCGGTTGTAGTACCATCTTGAACTTTGTTATTAGCCGTAACACCTGTAATTGTCAATGCCTTTTGATTAACAGTTAATAATTGATTCACGTCTGTTGCAGCAAGATAATTTGAATCGCCAACTTGAGAAGCCGTGATAGTGGTTGTTCCTGCTCCAACTACAGTAATTGTATTTCCTGAAATTGTAGCAACTGCAGTATTAGAACTTGCATAAGTCACAGTTAGTCCAGAAGAAGCTGTTGCAGAAAGTGCATAAGGTGAAACACCATAAGTTACTGGAGTTAAAGCTCCAAAAGTAATCGTTTGACTTCCTTGTGCAATAGTAAAGTTTAATGTTGCAGCAGTACTTGTTGCACTAGAATTTGTAGCGGTTACATCAACAGAAGCAGAACCTGCTGTTGTTGGTGTACCACTAATTAATCCTGTAGTTGTGTTTAATGACAAACCTGCTGGAAGCGTGCCTGAAACAACAGCGTATGAAGTCGGTGAATTAGTTGCTGAAATAGTATAATTAAACGCTGCTCCAACAGTACCTGAAGGCGAACCTCCAGTTACAACAGGAACGGCTTGATTTACAACAAGTGTTGCATTATCACCATTCCAAACACCGTTAGTTCCTCCATATTGAAATTGTGTACTTCCTGTTTTTTGAAATCTAGAAGCATAATAATAGGTTCCTGGAGTAAGAGAAGTAGCTATGTTAGCTGTATATTCGTCATTATTCCCTGTAACAGTTCCGTTGTATGTTGTTGCAACCCATGACCAAGAAGGATCATTTGGATTAACATTAGAAGAGCTATAACCAATCCAAGAGGTAATTCCTGCACCTTGACCTGCGCCTGGAGTTACACCTGGTTCATATACTTGAGCAAACACATTGAAGGCATCGCCTTGAGTAATAGTTCCTGAAAGAGGATATTGAACATTACAATAGTCAACTAAATTAGAAACAACATTTAATACTCCGCTATCGTTGTTCCAAATTCCATTTGTTCCACCATAAGTAAACACAGAACTTCCTGTTTTTACATATCTAGAAGCAAAATTATATGTTCCAATTGGTAAGTTAGAAGGCAAATCAATTTTGTACACATCATTATTTCCTGATTGTGCATGAAATATTGCTGCAACCCAAGTCCATGCTCCTATTGTAGGATTATTACTTGTCGAACTATAACCAATATAAGCAGTAATTCCTGCTCCTTGTCCTGCTCCAGGCGTAATTCCTGGTTCGTAAACATCAGAATAAAGTGTAAAAACGGTTCCTTCATCAACATTGTTAGTTCCTGAAGGTGCTACATTACAATAATCTACTACATCAGCGTTTATTGTTAGCACACCACTATTAGCTGTTGAACCCCAAAATCCATTATTAGTTCCTCCATAAACATAAGAACCTGAACCAATTTGAAATCTTGAAGCATAATAATAAGTACCAGGTGCCATTCCTGCACCCAAAATAGCTTTGTATTCATCATTATTAAGTCCATCATCACCAAAATAACTTGCGGAAACCCATGTCCATGTATTGTCTGGTGTTCCATTTGTTGTGCTATATCCAACCCAAGCTTGCAAATTTGCTCCTTGACCTGGACTATCAGTAATTCCCGATGCATTAACTCGAGCAAATACATCAACTGTATTTCCTTCCGTCATGGTATGCGAAAAAGGCCATTGCAAATTACACCATCCTGGAGTTAAATTAGCAAGTGTAGTTCCACTAGCGGTTGCACCATAAGAAGTTTCAACAGAAGCTTGATTTCTAGCTTTTGCTTCAAAGGTATAGGTTGTATTTTGTGTTAATCCTGTAACCGTGATTGTTGACCAAGCAGCAGCTGTTTGCCAAACCGCAGTAGCTCCTAAAGTTCCATCAGCTTGTACAAACTGATTGGTAGATGTTTCATGAAGTGCATAAACCGTTGCTGAAGGATTTGAATTTTCAGTAGTTGCATTCACAGTAACACCTAAAGTACTTATTTGTGGATTTCCAACAGTTACAACACCTGGCACATTAGCCAAAGTATAAAAACTAAATTCCGAACCATAAGAAGTATTAACAGAATTAGTGGCATAAGCACGATAAAAATATTGAGTATTTGGTGACAAACCAGTTAATGAACTTGTAAAAGTACCCGTACCTGTTCCATCAGAAGTTCCAGTAGTAGGATTAGCAGAAGTACCAAAAGCTACACCTCTTGCCGAAACAGTTGCTCCTCCATCAGCAGTAACATTTCCTCCAGAAGTTGCAGAAGAAATTGTTATTGAAGATACAGTTGTGGTTGAAACAGTTGGGGCAACTGTAGCAAGTGTTCCAGAAACTTTAAAATCATCAACTACCCAACGTTCAGCAGTAGCATTATTAGTTAATGTAATTCTTATTCTTAGATTTGTAACAGCTGGCAAATTCGTTATTGTAACTGTTGAATATCCATCAGTAGTTCTATTTCCTCCAGTTGTTGGAGCAAAATCTGCTGAAGTAGCATTTCCATCATATGCAGTTGATGCTATTCCTGTACCCGCACTATATGACCAATAAGCATTACTATTTCCTAAAACCCTAACGGTACTGTAGTAGTTTGTTCCTCCATCAGGACTTATAGAAACAGCAACAATATCTGTACCATCCATACCATTACCTGTAGAACTAATAGAAAATGCTGCCAATCTGAAAGTAGTACTAACACCTGTGTATGCACTTGTGTTAATATCACTAGTAGTCATAGTAGCTGTTGTAGTAGCTGTAGAAGTAGCATTTAAACCATAACTATGTGTTCCTTCAACTGCTAAAGGTGAAGAAGCTGGTCTATCTCCTGTTGCTGAGTTTCCAGTATAATATGCACCTCCAGAAACAGTAAACAAAGTAGATGTATTATTAAATCCTTCGGACGCAATAGTAACTTGCCCAAAAGACAAACCACTTACCAACAAAAAGACACATACTGCAACAAATTTTTTAAAAGAATTTTTACTTGATGTAAAAACGTTTTGAGTAAAATTATTCATAAAACTATACTATATTTAATGATAAAAAGAAAATGTATTCAATTGAAAATGAACACAATTTTCCAGCTTGTAAAGGTATAAATTAAAATTAAATTTCAAAATATTGAGATGTAGATTTACAACTACATCGTTATTTTGTTAAAAAAGTAATTATATGTAAGATTTAACATAAAAAAACCTCCTCAAGAAATTGAGGAGGTTTTAGTTTATTTATAGTTTGTTATAAACTATCTTTTGATAACTCGTAAGGTTTGTGTTTGGTCTCCTTGAGTTAAAACAACATTATAAACACCTGATGGATAGTTGTTACCAACCTCGAATGATTCAACTTCTGAAACATTCAAGTCTCTTGATTCAACTTGTTTTCCTATCATGTCATAAACACTTACTTTGATTACTTCTTTACTTGATGTATTTACATCTAATTTGAAGTTCTCAGCAAATGGGTTTGGATATGCTAATGCTTTAAAGTCAACAATGTTTTTATCAATTGTAACTTCTGACTTAGCTAATCCTGGCGTTGTCAATGAACACACTTTTCCAAATGGTCCAAATTCGGTTCCTATTTGAACACTTACTTGAACTGAATACGTTGCTCCTGGTGTTAATCCTGTGAACATATTCAAATTGAATGTATTCAATGAACGATCTATAATTGATTCATACTCTAATGCTAAGTTATACAATTTAAATCTATAAACAGTAGCCGTTGGTACAATTACCGCAGCAATCATTTCTATATTACTCAATGCTGTGTAATCACATTGTGAATCTCTAACATAAGATTCTGGGAATGATGGCGTAGTAATGTTACATGCAACATTATATGGCAAGAATGTTCCATCG
>Ga0075152_10003307_pt1 | contig 11298 bp, 11 predicted proteins | sample JI61114C2DNA_FD_70964 | JGI IMG/M metagenome (GOLD analysis project Ga0075152, IMG submission 70964) | Wastewater effluent complex algal communities from Wisconsin, to seasonally profile nutrient transformation and Carbon sequestration -... | ecosystem: Engineered > WWTP > Effluent > Algae...
GCTTCGATGGCGCCGTCCTCGGCCTCGGCTGGCGCGTCGGCAGCGACGGGCTCGGGGGTCTGGCCTTCGGCCTCGCCAGTCTCCGGACCAGCGGCCGCCGCCTCTGCCTGGGGAGCGGGATCGGGCTGCGCTGCGGAGTCCGCGCCTTCGGCCTCGAGGTCCGGCTCAGCGTCCACCATGGCGGTCGCGTCCTCGGTGTCTGCTGCGGCCTGCGGGGAGTTCCCGGGCATATCAATGTCGGCGGCGGGCGACTCGGCCGCCGCCTGCGGGGTGTCCGCGTCCTGGACCGGGGCGTCCGGTCCGTCCTGTTCTGTCCAATCAGCCACGATGCGCCTCCGGGTCCCCAATCGGATGCGGGGCATCGGCCGGGCGCGGTCGCTTGTAGACGCGAATCGGACCGAAGCTGCCGGACTGGAACACCCTTACCAGCTTCAAACGAATCATCTCGAGGAGCGCGAGGAAGGTCACGATCAGTCCGGGCTTGTCCTGGACGTCCGCGAACAGGTCCTCGAAGCCGCAGGCCTCGGTTTCGGAAAGCCGCGCGAGCAGTTGCTCGATGCGGACCTCCACGGGAACTTCCTCGGGCGGCAGCAGCACCTTGGGCCGGGCCTTGGTCCGCTGCACCACCGCCTGGAACGCCGACAACAGACTGAAGAGGTCGACCTCCAGCTCCGGCTCGAACTCGTCGCCCGCGATCTTGGCGACCGCTTCGTCGGGGCGCTGCCACTGCGCCGCGCGCAGCTGCTCGCGCTCGTGCAGGAGCTCGGCGGCCGCCTTGAACTTCTGGTGCTCGAGCAGGCGCCGCACCAGCAGGTCGCGCGGATCGCCATCCTCCCCCTCGACGTCCTTCGCGGTCTCGGGGCGCGGCAGCAGCATCTTCGACTTGATGTGGATCAGCGTCGCGGCCATGACGAGGAACTCGCCGGCCACATCGAGATCGAGCTGTTGCATGAGCTCGAGCGTCTCGAGGTACTGCGCGGTGATCAACGCAATCGGGATGTCGAAGAGGTTCACCTCATTCTGCTTGATGAGGTGAAGCAGCAGGTCGAGCGGCCCCTCGAAGTTGACGTTCTCGAGCCGGATCGGCAGCGCGTCGACCGAGGATTCGAAGTCGTCAGGCGGGGGCGTCATGTTACCGGTACGACAGCTTGACGGCGTCGCGCACGCGCTCGATCGTCTCGACGGCGACCTTCCGCGCGCGGGCCGACCCCTCGTGCAGGATGTCGCGCACGGCATTCGGCTTCGCGAGCAGCGCTGCGCGCCGTTCGCGAATGGGCTCCAGATGCGCGTTCAGTGCGTTCGCCAGCTTGGTCTTCACCTCGACGTCGCCCACCTTGCCAGCCCGGTAGCGCTCCTTGAGGTCGTTCACCTCGTCCACGTTCGGGTTGAACGCGTCGTGATAGATGAAGACCGGGTTCCCCTCGACTGTGCCGGGGATGTCGGCGCGCACGCGCTTCGGGTCGGTGTACATCGAGCGGACCTTCTTCATGACGTCCGCGGCGCTGTCCGACAGGTGGATGGTGTTGCCCAGGCTCTTGCTCATCTTCTTGTCGCCGTCGAGGCCGGGAAGACGGCTGAACTTCGTGAGCAGCGGCTGGGGCTCGACGAGCACGTCGCCGAAGAAGTTGTTGAAGCGGCGGACCGATTCGCGCGCCAGCTCGAGGTGCGCCACCTGATCGTCGCCGACCGGGACGAACTTCGCGTCGTAGATGGCCACGTCGGCGGTCTGCAGCAGCGGATAGCCGAGGAAGCCGATCGAGGAGAGATCCTTGTCCTTCAGGTTCTCCTGTTGCTCCTTGTAGGTCGGGACCCGCTCGAGCCACGGCACAGGGACGACCATCGACAGCAGCAGATAGAGTTCCGCGTGCTCCGGCACCAGCGACTGCACGAACAGCGTGCTCTTCTCGGGATCGAGCCCGGCCGCCATCCAGTCCGCCACCATCTCGTAGGCAAACGTCGACAGCTGGGACGTGTTGGCAAAGTCGCTGGTCAGCGCATGCCAGTCCGCGACGAAGTAATAGCAGTCGTAGGTGTCCTGCAGCGGCACCCAGTTGCCAAGGGCGCCGACCAGGTGGCCCAGGTGCAGCTGGCCCGTCGGACGCATGCCCGATACGACGCGGGCCTTCCCAGCAGACGAAGCAGTCGTCATTGCGAAATCAGTGCAAAAAGTAAGGTGAAGGCGATGAAAACCTGTGCGAACTCACGTTGGGGTCGACCAGGGCGAGGCCCCGGGCGCGACGCCAGCCGGCGAGGCGGTACAGGTTACGGCTGCCCTGCGAAAAAGGCAAGGACGGCATCGGCCAGTTTAGGGCCGATCACCGAGGCGAGCTCTTCCCGGGTCGCCCGCCGGACACCGGCCACACTGCCGAAGGTGGTGAGCAACTGCCGCCGCCGGCGCGGCCCGACACCGGGGATGTGATCCAGCTCCGACCCCAGGTCGCGCATCGAGCGCGCCTTCCGATGGAACGTCACCGCGAACCGATGCGCCTCGTCGCGCACGCGCTGCACCAGCAGCAGGGCCGGGTCGTTCGCCCGCAGGGCAATCGGGTCGCCGTGCTGGCGCGTGTACAGGAGTTCCTCTTTCTTGGCGATCCCGGCGGCCATCAGGTTCGCGAGGCCGAGTTCCTCGAGCGCCGCATAGGCCGCTTCGAGCTGTCCCTTGCCGCCGTCTATCAGCAGCAGGTCGGGAAAGGGGCCGCCCTGCTCGAGCACCCGGCGATAGCGGCGCCGCACCACCTCGTGCATCGAGGCGAAGTCGTTGGCGATGCGCTGCGCGGAACCGTCGGAGGGAAGCGCGATGTGCGAGACGGCGACGCGGCTGTCGACACCAGCGTCGGCGCGCTCGGCTGATGCACCAGCGGAACGCGCATTGCCCGACTCGCCTCGCCCCTGGTGCTCGGCGACCTTCGTGCCCTTCACCCGGAACTTGCGGTAATCGCTCCGCTTCATGCGGCCGTCTTCGCACACCACCATCGACGCGACGGTCTCACTGCCCTGGAAGGTCGAGATGTCGAAGCACTCAATCCGTCTCGGAAGGGCCGGGAGTCCGAGGACCTGCTGGAGCGTCGCGAGGGCGTCGTACTGCGCGGTCGTCTCGGTATTGAACCGCGACTGGTAGGAGATGCCGGCGTTCCTGTTGGCCAGGTCCACCAGTCCTCGCTTGTCACCCCGCTGGGGCACGATGAAGCGGACCTTGCGGCTCTCGCGCGCCGAGAGCCAGAGCTCCAGCGCCTCGCGTTCGTCCGGCTCCGTGGGCAGGTGCACCTCGGGCGGCGCCCCCCGCACCTCGTAGAACTGCTGAATCGCGGCCGCCAGCACCTCGGCCTCGTCCCTGCCGACCACCGCCGCTTCGGTGCCCAGATCCACGCGCTCGACGACGCGTCCGCCACGCACCTGGAAGACCTGCACGGCGGCGCCCGCGGGTCCGACCTTCATGCCGAACACGTCGCGGTTGCCAAGCTCGATGGTCGCCATCTTCTGCTGCCGGTCCTCCAGCGTCTGGATGGTCCGGATGGCGTCCCTGACCTGGGCTGCCTCCTCGAAGCGCAGCTCCTCGGACGCCTCGAGCATCCGCGTCTGGAGGCGCGCGGTCAGTTCGTCATTCTTGCCTTCGAGAAACAGACGCGTGTGCTCGACCGCCGCGGCGTACGCCTCCTGGCTGCAGACCGAGTCCACGCACGGCGCGATGCAGCGCTTGATGTCGTACTCGAGGCACGGCCGGTTCCGCTTCCCCGTAATCACCTCGTTGCAGGAGCGGATCCCGAAGAGCTGATGGGTCAGCGCCATGGTCTTGCGCGCGAAACGCGCGGGCATGAACGGCCCGGCGTAGACGTTGCCGTCGCGCTCCACCGACCGCGCGACGAGGACGCGCGGAAAGGCCTCGTTCGTGGTGAGCTGCAGGTAGGGGTAGTTCTTGTCGTCGCGGAGCAGGATGTTGTACTTCGGGCTCCGCTGCTTGATCAGGTTGTTCTCGAGCGCCAGCGCCTCGACGACCGAGTCGGTGACGATGAACTCGAGGCGGGCGATGTCGTCGAGCAGCGCGTCGGTCTTGGGGCTGCTACCGTAGGCACCCAGGTAGTTGCGGACACGGTCGCGCAGCGCCCGCGCCTTCCCGACGTAGATCGTCTCCCCCTCCGCATTGAAGTACAGGTAGACCCCGGGCTGCTCCGGCAACCGGGCTATCTGATCCTTGAGTTCGCGGATGGGCATACGTTACTATGGCGCGTTTACGGCTCTTTCCTGAACCTCCCATATTACCAGTGCCTTCGAACGCCGAAGTCGTGTCCGCGCAACAGGATCCCGCCCCCCCGTCAGGGCAGGCGCCGAAGTCGAATCTCACCTTTACGGGAATCATCGGGACCATCTGCTGGTTCCCGCTGCGCGCCATCATCGCTGTCTGTGTGGCGCTGCGAATCCACCCGAACGTGCTCACGCTCGTCGGGGTCATCATCAACATCGGCGCCGCCTGGGCGCTCGGCGTCCGCCGGTTCGGCCTTGCCGGCTTCGTGATGATCTGCGCCAACATCTTCGATTTCATCGACGGGAAGGTGGCGCACGAACTCCACCTGGAATCGCGCTTCGGCGCGTTCTGGGACTCGACGCTCGACCGGTTCTCGGATCTGGCCCTCTTCATGGGCCTCATCTACCTCTACTCGACGATGGACCGGACCGACTACGTCATGATCGCGGGCATCACGCTCATCTTCACGATCATGACGAGCTACGCGCGCGCGCGCGCCGAGTGCCTCATCGAGAAGTGCAAGGTCGGGTTCATGGAACGGCCCGAGCGCATCGTGCTCTTCATGATCGGCGCGTTCACCAACCGCTTCGCCGGCGTCCTGTGGGTGATCCTCTCGCTGTCCGTGCTCACGGTTGCGAACCGGATCTACTACACCTACCTGGCGCTGAGCGACCTGCCGATGCCGACGAAGTCCGGAGCGATGGGCGCCTTCAACCGCGCCTTCTTCTGGACCGATCCCCGCACCTCAGTCCCGTACGACATGTGGGTCATCTCGATCCTCGCGTTCGTGTGGCTGGTGCCGCCGGACTGGCTCGCGGACCCCACAGCCTCGGGCATGGGACTGCTCGGGATGCTCGCCGGACTGTTCTAGGAAGGTAGAAGCTAGAAGTTAGAAGTGAGAAGTGAGAAGTCCCAGGGGCTTCCCTTCTCGCTTCTGCCTTCTAAGTTGTCACGTCGGAACGGTTACGCGTCGTCCCGTTCGTCGTGGACGCCGAGGTCGAGCCCCGTCCCGAACTGAATCTCGTGGTGGCCGATCTTGTCGCGCAGCAGCCGGCGCGCCTCGCCGTAGTGCTCCGGCGGCACGGCCAGCCGCCTCGCGATGTTCTTCACCCGTGAGATCACGATGAGGGAGACCGAGTGCTCCCCTTCCCGCCAGGTCACTCCACCGACTTCCGTGTACGGGATGAACGTGTTGTCCGCCCAGATCCCATCGTCATAGAACCCGCGCCCGATCTTCCGGCTGAGAGGCAGCAGGTAGCCGAAGTACACGAACATCATCACTTCGCCGAACGCCTGGCGATGGATGACGAAGAGCTGCACGAAGACCAGCACGCCGGTCGCCACGCCGAGCATCACCGAGAGCTGGTAGAACGGAGGGCGGGGACTCGGCCACACGAGCACGGCGCCACGCCGCCGGCGCTTGAACCGGATGTAGTCGAGGAGCAGACGGGTGTTGGCGAAGAAGAAGCCTCCGCCGAGCAGAATCAACGTGCCGGTGACGAGATCCACGGCAGGATTCTACGAGAGGTGCTAGGGTTTTTCGACGTTCGCGAGCGCGGGGTCGAAACAGTGGCGGCAACGCGCCTCATAGAGGCCCGATGCGCCGACCAGGACCCGCTCGCCGCTCTGGACGAGACGCTGCGTGTGGTTCGCCGGATCACCGCACACCATGCAGATGGCGAGCGTCTTCGTGATGTATTCGGCGATGGCCAGCAGCTGCGGCATCGGCTCGAAAGGGCGCCCGAGGTAGTCCTGGTCGAGTCCGGCGACAATGACGCGCTTGCCCCGGTCCGCGAGGGTGTTGCAGGCCGCGGGCAGGTTGGCGTCGAAGAACTGCCCCTCGTCGATCCCGACGACCTCCGTGTCATCCGCCACGGCCGCGATGATGTCATCCGACGTGCGCACGTTGGTCGACGCAATGCGCATGTCGCTGTGCGACACGATGTGGTCGTGACTGAACCGATCGTCGATGAGCGGCTTGAAGACCTGGACCTTCTGGCGGGCGATCTGTACGCGGCGAATGCGACGGATCAGTTCCTCGCTCTTGCCGCTGAACATGCTGCCGGTGATGACCTCGATCCAGCCATGCTCAGGCTTCTGTCGCACATCCATAGGTGGCTACCGCTCAGGACTGCAGAATGCAGAGTTCAGCATGCAGATTGCCGACCGAACCAGATGCAGCGTCCAGAGCACGGGCTTCGCAATTCTGAATTCCGCAATCTGAGTTCTGACTTGCCGTTACGCCCGCCCCTGATACTCGCCGGTTTCGGTGTTCACCCGGATGACGTCGCCTTCGTTGATGAACGGCGGAACGTTCACCACGAGCCCGGTCTCGAGGGTGGCCGGCTTGATCTGGTTGCTCGCGGTGGCGCCCTTGATGCCGGGCACGGTCTCCTTGACGACCAGATCCACAGTCTGCGGCAACTCGATACCGACCGGTTCCTCGCCGTAGAACTCGACGCGAATCAGCGAGTCGGCGACCAGGTAGCCCTTGGCATCACCGAGCACCTCCGACGACATGTGAATCTGGTCGTACGTGGTGGTGTCCATGAAGCAGAAGGAATCGCCGTCCTTGTAGAGGTACTGCATTTCCTTCTCGTCGAGCACGGCGCGCTCGATGTCCTCTTCCGAGCGCCACTTCGTATCCGCCAGCGCGAGCGAGCGGATGTTGCGCATGCGGCACTGCACGTGCGCGCGCAGGTTGCCCGGGGTGAGGTGGTGCAGTTCAAGGATGCGGAACAGGTCGTTTCCGACCTTGATCAGCTGCCCCTTGCGAAGCCGTTTTGCCTGTACTGTGTCTGCCATAGTGATGACCGTATATCCTTGCAATCGTAGCACATGGGGTTGCGGCTCCGGGAACCGTGCTACGATTTTCCGTGGCCTTTTCCCGGTGGGATCCGTTCCGCGATCTGCTGGCGCTGCACGACCAGATCGGCCAACTCGTCGGGAGCGACGCCCCCGGCTGGACACCCCCTGTCGACCTGTACGAAACCGCCGGCAGCTTCGTGCTCACGGCCGAAGTGCCCGGTCTCTCCCGCGAACAGATAGAGATCCACGCCGAGGAAAGCCGGGTCATCATCCGGGGCGAGCGCGCGGGGGGACAGATCCCGTGCGAGCAGTATCACCGGGTGGAACGCGGCCACGGGCGGTTCTCACGAGCGTTCGTCCTGCCCGAACCGATCGAGGTAGACCATGTGTCCGCCGACCTCAAGGACGGGGTGCTGACCGTCACCATCCCGAAGGCCGGAGGCCGGGGCGCACGCAAGGTCGACGTTTCATGACGTCCCGGCTCGTGCTCCTGCCGTTCGACGGCGGTGGCCATTCCCGTCCCTGACGGGCGCGGTCCGCATCCCGCGCCCTGAATTCCGGACTCTGCACATCACTATGGTTCGCCGATTCCTTCTCACCGTCATGCTCGTGGTGGCCGGCTTCGCCGCCGGCATGGTCGTCACGGGCCGGATGCGATTCGCGTCCGACTCGGCCGCGGAGACCGCGCCTCCGCCTGAAACCGCAGCGGCCGCGGAACCGCAGCGCGCCACTGCGGCGCCCCCGCCTGGCGTGTCGGGTTCGCTGGCCGCCGGGCCAGATTTCACGAAGATCGCCGGGCAAGGCGTCAAGGGCGTCGTCAACATCTCCTCGCTCCAGGTGGTGCGGCGTCCGAACTCGCCGTTTCAGGACGACCCGTTCTTCCAGTACTTCTTCGGCGACCAGGACATGTACGGCGCGCGAGACCGACGGTCGATGAGCCTCGGCTCAGGAGTCATCATCTCGACTGATGGCTACGTGGTCACCAACAACCACGTCGTCGGCGAGAACGTGCGCGAGATCACGGTCTCGTTCAGCGACAACCGCGAAGTGAAGGGACGCGTCATCGGTACCGACCCGGCGACCGACATCGCCCTGCTGAAGGTCGACCTCAAGGGGCTGCCCGCGATTCCGTGGGGTGACTCGGGCGCGCTCCAGGTCGGCGAGTGGGTCCTTGCCATCGGGAGCCCCTTTCAGTTGAGCCGTACCGTCACCGCGGGAATCATCAGCGCCACCGGCCGGTCGAACGTCGGGTTCTCGGAGTACGAGGACTTCCTCCAGACCGACGCGGCGATCAACCCGGGTAACTCCGGCGGCGCGCTGATCAACACGCGTGGCGAGCTGATTGGCATCAACACCGGGATCTTCAGCCAGAGCGGCGGCTACCAGGGGATCGGCTTTGCCGTGCCCAGCAAGCTGGTCCAGCATGTCGTCGACGACCTGCGGCAGTACGGCGAGGTTCAGCGCGGCACCATCGGTGGCATCATCACGATCGACAAGCTGACACCGCAGATCGCGGAGGAGATCGGCGCGGCCAACACGCAGGGCGCCCTGGTCATCCGGATGATGCGCGGGTCCGAGGCGTACGAAGCCGGCGTTCGCCCCGGCGATGTCATCGTCGGTTTCAATGGCACGAGAATCGATGACCCCTCACAGCTGTATCGACTCGTCGCCGACGCGAAGATCGGCTCGACCGCCACGATCAAGGTGCTCCGCAATGGCCGCACGCTGGACATCAAGGTGCCCATCGTGTCGGACGCGCGCGGCCGCCGGTAGGGCGCTGCTCGCGCTGCTGGTCGCGTGCCTCCTCGGGGCCAGCGGCCATGCGCAGCAGGCGGCGCTCGCGGTCACCCTGCACAGCCGCGCGATGCAGCCCGGAGAACTCGTGCTGGCCGACATCACCGCTCCCGCCGAGACGAGCGCCGTCTCCGTGTCGGTCTTCGGCGCCGACTGGCCCGCCTTCAGGACCGACGCCGGCACGTGGCGCGCGCCGATCGGTATCGACCTGGAGACCCGCCCCGGGTCCTACCCGCTGGTCGTGCAGGGCGCCGGACCGGAGCCGACGACCCTGACACAGACGATCGTGGTCCTGCCGAAGCAGTTCCGGCGGCGGACCCTGCGCGTGGCGCCGGAGTTCGTCGACCCGCCACCGCAGACACTCGAACGGCTGGAGCGCGAGGCGGCGCTGATGCGCGAGGCGTACGCCAGCGCCGAGCCCGAGGCCCACTGGCGCGATGGATTCTCCAGACCCGTGGGTGAACGGGCCAACAGCAGCTTCGGCACGCGAAGCGTGTTCAACGGCAAGCCGAGGAACCCACACGCCGGCACCGACTTCCTGAGTCCGTCCGGAACGCTGGTGCACGCTCCGGCCGGCGGCCGAGTCGTGGTCGCCCGCGACCTGTTCTTCACCGGCAACACCGTCGTGCTCGACCACGGCCTCGGTGTGTTCTCCATGCTGGCCCACCTCTCGCGCCTGGACGTGCACGAGGGGCAGGTGGTCACGCGAGGCGAGGGACTCGGCGCGGTCGGCGCGACCGGGCGAGTCACGGGACCGCACCTGCACTGGGCCCTGCGCCTCGGCACGGCACGGGTGGATGCGATGTCGGCTCTCGCGCTGCTGCCTGTCGACCGATAGACTCCGGTGACCGTGCCTGCCATCGACGTCCGCGCGCTCAGCAAACTGCATGGGAACAGCCCGGCCCTGCTGGATGTCAGCTTCGAGATCGCCGTCGGCTCGCGAGTCCGGCTCACCGGCGCGCCCGGGTCCGGCAAGTCCACCCTGCTGAAACTGCTCGCGGGCTGCATGACCCCGTCCGGTGGACGAATCCGCCTGCACGGCGCCGACCTCCGCCTCATGCGACTCGAAGCCACCGCCGCCATCGGCTACGTGCCGCAGGCCTCGTCGGCGTGCACGTCGATGCGGCCAGCCGACATCCTCGACTACAGCGGCCGGTCCCGTCAGCTGCCGCGCGCAACCCTGGACCAGCGAATCCGTTCGATCGTCGAGCAATGGGACCTTGGCCCCTGCCTCGACTCGCGCTGCGACTCGCTGGAGCCGGCCCTGCGGACCCGCGTCGCCCTGGCGCTGGCGATGCTTCACGAGCCGACGCTGCTCCTGCTCGATGAGCCGCTGACCGGCCTGCCCGCCACGGCCGCCCGCGAACTCCTGGCCAGAATCGACGCACGCGCCGGCCGCGCGACAGTCGTCCTCGCATGCGGAGGGGACACGCCTCTCACAGCATGGGGTACGCGACACCTGACACTGGCCCGCGGTCGTCTCCAGACCGACGAGCGCTGAACCCGGCGATCCCTGATCCCTGATCCCTGATCCCTGATCCCTGATCCCTGATCCCTGATCCCTGATCCCTGATCCCTGATCCCTGATCCCTAGTACGATCCCTCCCTCCATGTGCGGCATTGCCGGGATCGTCCATACCGACACGCGCCCGGTCTCGCCAGACACCCTGCAGGGCATGGCCGACGCCCTGGCCCACCGAGGTCCTGACGGGAGCGGTGTCTGGACAGGCGACGGCGTCGGCATCGCGCACCGGCGCCTCGCCATCATCGATCTCGCCGGCGGCCGGCAACCGATGTCCAGCCGCGAATCAGGGTGCGTGCTGACCTTCAACGGTGAGATCTACAACTACCGCGACGTCCGACAGGTACTGCGGGGTGACGGACTGCCGTTCCTCGAACAGTCGGACACCGAGGTCGTGCTGCGCGCCTGGGAGCGGTGGGGCGAGCAGTGCGTGGACCGGCTGGAGGGCATGTTCGCCTTCGCCGTCTGGGATCCCTCCGCACGGCGGGTCTTCATTGCGCGCGACCGGCTGGGCATCAAGCCGCTCTACTACCGGTGGACCGGGCAGACCCTGACGTTCGCCTCGGAGATGAAGGCCGTGCTGGCTGCGGACCCCGGACACCCGCACACGCTCGATCCCCGGAGTTTCGATCGCTACCTGCGCCTGCAGTACGTGCCGGGGCCCCACACCATCGTGACCGGCGTCCGCCAGCTGCCACCGGGTTGCAGCGTGACGTTCGCGCAGGGTGACACCGCGCCGGTGGAGCGCCGCTACTGGCGGGCACACGCCCGCGAATCGGGCACGCCGACGGTCGCGCATTTCCAGGAGCGGCTCGCCGCTGTCGTCGGCAGCCACATGGTGGCCGACGTGCCGGTCGGCGCGCTGCTCTCCGGAGGCATCGACTCCAGCCTGATCGTCGCGCACATGACCCGGGTCGCCACCGCGGCGGTGCAT
>Ga0075152_10003308_pt1 | contig 11297 bp, 11 predicted proteins | sample JI61114C2DNA_FD_70964 | JGI IMG/M metagenome (GOLD analysis project Ga0075152, IMG submission 70964) | Wastewater effluent complex algal communities from Wisconsin, to seasonally profile nutrient transformation and Carbon sequestration -... | ecosystem: Engineered > WWTP > Effluent > Algae...
CTATAAACTATGTTATAAATGATATTATTTATTGCTAAAGTGATACAACTACCACCAAAATACGAACTTATGTAGTAAACAAAATTGTATCTTCAGCATTGAGTAAATAAAATTTGACAAGTTTAACTTGACGATGCCCTTATTCATTGAAAAGGCAGAATAGTTAACTTGATGGATGCTCTTGTTGTTCACCAACCAACCCAACGGTTAAGTCCTGAAAATCTTGCGTTGTTTCACTAAAGTCAATTTCCTGCGCAAATGCACCAAGTGGTTTCATAAAACTCTGTTGTAGGGCAGTGCGGGTAATAAAGCTTACCGGCAGCTGTAAACCATAACTTGCTACAGTTTTTTCATTAATAGTTTTACCAGTTTTATGAGGATAGTCATCGGAAAGCGTTTTGCATTTTTCAAAAAAATATTTAAAATTGACTTCGCTCCATCTTTCTTTTTCATCCCTATCTTTTAGTAATTGGGACTTTTCTTTCCCAATAACCGATGTTTCATCACTATTATGCTCGTTCAAGTATTCTGCAGATATACCTTTTGTTCTTATAAATACAATAATTGATGCTTCATGATTTTTATGGAATGTTACACCAAAATGTTTTTCTTTAATAGCATTACATACTTCCTGCAAAGTAATTTCTACGTTACCCCTTGTTTCCTCTACAAGTTCTTTAAATGCAGTAATAGTTGGTGTATCCCCCTTTTTTACACGGCCCATACATACATTTAGATCCCCCTGTTTTGTTCCTGGGAGGGTAGCACGCTTCTCAGCCCCAAGAATTATTTGGCAATTTGTTTTGGTTTCAGAAAAGAGCATTACTCCTGCGTTTACTATGCCAGTTCCATCTGGAACAAGGCTATTTAATAGCTTATCAGATTGCTCAACAGACTCTCTTACTGTTTTAGAAGCCCTCCACTTTTGGTCCTGACAAAGATTGTAATCGTCCAACATGGGTTTCATAGTGTTTCTCCAATAATATATTCTGAATTGCTGCATATAGGCATACATTTTTAACATATATAAGCAGCTTTTGCTAAAATTTTTTTCTCCCGAATTTGGGAAAAAACTCTCCACTTGCAATGTATCGTTTCAACACCGGTAATTCAAATCTTGCATTACCCATAAAGGTTCTACCACATCTGTGAAAAATAGCAGAAATCGATAACGATACTATTCTGCTTACAAGGGGAGAAATTGTTAGAAATTACTGTTGTTTTTTCACAAAGGCGGCAGAACCCCCATAAATCGTCTACATATCCGCTAATTTGACGTAATCCCAAACTAAATAAATGATATAGTTATCTAGATGAATTCAATATAGGCCTGCTTATAGGTAGGTAACCTACCACAGATTCCTTATGTTTCGCTTTCTTTCTTTTTCTGGGATTACCACTTTTTAATCTTACTTTGTAAGGCCTCAATTGCTCTTAATAAAATTGTTTACCTCGCCTGTAGGTTAACATTTTTATCTTTCATTGCCCATTTTTTCTTATTCCTTCCGACCAAAACCGGCAAACAGTATCCCCACATAGCGAGACCATGGCAGAATAATTGGAAAAATCTGGTAGTTTTTTACAAAAATTCTAAAGGCTAAATTCCTGCCCTGAAAATCACTCCTCCTAATATTTAATAAAAATATAAGTTTACAAAGAAAGATTTAATATTTATTAGGCTATTTTAGCTTACCTTTTACCTAAGTCAAGTTAAAGCTTCGTGAGATTTAAGTAAAAAATGTTGAAAACAGACGCAGATTAAAAAATTTCCCCTGATTGTTTTGCCAGCCCAATTAATGATATTCCCTCTGAAGGTTCACTATCATCTATCCTACTTCCCAGGTTTCTTTCTATTTCCGCTACCATAGATGGAGTCAAAGGTGTCTCGAGTGCTTCAAAATACCAATGACCATCGATTTGGGACATTGGAGGTAAATTACTATCCGCATCAAAAGGTATAGATTTCCTTATGCAATAGTTTTGATAATATTCTGAGTGACTTTTAGAATAATAAAAATCTGATCTCAGTTGCTCTGCCTCAGCTTGGGGAGCTTGATGTCCCCAAATGATGGCAGATGTAATGGCAGATGTATATGCCCATATATTATTTAACGTTCCAATTGTAAAATTAAAAACAACTTTCGGATAGTATAAATAGTCCATAGTTACTCCACTTATATTAAGTTATATTAATATCTAAATAAGTAGAAACATAGAGCTTATTTAAGTTTTGTCAATAAATAAGATGTATTGAATATAAAAAACAAATTTCTTTAAATTAAACAGATCAACTATAGAACTGTACACCCAATTCCCGTTAGGTGATAACATAAAACAACTTGATAAGCGTTATTCTCATAGTAAATATGTGGTTGATTTTCTGCTCACCTATACTGATGAGTGTAAGAAATTGTATAATATCATTATTGAATATGATGGCTTTGAGTTTCATTTCAAAGAGCATGATTCTGTCAATAAGTCTAATTATGAGCAGTATCGTACTGATCAAGATATATATAGAGAGAAAGTATTAGAAAGTTATGGCTATAATTTCCTACGTATTAATCGCTTCAATATTGGCAAAGAACCAGTTAAAAAAATAAATCAGCTCTTAGCTACTGTTGTAAAAAAAAAGACCAACAGAAGCGCTTACTAGTTACAGATATACACAATAATATCTTAGCTTTACAAAATAAGGAGTAGAAAAGAATGTCATCAATGTAAGCAAATAAAATCTCTTGACGATTTTAAAGATGACAAATTAATCTCTGGATACGGTCGCTATTGTAATGCTTGTAAGAACAAGAGTAACCCTAAAATTGATAAATTGAAAGCAATTTCAGAATTCGCAGATAATGTTATGTGCCCGATATGTAACTCATATATGCTAATACGTAGGCGTAGGCGAGATAATCATAAATTTTATGGTTGTTCAAGATATCCAAAATACTATGCAACGAGAAAATACTTATATGAATAGAGATGCCAACTAGCTTTAGGAATCACTAAACTACTGCAATTTTTAGTAAATCCTATTAAATAGATATTAATTGCTATCTATAATGAATAAAGTTAATTGTCTATCTATTCTAACCAAGATTAGCTCTAAAGTATACCCTGGGTATACCCAAGGAAAGTTAGCTAAAATGATAAAACTCTGTATCCCTTTATTTGCATGGTCGGGGCAGAGAGATTCGAACTCCCGACCCTCTGGTCCCAAACCAGATGCGCTACCAGACTGCGCTATGCCCCGGAAATAAATATAAAGTCTAATAACACCTGTATAACCTACTAAGGCTTTTAAAGCAATAAGATTTTGTGAATTTTCTAGAAAATATTCAAGTTCTAAATATTCTTACCTTATGCTATAATTATCACCGTCAGTAATGAGATAATAAAATGAGTATCTTTCATGCTAGTATTCTTACTTTATTCCCCGAAATGTTTCCGGGATCTTTAAACTACTCACTAGCCGGTAAGGCTCTTAGAAGTAACATTTGGTCATACGATATCATTAATATTAGAGATTTTGGTCTAACAAAGCATAAAAACGTTGACGCTGAGGCTTATGGCGGAGGTAACGGTCTCATAATGAGACCAGATGTTATTGGCCCTGCCCTAGATCAAGCGTTATCAAAAAATCCGGAAATTACTATTTACTACCCTTCTCCACGAGGAAAATTATTTAATCAAGATTTTGCACATAAAATTAGCAAAAAAAAAGAAATAATTATTTTATGTGGAAGATTTGAAGGGATTGACGAAAGAATAATTGAAGAGTATAATGCGGAGCAGATTAGTATAGGTGACTACATCTTGTCCGGAGGTGAGGTTGCGGCTAATGTAATTCTGGATAGTGTTATAAGATTATTACCTGGGGTGCTTACAAACCAGGATACTCTTAGAGAGGAATCATTTGAAAGAAAAGACAATGGCAAAAAAATACTTGAACACCCTCTTTATACTAAACCATCAATCTGGCGAAGTAGAAAGATACCAGAAGTTTTATTGTCAGGTAATCATCAGGAGATTGAAAAATGGAAACACAATCAATCAGTTGAAGTTACAAAAAAATTAAGACCGGATTTACTAAAGTGAATACCCCATGTTCTCATATTAGTCATAAAAGTTAAGTGACTAAGGTTTTAGAACCACATGGTAACTATAAATTATGGAATAAAAAATGGAAAATTTAATTGAGCAATACGAAGCCAAGCAAATTACAAATTTGCTCCAAAACAAAACAATACCAGACTTTAGAGCAGGAGACACGGTTTCAGTAAGTGTTAGGGTTATAGACGGAACAACTGAAAGACTTCAAGTTTACGAAGGAGTGGTAATAGCTAAAAGAAACAGAGGTATTGCTTCTTCTTTTGTTGTTCGTAAAGTAAGCCACGGGGAGGGAGTAGAAAGAAAATTTATGATATATTCTCCGGTTGTTAATAAAATCGAGGTTGTAAAGCGAGGTGTGGTAAGACGCGCTAAACTCTTTTACTTAAGAGGTCTAAGTGGTAAAGCAGGCCGTATTAAAGAAAAAATATCCTACACTAAGAAAAAATAAGGGGCTTTTTGATTCAATTGCGAAATCCTATCATAACTATTTAAGTTCTAGAATTCAACATTAGGAACTAGGGTTTTGGTATTTTAAAATACAACAAGTCAAATCGCATTAAATTTGAGTAAAAAACATTCAAACAAAAATAAGCCCAAGGTAATATAAAACCAGTTTAATAAAAATCTAGCGTCCGTGATAGTAGTTGCCAAAATTTTCCAAGAGGCGACGTAACTATTACGGATACTCAGGTTTAACCATAGCGTCCTTTCCCACATTAAAGAAAATCTTTTTATAGTTAATACTTTACATAACTAAAAATGTAACTAGAAATTAACATACTTAAAAAATATAAAAATTATTTGTACAGGTGATTAATTTTTAGTTGAATATTTTTTAATATAAGTGTCAAATTGAATAATTAATTAATAAAACTAAAATTTTTTAATTTTATGCAAGGATCAAAGCAAGAAAAACTTGGTAGCGAACAAAAAAAAGCCGTAGGATTATTGTCAATAGGCACTTTTTTGGAGTATTTTGACTTAATGCTTTATATCCACATGGCCGTGTTGCTTAATGAATTATTTTTCCCTAAAACTGATCCTTTTACCGCATCCTTACTTTCTGCCTTTGCTTTTTGCTCCTCTTATATATTAAGACCATTTGGAGCTTTAATCTTTGGTTTTATTGGCGATTTCATAGGCAGAAAATCTGTTATAGTTATTACGACTATAATAATGGCAATAACCTGTACGACAATTGCCGTCTTACCAACATATGCACAAATAGGAATTACCGCCTCTTGGATTATTACAATATGCCGTATGGTACAAGGAATGGCCGCAAGTGCCGAATCTAGGGGAGCAGAAATTTATATTACAGAAAGCATAAAACCACCTCTGCAATATCCTTTAGTAGCAATAATTACCGTTTTTTCGGCAGTGGGCACAAGTTTTGCTCTTGGTATAAGCTCCATTTTTACTAACGTCAATATTTTTGGTACAGAAAACCAGTACTGGAGAGTAGCATTTTTTCTGGGTGCACTAATAGGTTTAGTTGGAGGGGTGGCAAGAACCAGTTTAAGAGAAGCATCAGAATTTGCTAACAAAAAGAAAATGCTGAAGATGAAATTTACTGATAATAAAATAGAGTGGGATAAAAATTATTTCAAAGATACTTTTGATAATGAAAAAACTTTTTTAACCTCTTTAGCCTATTTCATAATATGCTGCGCCCGTCCTCCTTGTTTCTATTTCATATACATTTATTGCTCAGACGTTCTTAAACATGACTTCGGCCTATCGGCTGGTGCAATTATTTCACATAATTTTTGGGTATCAATAGTAGATATGTGCGGTTTGTTATTTTTAGCTTATATAAGTAGTAGAATATACCCTCTTACAATACTTAAGGCTAAACTTTTTCTATTTTTTACCTGTATTATCTTCTTTCCTGCAGCTATGTACACTTATCCTAGTGAACTGACAGTTTTTGTGTTTCAGTGTTTAGCTTCTCTTTTTGTATTTGATGACGTGCCAGCAAGTCCTGTATTCTATAAACATTTCCCCATAATAAAAAGGTTCACTTATACTAGCTTATTGAGCTCATTTGCTAAATTAATGACTTATGCCATTACTTCATTTGGCCTGGTATATTCAACTAAGTATTTTGGGTATTATGGGATATTTTTAATCTTAATCCCTGTAGGGATTGTGTATTATTTTGCCGTTAAGTATTTCGAGGGATTGGAAAAGGTAAAATAGATTCTTCATGAAAAACGGTTTTCTTCTTTTTTATATTGCTTAAAGAGATTACTCCTAGCTCAATGTTCAACTCTACACATTGTTTATAAAGGAAGTCACTAACCTCATGTAAAGATAATTCTTCTGCAAAAATTAAAAAGTTTTTTATAGTCTCGGTTACTTGTTCCTTTTGTTTTTCCGGAGATAAATAATTTACTGTGCTTATATTATGAATCCTGTCAACTATCTTTATTAAAACCACTTCCTTATCATTTTGAAACCAAGCATTCCGTAATACTTGCTCTACACTAAGTTTACTTCCATCAGACCTATCACGAGTTAATCTATCAACCATTTCAGCAATTCTAGAACCAAAGACTTCCGCAAGCATACTCTCTGTGGCTTCTGTATCTTCTAATATATCATGTAAAATACTGGTAACTATTACTTCCGTTTTTAAATTATAATCAGAAACAATATAAGCTACTTCTAGCGGGTGGGTGTAGAAAGGTTCTCCACTTTTTCTAACCTGACCGGCATGGTATTCTTTAGCAAAATAAATAGCTTTATTGATTAATTCAAAATCTAGAAAATTTTGAGTATCTAAAGATTTAAGTTTTTCTATTAATCTAATAGTGTGAAGGCAAGATTCCGAATAGTCCACAATTGAAAATTATTTAGTTATATAACTTTATAGTAACACATTACGAACTGCATTGTAAATGTAAATGGGGTAAGCCGACTTGAATCTACTTCTATCCTTAGATTTATTGGTAAAAAGGCATTAATAAAATAATACTACTTTACTATCCGGTAATCTAAAATATTTAGCTAATCTTACTGTAATTTTATCTCATTGTGCTTCAGGAAATTTGGATAATAGTAGTGGTCAGCTATGACAAATCCTTCCTTAAATAATAAGAAGAGCTATCACCAGCATAACCATCTCGCTTTAATTCAATTTGAAAACCAAGTTTTTGGTAAAATTCTGGAGCTTGAAAATTCATAGTTTCTACAAATGCAAAACTGCACCCTTGTTCTTTGCCATAGCGCAGGACATGTTCGATCAAGATTCTCCCTATACCTTGCCTCCTTTATCCCTTTCTGGTTATAAGATATTTTATGTGGAGATTTCCCCAAAATAACTGACAAACACATACTCCGATATTTATTCCATTATCATTTATTTCAAATGCAATAGGTCCATTGCTTAAACCATCAAAACCCATAGTAGAAATTGCATGGTCAGCAAAATCCTTATAAATCGAATCTTTAAGTTCCGAAGTTAAGGCGCCTATAGTAATTTTGTACGTCATAACATTTTAACAAGGGTTATATATTTTTCAGAAAACGATAAAAATAATTTGCTAAAAATTTTTAGCCTACTCTAGCCTGTAATGACTATAATTTAGCCTTTTATAATTTTTTATATTTTAAAATTAACCTCAGAAACCGATATCTTAAATCCGAGTAACTTTGGTATAAGTGTTAAGCGATAATCTAGTTAATCACTCCAAAAATAGTTTTTTAGCAGTTGATTTAGAATTTGTTTTCGTTTTTTCAGAATTATTTGGGGTTGAATCGGTTTGATGGTTAAAGGTCGTTTTTAAATAATCATCGATTTCTTCATTAAGCCTGTCAATCTTCTCTCTAAAAAAATGATCCGCCCCTGCTATCATACGATAGTCTACTTTGATATATTTTTGCTTTGATAATTTCTGTGCTAGTTCGTGTACTAATTCTTCCGAGACTACGCTATCTAAATCTCCTTGCATTATCAATCCTGGTACTGGGCAAGGGGAGAGAAATGAAAAATCATATTTATTAACTGGCGGAGAAACTGTTAGAAAATGAGTAATTTCAGGCCTTCTCATAATTAATTGCATAGCAATCCAAGCTCCAAAAGAAAATCCGGCAATAAGACTTCCACTCGCCATAGGGTTATTTAATTGAAGCCAATCAAGGGCCGTTGCTGCATCAGTCATCTCACCGATCCCCTCATCAAACTTACCGACCGATCTTCCTACACCACGAAAGTTAACCCTAAGAACAGTAAAATTGTTATCAGCAAGAGTCTTGTACATACTGTAAACAACTTTGTTATTCATTGTACCGCCATATAACGGATGTGGGTGAAGTACAAGTGCTACCGGTGCTCTTGGATCAGGTGATTCTGTATATCTTCCTTCTATCCGTCCGGCTGGTCCATTAAAAAAAACTTCAGGCATTATCTAGATATATAATATTTATTTTTGCATAGGAGTCTATTATGTTTTTTTATAAAATACAATAGACTTGTTATGTTAAGCTCAGTAAAAATTACATGAAAATTTCTGATATATTTATGTTTTAAGCACAACCGAGACAGAATAAAACTAGACTAAAAAAGAATTTTAGTTATTATAACTAGGGTTAATATTAATATTTAAAAATTAATTATACATCTACTTAAAATGATATTGAGAAACTTATTAACGCTAACAATAATGGCCTTGATACTTGCTGTTAACTGTGCCTTTGCCGGTGAAGAGGGATACGCTGCTATTATTAAGAAACAGTCAGCTCAAATAAAATCATTACAAAGCCGCCTTGACCATCTGGAACAAACTGTTGCTGCTATGCAAGTAAAACAGCCAAATTCAGAACCTAAACCTAACTTAGATAAGCAAATAACTCAGTCACAAGAGGCGCATTCACCGCTAGCTCAAGGCAAAAAAATTGCTTCTAAAGAAAATAAGACTACTGAAATTCAGTCTGAATATGACCTTGCCCTTGCGTCTTTAAAAGATGGTAATTTTAGCGAAGCAGAAGAGAAATTTGCGAATTTCATTCAAAATCACAAAGATCATAAACTTCGGGAAAATGCAGTTTTTTGGTATGCTGAAAGCTTTTACCGGCAAGGCAATTTCAACCAAGCAGCTATCCATTACCTTAAAGGTTATAAAGAATACACAACGGGTTCTAAAGCTAGTGATTCTTTGCTAAAACTATCACTTTCTCTGGGGAAACTGAAAAAACAAAAAGAGGCTTGCGTTATTCTTGATAAGCTAGAGACAGAATTCCCTAAAAGATCTGCGGATTCTTTAAAAAGAGCTGCTGAAGCAAGAGCGAATTTTAATTGTAAAAAATAATAACGGTTAGCTAACAATGTCTGATATCTTAGAAGAAATATTAAATGACGAAAAAGACGCAAAAAGGCTTAAGCTTTTTAGAAAACTTTTTCCTGCTATCATAACGTTAACAATCATTGTTGCTCTTGGAATAGCAGGGTATAACTGGTTTTTACAAGCAAAGGCTACACATAATCAGGAAATAGGAGATTCGTTTGTTCAATTAATTTCTGATGAATCCAAGGATACCAAATTACTTAATGACTTACTTAAAGAAATCGAAATTAACAATAAAAGTAAATTATCTGAGTTAGCATCAATAAAGCTAGTTAGCGAACAGACAAAACTAACTAATGTATCAGATTCTATGGGGCTTCTTAGCAAGATAATTAACAATAATGATTACTCTGAAATAACTAAAGCTTATGCCAGGATTTTATATATTAGCTTAGTTCTTGATATCGAGAATTTAAATAGTGAGCAGGAAAATAAAACCAGGGAATATTTACAATATTTTACTAAGGATTCTCAGATTTTTTACGCAACAGCTACTCTATTAAAATCCTTATTTCACTTAAAAAATAACCAATTAGACTTAGCCAAGCAGTATGCAATTGAAACTCTGAAGCTCCCACGAGCTTCAGCAATCATAAAAGAACAAGCAAAAGCTATCATTTCAGGAATTTCTATCAAGACATAAAATTAATAAATCTATATTAGGTACATATTATGAATAAACTCTTTGCATTTTTGTTAATTCCTTTTTATTTAACAAGCTGCGATAACATAGGTAGTACAAAAGTAAAAAATCTTGTTGACTTAACACCAAAACTTGAAGTAGAAGCAGCAACACCGCCTTTATTTTCCACTGGTAAAAATAACCCTTTTAAAGAAAAAAAACCTCATTCTTACACGATTTCCAAGAAAGCAATTATCGCAGAACCAGTAGTTGCTAAAGGTATAATGTATAGTATCGATAAGCAGGGGTATGTTAGTGCATTCTCTTTGAAAGAAAAAAAGCTATTATGGAGTAAAAATATAGCTGGAAACGAAGTAGATAGATATTTTTACTCCGGAGGCATATTATTTAGTGATAATAAATTATACGTAACTTATGGATCGCGTAATTTAGTTGTTTTAGATGTAGAAAGCGGTAATGAACTTATCCGTAAAGAGTTTCCTGATATAATTAGGACCAAACCAGTTATGGCAGACGATAAGTTATTACTGGTACAAACAATTAGTAATCAAGTAATAGCTTACAATACAAAAAGCTCCAAATTAATGTGGATGCATGAAGGAGGAATAGAAATTATTTCTTCAAGAAACCATATTCATCCTGTGCTTTATAATGGTTATGCCTTGGTCAGTTATAGTTCCGGGGAAGTAGTATATCTCAATGCTAGTAATGGTTCTGAATTATGGCGTTATAGCCTATCTTCTTCTGAAGAGTTAGGATTGCCAAATTTTGAACCATCAGTCATAATAACAAAACCTATTATAAGCGGTAATTTTGCTTATTTTGCTACCAGCAACAGAAAAATAATAAAACTTGATTTGAAAGAAGGCAAAGAGGTCTGGATAAAAACTGCTGATGATATACAATCTATGACTTTACATGATAATAGCCTAATAGTCACAAATAATGCCCGACAAATTGCCTTGTTATCGACAACAGATGGTAAAGTAAGCTGGACTGGAGACCTTATTTCTCCAAAGGAACGTATGTCTAAAAAACCTAAAACAGTAACTTTCCTAGATCCTTTTGTTGTTAAAGATGGAAACAGCTATACGATAAATGTTATAGCTTCCAACGGTGAACTCTATCAATTTACCACGAATGATTCAGGTCGATTATCTGAACAAGCTGTTATTTCTGCTATTGATAAAAAT
>Ga0075152_10003309_pt1 | contig 11295 bp, 1 predicted proteins | sample JI61114C2DNA_FD_70964 | JGI IMG/M metagenome (GOLD analysis project Ga0075152, IMG submission 70964) | Wastewater effluent complex algal communities from Wisconsin, to seasonally profile nutrient transformation and Carbon sequestration -... | ecosystem: Engineered > WWTP > Effluent > Algae...
TCCAGCAGGTTAGCGTTACCGTTATTGCGGCCATTGAAACTCAGCAGGTCAACCGGAAGCGGTGTATTGATCAAACTTGTAAATATGTAGAATCCGCTGAAGCCGTTTACATTAAAAGTAACTTCCCACCTGCTTAAACCGGCGTTCCAAACAATGTTATTATCATCGGGGTTAATCAGGTCAGGGTTAGCCGGACCAGTGTAATTTCCCGGATAAGTGCCAGTTCCGTGGAATTGGGTAACACGCAGGTTGATTTTATTATTTGCCGCATCGGTTGCTTCTGCCGGTAAAGCCGGGTTTAGCCCTCGTGCAAGATTATACGCATCAAACTCTCCCTGTGTAAAGTAAAGGGTTATGGTTGCTGTTGCATTCGCTGCATTTGTTACTGGTACAATATCATAATGGCGCTGCACATAAGGCCTGGTCTGGTAAGTATAAACCTGGTCGTCAACTGTTACACATACATTAATATCACCTGTAACAGGTACCAGACCTGATGGTACGATGTTGGCAATACTTTTACAAGTACCGTCAGAGAAGGTAGTACCAGTAGGTTGAACTGTTGCATTGCTGCAAACCATTGGTCCACCAGCTACTCCTGCAAGACCTGCAGATCCGGTAACTGTTAATGTTTTAAATGAAGAAACCGGGCTTCCGCATCCTGCATTTACAGTATAAGTAATATCTGTTGTGCCGGCTGTTAAAGAAGTAACAAGTCCGGTTGCAGGATTTACACTTGCAATAGCTGGGTTGCTGCTGCTCCAGGTACCACCTGCAGTTCCATCGCTTGTATATACAGTTGTTAATCCACCACACAGCGGTGAGGTTCCACTTACTGTTCCAGCTGAAACATTCGGACTAACAGTTAATGTTGAGAATGAAGATACAGGACTTCCGCAACCTGCACTTACAGTATAAGTAATGTCAGTTGTTCCTGATGTTAACGCCGTAACCAAACCGGCTCCGTCAACGGATGCTACCAGGGCGTTTGTACTGGACCAGGTACCACCGGCTGTTCCATTGCTGCTGTAAGCTGCAGTTGCACCTATGCATAAAGGTGAGGTTCCGCTTACTGTTCCGGCCGTTACATTCGGATTAACTGTTAAAGTTAAGAATGAAGATACCGGGCTTCCGCAACCGGCAGCTACTGTATAGGTAATATCAGTTGTGCCTGAAGTTAAAGCAGTAACCAAACCGGCTCCGTTAACAGATGCTACAAGGGCATTTGTGCTTGACCATGTACCGCCTGCTGTTCCATTGCTGCTGTAAGATGCAGTTGCACCTATACATAATGGTGAGGTTCCGCTTACTGTTCCTGCCGTAACACTAGGATTAACTGTTAATAGTGCACTATTTGTAAAAACATCCGTACAATTACCTGTTTTCATCCTATACCTGTTGGTACTAAGAGAAATATTAGGAGTAGTTATCGTTAAAGTATTGGTAGCAGTTCCACTGTAGGGTGCTGCTTCTGTAAGATCAGTAAACAATCCAACGCCGCCTGTTTGTACTTGCCATATTGTTGTAGGCGTAGGAGCGCCTCCTGTAAATGAACCGGTAAAACTAGCTGTTCCTGTTGTGCATACTGATTGATCAGAAGGGCTTCCTCCAACAGTTGGAGATGTACAACCGGCAGGGATAGTTAAACTGCAAGGTGCATTTAATGTACGAGTGCCTGCAGTGTTATAATTTGTTACTGTAGTAGCACAGTCTAAATATAAAACGAGACCGGAAGATGTGATCCAGGTTAGACCTACTGATTGCCCTGCAACAAAGTTTGCGGTATTATCCCTTAAAAAAAATCTTCCGATTTTAGCAGTAGCACCAGCAGCGATAGCTGTTGTTGCATTACAAGGACTATTATTATAAATACCTGACCCGGTTTGCAATTGCAATTTTGTAGCACCTAAAGGGTTCGATGTAAAAGTTGGGCTCGCATTTGGTGGTAAACTAAGCGGAAAATCTGAACCACTTACATAACCCCAAACAACTGCATCTGCAGTGGAAGCCAGAAAACCTGTTGAATATGATAATCTGATAACTGCGGAATTCCAGTGCAGTATATTGGCTGCAGTGAGATTAGTGGCAGTAATATCAAACTGTATTTCATTGGGTGCTGTTACTTCACAATTTGTTATTGACATACTCACCGATTGCGCTGTTACGGCTCCTGCAAATGAAAATACAGAAAGCAACAGAACGATCAATATTCTTGTGGTTGACAATTTTTTATTCTTCATAAAAACTGTTTTATTGAACATAAATAATTTAGTAAACGGTTTTTATGTTAGGATATTAGTTTTTATTTATTATTCTTAAAGATATACTGATCTGTAAAACCAGGTTAATCTAATTATTTTAAGGATGTATGCTGCTAATCCCTCCCTGGCTATTTTCATCAAATACCTGGAAGTCGAATGGATCAACAAATCCATCTCCATTGAAATCTGTAGCAACATATACTCCATTCACACCATTTTGGCTATCTGTATCAAAGTCTCCAAAATCAAACGGATCAATAAATTCATCCTGGTTTTGATCGCCTGTATATAATAACCAAACACTACCCTCCTGTTTCATATTATTTCCAAATGCTTTATTTGCTGCTGTACTGAATTCATATAATACTGGTACTGCACCTACTGCCACTGGATTTGCGCTCCATGTTTGTACTGTATTTCTGTGCTTAATTGCAATGTAATATGAGCCTGAAATTGGTGCAAAAATAAGTGATGCGGTACCATCTGTATTTAATATGCCTTTGGCTGTTGCTACCGTTGCATTTGGCGCATTAGCATCATGTAATTCAACAGTAATCGTATCTGTTTCTGTTGCACTTACACCAACTCCCTGGTTTAGTAGTACCGGCTGCATTTGACCGCCACCGATATAATAACCCTGTAGGAACAGCTTAAGATTAACAATTGTTGAACCACAGCTTGTTACCGTTAATGTTTTAAAAGCACTGGCAGAACCTGTACAACCTGCAACAGTATAAGTAATATCGGTAGTACCTGCACTTAAAGTTGTTATCTGACCAGTTAAGGTATTAACGGTAGCCACGGCAGTATTGGTGCTGCTCCAGGTTCCACCGGCATTTCCATTACTTGTATATGTAACAGGATCACCAATGCAAACTGATGAGGTTCCGCTAACTGTACCTGCATTTGCAATTCCACTAACTGTTTGTGTTTTAAATGCTTCGGCAGGGCCGTTGCATCCGTTAACAGTATAAGTAATATTTGTTGTTCCGTTTGCCAATGCAGTTACTTCACCTGTAAGTGAATTAACACTGGCCACAGTGGGATTGGTACTTGTCCAGCTTCCGCCGGCATTCCCGTTACTCGTATATGTTGTTATTGCACCTACGCATAACGGTGAGATGCCGCTGACTGTTCCTGCATTTACATCAGGGTTAACCGTCAACGTTCTTATGGCAACTACGGGATTATTTCCACATCCAATTAAAGTATAAGATATGTTACAGGTTCCGGCACCAATTGCAGTTACCAGTCCGGTTGCAGGGGTTACGGTTGCAACTGCTGCATTGGTACTGCTCCATACTCCGCCAACAACACCATCACTGCTGTAGGTTGCTGTTGCGCCTATACACAATGGGGTACTTCCGCTTACAACACCTGCACTGATGCTTGTTTGAACGGCAATTGTCAAAAATGCCGCTGAAGGACCATTACAACCTGTATTCTTTGTATAAATAAAATCAGTAAACCCTTCGCTGATTGCTGTTGCTTCCCCGGTAACTGAATTTATTGTTGCTACCAATGGGCTTGTTGTGCTCCATACTCCACCGGCATCACCGTTGCTTGTATAGAATGCTGTTGAACCAACACATAACCTGCCCTGGCCGCTTACCGTTCCTGCATTTCCGTTAGGCGTAACCGTTAATGTACTGAATGCAGCAACAGGGTTGTTACAACCACTGTTTACTGTATATGTAATATTTGTTGTACCACCTGCCAATGCCGTAACTTCTCCTGTTGCAGGGTTTACAGAGGCAACAGTTGAATTCGTGCTGCTCCAGGTTCCGCCTGCATCACCGTCACTTGTAAATATTGCTGTAATTCCGATACACAATGGTGATGATCCGGTTACTGTGCCTGCATTTGCATTCGGGTTAACGGTTACATTTGTTGTGGCTGTGCCATTACATCCGGGTACAGTATAAGTAATCGTTGTTGTTCCGGCAGAAACTGCTGTAACCTGCCCTGTTGAAGAATTCACTGTTACAACAGCAGGGTTACCGCTATTCCATACACCTCCAGCATCTCCATTGCTTGTATACGTTGCAGTTGCACCTATACATAACGGTGAGGCTCCGGTTATAGTTCCCGGATTGGCATTTGCATCTACAGTTAATGTTTTGAAAACTGAAGCTGTACCATTGCAGGCAGTAACTGTATAAGTAATATCTGTACTACCCTGTGCCAAAGCAGTTACCAATCCTGTTGTCGGATTAACAGAAGCTACCAGTGGATTTGTACTGCTCCAGGTTCCGCCGGCATCGCCATTACTGCTGTAAACAGAAGTTGCCCCTATACATAATGGTGAAGTTCCGCTTATAGTTCCGCCATTAACATTTGGGTTAACTGTTAATGATGCTGAAGCACTTACCGGATCGTTTGCGCATCCTATTAATGTATATACTATATTGGTTGTTCCTGCACTTAATGCAGTAACCAGTCCGGTTGAAGAATTAACCGTTCCAACTGCTGTATTACTGCTGCTCCAAACGCCGCCGGGAACTCCGTCACTGCTGTAAGTGGCTGTTGCGCCTATGCACAATGGAGTACTTCCGCTTACAACACCGGCGCTGATACTTGTTTGAACGGCAATTGTCAAATATGCCGCTGAAGGACCATTGCAACCTGTATTCTTCGTATAAATAAAATCTACAAATCCTTCACTTACAGCTGTTGCTTCACCAGTTACTGAATTAATTGTTGCCACCAATGGGCTTGTTGTACTCCATACACCACCGGCATCGCCGTTGCTTGTGTAGAAGGCTGTTGAACCAACACATAACCTGCCCTGCCCGCTTACCGTTCCTGCATTTCCATTAGGCGTAACTGTCAATGTACTGAATGCAGCAACAGGATTATTGCAACCGCTGTTTACTGTATATGTAATATTTGTTGTACCACCTGCCAATGCAGTTACCTCTCCTGTTGAAGGATTTACTATGGCAACAGAAGTATTTGAACTGCTCCAGGTTCCGCCGGCATCTCCATCACTTGTAAATATTGCTGTAATACCGATACACAATGGAGCACTTCCGGTTACTGTTCCTGCATTTGCATTTGGGTTAACAGTTACATTTATTGTGGCTGTACCATTACAGCCGGGTACTGTATAAGTGATTGTAGTTGTTCCGGCAGAAACTGCTGTAACCTCTCCGGTTGAAGCATTTATTGTTACAACAGCAGGATTGCCGCTGTTCCATACACCACCGGGTGTGCCGTTGCTGCTATATGTTGTAGTTGCACCTATGCATAACGGTGAGATCCCTGTTATTGTTCCGGGATTCGCATTTGCATCAACTGTTAATGTTTTAAAAGCAGCAAGTGTACCGGAACAGGCAGTTACTGTATAAGTAATATCTGTGTTACCCTGTGCCAATGCAGATACCAACCCGGTAGTTGGATTAACAGAAGCTACCAATGGATTTGTACTGCTCCATGTGCCGCCGGGATTTCCATCTGATGAATACGAGGATGTTGCACCTATACATAAAGGTGAGGTTCCGCTTATCAATCCGGCAGAACCACCCTGTATAACCGTTAAAGTTTGGAAAGCACTAAGATTTCCGGAACAACCAACAATTGTATACGTGATATCCGTTGTACCTGATGCAACAGCTGTAACCAAACCTGTTACAGGATTTACAGTTGCAACTCCTGTATTACTGCTGCTCCATACACCTCCAGATTCCCCGGTTTTGGTATAAGTAGCAGTTTGCCCTACACATAAAGGACTGGCTCCGGATACAGTTGGAGTATTTATGCTTGTTTTTACCTCTATTGTGAGGTATGAAAAAACAGGACTGTAACATCCGGTTGTTACAGTGTAAACAAAATCAGCAAATCCAGGACTAACTGCTGTAACCTGTCCTACACCATTAATTGATGCTACTGGTGCATTCGTGCTGCTCCATATACCGCCTGGATCTCCGTTACTAACGTACAAAGAAGTTGAACCCACACATAATCCTGCCTGTCCGCTAACAATTCCTGCATTTGCAGTTGGATTCACTATCAGCGTTTTAAAAGCGGTTGAAGGCGACCCAAAACAACCTGTAACAGAATAAGTGATATCTGTAGAACCGGCCCCAACTGTAGTAACAACACCCGTTGCAGGGTTTACTGTAGCAACAGCCGTATTGGTACTGCTCCAGGTGCCTCCCGGTGAACCGTTGGTTGTAAATGTTGCATTTACACCTATACATAATGGTGAGGTTCCTGTAATTACTCCGGAAATACCGCCGGGAAGTACTGTTATTGTTGTTGTACTTAATGGGCTTCCGGTAGCATTACAACCATTGCTGGCCGTAATGGATGTTAAATTAAATGTTGTTGTTGTAGTTGCTATTGGTTCAAAAACCACATCAACCCAGTAGTTTGGTTCTCCGGAATTATCATTAGGGAAAATACTTGAACCAGCATATTTATAAACGCCGTTTGGTTCACTTACTGTGTGCTGAAGTGCAGTTAATGAATTACCGTTTGTGAACGGACTATTTGTAAAGAAATTTTCACTCTTGGAATAATTACCCTGCGGAGCAAAATAAGATGCCACATAAGTAGTATTGGAATTAATTGCAACCGGTGAAGAAAATAATACTTCCTGCCAACCTGAATTGGTTTCACCTGTAAAAGTTGCTGTTGCCAGCAAGGTGCCAGACTGGCTCCATAAGGAACCTTTGTGTGAACCGCCATTGGCAACGCCTCCTTTATAAAAACGTATTCCCTTGATCACACCGGGTTTATCAGTCCTGAACTTAACACCAACCTCAATTGAACTATTATCAGGTTGCAAAAGGGTAAGTGGCAAATCTGCCGGTGAAAAAATATTCTCAGCACTTCCATAAGGAGTAAACGGCTGGTTTAAATTAATTCCGGAATATGTGTCTGAATTTATTATTAATGTATACGGACCCGGGCCTGTTGCAGCACTTAACAATAATTGCAAGGGTTCACCTTCACAAACGGTGGCATTTACCGGTGTTATAGTTCCGGTAATAGATGTTGCAATTGTTAAAGTAGCCGGATTAGATTCAACAACACCAAAAGTATTGGTCCATACAGCACGATACTGATTGTTATTATCTGCTAATACAGCATTAAATGTATAAGTTGGATTTGTTTCTCCAGAAATATCAGACCAGCTTGCACCATTGTTTGTGCTAACCTGCCATTTAACTGCAGGATTAGGCACACCATTGGCAGCTGATGTAAAACTGATACTACTGTTTGCACAGGTTGTTTGCGAAACCGGTTGTGTTGTTATATTTGGCGACTGGCCGCTTTCCGTTGTGAAAGTCCACACATAATCACCTGCCAGTGCATTACCGGAAAGGTCTTTGATAACTGGCTCAACAAATCCTCCTTTTAGTGTAACCGTATACGTTGTATTTGGAAGCAGCGGATTTGTGGGTGTATAAATGGTAACAACCAGTCCGCTTACTGAAACAGTTCCGGGGATAACAACGTTACCCGGGCCTGTTAGTATTACGGTGGAAGTAGTTACAGTACCGGGATCAATTGCTTCATCAAAAGTTGCTGATGGGTTAACATTAATGGACCCGCCGTTGGTATTATTAGCCGGGTTAACAGAAACTACCTGTGGTGGCGTTATATCTGATGAAGTAAAGACCACATCAGCATAATAATTTGATGAGCCTGAAGCACCCGAAGGGAATGCTGAGCCCGGGTAATTGGAAACGCCATTAGCCCCTTGTTCACCATTTGCCAAACCCCGCAATGGCCCGTTTGTTATGGATGATGTAAAGAATGGGTCATCGTAAGAAAATTTTCCGTTTGCGGCAAAGTATGAAACGATATAGGTAGTATTTGCAGTAATGGCAACGGGAACAGCTAAAGTTGTAGTTTGCCATCCGGATGCGGTTTCATTTACAAATGGTTCAGAAGCCAGTAAAGTACCTGTACTGCTCCATAAATTTCCAACATGCGAACCATCAACACTTGCACCTTTATAATACCTGAAACCGGTAATAAAACCGGGAATGGTGCTCCTGAATTTCATTCCCAATTCAAGACCGGGAGCGCCTACATTAAAGAAAGAAGGTTCTGCAGTAGGGTAAGTACTGTTAAAAACCGAATATGTAAACGGACCAACTAATGTTATTGAAATATTATTTGGAGTGCCATTGGAGCCAGGCGTTTCCAGGTTAAACATATCATCCCACGCCCTTGCTTTTACAACAATGGTTCCATATCCGGTTGGTGAAAATGTATATGTCCAGCTTTCTAAACCTGAAGCCCTGTGCCAGGTTGCACCGTTATCTGTTGAAACTTCAACGCCTCCTACAGCTCCTCCGCCATTATCTGCTGCTGTACCTGAAATAGTTATAGGACTTCCGGGTACGGTTGAAGTATGTATAGGGTTAACAATTGTAGTTGACGGAGGTAATACATCTGTTGAAGCTGAAGGAGCAACAACAAACTGCTGCAATGTTTCAGCAGTAGCACCCATATCAAACAACAGGTTTACAGTTGCCTGCTGCATAGCGAGACTTGGCGGCAAACTGGGATTATCATGATTATCATCTAACCCCCAGCACCATTGCATGGTTCCCGCAGAGAACACCAAAGCACCACTATTATCATGACGATATAAATACATACGGTGGTTTAGCCCTGTAAATGTTGTAAAGGATAGTGGAATCCTTCGTGCTGGTAGCAATTCAACAAACTGCTCCTGGTCCCATTCCGCACCCAATGTACCTAATGGCAATGTTGCTGTCTGGCCTGAACCCAAAGCAGCGATGCTGGTATTTTTCCAAAACCTTAAATTCTTATAGGTATCCGGAACTTTTATTGAACCGGTAGATTCTGTCCAACCCATTTGTGCTAAAAACGGCCCTTCCGGCCTGCAACCATCATGAGTTCCATATGCAGGAAGGCAACCGTCTCTCCACAATCCCGTCCATACATTTGTTACAGGATCGCATTTAGATCCGCAACTATAAATCCCCTGGGTACCTTCCTTATAACAAACAAGCGTTTGGAAATTATCTTCCCATCTTGTTTTCCAGTGAAGTGTGTTGCCACTGAAAAAAGCAATATTCACCCCATTGTTCCTGGCAGTTTCAAATTTATTAAACTGTTCTGCAGACCAATATTCATCATGGCCCACAGATAATAATACTTTATGTTTAGAAGGAGTTATTACCGATGCATCTCTTGCCATATCTATGTCACTTGTATAAGTTACATCGTAACCATTTCTTTCAAGCCACCTAATCATAGGAAACTCATCACTAAAGAAGTTTGATTTATCTCCCCTGAGGGTCAGCGGGCGTTGATAACTTAACTTAGTTGCATGTGTAAATCCTGGAACAGGAGTATTTGCAGCGTAAAAAGTATTTCCTCCCCAGTAATTATAAGCTTGCCATGTTGCATCAGAAGTTTTAAATAATAGTTTTGAACTACTTGTATCATCCCTTACAACAAAAATAATGAGGCTTGAACTGTTTAGTGTTGCGCACTCCAGCCTTGCGATATATACACCAGAAACCGCATCGTCAGGCACTTTCCACCTGGCAGATTCTGACCAGTTACTGCAATCTACCTTTCCTGTTGAATTTTCATAGAGATAAGCTGGCTGCTCCATTCCGGTTAATGACGGACCAAGGTTGTCAATAAACCTTGCACCATTATTATTATAATACCCTAAACGATATATATCAATGGTATAAGGAAGGAGAACGGGAGAATTAATATTGATCTTAAATTTTACTGAATCGCCTTTGTTTACGCTGAAATTCGTTGCAAAACCCTGTATATCGGTACCATCATTTGAATCCCATGTACCCTGATCGGTACCTGGTAAAGCATTTTCTGTTACAATTGGATTTTGAGCAATGACAACATTCGTAAAAACAAAGAGAGGTAATAAGAAAATTGATAGTTTTCTTAAAAATCCGGGTATTAACTTGTGATTCATACTATTAATTTGTAATGAACAAATATTCCTAACCTTGGGTAAAAGATGGCAATTTTCCGAGGATTGGTGAAAATCACGGCTGCTTTCTGAGGATTATAGGAACGGTAAAGAGGTAATAACAGCACAAATGTAAATTTAATTTCATGAAAAAGGAAATAAATAGATTAATTAATTTTAGAAAACCCGATAAATTTTCAGCTATTTATACAGTACAGATTCCAGACTTCATTTTTTAGTCAAAAGCGTATTTCCCTGTTATATACATTCAGAAATTATTTAACATATGAAATGTCAATTTTTCTAAAAAAGGGCAAAAAAATCCTGCAGTTTTCCACATTCCCGGTTAGAAGGCCCAATTAACTTTAATTAACTAAGTACATATTAAAATTCTGTGTAATAAAAAGGGCCCTGTTGTGAAGAGACATATTTTTTAATACATTGTTAATGTTTTATTTATACATTAATATTATTTTACAATTTAATTTTAATAGTGCTTATTCCCAAAACCTCAATAATTCATTAGTATTGTTGATAAATCTCGAAAAAAAATTAAAAAATAGCACTGTATTTGTACCATATACGCGAAAATTAAAAAAAATACCAATAATGAAACCGGCTATCTTTTAAATGAATAATAAACCTGTGTTTATTACGTTTAAAACAGAACACATAAATCTAATATCTTATACTTACATGAAATACCTTATCCTAATGGTATCACTATTTATTTGTGGTACCATCCAAGCAAACAATTACTACTTTTCTTCAAGCATTGGTGATGATTCAAGATCAAGCGTTGAAGCTCAAAACCCCGCTACTCCCTGGAAAACCATAACCAAACTCAATTCCTTTGCCGGCAACCTAAACGCAGGAGATAATATATTATTTCAAAGAGGCGAAATATTTTACGGAAGTATAACCATCGGTAAAAGTGGTACTGCAGTAAACCCCATCAGGTTCGGGGCTTTTGGCACAGGTGCAAAACCGGTTATTTCAGGATTTGTAACCGTATCGGGCTGGACTAACATTGCTGCTAATATCTGGGAAAGCAATTCCACTGTTTCAACACTCGCTTCATGTAATGTCATTTCT
>Ga0075152_10003310_pt1 | contig 11295 bp, 5 predicted proteins | sample JI61114C2DNA_FD_70964 | JGI IMG/M metagenome (GOLD analysis project Ga0075152, IMG submission 70964) | Wastewater effluent complex algal communities from Wisconsin, to seasonally profile nutrient transformation and Carbon sequestration -... | ecosystem: Engineered > WWTP > Effluent > Algae...
AAGATATGGTTCTAGTTCCCTCTTTTTAACTGATTTGTCCAATGCTTTTAAGAAAAAAATCAAATCACTCTGACCAAGATAATTGGGTAGTCTTTTTAATGCGGCTAGACGAACACCTAAATCAGGATCATGCTCAACACACCATTTCATAAATTGGTAAAACTGCACTTTGCCTGAATCGCCAGTTAACATTACTGCTTGCATTCTTTGATTAGGTTTGAATGCGGCAAATTGTTTTGAAGATACAAGACCTGGATAAAGGATATCCTGTACCTCTGAAGGTTCTCGTTTTTTAAATATCTGGATGATTTTTTCAAATAGATTCATGTAATTGTGTCTACAGTTTTTGTCAGTACTTAAAATCAATTTATAATATCAATGTTTGCCCGTTCCTTCTGCATCTATCCGGCTAAACATTATCTTACGATTTAAATTCGCTTGCTAAGTAGCGAGAATGGCACACAACGGTCTGCATTTGCTACAGTACGGGGATTCAATGCCGGTCTGCCCGGTGCTGATGATGAATAGTTACGTGATGATGAAACTACCAGTTACGTTCAACCGAAAATGGTCCAGCCCCGAACCGAACTTGCCATTTTGCTGAAGATGAAGTTACAACGTCTGGCCCCGTATTTTGCAAATGCATTGTTGGCTGAAGTTGTTATGATGAAACCCCCGAAAGTTTTCGAAAATAATTTGATGTTCGGTCTTTATTGGGTTTACCAAGCTTTAAATATTTGGTTTCTAAGTTAAATGGCAAATATTTGTTTAATTGAAAAAGATAATCTTTGAAATTTTCGTCGGGCCCAGTAAAAGGGAAAAATAAGTCAGACGAGCAACAGCTGTTTCTAGACAACCAAACCATTAGATTTGATTGATATTCTTGGTTCGGCAATTCCTTTTTGGTTTTCGGATCAACAAGTTTAAACCAATAAGTTATTATAAGTTCAATTGGTCCAAAGAAGAATTTTGGCCATGGCTGACCATCTATTATATAGTCAATAGTTTTACTTAGATCTTTTGTTTCAATTTCCCAAGTTGTTGCTTTTGGATAATCAACGGCTATATTATTAGTTTGCCCTCTGCCGAAAATCCTTTTCGTATCCTGAATTATTTTCTTGGCAACTTCTGGATTTTTGTCATCTTTATAAGCCTCGTAAACTGTCAAGGTTATACCGCTTGGTTCGTCACGATTTGCAGTTGTGCACAAATCTAAAAATATTCTTATGTCGTCCCATATAATTTCAACCTTTTTACCCTTTCTGAATTTTTGAGTGGTTCTATCTTTTGATAACGAATATAAAATGAAAGGTCTTGTTGCTACCATATACGAGAGTGTTTTTTTACAATTTCAGCCAACTCAAAGATAGCTAACCATAAAAATAAAAGCGAATATAAAAGCATTCATTTTCAATGGAATTTGTACTATTCAGGTAGTGCAAAATACTTAACCTAAACCTATAAGGTTTTGAAAACCTTATAGGTTTTTTCGCTTCGGTAAAAGCTCATTCACAATCCGAACGTACAAGTGAGTGACACAACGGAAGCTTCATAGTATTCCTACTGCCGGCTCCACAAAAATGTATTTATTTATGCTTGTGGTACTGGCGCAAATCTAATGTGTTGGGATATTCTTTGTTTACAACTATTGGTGGCGGATCGCACAAAAACGGCAACCTGTTTTGTTCTAAGTAATGCCCTGCAACAGATAAATATGGTGCGGGGCGCAGCGTTTCCTGTGTATGCATATTATCGCCAAAACGGCTTATGCGCCTGCTTTCTGCCTCGTAACTGTTGATGGGGAATGTATCGTAATTCCTGCCGCCGGGATGCGCCACATAATACGTACAGCCACCGATTGAACGCCCGTTCCAGGTATCTACAATATCTAATGTAAGCGGCGCATCTACACCAATGGTTGGGTGCAATGCGGATGGCGGCTGCCATGCGCGGTAGCGGATACCGCAAACATACTCGCCTTTTATCTCGGTTTCTTTTACTGGCACGCGGCATTCGTTGCACAAAAGCACATAACGTGCATCGTTGAAATTTTTGAGTTTTACCTGCACCCTTTCTAAGGAAGAATCTACAAAGCGGGCCGTGCCGCTGCTGCTCATTTCTTCGCCCAGTACATGCCAGGGTTCTATGCCCATGCGTACTTCCATTTCAATGCCCTGCAGTTTAACCGTACCGTAATGCGGAAAACGGAATTCGAAGAATGGATCGAACCAGCTCATCTGGAAAGGGTAGCCCGCTTCGTTAAGATCGCTTACCACTTCTTTTATATCCTGGTAGGCATAGTGGGAGAGCATGAATTTATCGTGCAGTTCTGTACCCCAGCGCACTAATTTATGGTTATACGGTTTCTTCCAGAACATGGCGACCAGTGCACGTATCAGCAACATTTGCACTAGGCTCATTTCTTTATGCGGCGGCATATCGAATGCGCGGAACTCAAGTATACCAAGCCTTCCGGAGGATGAGTCGGGAGAATACAATTTATCAATACAGAATTCTGCGCGGTGTGTGTTGCCGGTAATATCGGTAAGCAGGTGGCGAAAAATCCTGTCCACCAGCCAGAAAGGAACAAAGCCATTTTCGGGAACCTGGTCGAAAGCGATTTCCATTTCGTAGAGCTTTTCATCGCGGCCTTCATCAAACCTTGGTGCCTGGCTGGTAGGCCCTACAAAAGCACCGGAAAATAAATACGATAAACCGGGATGGTGCTGCCAGTAAGCAATAAGGCTGCGTAACAGATCGGGCCTACGCAACAACGGACTTTCTGAAGGGCTAGCACCGCCAATGGTAATATGGTTGCCGCCGCCGGTGCCGGTATGCCTGCCATCGAGCATGAATTTTTCTGTACCCAACCTTGAGAGATGCGCCTGTTCGTACAGCACACTTGTATTGTTCGTTAACTCTTTCCAGCTTTTTGAAGGATGGATATTTACTTCAATTACGCCAGGGTCTGGTGACACAACGAGGCGTTCCATCCTGTAATCCCTTGGCGGTTCATAACCTTCTATGCGCACGGGTATATTAAGTTTTTCCGCAGTAGCTTCAATGGAAGCAATTACATCAAGGTAATGCTCTAAATATTCCATCGGCGGAATGAAGATGTAGATAATCCCATCCCTTGGCTCAACACATAGAGTAGTTTTAATTACTTCCACTTCAAATAATGGCTTGCTTTCTTCTGCTTCTTTTTCTTCCGTCTTTTTTACCGGTTTCTTTTTATCTTTTCCCTCACCGGTTCCGGGCTGTGGTTTTATTTTTTGCGGCGGTGTGGGATGTTCATAAACAAGGCCATAACGACTGGAGATACTTTCATGATAATGTTCCAGTTCGGGAAGGTCTTCAAATAAACTGCGGTCTGCTTTCTCGGGTTCATTTTCTTTCGCAACTGCCGGTAAAGAATCTAACGGCAACCGCAAACCAATTGGTGAATTACCGGGTATAAGAAAAAGTGTTTCCCTTTTCAATGTCCACTTACAGCTTTGCCATTTACTGTTCATATAATTCCAGCGCAGTGGCAGTATATAACCTGCGGGGGCTTCTAATCCTTTATCAAGTAATTGAGCAAGTGTGCGGCGCTCACCTGCATCTTTCAGGTTTGTCTTTAAGGGGTCTATATTAACAGGTATTTTACCTTCTGTCCATAGAAAATAAAAAATGTCTTCGTAGGCTGCGCTTACATTATCTGTACTCACGGCAAGGTGTTTGGCCAGTTCAAGCGCAAAACTTTCCGCATCCTGCCAGGTAAATGTTTTCCATGTTTTTTCATGCTGTATCAGCTTCGTATTTTTCCAGATTGGGTAACCATCTTTTCTCCAGAACAAACCATATTGCCAGCGTGGTAAAGGCTCACCGGGATACCATTTCCCCTGTCCGTAATGGATCATTCCATTGGGGCCGAACTGTTCACGCAGCCTGAAAATTAATTCGTGTGAGAGTAAGCGTTTTTCAACGCCATCGGCGGCGGTATTCCATTGGTCTGATTCCATATCATCAACAGAAACAAAGGTTGGTTCGCCGCCCATCGTCATGCGTACATCGCCGTTGATAAGGTCTTCATCTACTTTAAAGCCGGTTGCATTTATTGCAGCCCATTGTTCTTCTGTATAGGGTTTTGTTACCCGTGGGTCTTCATGTATACGGGTAACAGTATTCGAAAAAGAAAAAGTTGTCTCACATTTATCTGTAGCGCCTACTACCGGGGCAGCGCTTACATAATCCGGTGTACAGGCAAGTGGTATATGCCCTTCGCCTGCAAACAAACCAGAAGTGGGGTCAAGGCCAATCCAGCCTGCACCGGGTATATAAACTTCTGTCCATGCATGCAGATCAGTAAAATCTGCCTCGGGGCCCGATGGGCCGTCTAATGATTTTATATCAGCGGTTAACTGCACTAAATAGCCAGAAACAAAACGTGCCGCCAGGCCCAGGTGCCTTAGTATTTGCACCAGCAACCATGCAGTATCGCGGCAGGAGCCTAATGAACGTAACAGTGTTTCCTCGCAGGTTTGCACACCGGCTTCCATGCGTATGGAATAATTAATATCCCTGTTGAGCTTCTGGTTGATGTAAACTAAAAAATCATTGATGTTTTTTTCACTTCTGTCCACACCACTCAACCATTTATTAAGCAACGGACCGTTCTCTTTTATTTCAAGATAAGGCACAAGTTCTTTGGGTAACTGATCCCGGTATTTAAACGGGAATTTTTCAGCGTATTCTTCTACAAAAAAATCAAATGGATTAATAACGATCATATTGGCAATCACTTCCACTTCAATGCTTAATTCCTTTGTTTTTTCAGGAAAAACAACACGTGCCTGGTAATTGCCAAATGGATCCTGCTGCCAGTTAATGAAATGTTCTTTTGGTGTAACCTTAAATGAATAAGCTTCCACATTTGTGCGTGAATGTGCCGCAGGGCGTAACCTGAAAATATGCGGCGAAAGCGAAACCAGCCTGTCGTAGGTATAGGTGGTTTTATGATTAATTGCTACTCTTACTGCCATAGAAATTTAAATTACTTGTTGTAAAGATGGCAATTTAACCGTTGGGGCAAAAGTAGCATTTTTCAGCCGTATAAATTTTAAGCTGAATTTTTTATCTGCTGCAGCAAATGATTTACAGTAACACCATTGCTGCCGTTAACTGTAGCAAGGTTTATATTAAATTCTGTTTCCACTTTGGCAAGCAGATAATCCACTTCCCAATTGGCAAAGCCAAGGTCTGTTGAAAGGTTTTTTTCGATATGCTTTTTTGAAAAATCAACATTAAGCGTTTTCTTCATTATTGCCTTTAATTTTCTGTATTCTGTTCTCATATAAGTGGTTTAATTTTCAATAGAAATAAACGTTCCAATAAATGGTTTTGATTGTGCCGCTAAAACATTTTAACAACAATTTTTCTTTGTTTGAAAATGAACAGATACTTTCTTATTAGCCAGGCTTTGAATATTAATTAAGCATTCGTTGTGTCACTCCCTTGTACTTTCTGTAATACTATTCAGCTTTTATCGAAGCGTAGATGGGGGAGATTGAACAAGGCTTCACTGTTTCAAAGAACTTTTAAAATTCAGAAGTTTAATTCATTAAATCACGCCACAAAATTTCCCCTCCTTTACAAGGAAGGGAAATAATTTGCAACTTGTTGCAATGCAAGTGGTGGTCTGCTATTGTTGGGTGTGTGATGAATGAAGCGGATGTACAATTTCCTGTAGTTGAAGGTATTGTAACCTGCAACATTCGTTTCGGTAAAAGCTTAGTAAAATTTTACAGTACAAGAGTGCACCCGAAGCTTCGGGCAAGGAACGATCAATAGTATTCTATGCCCGGCCCCAAAAACTATTATTGCATTTTTAATAATGCATGTATAATTCTTACCGTTTCATTTTTCAATATTTCATCGCTCATGGTGGTTTGCGGATTTTCAAAAACATCTTTGCACCAGGCGAATATTTTATTATCAGGTTCTTTCTGCTGCCATTGATTTAAAAGTTGTACTGCTTCGTCTTTCCTGTTCATTTTTTCAAGTGCCCATGCACTGATTAAATTATTGGCTGGCAGAAAATTTCTAACTGTATTATCAATCTTCGGCGTAAATGCAATAATCTTCTGTAACCGTTGCTGTGCAAGCTTTTCATTGTTTTGTTTGGTGTAGCAGATATAACTTAACCAGCCTTCAAGGCGTTCATCAATATCTTCCTGGTACGGCTTTCCAACACCTAAATTAACAGGCCATATTTTAGCAGCTTCCACAAACTGCAAAGCTTTTTTATATTGTTTATTTTTAATTTGCTCAATGGCCTGCATCAGTTTCGCTTCGTGGTATAACCCCCTTCCATCGGTTGCACCTTCGAAGGGAATAATGTTGATCTTCGTTAATAACGCATCGCCCGCTGCATATTTTTTATTGAGCAATAAAGTTTTTGCATACAGCATACCCATTATATAATTATCGGGGTTGCGTTTATAAAACGGTTCAGCTAAAGCCAGCGCCTTATCGTAAGCATTGTGGTTTACATAATATTCAGCAAGTAATTTTGTGTAGCGCCATTTCGTGCTGTCGAGTGACAAAGCTTTTTGTAAATTATTTTCAGCATCAGCTTCATATAAATTTGCTTTGGTTGCGTAAAAAGGCGCATAGTTTGGCTCATTACCGCATTGTGTAAATAATGTTTTTGCGTTGTTGATATTATTCCTGCTCCACCAAATCAAGGCAAGATGATACTTTAACAGCCAATCACTATTGGTTTTAATATGCGCTTCCAAAACATCTTTTGTTTCTGCACGAAAAGGTAAAGCCAAATCCGGGTTTATCCTTTGTATATCTATGGGTTTATTCTCTAAAAATGCTTTCCAGTAAATTACTTCTGCATTTTGTGGTGCCATATTAAAAACCTTCAAGGCTTCCTCTTTGCGGTTAAGATTGTAATACCAAACACCTAGTTCGAGATAGGTTTGTTCCGGCATTTCATTTTTAATAAGCGATGTGAAATCATGCTGCGCTGAGGATGATGCATGCAATAAATATTTTTCAAAGCCTGCAAAATGATTCAGCGGATCAAGCACCATCATTTTATTTAATACTCCCAAAGCCTTTGCTTCATTGTTTTGCAAGCGATAAATAACAGCCAGCAATTGATAAGCTTCTGCATTATTCTCATTGGTTATCAAACTTTTTTCTGCGTACTCAACTGCTTTTGTAAAATCCTTTTCTTTGAAATAAATTTTACCCAATTCAGTACAGGCTCCTGTTCTGTATGCGCTGCTCATCGTGGCAATATCAAAGCCGTCTTTTGCATCGGTTATATTGCCGAGTTTTACATTGATCAACCCATAAGTAAAATTGGCAGCGTCATCATAAGTATCAATTGATAAAGCTTTTTTTACTGTTATCAATGCATCATCATAAAGCAGGTTCCTGTATTGCAATGCGGCCAGTTCTAACAATGCCGGGGCATAGTTAGGATCCTTAGCGAGGCAGGCTTTCAGCTTTTCCTCGGCGGCAACATAAGAACGCAGGTGAATATTTTGTTTGCCCATCAGGTACAATCCATAAACCGAATTCCAGTCAAAATTTTTTGGTGATTCTAATGGGCGGTTTATTACATCTGCCGTTGGTGATGATTGATAAATTAATTTATTTTCTCCCAACGTAACCATTAAGTTTTCTGCATCAACATCACTTTGAATTGAATCTGCAAAAACCTGCAATGTATTCAACTGAAGTGTTTTTGTATAAACAGTTTTTGCACCATCCATTACTTTTAATTCATCATTTATTTTTTGCAACGGAGAGAAATAAATCTTCAACCAGCCATTTTCTTTTTTAATATTTAATGCACCATAATTATTTGCTTTTACAAAACCTTTTGTTGCTTTTACGGGGAACCAATATTCCGTCCACGTATCGGTTGCATATGGTTCAAAACCCTGGTGCTTGAATGGTGTAAGCGTACTGTTTTCGGCAGATTGATTAAACAATCTTCCACTTTGTACTTCTACATATTGGCCATCGGTATCGGTTAATAAATGATCCCAAATCATACCCTGCTGCGATAGACCCCATATCCATATTTTCTTTCCTGCTTTATCATCATGTGTGGAATAGCGGCCCATTCCAAATGCATCATCGTGCCAGTAAGCGCCAAAAAAATCGGTGTATTTACCAAACACATGATAGGATTTATAACCGCCAAAATTGTTGTTCTCATAAAACGAAATATCCTTACCATTCTCCTTGTTTACAGGCCAATCGCTATACTCACCTTCATGACCTAGGTAATGTGTGCCGGGATAAATAAACTCTAAATTCCCTTTAGCTTTTATACCCGTATTCATCCAGCTATAATAAGGTTGTTCTAATGGCGTACCATTAAACCATGTTGAACTTGTAGTAATGTATGCCTTATCTTTTGGTAAATTAATTTCCAAACGCCAGTTGGTTTGCGTTAATAAATCAAGCACGCCAATTACACAACTTACGCTTCCATCTTCTTTTGCAAAAACCGTGTAATCCACTGGTGTAGCGCAATTGGGCGTGTGGCCTATTATACCGTAGTTCGCTTCAATGCCACCGCTTGTCCACGGGCCGCGCATAGCCACATCACGAAATTTTATTACACTGTTATCATAAACAAAAGATTTACCCGTACTCTTTTCAATGGCACTCCAAATCTTTCCACCTACTTCGGGCAGTATCATTATTTTTAAATAATCGTTCTCCAGCTCTACCACTTTCCATTCTTTTTGAATGGGTTTATCTGTAAATCCATCATAACGGAAGTAGGGATAAATTTTTGAAGCCGGGTCTGCAACAGGGTTGGGATCGGAGAAAGGATACGTTGTAAAAACCTTTTTATATTCTTTTAAAGTTGATGCATGTTGCGCATAAGAAAAGTTGCTGCAAAAAAATATACATGCAAAAAAGGTAAGTGCTTTTTTAAGAAATGTAAACTGGTTCATACGCTGTTTGCTTATGTAAACAAACCTACCTTAAATGCAGCAAACATTTACATAGAAACGCAAACGGTTGCGTTGCAAGCCGTATAAAAATCCATATAATTTAAATAAATATTTTTTTTGAGATTCTGCGTTTTTGTATTGGCTGTTTTGTATTTGCTGCGCCACTTCCCCAAAGTACAAGAGTGCGACGCAACAAAAGTTCAATCAATGCGCTGAACGCCTGGCTCAAAAAAAAACTCCACCAACAATTATGCTGGCGGAGTTTATATAAATAAAATAAACGGTTACTATTTCATTCTTTCCTGCACAAATGCCACCACTTTTTTGTGCGCATCTTCTTTTGCCCCCACATTAAAAGACGGGTTGCTCGGGTTTGCAAAACCATGGTTTGCCTCGTACCTGTTTGCCTGTAGTTTTATACCGGCTGCTACCGCATCTTTTTCAAACTGGTCTACAACAGCCGGGCTTGGCCATTGGTCCTGGTTGCCAAAAAATCCAATCACATCGCAGTTGATGGTTTTAAGGCGGTCAACATTTTTTTCGGGTTGGCCATAATACATCATGCAACCTATTGCCTGTTTGCCGCCTTCAATAGAAGTTTGTAAACTCCAGCCGCCGCCAAAACACCAGCCAATGGTAAATACTTTTGCATTGTTGCCTGCATAAGCGTAAGCACCTTTTATTATTGCCATGGCCCGTTCTGTTTTTACCATTTGCATATATTTACCTGCATCTTCGCGGTTGGCCGCAACCCTGTTATCGTACAGGTCGAGCGCAATTACGTTTACACCCAGTTCACCCGAAAGTTTTTCTGCTTCCTGTTTTATATAATCGTTAAGGCCATACCATTCATGCACTACAAATAAATAATAATCGGTTTTTTTAGCGGCTTTAATTTCAAAAGCATGCGCATCTGTGCCATCGGCTGTTTTGTAATTAATGTCTTTTCCTTTTTCGCTGGCATAAACAAATGGCAGCGGATCGGGGTGCTCCATTTTAAATGCTTTGCTGCCTGCATTCAATGCATATTCCTCTGTAGCAGTGGGTACGCAGCAGGTAATTTTTTCCTGCGCTGTTGCAGAAAACACACCAGCCAAAAGGCAAAACGCCAGGAAACTCTTTTTCATAATTCTAGTTTTTAATATGTAAACTGAAATAACAGTATAAAGTTAAAATGGTTCTTCGTTATTTTCTAAAAATTAATACCGTATAAATTAGCCGGATACCAGCTAATCTTTTTATGGCGTCCCGGTTGTGTCACAATCCGTTCATCTTTCTGTTATCAATTGAACTTCAGCATCCCGTTACGCAAACCTTTTGTATTTTGAAGATTGCTTTTCTGCATTGTTTAGTAAAGGAGCATCATAATTTTTCTACATTGCGTCACCCTAAATTTTTTTGGGCGGGAAAATAGCTTTAGGTTTGCACGACCTCTGAGAATTTATTTTTCTCCGTTTAGGTCTAACCGGACTTACCAAATACATACATTTTAAAAATTCAACTGAACAACATACCATTTTTGTTCATTTATTTATTTTTTGGTTCACGGTTGTGCAAAAATGATTCCGGTGATTAACGCGAACAACGCAAAAAAAATTAGAACAGACCGGGTAATACGGGCTCAATAAAATTGTTTTTAAAGAATTAATTATAAAAAATATTTAACCATACAACTATGGCAAAGTACATTTTTGTTACCGGCGGTGTAACCAGCAGTTTAGGAAAAGGAATTATTGCAGCCAGCCTTGCCAAACTGTTGCAGTCGAGGGGTTTTACAGTAACCATTCAAAAATTTGACCCATATATTAATGTGGACCCCGGCACGCTAAACCCTTACGAGCATGGCGAATGTTACGTAACCGAAGATGGTGCCGAAACTGATCTTGACCTTGGCCACTACGAACGTTTCCTTAGTACTTACACATCGCAGGCAAATAATGTAACTACGGGCCGTATTTACCAAACAGTAATTAACCGCGAAAGGGCAGGCGATTTTTTAGGTAAAACCGTACAGGTGGTACCGCATATTACCGATGAAATAAAACGCCGTATGATGCTATTGGGCAAAGGCGGAAAATTCGATATCATCATCACCGAAATTGGCGGAACAGTAGGCGATATTGAGAGCCTTCCCTTTATTGAAGCCGTACGCCAGATACAGTGGGAGCTTCCCGAACAGGATGTGGTGGTAATACATCTTACACTGGTACCGTACCTGAGTGCTGCTAAAGAATTAAAAACAAAACCCACACAGCACAGCGTAAAAATGCTGAGCGAAACAGGTGTACACCCGGATATTATTGTGGCCCGTACCGAG
>Ga0075152_10003312_pt1 | contig 11293 bp, 8 predicted proteins | sample JI61114C2DNA_FD_70964 | JGI IMG/M metagenome (GOLD analysis project Ga0075152, IMG submission 70964) | Wastewater effluent complex algal communities from Wisconsin, to seasonally profile nutrient transformation and Carbon sequestration -... | ecosystem: Engineered > WWTP > Effluent > Algae...
GCATGTTGAAATCTGCTTTGTTATATGTTGCCGTGATTCCAGTCCAAACAGGATCAACCCTATTGAACATCGTACTAGATTTGTAAGTTCCGCCGCTGTATAAAATAGTTGTAAAAAAATCTGGTAGTGTATTATCTTGGTCTCCATTTCCTCCGGGCTCATCCCACTTGTACGTCATTCCCATGAATAAATTTTCTAAAGGTGCATCAACTAGTTTTAATGCTGTTATAGACACTTTGCTCACATCATTTACCGTAATAATTTGTGTTGATGCAACTGATGGGCTACCATCCAAATTTGTAACAACTAACTTAATAGTATGCATACCAGGCGTTGCAAACCGGTACGTAACAGTTGGTGTTTTACTTGCATTCTCCACATCATCAAAAGACCAAGTATAAGATACTGCATTGATAGATGTGCTAGTAAACTTTACTGCACTAACTATACTGTAAGGACCCGTAGACATGCTAAACGATGCTACAGCGTCGGGGTACAACACTTTAATCTGCTGACTGGCAACAGCACTAGATACACCTGCATTATTTTTAACAACTAAGGTTGCAGTTTTTGTACCACCATCTGCATACAAATGTTTAACATTGGCACCTGTGGTGGAATCCATTTTTCCGTCTCCAAAATTCCATATATATTTTGCAGCATTTGTAATATTGGGGTTTGCTGTAAACCTAACCGTATCAATAATACCTGCTTTTGGATTAGAAGGGGTATATGTAAACGCTACGTTAGCAGGAGGCGGTATAGTGCCTTTAGCAATAATGGTGATACTTTTGGTTGTAAATGCTACACCATTTTCATTGGTAACCTCAAGGGTAACCGTATAATTACCAGGAGTAGTATACATAAATACAGTATCCTTTGCCTTAGCAGTTGATTTTGCAGCATCCCCAAACTCCCATTTATAACCTTTAGTAACGTATTGGGATGTACTGGTAAAAGCTACTGTACATGGTGCTTCAAATGTTCCACCACTATTATCTTTAAATTCAAAATTGGCTATAGGTTTTTGACCAGCAGGAATAACATCTCCTTTTTTAACAACTACGTTGCGGGTAAAAATAGCAGAATCTCCTGCGTTGTTGTATGCTATCAACATTACTTTAAAGGTGGTATCCCTGGGTTGATAATCGTATTGGTGAGGAACCTGTGGGATTGTTGCATTCGATAGGGACCCATCTCCAAAATTCCATACATAACGCTGTGCATTTTGCGATTGATTGGTAAAGGTTATGGTGCAAGGACTTTTAACACCGTCTCCTGCTACAGCGAAACTAGCTGTAGGTTTTGCTAAAGGCTCAACTGCTCCTTCTTTTTTACAGCCTATAAAAGTGGCAGTAAATAGGCACAATATTATTACGAAAGGACTTGAAAAAAATTTCATATATGGTTTGTTTGATTAAAAGATAAAATCATGAACATGATGCAAATTTATGCCATTCCGTTGCATGGAAGTAAAAAATAATAATTAAAAATACTTAATAGTAGATTCCCTCTATCTAAAAAAATAACAGCTTTGATGAAGGAAGCTTTTAATATAAAGGCTTTACTAGTTACAATTTTTCATACAACGCTCTTAACTTCTCCTTAGTCATTATTTTTTCCCAATCTTTTCCTAAAGCGTTTTCCCATAAGGGTTTCATGCCAAGGGAGATATTTATCATTGTATCAAACTGTGTATCAGTTAGGCCTTTGCAAATATGAGTAGGTATTTCAATATTATTTTTTTCTACCATGCATTTAAACACATCTACACCTTTGGGGTAGTATTCATGTAAATGATTCATTACAATACAATTTCCAATACCATGTTTGGTACCCAACAAATAACTTAATCCGTAGCTTACCGCATGGGCTACTCCTACTTGAGAATAAGCAATGCTCATACCTCCTGCATAAGAAGCCATCATTAATTGATCATCACACTCCTCATCCCAACTTTTTTTCTCTAAAAAAACATGTTCGCATAATTGCAATGCTTTCTCTCCATAGCTTTTACTAAACTCGTTTAAATACGTTCCTTGCAAACTTTCAATGCAGTGGATATAGCAATCCATGCCTGTGTAAAAACGTTGATTGGCAGGCACATTAGCAGTTAATGCTGGATCTAATACAATTTGATCGAAGGGTGTAAAATCAGAATTCATACCCAATTTTTTAGTAGGGCCTGTTAATACAGTTGTACGGCTTACTTCTGCACCCGTTCCACTTAAAGTAGGAATGCCTACTTTGTATACTCCAGGTTTTTTTACTAAGTCCCATCCTTGGTAATCGGCAGCGGAACCAGTATTATTCATCATTAAAGAAATAGCTTTAGCTAAATCCATGGTAGATCCTCCACCAATGCCAATAATACCACTTATGGTTCCAAATTCATTTTTTAAAGATTGAGCCAAAGCATCTACCTGTGTGGTTTTGGGCTCGTAGGTAACATCGGCTAAAATAATTTTGTCTTTGCCTCGAAGGGGAAGTTTTTGTAGTAAAGATTTTTCAGTAAAAAAATGATCTACTAAAAAAATCATGGGAGCATCTGCAAGTCTATGCGGAGCAAGTATTTCATCTAATTGTTGTAGGCTACCACGACCATAAATTACATAGCCTACCATTTTAAAGTTGCGGAATGACATATTGTTAATGTGAAGATGTGCTAATGTGCGAATTGCGAATGTGTGAATATGCGAATGAAAGATATTTTTTATTTGTATGTTTTATTAAATGTGCTTCATTAGCACATTCGCAATTAGCACATTCGCAAATTATTATCCGTTCATACTGGCTAAAAATTCTGCATTATCTTTTGTGCCTTTCATGCGCTTCAAAAGCTCTGACATAGCCTCTTCTGGCTTCATAGAGGAAAGATAATTGCGTAGTACGTAAATGCGACTTAAAGCATCTTTATCCAATAATAAATCATCTCTTCTAGTTGAAGAAGATACAAGATCAATAGCAGGGAAAATACGTTTGTTGGCTAACCGTCTATCTAATTGCAATTCCATATTACCGGTTCCTTTAAATTCTTCAAAAATAACTTCATCCATTTTAGAACCTGTATCTATTAATGCTGTAGCGAGTATGGTCAGGGATCCTCCATTTTCAATTTTGCGAGCAGCACCAAAAAATTGTTTTGGTTTTTGCATAGCATTGGCTTCTACTCCACCACTGAGCACTTTGCCCGATGATGGTGAAACGGTATTATGTGCACGAGCTAATCTGGTAATAGAATCTAATAATATCATTACATCATGTCCACACTCTACCAATCGTTTGGCTTTTTGTAGTGCAATGGCAGATACTTTTACATGTTTTTCTGCAGGCTCATCAAAGGTAGAAGCAATGACTTCTGCTTTTACACTACGCTCCATATCGGTTACTTCTTCAGGACGTTCGTCTATCAATACAACCATTAAATATACTTCTGGATGGTTGTTGGCAATAGCGTTGGCTATTTCTTTAAGCAACATGGTTTTACCTACTTTTGGTTGGGCTACAATTAAGCCCCGTTGGCCTTTTCCAATGGGTGTAAATAAATCAATCATGCGGGTGCCATGGTTGCTAGCGGTAGTAAATAAGTTGAATTTTTCGTAGGGGAATAAAGGTGTTAAATAATCAAAAGGTACACGATCTCGAACATCTTCGGGTAGCTTACCGTTAATATTTTCTACTTTTAATAAAGCGAAATATTTTTCGCCTTCTTTGGGTGGACGTACAGAACCCGTAACGGTATCCCCCGTTTTTAATCCAAATAGTTTTATTTGAGAGGGAGATACATAAATATCATCTGGTGAGGATAGGTAATTATAATCGCTAGAGCGTAAAAAACCATAGCCGTCTACCATCATTTCTAATACTCCTTCACCATGAATAACACCATCAAACTCAATATTAAAATTGGGTTCTTTAGTATTATTTTGTTGATCTTTTTTAAACAGTTGTTTAACAAATGGGGGAAGGGCAGGGTCTTCTATAGGTTGTTCTACATCGGTAATTTCAGAAGTGTTTGTAGTAGTATTATTTTCTGTAGATGCATTATCTGCTGCTATTGTTTTAGATTTACTAGACCTACGAGTGCCTGTTGTTTTTTCTTTTTCAGCAGCATCAATTGTTTTTTTGCGATTTTCTTTTTCTGTTTCTTCGGGCATACCTGATTCAACAATAGCTTCTTCTGTAGTGTTGTTAGTGGTCGCTTTAACCGTACGTTTCTTTTTTACTTTTGATTCTTCAGTAGTGTTGTTGGCAGCTTCTCCAGCTGCAATGGCTTGCCAATCTAGTATTTTGTAAATGATAGATTGCTTGTCTAATTGTTTGTGATTAGGAATGTTGAGTTGCTCAGCAATATCTAAAAGCTCAGGCAAGAGCATATCACTGAGTTGGATAATGTCATACATAGAAATGATCAATTTAAAAAAGCGAAAGCGGGTAAATGATTAAAAAAGATTTGAATAAAATAATTAGTGGAAAAAGTTATTAGTGATGAGTGGTAACCATAAAATTGCTGATCAGCAATTTTACGAATGCAATGTTACGATAAAATCGATTCACAAAAAAATATGTGTAAAAATAATTGATGTATTAAAGGCGTATGAAACAAGTTATGCGCATCAAGGGTTCAGGATCAGCATGGGTGGCGAGTGAGAACACTCGCCACGGCAGGCTGCCGTGGGCAGTGTCCCCACTGCCCACTTGCACTTGAACTCTTGATTCGCATAGGTTATACAAAGGAGTTTGTTTATTTAGGAGTATCTCTAAAAATAATTTTATAACCAAATAACAATTTCATTAATCAACCAATAACCAAGCCATTAACTAAAATGCACAATTCTTAGGGGTTCTAGCAAACGGAATAACATCTCTAATATTCGTCATACCAGTTACAAATTGAACCATGCGTTCAAAACCTAAGCCAAAACCAGCATGTGGAACGGTTCCAAACCGACGAGTATCTAAATACCAACTTAATTCATCAAGGGGCACATTCATTTTTTGCATTCTGGCTTCCAGCTTATCTAATCTTTCTTCTCGTTGGCTTCCCCCTACAATTTCTCCAATACCAGGTGCTAAAATATCCATGGCTGCAACGGTTTTACCATCATCGTTCTGACGCATATAGAAAGCTTTTATTCCTTCGGGATAGTTAGTAACGATAACTGGTTTTTTAAAATATTTTTCTACTAAATATCTTTCGTGTTCGCTTTGCAAATCAATACCCCATTGTACGTCATACTGAAATTTTTTCTTTTTGTATGGTGTACTTGCTTGTAAAATAGTAATGGCTTCTGTGTACGTTATTCTTTCAAAAGCGTTATTTAATACAAACTGTAATTTTTCTACAAGGCCTAATTCGCTACGCTCATTTTGTGGTTTTTGATTTTCTTCTTCAACTAAACGCTGTGCTAAAAAATCTACATCATCTTTATTATGATCTAACACATATTGAATAATGTATTTAATAAAGGTTTCAGCCATATTCATATTATCTTCTAAATCACAAAAAGCCATTTCAGGCTCAATCATCCAAAACTCAGCCAGGTGGCGGGTTGTATTTGAATTTTCTGCTCTAAATGTGGGGCCAAACGTATACACTTCCCCAAACGCCATAGCACCTAGTTCTCCTTCTAATTGTCCGCTTACGGTTAAGTTTGTGGAACGTCCAAAAAAGTCTTCTGCAAAATTTACACTTCCATCTTGATTGCGAGGCGGATTATCAAAAGGTAATGTGGTTACTCTAAACATCTCCCCTGCCCCTTCTGCATCACTTGCACTTACGATAGGTGTATGTAAATACACAAATCCTTTATCATTAAAAAATTGATGTATAGCAAAGGCCAAGGCATGTCTTATACGAAAAACAGATCCAAATGTATTGGTGCGCAATCGCAAATGTGCAATGTCTCGTAAGAATTCTAAGCTATGTTTTTTAGGTTGTAAGGGATATTTTTCAGCATCACTATCACCCAATATATCTACTTGTTTTGCTTTTATTTCTATTTGTTGACCCTTGCCAATAGAAGCAACTACCTCACCCTGTATTTTTAAGGATGCGCCTGTAGTAATGCGTTTTAAGGTAGCCTCATCCAATAATCCTAATGCTACTACTATTTGTATATTATTGTTTGTACTACCATCATTTAAAGCAATAAATTGATTGTTACGAAAAGTACGTACCCAGCCCATTACAATTACTTGTTCACCTATAGGACATTGTGTTAGCAATGTTTTAATTTTTATTCTACTACTTAGCATATAATTATTTGTAATTAAGTGTAATGATTGAGGAGTGCCTCTATATTAATCTAACAAAATATCAAAACTATTTTTTAAATAATTTGATAATACCCTACCAGTAATTCGCTTATCATTTTATTATTCGTTTCCGGAACAATTTTTCCAGCTTCTAGATATGAGTGGAGAATCTCTGTTAGAAGGAAAATTCTTTCAACCTGTATTTGTGCGTATTTGAAGGAATCTTTAGAAATAAATACGGCAATATTATTTAGGTCTTCAAAGATTGTTTAATCTAGTTTATTTCAACCATCGTTTCAATTTGTTTTGAGCTTGTACTGTAGAGTAAATCATATTATCTTTTGACTGTTGTATACCTGTTTCAATTTTCTGTAACACCATAATGCTATCTAATAAATCATCAATAGAAAAATGATCAGGTAGTTGTTTAATGGTGCTAAGTATTTTATTTTTTGTTAACACCACTATAAATTTTACTATTGCAATATACCTAAAAATTCGCATGCCTCACTTAAAAAAGTTTACCTTCACAGAAGATATAAAATGGGTACTGAGAATCTAAACTTAACCGATTTATTAAAAGATTTATTTTTATGATAAAAAATATACTCGCATTTTTATTAGTACTATTGCTAACGTTAATGCAACGCAATCCCTCTAAGGCTCAATCAACAAATTCCTTAGATTCAGTAGAAAATAAAATTCCTAAAAAAGATATTTCACCCATTGCCCATAAAGTACTTTTACAAATTAACAACAACGATTTTAAAAACTTATCACTAATAATTCATCCCAAAAAAGGATTGCGGTTTGAGCCTTATGTGGAGCAAAATTGGTGTGGCATTAGTTTCAGCACTAAAGCATTTAAAAAAGCCTATTCTAGCTCAAAAAAATATATATGGGGTCATTATGATGGTTCTGGAGAACCAATAAGGTTAAGCTTTGGAGATTATTATAAAAATTTTATATATACAAAAAATTATAATTCAATAGCCCCAAAATATTATACTACCCAAAGCATACCTCAGAAGTATAGTGCTGATGCTGCCGATATAGCTAAAAGTGATTGGGTACAAAATTATCCTCATGGAATTGTTGCTTATTATTACTACCCAAATTCTGCTCAAGATATGGACTGGAGTGCCCTCGGATTAGTTTTTGAAAAATTAAATAACAAATGGTATTTAGTTGCTATTTTACGTGATGCTTGGCGGATATAACAGACAACCACATTCCGTTGGCCTACATTACCAAACAAATAAAAACAAACACACATCATATTTGTATGACTAAATACATTTTCATAACTGGCGGCGTTACCTCATCATTAGGAAAAGGTATTATTGCTGCTTCATTAGCAAAGCTTTTACAGGCAAGGGGTTTACGAGTAACCATTCAAAAATTAGATCCTTATATTAATATTGATCCAGGCACGCTAAATCCTTATGAGCATGGCGAATGCTATGTTACAGAAGATGGCGCCGAAACGGATTTAGATCTTGGGCATTATGAACGTTTTTTAAATATCTACACTTCACAAGCCAATAATGTTACTGCAGGCCGTATATACCAAACCGTTATTACCAAAGAGCGAGAAGGTGCGTATTTAGGAAAAACCGTACAAGTAATACCTCACATAACAGACGAGATTAAACGACGTATAACACTACTCAGCGCTAATAATGAGTTTGATATTATTTTAACTGAAATTGGCGGAACAGTAGGCGATATAGAATCACTACCCTTTATTGAAGCAGTTAGACAATTGCAATGGGAAATGGATAAAGAAAATTGTTTAGTTATCCATCTTACATTAGTACCTTACCTAAAAGCAGCTAAGGAGCTAAAAACAAAGCCCACACAGCATAGTGTAAGAATGATGAGTGAGTACGGTGTGCACCCAGATATTATTGTTTGCCGAACAGAAGGACAACTTACGAATGAAATTAAAAATAAAATTGCTCTATTTTGTAACGTTAAGTCCGATGCCGTAATAGAAGCAGCAGATGCCTCCACCATATACGAAGTGCCGTTAATAATGATGAAAGAAAAGTTAGACATTATTACTTTAAAACGACTAAATATACAAACCTATCATGAACCTGTATTAGACAAATGGAAATCCTTTATTGATAAACTAAAATATCCTAAATCTAGAATAACCATTGGGCTAATTGGTAAATATGTAGAATTGCAAGATGCCTACAAATCAATACTAGAAAGCTTTGTACATGCAGGCTCTGTAAATGAATGTGATGTACAAGTCATACCTATTCATTCTGAATTTATTACTCCAGAAAATGTAACGGAACAGTTAGGCTTACTAGATGGCTTGCTGGTAGCCCCAGGATTTGGCCATCGGGGTGTAGAAGGAAAAATTATAGCTGTGCAATATGCTAGAGAAAACGCATTGCCTTTTTTTGGAATTTGTTTTGGTATGCAAATGGCAACTATAGAATTTGCTAGAAATGTGTTAGGCCTAAAAGATGCACATAGCACAGAAGTAGATGCAAATACTCCCGATCCAGTAATTTGTATGATGGAAGCACAAAAAACAGTTACTATAAAAGGAGGCACTATGCGTTTAGGTACGTATCCTTGCGAAATTAAATCCCCATCACTAGCATACACTATTTACAATACCAATCATATTACAGAAAGACACAGACATAGATATGAATTTAATAATGAATACTTAACTGCCTTTGAGCAAGCAGGCATGGTAGCTAGCGGACGAAATCCTCAATCAGGATTGGTTGAAATTGTAGAACTAACGAATCATCCTTTTTTTATTGGATGTCAATACCATCCCGAATTAAAGAGTACTGTAGAAAACCCACATCCGTTGTTTGTACATTTTGTAGCGGCTGCTAAAAAATGTAGTGAGGAAAAACAAGCAAGGAAAAATGCAGTATTATAAGCTATTAAAGTAACCCTCTTGCATAAAGTCAATATACTATGCTAAATCAAGGGTTCAAATGCAAGTGGGCAGTGAGGACACTCGCCACCCATGCTGAGCCTGAGCCCTTGATTCGCATATACTATTGTTTACTGCAGTTGTCAGTCTGAGCGAAGTCGAAGACCAGTCTATATTTGAGCATATTCATTTTATTTAAAAATATTGAAAACCGACTTACGCAAGAGGTGTAGTAAATACCCGTACAACCATTACATATACATCTCTCCACGCAGTTGCTTTACTCTTTCATCTGCTAAATATTCATCAAAACTCATTAAGCGATCGATAGCACCTTTAGGCGTTAACTCAATAATACGATTGGCAACAGTTTGCATAAAAGTATGATCGTGTGAAGAGAGTAAAACAATACCTTTAAAATTGATCATACTTTCGTTAAAAGCTTGTATAGATTCTAGGTCTAAATGGTTTGTAGGCTCATCCAACATAACAACATTGGGGTTTTGTAGCATCATACGACTGATCATACAACGTACTTTTTCTCCTCCACTTAACACACTTGTTTTCTTCATTACATCATCTCCACTAAACAACATCTTACCTAAAAATCCACGTAGAAAATGTTCATCCACATCAACCGTAATATTCGATGGCACAAATTGGCGCAACCAATCCATTAAGTTCATGTCTTGCGTAAAATATTTTGCATTATGATTAGGTAAGTAGGCTTTAGTTACAGTAGTGCCCCACTCAAACGTTCCGCTATTCGCTTGCATTTCTCCATTTATAATATTAAAGAAGGCATTAACCGCTAAATGATCTTTACTAACAATTGCTATTTTATCATTTTTGTTTATGGTAAAAGATAGTTGAGCAAATAGTGTTTTACCTTCAACAGTTGCAGCTAAGTTTTGTATGTTTAAGATTTGATTGCCCACTTCCCTATCTTGCTTAAATATAATACCTGGGTATTTTCTGTTAGAGGGTTGTATTTCTTCAATACTTAATTTTTCTAATGCTTTTTTACGAGAGGTGGCTTGTTTGCTTTTAGAGGCATTAGCACTAAAACGAGCTATAAAGTCCAATAAGGCTTGGCGTTTATCTTCCGTCTTTTTATTTTTATCAGCTATTTGGCGAGCCATTAATTGTGATGATTCATACCAAAAAGTATAGTTGCCTGTATAAATTTTTATTTTTTGCCGATCAACATCAGCCACATGTGTACATACAACATCTAAAAAGTGCCTATCGTGACTTACAACAATTACAATGTTTTCATAGTCGGCTAAAAAATTCTCAAGCCAACTAATGGTTTCTAAATCAAGGTCATTAGTAGGTTCATCTAACAATAAAATATCTGGATTGCCAAATAAGGCTTGAGCTAATAATACCCTTACCTTCATTTTACCCTCTATATCCTTCATTAAGAAAGTATGTACATCCTCTGAAACACCTAATGAGGTTAGGAATGATGCGGCATCGCTTTCAGCCGTATAACCATCCATTTCACCAAACTCACCTTCTAGTTCTGCAGCTTTCATACCATCCTCCTCAGAAAAATCTGCTTTAGCATAAATAGCTTCTCTATCTTGCATCAACTTCCATAATTTATTATGGCCAATAAGCACTGTATTTAATACGGTTTGATTATCAAAAGCAGCATGGTTTTGTTGTAGTACAGCCATACGCTCTCCAGGCGTTATTTCCACACTACCTTTATTAGGCTCTATTTCACCACTAAGTATTTTAAGAAAAGTACTTTTCCCTGCACCATTGGCTCCTATTAAACCATAGCAATTGCCTTTGGTAAAGGTTAAATTTACTTCATCAAACAACACACGCTTGCCATAAGCGAGGGTTATGTTTCTTGCACCAAGCATATCTATTTATTTTTGAGCGGCAAAGATAACGTGAGGAAAGCTAAGGAGGAAATGTTATTTAGAAAGGATTTGTATAAGATGCTTCTATGATGTTGGTGGTGTTGAATATTTTGATTGTTTTATATGGGATTCTATTTTTAATATTCTAACTCTAAACGCAATCTATCTTTCAACTCCTTAACCAAAGGATATTGCTCTGTTATACGTATAAATTTTTCCCTTGTAGAAAGGGGTGCTG
>Ga0075152_10003313_pt1 | contig 11292 bp, 9 predicted proteins | sample JI61114C2DNA_FD_70964 | JGI IMG/M metagenome (GOLD analysis project Ga0075152, IMG submission 70964) | Wastewater effluent complex algal communities from Wisconsin, to seasonally profile nutrient transformation and Carbon sequestration -... | ecosystem: Engineered > WWTP > Effluent > Algae...
GGTAGGCCAGGTGCTACGGTGAAAGAACAAGTTGCTCAACCTGATATTATTACTGATATAAAAAACTATGGCATGCATCGTCACTTTACGGATGGATGCTCCATTCTGCTTTTTGGTGGCGGAATAAAAAAAGGATTTGCTTATGGAAAAACTGCTGATGAGCGGCCATGTAAATCGATTGAGAAGCCAATCAAAATAGCACAGCTCCATCAAACCATTTACCATGCCTTGGGTATTCCGGTCGATACCCATTATGTAATTGAAGAGAGACCTTTCTTTACCACACCCGATGGTAATGGCAAAGCCGAATTGGAATTGTTTGCTTGAAGAATACTTTTAGGATTTTTCTATTTTAATATTCTTTGCAATTGCCTGGGCGTTTTAAATCCACATTGCGAAGCAATATAGTCGATTGTATATTCAGGATTGTTGAGTAATGTTTTTGCATGCTCTCTGCGAATGCGAGTAAGGTATTCAACAATGGTTAGCCCAGTGGACTCTTTAAATACCCGACTGAGATTTCTTGGACTCATGGCAACCTTTTCGGCCAATAAGTCAATAGAGTTTTCCGCTGCAAGGTTATCTATAAGATAGTCCTGTACCTCATGAATTCTTGGATTAATGTGATTCCTGTAATCCAGATAAACGCTTTCTTGACTTTGATTGTGACTGCGTCTATGATAAACTACTAAACCACGTGCCACCTGATGAACAAACCGAGGCCCCTTCAATTCTTCTAGAATGGCTAAAGCTAAATCAATGCCGGCACTAATGCCAGCACTGGTATAAACAGTATCACTCTTAACATAAAGCAAATCAGAATGAACAAGCGCTTGCGGAAATCTGGCTTGTAATGCTTCTACTCTTCGCCAATGCGTAGTACACTCGCGCCCATTTAAGATACCCGCCTCACCAAGAACAAACGCTGCATCACAGATCGAACAAAGATTTATTTTTTTACTAACACATTCATTTAACCATCCGAAAAAATTCCTCTCATTCCGAAAGTCATCGCTGGTAATATATTCGAAATTCATTCCTGGAATAAAAATGAAATCTCCGGGCTGCAAATTGGCGGCCCTGAAATCCTCAACTTTTCCAAACGCAAGTCCTGAAGTACTGATTACCGAATCCTGATAGGAATAGAATTCAATAGCTACATCAAATCCAATAAATCGGGCTTCCGTAAATACTTGAGCCGGACCAGCAAGGTCTAATAACTCAACATGCGGAGGAACAATAAAGGCTACCTTTAACATATTAATCTCATTCTTAAATAGAACGCATACAAGTTACCAATAATAGTTATCGTTCTGTTGAGTCTTTTTTTGGAAGTAACGGCTATTTAATTTTCACGCCAATGCCTGCCTCTAGCGCAATATTATCCCGATTGGCATCAATGTATTGAATGTTCGATCCTTTGGTTGGCCATGGATAGAGTGGGATATACATTCGAAAACTGAAGAACCAATTCTTCACTCCCTTTTTAAGACTATACATGATTCCATAATCGGGACTAATGGCACTAACAGAACTACTAACCTTGTCGAAGTCCGGATTGTATAAGGTTTCTTTGAAGGCAGTGTATTTGACCCCGCCCATAACAAAGAAGGAATGGGAACTTCGCTTTGCATAAAAAGTTCTACCAACTCCAAACTTCTGGTTAAGCGAATAGTTGTATTCAGTTTTTATAAAGTTGAAATCGCGCTGGGCGATATTATTGATATTATACGATGAGTGCGCTGCAAGACTGAGCCGCCTGGTAGGATTCCATTGAACCAGATTGGTGATAAGTAGATCAGTTCCAAAATTTGTGTGAATACCGATGGCAGGTTCAATTGTTAGATTACGTTCCAGCAAAGGTTTGTTTGCGCTTGATTCGGTTTGTGCAATTACATTTGCTGACAAAATGAAAAGCAGGAATGAAAGGCTTAGAAAGGTTTTCATATAAATAATGTTTTGAGGGTTGAGGATATTTTTTAGTTGTTTACAACCGGTGTTCGAAATAATATTGAAGACCTAGGATAATGTTTGCATCTTTTGATCCCACATGACCAAGATTCTTTTCTCGATTTTTTGCTATTTGAATAGCGGCATAATTTTTCTTGAGTATTTGATAGAAAGCCTCGAAGGGAGCCTGCATTCTACCGGCATTTTCGGCTTCTCCAATCCCCATAAAGACAAGTTGTTTGCGCTCTCTATTCGCGGCCCTGTTTTCTTTTTCCATGCTCATCGCAATTTCATTGTCGTACCAAAGCGAAGGACTTAATAAAAGATAATTACCGAATAGTTTATTGTTAGTAGCAAAGACATAAGCACCAAACAATCCGCCATAGGAGTGACCAAGAATCACGCGACCGTTCCGGGTTGTATCTACCCGATACCGTTGTTCCATGTCGGGTATTAATTGATTTTTAATAAATTCTAAAAACTGAGGTGCTCCACCAGTTATAGCGCTAACTTTTGTTGGTGTGTAGTCAATGCTTCGATCGTTACCATACCCGATGCTTACCACAATCACGTTGTCAGCTGATTGTGCGTTGGATAGTTCTCGGCACTGGTTTGCTACAAAGTCAAAGTTCTCCTCACCATCAAGCACGTAAACTGTTCCATACAATTTTACGGTTGAGTCGTAATGATCGGGTAACGCTACTTTAATTTTGTAAGTGGCGTCATTGGAAGTTGATTGGAGTGTGAATTCCTCCGTAAGGTTGGGTGTAAAAGTTTCTTCATTACAACTTGTAAGTAAGAATGTTGCCTTCACCACAATGAAGATCATTCGCATTGTGTAAAATAATACTGATTGCATTTTCATAAAGATGTTGTTTAGTTGTTTTGTTTCTTTTCTTTTCACTGAGACAAAGGTGCAGGGGCTCATACCGATATCATAGGTCAGGCATGCGTCATAAAAGGACAGAGTTTCTTTAGTAGGAATTTGACATTAAAAAAAAGCACGCCTCTTTCGAAGCGCGCTCGTAAATTCTACTTTGCAGAAAAAAATTAAAAATTATTTTTCAGTATACATGATCAATCCTTGGTTGGGTAGCCAATGGTCATATTCCATATATTCCACTACTTCACGCGTTATTTTCTCGCCTTTCATTTTTGTGATCAGATGTAATGCCCCGTCAATGCCAGCGGAAACACCGGCCGTTGTAATGATGCGTCCATTGTCAACAAAGCGCACCTTGGCAAGCACGTTAACGTTTGGAAATGCGGTGCGAAGTTCTTCAATCCTGCGGTGAAAGGTGGTAACCGTTAAGCCATCCAGCAATCCGGCCTTGGCAAGAATAAAAGCACCCGAGCAAACGGAAAGAAAATAAGAAGTTTGTTTCTCACGGCTTTGTACCCAGGCCACTACCTCGGGATCGTTGTAAGCAACGGGTGTATTTCCACCAAAGAGCACCAAAATATCCGCAGGTGGTGCATTGTCGATAGTAAAATCGGGAAGGATTTTTAAAATGCCTTGCGATAAGATTGGACCTGGTGTTTTTGAGACAGTGAACACCTCAAATCCTGCGATGGCAAAGGCTTCCATAGGGCCGGCAAAGTCAAGTACTTCAACGCCATCCTGCAGGTAAAAACAAATTTTTGAATTTTTCATAAGTTCCGAATTAGATTGATCTTCAAAATTTTTGCGCTGTTGCATCTATTAAATTACAAAATATGATGGTGATTATGCTGAGCTACTTTTTCTGAATACGGTGTACTTTCATCAATTACATCAAAGTAGGCCATCATCCCTGCGGCATGGTGTTCAATAATGTGGCAGTGATACATCCATGTACCCGGACGGTTATCAGGCATCCAGGCTATCTTAACTTTTGTCCTCGGTTTAATATTATAGGTATCCTTCCATGCTTTGTATTCAGGTTTTTTGCCATTCTCTTCAATCACCTGAAAGAAAAATCCATGTAGATGAAACGGGTGATCCATCAGACTCACGTTATCAATCTCCCAGATTTGTAATTCGCCAACTTTTACTGGTTTATCATTTACATGAACTTTTTCATTCACCTTAAAGTCCAATCCTTCCTTAAAGGAGGGAACCACAGACAACTTTATCCTTCTTGTTATTGCTGCATCGTGTGGTGCAAGTGGTTCAATTGTTCTTAAGGTATCGGGTATATAGGCAACTGAATCTTTTGGCGCACCAACTCGCACTGTAGCAAATGTTTGGCGCTTCGCTTTTAGGAAGGTTGACCGGTTATAAACTAAAGACTCGATAGCAAATGTTTCGCCTTCTTCAAAAGGACCTGCTGCAATGTCAACTCTTTCACCGGGCGTAATTAAAACTTCAGTCACTAATCTTGGATGTTCCAACAATCCGCCATCGGTTCCGATTATTTTAAATGCTTTGCCACCAAGGTGCAGCATAAAATATCTTGCGCTCGCTGAATTAATGAGCCGCCATCTTTCTGTATGGCCGGCATGAATAGGTATGATGGAGTTTTCTTTACCGTTTAGTAAAAGTGTATCTCCTTCGCGACCGTCATGCCGTTCAATAACGCGGGGAACAGACCAACCCGGTGTGGTAAACTTATTATCTGCATCAAGTTTCATATCGTCAATCATAAATATTTTTTCACCATCAGTAACAGGGTCTGTCTCATCTTCAACCACTAGTGCTCCATACATGCCTTTTTCCATCTGCACAGTTTCATTAGTATGCGAGTGGTACCAAAATGTTCCTGCTTGGCGAACTACGAAGCGGTATTCAAATATTTCTCCAGGTGCTATTGGTTTTTGAGCTCCGTCTGTTCCATCCATGGAGGCAGGAAGGCATACGCCATGCCAGTGCACGCTTGTAGGTTCAACAAGATTGTTGGTTACTCGAATAATCATGGTATCTCCAACATTTGCTTTCAATACAGGACCAGGAACTTGTCTATTAAAACCCCAGGCTTCAATTGTTTTACCAGCGGCTATGGCCCAATTAAAGGCACTTGCCTTAAGGTTGTACTCGACAACTTTAGTTTGGTTTTTCATTTTTTTAGGATTTAGGTTGATTTTTTTTAATAAAAAGGCCACTAGCGAGATAAATTAATTTGCTTTTTGTTGGAACAAAGGTGAGCAGCACCAACTTGTGGTCATAGGTCAACAAGACGTCATAAAAGGACAATTGAAATCCCCACAAGGATTGAAAACCCAATTATACTTTTGAAAAAAACGTACCTCATTATTGGTGGCATCATGCTGTTATGTCCAGTAGCTACTGACTTGCTGAGTAATGCCCTTACTGGATGGGGGCGCACCACCTTTTTTAAAGGGAAGTAATGATAGAACAGATAGAAATCCAAGGTTCATGGTAAGACCTCGCACTTCTTCATTAAGAACTCGCATGCCTCGTTAAGACCGTGCACCTAATTAGTAAGAACTTGCGATCCCAAGCAATTCCTAAACCTTTGCAAGTACCTTTTCCAGGGACAAAATTGACTTTTACTTTTAATTTAAAAGTACTTTTATATTGTTTAATTTTTACCTTAGATTTGAACCTGTAAAGGAGGGAAGCCCATGAAACTTACATTCAATAAATACTTCTTCTCATTAGCCGTCCTGCTATTTGTCACAGAAGTATTAATTGCATTGTGCGTCACAAATAATTTTGTGCGCTCATACTTTGGCGATGTGCTGGTAGTCATCCTGATCTATTGTTTTGTAAAATCATTTATGAACCTACCGGTGCTTCCGTTGGCTGCGGCTGTTCTATTGTTTGCATTCACCATTGAGTTTCTGCAATACTTAAAGATTGTTGAAATCCTCGGCTTGCAAAATTCCGCGCTGGCACGAACGGTTATAGGAACATCCTTTGCTTGGCTCGACCTAGTCTCGTATGCAGCAGGTATTGTTGTTGTGTTGGTAGTTGAAAACCTGTTGAAAAAAGTATGACTACCGAATATTTTGTAGAAAAGCACTCAATAGTGTGGCAGATCTGGGGGCGCAGCGATACCATCCTGTTTATTTTTGCCGGTGCCTCGGCTGAGTTTGCTCTCAACAAAGCGGTGGACTGGTTATACTTTACCGGGCGCTTGCCAGCCGATCCCTTAGGGCGACTCTTTTCAACAGTAAAATATGCACACGCCATTATGTTCTCCGAAAAACAAGCCGCCTTGCGCGCCATTGATTCCATGACAAACATCCATGCACAAGTAGAAGCGAAGCGTGGAGCCACCATACCCGATTGGGCCTACCGCGATGTACTCTTCCTGCTCATTGATTATTCCATCCGTGCGTTTGAAGTGCTGGAACGCAAACTAACCCCCGCTGAAAAGAACGAAGTGTTTGATGTCTTTAATAGAGTAGGGCTTAGGATGGGGCTCACCGGCTTGCCCACCACGTTTGACGCCTGGACGATCATGCGGCAACAACATTTAATGGAGAACTTACAACCCAGTACCTACACGGCCGACTTATACACCCAATACAAAAAACACCTTGGCGCAGTACGCTATAAAATTTTACTCCAATCTCAAGCACTGGTAGCGCCACCACGCGTGCGGGAGTTACTTAACTTCCATAAAACGTTTCTTTTTCAATGGGTGGTGGCATTATATAAACTGAGCAAAAGTTTAAGAGTTGATGGGTTGCTACGGGATTTGATTTTGCCTGAGAAGTATAAAAAGGAGATTGGGGGGCTGGATAGGAATGCTTGAAAGCAATTTTGTTACTCGAAAAGTCGACCAATTTCTTTTGATTCATTATATTCTAAAATCGACTCGCCTCTAATATCCGAATCGAAATCATCATCGACAGATAAGTATCTCTCATATATTCTATCAACCATATCAGAGACATCCACTTTTATATCAAAGGAAAAACTGCTGTAACTGTTTTCAAGATCAAAGCCAGATAAGAAATTTGTAAATTCACTTTCAAGTGCTTGACTTATAATATCTTCAGCCTGCTGTCTCTGGTCAGAATCAATGTGAGTAACTAAAAGTTTTGTATCGCTGCTACTTAAATCGAAATCATCATTAAAATATTCAGAAAACAAACTCGAAATACATTCTGTAACTATTTGACCATTTTCTTCATCAGAATGGAATGACAAAAAATCTTTATTGTATAATACAAAAAGGTCCTTTATGCTACTGTACTCATCCGTAAATTGAGCTATCTTATATAGATTAGTTACTATTTCTGTCCAGTTTTTTTTAATATAAGTAGTGCAATTATCATAGATGTAAAGTTCCTGAAGGATGATAATCCATAGATTTAACTGAATTGTTCTTATTTCCTTAAACAGAATACTTTCCAAACAGCGTAGCAATTTTGATTCATCTACTCTATTCTTAAAAAATAGAAGATAGATATTGAGTATCTCAATATAGACAGACTCATTTTGGTTAAGACTTTGTAATGAGTCACTTTTATTTACGAAGTCATGATAGATAATTGATATTTCATTATTAGTGAACGATAAGTAAATTTGCTTACTTGGGTGGAAAAATTTTGTAAATTGCTCAACATAAACTACAGAGAGAATTATTCTCAGTATCTCGTTTCTATTCTCTGCAAGGTAATGTAATAGAAAATCTCCAACCGAAGGGTTAATAAAACTATATTCATTTACATGATCATCCCCATTTCGTTGAGAGATTATCATACCATCAAGGAGTTTTTTTAACGCATTGTTAAATGAATTATTAACTCGTATGTGGCCAGAAAATTTAATCTCATAGTTGATTCTTTCATTAAAAGCCTCTTCAAGAATATTACTGTTAATCTTATAACCTCCTAAGCTAAATAGAGTAGTTAGGAGAAATCTCTCGTTATCCGAAAGCTGGCTTTCGTATGCCCCTCTCCATATTTCTTGAGGATTATTAAGAGCTGACAAAATAAACTTGACATAATTTTTATTATCTTCTGGTCGATAGTTTTTTTGATCTGTAATAAATTCTATTAGACGTGGTGAATAATTTTTGTGATCAATAATTTTTAGATAATTCTCATTTCTTGAAATAGATCTCTTTTTTGAAATATGGATATCAGAGTGGTAAAGATGGTTATATAGAATTTTTGCTTTATCAAGACGAGAGTATGATGAAAGCTGAATTTCATATTTGGCAATTTCTGAGACTTTAGATCTATTAAGTTTTTCATAAGCAAACTCAGCTTGTCTTAAAATAGTTGTTCTAGTAGTAAAGATTAGTAACTTATTCTTTTCAGTTTTTATTCTTTCAATAAGATTGAGTATGGATGATTCGGTATTTTTTGGATTTGTAATAGCATGCAAATTTGCACCTAAAAAATCATCGAAAAAGAATACTTGTTTTTTCTTTGGATCAATTGAAAATAGTTGCTCTGCCTCATTAATTTTATCACTAACATAAATTAGCTGATATCTTTTAGCTAGCAACTCGCAAATTAAGAGATAAGATATGGTTGTTTTTCCTATTCCGGGGTCACCAGTAATTATGATAAATCGTTCCTTTTTAAGTTTTTTAACTGCCTTTTCGTAATCCATTGTTGGTACGTACAGGCTAACCCGCCTAAGTATTTTTTTTTCATAAAACTCTGATCGACCTTCAATCGCATTATTCAATATTCTTTTTAATATTGTTGTGCTTGAAAGCCATAACTTATAGTATTTAGTTTCAATAGCATGAAATTTTTGAATTAGGGAATTCACTCTGTCAAAACTGTAGACATCATTAGAGGAACTAATAAATGGTTTTAGCAATTCAGTAAGTTCATCAACTTGACCGACCGAGAGCCGCATAGAGGTTATTAAAATATATCTTTTGGGCTTTACTGCCAATTTAGAGAGTTTCACTCTTTCAAGCTTCATTGAATTTCTTAAGTCACTAAATTCGGAATTCCAATAATGCTTACATTGAACAATTATTTTGTTTTCTACATTCTGCGAAAATCTTAAATCAATTCCTTTATCTCTACCTCGTGAGAAACTTTGAAGTTTCAGATTCCATTCATTTTCAAGCAAATCCTTGGAGAGATTTTCAAACTCTTTGTCATTAAGAACTCCTAAATTGTAATCAAGCATTTGGAATCAAGTCTTTATAATTCTTAACAAATTAATTTATTACCTGCACTAAAACAATCCACCAAGTAGTATCTTTAAATATGGCAAGAATCTTTATCACCGGCTCAGCGGATGGGCTTGGTCAGTTAGCCGCTAAGCAATTAGTGAGTGAAGGGCATCAGGTTGTTTTGCATGCGCGCAACAAAGCCCGCGGGCAGGAAGCACTAAAAAAAATACCCGGTGCCGAGGCAGTAATCACTGCAGACTTATCAAACCCCGATGAGACCAAACAGCTAGCTAAGGATGTAAATGCGCTGGGAAGTTTTGATGCAGTAATTCACAATGCGGGTGTGTATCGTGGAAATGAGGAAGCGATTGTTAACGTCAATACATTAGCGCCTTACATCTTAACCAGTTTAATTACTCCGCCCAAGCGATTGATTTATTTGAGTTCGGGATTGCATAGTGGGGGGCAAGCCAAGTTGCAACAATTAGAAACTGATCCTACTAAAATCAGTTATTCAGATTCAAAACTTCATGTGCTCTTGCTTAGCATGGCAGTCGCGCGTTTATGGCCAGCGGTTTATAGCAATGGTGTTAACCCGGGTTGGGTACCAACAAAAATGGGTGGTGCCGGTGCGCCTGATAATCTGGAGCAAGGATATCAAACACAATGTTGGCTGGCTACCAGTGATGATGCCGCTGCGAAAGTTAGTGGCAAGTATTTTTTCCATCAGCATCAAAAGTATTTTAATTCAATGGCTGCCGATGAAGTGCTGCAAGATAAATTTCTTACAATCTGTGAGAAGATAACGGGAGTTCGATTTTTAAATGTATAGTACGGTTTACATTTCCAGTCGCAACTTGCTAATATTGTACTTCATCAAAAAAGGATTTCATCATGAAAAAGTTTCTGGTAGTCATAAGTGTACTGTTGATTCTTTCCATCGAAGTTCTCAGTCAGCAGCTTCAATCACCCAATGGAAAATTGGTGATGGCATTCGCGCTTAAAGCGGATGGAACGCCAACGTATGCGTTGACCTATAGCGGAAAGTCTGTTATAAAACCAAGCGCGCTGGGACTTGAACTGAAAAACGATGAGAAATCTCTCTTGAATGATTTTTCCATCGCGAAAACAGAAACTGCCACGAACGATTCCAACTGGGAGCCAGTGTGGGGCGAAGTAAAAAGTATCCGCAATCATTACAACGAATTGGCAGTAACACTTGTACAAAAAGGAACCGATAGGGAATTGATAATCCGGTTCCGGATGTTTGATGAAGGTCTCGGCTTTCGGTATGAATTCCCCTCCCAGAAAAATCTCATTTATTTTGTTATCAAAGAGGAGCGAACCGAGTTTGCTATGGCAGGCGACCACACCGCCTTTTGGATAGCGGGCGATTATGATACGCAAGAGTATGACTATACAACCTCACGATTATCCGAAATACGAAAACTGATGAAAGAGAGCATCACAAGCAATGCTTCGCAAACTCCTTTTTCACCTACTGGTGTTCAAACCGCGCTAATGATGAAGACCGATGAGGGTCTTTATATAAATATTCATGAAGCGGCACTCATCAACTACTCTTGCATGCATTTAAATCTGGATGATAAGAACATGATCTTTCAATCATGGCTTACGCCTGATGCCGAAGGCGATAAAGGATACATGCAAGCACCTAGCACCTCGCCATGGCGCACAGTTATGGTTAGTAATGATGCGCGTGAGATTCTTGCCAGCAAGATGACGTACAATTTGAATGAGCCTAACAAGATTGAAGATACCTCCTGGATTAAACCGGTTAAATACATGGGCGTATGGTGGGAGATGATCACCGGAAAAAGTTCATGGTCATATACTAATGATCTGCCTTCTATTCAGATTGGCGCTACGGATTACTCCAACGCAAAACCGAATGGTACCCACGGAGCCAATACGGCTAACGTAAAAAAATACATCGACTTTGCATCGCTACATGGATTTGATGGCGTGCTTGTGGAAGGTTGGAATATTGGGTGGGAAGATTGGTTCGGTCATCATAAAGATTATGTATTTGATTTCGTAACGCCCTATCCAGATTTCGACTTACCGGGTTTACGGGATTATGCAAAATCAAAAGGAATCAAACTGATCATGCATCACGAAACATCAGGCTCTACACGTAATTATGAGCGTCACCTCGACAAGGCTTTTCAATTTATGAAAGACAATAACTATGATGCCGTAAAAACAGGTTATGTGGGTGACATTCTTCCAAGAGGATATTATCATTACGATCAATGGACTGTCAATCACTACCAGTATG
>Ga0075152_10003315_pt1 | contig 11285 bp, 5 predicted proteins | sample JI61114C2DNA_FD_70964 | JGI IMG/M metagenome (GOLD analysis project Ga0075152, IMG submission 70964) | Wastewater effluent complex algal communities from Wisconsin, to seasonally profile nutrient transformation and Carbon sequestration -... | ecosystem: Engineered > WWTP > Effluent > Algae...
CGTTGAAGAGTGCGACGCAATTGGGTTTCATAGTAGCAATGCTGTCTGGTTAATAAAAAAATACACATACTGCATGTTGGTTTTGGTAATAAGTATATTTCTATCATCTCATTAATCTTTTTAAAACCCCGTTCAAACTGTTTGAATAATCTTTATTATCTTTTGCACGCAATGACTGCCTTAATGAAAAAAATAGCAGATAAAATCTTTCAACCTTTCTTTACAACTAAGCCAACCGGGCTGGGAACAGGATTAGGTTTATCGCTGGCGTATGATATTGTAAAAGCACATGGTGGCGAAATAAAAGTAGAAACGAAAGAAGGTGAAGGGTGTGAATTTATTATTCAAATACCAAATCAATTATAAATGAAATTTCACATTTGTAAAATCCCTGTTTTTGCAGTTTTAATTCTCAGTTCATTTTGTGCATATACCCAAAACAAAACCATTGATTCACTAAGGATGGTTTTGCAATCTGCAAAAGAAGATACAACCAGGGTAAAAACTTTTAATGCGTTGGCTTTACAATTCAGGAGCAATGATCCGGACAGTGCAATATACTTTGCCGATCAAGCACTTGCATTGGCAACCAGAACAAATGATGAAACAGGTATTGTAAATGCGTATTTGCTTAAAGGTATTGCAATGACAAACCTTGGCGATTTTGAAGAGGCTTTAAAAGAAAACCTTGAAGCACTAAAAATATGCACTCAACTGCTCAGTTCAGAAAAAGCAATTGACAAATCTAAAATCCTTAAACTTAAAGCCAATGCTTATAGCAGTATGGGCAATATCTACCAGGAGCAGGCCAATTATACAGAGGCATTAAAAAACAATTTTGCAGCCCTTAAAATCAGGGAAGAAACCGGGGATAAAGATGGTATTGGCAGGTCTTATAACAATATTGCCAATATTTATGGCTTTCTGGGCAATTTTCCCGAATCACTGAAAAATCATTTTGCTGCCTTAAAAATAAAGGAAGAAAGCGGGGATAAAAAAAGCATCGCTAATTCTTATAACAATATCGGGGCTACTTACTATAATCAAAGAGAGTATCCGCAAGCATTAAAATATCATTTTGCCTGTTTAAAAATCAGGCAACAAATCAGTGACAAGCAAGGTATCGCTGATTCTTACAATAACATCGGGGTTATTTATGAGGACGAAACAAAATATGCTGAGGCACTTAAATACCATTTTGCATCTTTAAAAATTATGCAGGAAATCGGGCATAAGCAAGGAATTGCGGGGTCTTATGGCAATATTGGCCTCGTTTATATGCACCAGGGCGATAATGGTAAAGCATTACAATATTTTTTAGACTATTTAAAAATCAGCGAAGAAATAGAAGATAACAGCGGCATTGCCGATGCTTGTATAAGCATAGGTGACGTATATATTCAACAGAATAAAAATACGGATGCCTCATTTTACCTGAATAAAGCCTTATTGCTTTCAAAAGAAATTGGCAGCCTTGATTTCATTAAAGAATCTTATAACGGGCTTGCAAAATTAGACAGTGCAAAAGGCAATTTTAAACAGGCATTGGGGTATTACAAACTATACATTACTTACCGCGACAGTTTATTCAATGAAGAGAACACAAAAAAACTGGTGCAATCTCAAATGCAATATGAATTTGACAAAAAAGAATCATTGGCAAAAGCCGAACAGAAGAAAAAAGATGAACTGGCACAACGCGAAAAGAATATGCAATACTTTGCTATTGGTTTACTCGCTGTAATTATACTTGCTGTTTTAATTATTGCATTAATACTGTACAGGAATAACAAGCAAAAACAAAAAACAAACCTTTTGCTGCAGCAACAAAAAGAAAAAGTGGAAGATACCTTAACAGAATTAAAATCTACCCAATCCCAGCTCATCCAATCCGCAAAAATGGCTTCATTGGGCGAACTCACCGCAGGTATTGCACATGAGATACAAAACCCATTAAATTTTGTCAATAATTTTTCGGAAGTGAATGCAGAGTTGATTGAAGAATTACAGGAAGAGCGGAAAAAAGAAACACGGGATTTTAAAAATGAAGATGATATGCTGAATGATATTAAAGAAAATGAACAAAAAATAAGTCACCACGGCAAACGTGCCGATGCTATTGTAAAGGGAATGTTGCAGCACAGCCGCAGCAGCAGCGGTATAAAAGAACCAACAGATATTAATAAACTGGCTGATGAATATTTGCGGTTGGCTTATCATGGTTTGCGTGCAAAAGACAAATCTTTTAATGCCACATTACAAACAGATTACGATGAAACCCTGGAGAAAATAAATATCACTCCGCAGGATATTGGCAGGGTAATACTCAATTTAATCACCAATGCGTTTTATGCAGTGGACGAAAGAAAGAAACAGCAACCAGAATATGAACCAATAGTTACCGTAGCAACCCGTGGTGTGAAACCCTCTTCAGGAGATTTGGGGGTTGAAGTAAGGGTGAAAGATAATGGCAATGGAATACCCCAAAAAGTAGTTGATAAAATCTTTCAACCTTTCTTTACTACAAAGCCAACCGGGCAGGGAACAGGGCTGGGTTTATCGCTGGCGTATGATATTGTAAAAGCACATGGAGGTGAGTTGAAAGTGGAAACAAATGAAGGGGAAGGCAGTGAATTTATTATTCAATTACCAGTAAAAAACATAGTATAGTTTTTGTACCCGGCAGTATATCTTTTATAGGGCTTCCGTTGCGTCGCACTCTTGTACTTTTATTTCTTTACTAAGCTTTTATCGAAGCGTAGATTGAAGCGGATTGAGGGATACAACACTATTAACCAAAAAAAATATTCGAAAAAACAAGCACTGTAAAGTGGATGCCAAAGCCCCATAAAAATATACAGATAAAGTGATTGTGCCCCGTTGAAGCATACGGGATTTATAAACGCAACCGGGATGCCATGAAATGCCTCAGCTTGTATTACAATATTAATCGCGGCTTTCAGTGAGCCCGATAAAAAACCATAAAGGATACCAAAATAAAATATTTGACGGAATTTAAATGAAGCCTTATTTTGAACAGCTTATAAAGCAGAATCATTACATTTAAATTATGGAAAAATTAAAAGCAGTCTGCAGAATTTTTTTCTTACTCACTATAATTTTATTGGCCGTTACAGCATGCAACAATAAAAAAAGCATCCCTTTTCCCACGGTGGAAAGCGCTTTTACGCAACCCATCAGCCGCCCGTTTACATTTAGTGAGCCGCAACCGCTAAAATGGAAAGATATTAGCAGTGACAGTATAAAACCACCTGTATCTGTACAGTTTGATATTGATAAATTGCCAGCTAAACCCTTTACGGTAAACGATTTTAAAACTTTTAAAAAACCCATTGAGCAAAGAAAATTAGACTGGAATAATTTAAAGGAAACTCCCTTTAACCTGGATACAATTAAAGAAACGCCTTTAAAGCTGCAAAAATCCATACTGCCCAAGCCGGCAATTGTAAGGGCAGGCTTACCAAAATTACTGAGTAACACCACCTCTGGCCTACTTCAATTTGGCGAAGAAGAAGGTTTACCCGGATCAATGGTAACAGCTTCGCTTATTGATAAAAATGGAATGATTTGGCTGGCTTCTAATAACGGGCTGTGCCGGTACACCGGAGAACATTTATTCGTTTATTCTTTTGTAAATAAAGGGGCACAGGGCTATAACTATAGTATTACCCATTTAACGGAAGACCATGAGGGAAGGATATGGGCTGTTACAGCAGGAGATGGCATTTATATACTGGATACTGACAATGGCATTCTTTTACACGATAGCTCAAATATTTTTGGTACAGATATAATGTGTGATGATAAAGGACTGATATGGGCTGCCACTTTAGTAAATGGTATTTACTTAATTGACACAAAAAAATGGACGGTAAAAAATATACGCAGATATGCTGAAACAAAAAAAGAAAATTCTGTATTAGCTATCAAAGAAGATCATCAAAAAAATATATGGATCAGTAATGATGATAACCTGAGTATACTTGATTCTTCAAGGCATGTAATAAGAATAATAACTGCTGAAGATGGACTGATAAGCAACCGGGCCATTGAGTTTTTTGAAGACAGCGAACATAATATGTGGACAGGGTATATTGAAAGGGGCATCAATTTTATTTCGCTGAAAAACAAAACAATCAGTACAGTACATACAGAAAACGGGTTCAATAATTCAGGTATTGAAATTACAGAAGACAACCGGGGACAGATGTGGATTGCCGAAAAAGATACTTTTTCTGTAATTAATAAACAAAGAACTGCCATTAAAGATATTGTTACAAACGCTAAAATGGCCATGTTGGTAAAGGGCACTTCCATAAAAGACAAGCAGGGTAATATATGGTTTGGAACTACAGATAAAGGGATTATATTAATTGATACCAAAGGGCCTTTACCTGAGCACCTGGATAACCAAAACGGATTAACAGATAACAATATATGGGGATTAATGGAAGATAAAAATGAAAATATCTGGATTGGTACCCGCAATGGCATAAATATTTACAACCCCCGCAACAGCGAGTTACGCTGGATGTTTCCAGGCCAGGGATTTGCCAATAATTCTGTAAGAAGGATAATGCAATACAATGATAATGAGATATTCATTTCAACTATTTTTGGCTTTTCCATTTTAAACCTCGAGAAAAAGATTTTAACCAGCTATGGCAAGGATCAGAATATTTCAAATTACTTATTGCAGGATGGTATAAAAGATAACTTAAACCGTTTATGGATAAGTTCGGTAAAAGGTATTGTGCTATATAATATTGAGGAAAATTCCATTAAAATACTTGATAAATCCACGGGGCTTTTATCGGATATTATCTGGGATATAACATCCGATAACCAGGGGAATATCTGGCTTGGAAGCGATAGTGGTTTGATGGTGATAAACCCAGTAAGTAATACAATAAAATATTTGCGTGAAACGGATGGCCTTTGCAATAATATAGTGCAAAAGATTGTGTTTAGTAATAATGGAGAAATATGGGTTGCTACAAGAAAAGGTATTTCACTCATTGATCCCTATAAAAACACCATTACAAACCTTACAGCAAAAGAAGGCCTGGTGCCCGAAACACAATATGACCTCGTTGAACAAAATGGTAAGTTTTATGCAGGATCAGAAAATGGACTCATTGTTATTACAAAACCTGACTCTTTAAATGGGGGGACAAACAATAATCAATGGAATTTTACAAATTATGGTAAAAAGCAGGGATTCCCATATAATGATTACAATCAAAATACAGCTATCACCACAAAAAACGGTCAATCCTGGTGGGGCGTAGCGCCTGTGCTAACCATTAATACACAGTTGCCGGTTGCAGATACCATTGCCTCAAATATATTTATATCCCGTATAAATATTATGGATGAACCTGCTTCCTTTTCTTCGTACTCCACACTTAAAAAAAAGCTAAGTGAAACCGATACATTATGGGATGAATCAAAAAAGAAATACTATTTAAAAAACACTTTACCGCAAGATTCGGGCTACCTGGTAAATAATAATATTCAATGGGATAGTATATCAACTGTTTTTAAATTGCCCGTGGGGTTATCATTGCCTTATAACCAGAATTCACTTAATTTTTCTTTTACTAATAATGATATTAAAGGCAGGGATAAAATTGTTTACCGGTATATACTGGAAGGGGCCGATGAAAAATGGTCTCCTGTCTCCGACAGGTTTTTCTCAAAGAACTATTACAACCTTTCTCCCGGCAGTTACACTTTTAAAGTAAGCACAAAAGGTTTTAGCGGATTATGGAGCCAACCGGCAGAATTGAGTTTTACAGTAAGGCCGCCATGGTGGCAAACCTGGTGGGCTTATTTATTATACATAGTGGCTGCAGGTTTCATTATCACTGCTTTTGCAAAGTACAGGTTACGCCGGTTACAGCTTAAAAATATCGACCTTGAAAATAAGATAAATAAACGCACCGCCGAACTTTCCAAATCGCTTGAAAACCTGCAGGCAACACAGGCCCAGCTTGTACAGTCGGAAAAAATGGCTTCGCTTGGTGAGCTTACCGCAGGCATTGCACATGAGATACAAAACCCATTAAACTTTGTAAATAATTTTTCTGAAGTAAATACAGAGCTGATAGATGAAATGGAACAGGAAATTGAGAAAGGCAATATGGAAGAGGTAAAAATTTTGGCAAAAGACATTAAAGAAAATGAACAAAAAATAAACCATCACGGCAAGCGTGCAGAAACTATTGTAAAAGGTATGCTGCAGCACAGCCGCAGCAGTAATGGTATAAAAGAAGCAACAGACATTAATGAGCTGGCAGATGAATATTTACGGCTTGCGTACCACGGGCTAAGGGCAAAAGACAAAACATTCAATGCAACAATGAAAACAGATTTTGATGAAACCCTCAAACATATAAACATTGTTCCGCAGGATATTGGCAGGGTAATACTTAATTTAATCAACAATGCATTTTATGCTGTAAAGCCGCCTAACCCAACGAAGGGTGAACATTATAAACCAACTGTTTCTGTAACAACTAAAAGAATTGGAGATAACGTTTTGATTAAAGTTGCCGACAATGGCAACGGCATTCCACAAAAAATAGTTGATAAAATATTTCAGCCATTCTTCACTACAAAACCAACCGGGCAGGGAACAGGTTTAGGATTGAGCCTGAGTTACGATATTATAAAAGCACATGGAGGTGATTTAAAAGTGGAAACGAAGGAAGGTGAAGGCGCAACATTTATTATACAACTTCCCGTATAGATTTTATTTTTTGTACCGGGCTTGTGAATATGAATGAAGCTTTCGTTGCGTCGCACACTTTTACAGCGGAAAGTAATTCAGCTTTCAACAGCCAATACACCCAACTGCAAAATGCGGTTTACAATTTTGTTAGTTTGTGCCATACTTAAACAATAAAATATTTGCAGTTCCATCGCCGCCTTCATTAGAAATATACATATCACCTTTTGCATTAAAAGCCATTCCTTCCGGCTGTTTAAACAAAGCAGGATCAAGCGGAAAATATTCTTTTATTCTCCACTGCGCGTCAAGTACCAGCAGCATTTTATTTACCGATGAAATGATATACCATTCCTGTGTAACGGGGTTTTTTGCAATACAGGAAGGATGAAATTTCATCTTCCCTTTTCCTTCTTCCGGTTGAATCATTGACAAATCAATTTTAAAAGAACCTGCAACGCTTAAACCACCGCCAACAGTGGCTTCCAGCATATAAATGGAAACTTCATTTTCTTCTTTATCGCCACTGCAATTTTTACATAATGCATATAATTTACTATCTGCTGCAAACAAGCCTTCGTATTCACCTTTGGGCAGAATATTTTCGTATTCCTGCACACTGTCAATTTTTTCTTTTCCAATTTCTGTTGTGGGGAACAACGATAGGGAACCATTGCTTTTTAATACGGCGAATGTGTTAATATTTAAAACAGTTACATCTTCGTAATCGCCTTTTTTTCCAAATTTTGAATAGCTGGTTTTCTCAGTTCCGGGAGAAAAGAAATACAGTTTTCCATCTTCATCTTCAATGGCATAAATGGTGTCGCTGTTGCCTTTTAAAAATGCGATACCCGAAATTTCTTTTAAAGACTGTGGCATTAAAAACTTTTCTGGTTTATTAATATCATAGCCTGCAGGGCTTTTATATTGAGCTGCATTATTGCAACCCAAAACAATTAAGCAGCCCAAAAGGAAACAAGCGAAATTATTTTTGTGCCGGTACATGCTTTTCATTTTTTCATTAGATTAAAAAATCATCCTTACAGGATACAGGAAAACTTTAAAGTTTATAAAGATTGTAAACGTTGATGCCAAAGCCCAATTAATAACAGAACGATAAAGTGCTTGCGACGCAAGGAACGATGCCATGAAAAAATTTGCTGGTATCAAAAAAATATCACACATTAAGCATATCAAAAATAATTTTTTGCGAATGTACCTGCACTGCACCCGCTTCTTTTTCTATTCTTATATTTTCAAGTTGCGCATTGAGCCTTACGGCTTTTACATTATCAGCTAACTGTATATTTATTAATTGTATTATTTGTGCTTTTATATTTTCATTGTACACGGGAAAGCACACTTCTATGCGGTGGTACATGCTCCTGTTCATCCAGTCGGCTGAGCCCATAAACACAAGTGGCGAACCATTGTTGTTGAAAATAAATATACGCCCATGTTCTAAATACCTGTCTACAATTCTGGTAACAGTAATATTTTCACTCATGCCCGCAACACCGGGAATAAGGCAGCAAATGCCCCGCACAATCAATTTTATCTGCACACCAGCATTTGATGCTTCATATAATTTTGTTATTAAAACTTTTTCTTCAAGACTGTTGAGTTTAATAGTTATTGCTGCCTGGCTACCCTGTTTTGCATAAGCAATTTCCTGATCTGTAAGTTGTAAAAATTTCGACTGCAGATTGAACTGCGCCACCAGTAAATGCTCAAATTGCAAAGCCTTATATTTTTTTGGCTGCGCACGAAAACTGAAGAAAATAAATAACAGTTCCAGCTCCCTTACCATACCGGCATGCGCAGTAATTAAAATATGATCGGTGTATAAAGCTGCAGTGGTTTCATTAAAATTGCCGGTAGATAAAAGGCCGTAATATTTTAAGCGGTTATGCTCCCTTCTTTTTATAAGGGCAACTTTTGCGTGCACTTTAAGGCCGGGGATACTGTAGATAATTTTAATGCCGGCTTCTTTCATTTTAACGGCCCACTTTAAATTATTTGCTTCATCGAAACGGGCTTTTAATTCTACAAATACTGTTACTTTTTTACCGTTTTTTGCAGCGCTTATCAATGAATTAAGGATTGTAGAATCCTGTGCCACGCGGTAAATGGTTACATAAATTTCTTCTACGGTATCATCAACAGCAGCTTCATTAAAAAAACGGGTTACGGGAGAATAAGACTGATAAGGCGTATGAACAATAATGTCTTTTACTTTAAGTAAATCAAATAAAGAATGTTCAGGTTTAAGTTCATTATTATCCGCAGGCACCCAATGCCCGTAAGAGAAATTTTTATTTTGCGGCAAAGGTGCAGCAGATAAATTTTTGAGGTTATGATAATTACCACCGGCAATTACATTCGCACTGCTCAGGTTAAGTTTATCAATAACCAGGTGCAGCAAACGCAATGGTATGCCAGGTTGGTATAAAAAACGCGTAGCCAAACCGTTATCGCGTTTCTTTATTTGCTTTTCTATTTTTTCGGCAATGTCGCCATCGTATTCATCCTGCAGGCCCAGTGCAGCATCCCTTGTAATTTTAATGGAGTAACTGCCTTTAATACTGTACCCTGTAAAAATTTTATTGAGGTTTGCTTTTATAATATCATCAAGAAAAATAATATAGCGTGTGCCGGATCCGTTGTCATCTTTAAAATAGAAGCGGGATAAAAAATCAGCAGGTATATTTACTATTGCCGCATGCTCGTTATTTGCTGCATCAGCCAATAAAACGAGCAGGTATAACTTATTGTTTTCAATGAGTAAAGCGGGAGTTTCTCCGTGCAAAAAAACCGGCTGCAAAAAACCAAGCACCTTGTTATAAAAATAAGCGGCACAATCATTTTGTAAAAACCCTGGAATAGATTCGTTGTACAAAAGATGAATTTTTTGTGCTTTTAATGCGGGTATTATCTTCTGTGTAAGTACAGCGCCAAGCTCTTTCATCTGGCTGATAATTATGCCTTCAATATTTGCAAGCATTGCGGCATAATCAACATCAGTATCCTTATTAATTTTTTTTAAACCCATTAAAATGGGGATGCGCACCCTGTAAAATTCATCGAGGTTGGCAGAAAAGATTGATAAAAATTTCAGCCTTTCCATTAAAGGGATATTATCATCAGCAGCTTCCATTAAAACACGGTTATTAAAACCAAGCCAGCTTGTATCCCTGTCGAAAAAAATACATTCCATCAATGATGTTTATATATTAATGAGCGCAAAATTTAGTGTGGTATTTTTTATGGGCCAAACAGCATTACTACTATCAACTTTTCTTGCGTCGCACTCTTGTACATTTGTTCGCTACTCAACATTGTGTAAAAGCCTTACTAAATGTTGCTCCCTGTAATATCCCTGTAATAATTACCTGAAAAATACAACAGCAGCAGAAAATGCCAGTACCGAAATAATGATGCCGTACATAAAGATGGTATAAGAAATCCTTAGTAACCTGTATTTACGGCCCAAAACTTTGCCCTGCCAAAAAATATCTTTTGTAAGGCTGCCGTATAAAAAATCACTGTCCGCCATCATTGCTTTTACACCGGCATCATATTCTTTAAAATTCATGTTGTAAAAGCTTCCAAAGAATAAAAGGTTTACCGATTTATTCTTTACCTGCTCCTCAGTAAAAACACCACCCGTTACTTTTGGCCTGGTAGCCAGTACCGCATAAATGATAGTTGTTACATTAACCATCAGCAGTATAATTGTAGGGATAAGGAGGTTTTTGTTTTCTTCCATTTTACCAACAATTAAACCCAAAACCACGGAGATGATTATTGAGTTTACAGATATCATTATATGCGCTTTGTTATCTGCCATTACACTTATACGCACATTATTGGAAGATGAAGTGCGGAACATTGTTTCAATACCTTTTACAGGTCTGCGTGGCTTTTTTTGTTTGGCAGGTTTTATACCAGGTATTAATTCTCCTGCCTTATTATCAATATTTTCAATACTGCCTGCAGCCGCAGCTTTACTCAATTTTTCTTCCTGCTTGGTTTTCAGCCGTTCTACATTTTCAGCCTTTGTTTTGTTCAGCAGCAACTGGCAGTAATCAGTATGATAATGATGCGTTTCAAGCATGCTGATGGTGGAAGCCCTCCATTCAATACTACTGATTTTACTGTTGGTTAACGCTTCCCTTTCCTTTTTCAGCAGTTTGTTATTTTCCCTGAAATCCTCTGTGCCTAAATTAAAAAGATCAGCATCGCAGATAATTTTTTCAGGTAATGATTGCGGGTTTTGCGGCATTTTCGTTGCCATTATACTGCTTTTTATTGCTGCAATATCTTCTTCATTAACACCAATGCTGTTTAAGAAAACCTGCGCCAGTTCAGCACTTTTAAGCTCATGCGATTCCCCTTTTGTTATAAAGTAGCCCGTATCGTGAAAGCAGGTTGCAGCGCAAACAATAAAATAGGAATGATCGTCTAACTGGTAATGACCGGCAATTTTTTTGGCAGCACCAAGTACGTTTGCAGTGTGGGATTGATTGTG
>Ga0075152_10003316_pt1 | contig 11282 bp, 18 predicted proteins | sample JI61114C2DNA_FD_70964 | JGI IMG/M metagenome (GOLD analysis project Ga0075152, IMG submission 70964) | Wastewater effluent complex algal communities from Wisconsin, to seasonally profile nutrient transformation and Carbon sequestration -... | ecosystem: Engineered > WWTP > Effluent > Algae...
CGACCAGATTGAAACCCCCTTGGGAAGCAGTCGCCGTCGTATAAGCATAGATTCGCTGGACTCCAAACCAGGCCAAACTAAGGAGTACAGACAGCTCAATGGTGGAATGAATTTAGGTAACCACAACACTGGTAACTACGGTTCCTCGCTGCTTGACGAGAAAATCTACGATCAGCTCGGCACTTACGAGTGAACCTGATAAACTTTACGTATATTTTCCCTTAAATTATCGTTAGATGAGCGGAAGGTTGGAAACCTTGCCAGCACAATTACTGGAGCTTGGTCGGGGAAGTCGAGCAGAGCAAGACCTCCCATTTCGACCATCCATTCTCGGTCAGAGAAGTCCGCGAAGTGGCAGTAGCAGACTCGCAGCAGCATCTCCCAGCAGACAGTTAATCCATACAGCCAGACAGCCTCTCTTGCTGCGGAAACACAAGGACAACTCGAATAGCTACAGCAGCACCCGCAGCAGAGGATAATGTGCAAATCACCCAAAACGGGAAGCATAGTTTAAAGGTAACTTCCAGGGCAGGCTGCAGCTGTTCTGTTCGCGATGTGCCGCACAAATAGCAAGTCAAGGTTACCGGGTAGACCGCCTCCCCACTGAAAAATCTTTGAAGCGTGCAGCTAACAACCACTCTGAGTATCCTCGCTCGATGGAAATCACAGAGTTCCTGGAGCAGCTACGCAGTGTGGAGAAATCGCTGCATCTTACCAATGGCGAGCTTATAACACTAGAGTAGCAGTACCGACTCAAACTTGAGTACCTCGGAGACTTCTACGATAGCATGATGGAGTACGTTCAGCAGCTGAAGCGGCAGCACCTCAGCCTAATGAAGCAAGACATTAGCCGCAACCTGCAGATCGCTCTGGTGGAGCTCAAGCAGAACGATGAGAACCTCCTTGAGATGAAATCCATAATACATGACATCGAGTCGCAGCTGGACGCTATCGTCAATGTGATCCCTGAAGACCAGTTTCGCAAATGCATCAACGAATACCAACGTAGTTTGGAATCCTACAGACAAACAGCAGCAGGTCAGCAAACCTTTATCCGAAACACTTCCGACCCTGAAATTAACAGTTTAAGGGACAAGTTGGTAGCGTTTCAAGCGGCAGCCCAAAATATTATCGGAAAGGAGGAAAGTGGGGCTCGGGCCATCGCTGGTGGCGTTTTCAGCTTCGATGGAAGTGCTAACACGCAGCCTCTTAAAAGCGCGTTTAGAAATCTTTTTGATTCGGGTCAACAAGAAAGTGATCAGGAGGTCTTCACCCATCAGTCTCCACAGTTTAAGGTTATCTGAGCAACTGTTGGCCTAGATTTGGATGATACTTTGTTCATATGAATTGCCGACTCAGCCGTTACATTTTGATTGCTCATCGAAAGCGTGGTATGGTTTTTCAATTCTAGCCCGATCTGCGATGGGATTACATTAGCATAAATAATAATAACACGGTGAATGTCAGTTCGGAGTCGCTCCAACGATAAGCCGCGAGGGAAGAGCATATCGTTGGGCGCGAGTACTAGCACACGTAGCCAACTGCCAAGCCACTACAGCAACGCAATTCTGCAGAGTATTCACGACCCCGAGAAGGAGGAGCATACCATCAAGTATCTCCAGTCGCATATTTAAAAGCTGCTTCTTGAAAACTGCGAGTTGGCCGATAGTATAGACAAGCAGGATTGCCTTGTCGAGCTACTTCGTGAGGACATTTTTGCGAAGGAAGAAGAAATTCAGCAAATCAACCGATCGAAGCTGGCCATTTGCTAATCCATTAGGCTTATTGAGCATCACAACAGCATCTACCAGCGGGAGCTGCGTGAGAAGAATGCTGAGATTGTCTAGTTGCGCCACCAACTCAGAAACATAGGCAAGCCAACCACGCGACAGATGAGCCCAGTTCGCTAACTCAGCAAAGAAAAGCAGGCTCACTAGCTGATCAAGTAGAAACACATAAGAACAGCGCACACATCAACCTCCAAAGGCAAGCAACCCACCCAACTGGCATCAGTGAATAGTACACTGGAAGAGGCAAAGAATTACGTTCGAAACATTCATAACCGTCTGAACGTACGACGGTAGTCCATGAGCAAGCACTAACTTCCGACCTGAAGATACCCTCTTTATAAGTGTAACGCTACTCAGTGACTTTTCTTGAAGGTTGCCTTTTTACAGTCTGCTTGAACGATCGCTGCTCTGAACGGCCGATGATTTCTTTACTCGGTTATAATGCCGCTAACCGTAAAATAACTTTGTCCTTCATAATCAATTATTCCCTTCCCGAACAGTAATCATTCGCTAGAAATATGCAACCACATCCCCTACAAGCCATAAGCAGGAGTGTGCAGTCAGGGCTGCTAACCATAGCCAGCAAGTGTGTGGAAACCATCATGCAGCTCCGGGTCGATGTCAAGAAGGAGCAGACCGACCGCTTCCGCTTGGTTCTCGGAGACATCCGTCGACCAAGCAAATTCAAGGATGACTCTCCAACAAGGTTCTTCAAGGAGCTCATCCCCAAAGATCTGTACAATGTGTTGACCCGGCTGCAACTGCGCCGCTCTAGTTTGAATTACCCCGTAACCATCGAGCTTTCTCTGGTCAACAAGAAGACGCAAGTGAGGGAAACAGTTGAGTGCTGGCAACTTCGGTTCACTATCAGCGATGAATTGCCCTCATCAGATGCCTATTCTGTGGGTTCCAGTGAGCTTCGCTCTCTCAAAGACTTCTTCGAAGAGCTTGTGGAGCTGCTAGCTCATCTACCATTTTGGGAGCGTTACTGGAAGGATAATAACAGGAGACGAGAAGCAAAACTCACCCACATTCTCGACTTCAAGATCGGTTTTGGAGAGGAGCGCCTACCCGAAGGCTTCGAATATGAATAGAAACACCAAAAGCTCAGAACCTTCCCAGGGCTTACCATCAAGTTGACAGCCTATGTTCGACAGAACATCCAATCCCTGAGAGTCTCAGACGGTTCTGAGAAGAGTGAAGCTACTTGCGTGTCACCCAAGCCAGTCATGCATAAAGTCTCCGGATCTTCAGGAGGAAGCCTCAAAAAGCATAGCTTCTACTCCTACGAGGATGAATAGCTTGACGTCACCATCATTTCTTCAGATACCGATCTTAGCCCAAAAAGCAGCGGAATCGAGCCTGTGGAATTTATCGTATCCCAGGACTCCAGCGACGAGGAATTCGTTATCGTGCTGGAGAGTGAGTAGGACAATCGCAGGACAACATTTCAGCAACGGCTGGAAGAGCTCAAGGCCAGAGCCGAGCTGGTAGACGCCGAGTACTTCAATTGACATTACGCTTCCCTACTATACGCGTTAACGATCTCCAGGATAATTATTAATACAGGTCGGTCAGGCGAGCGCTCGCTTCACCATTTCCACGAGGGATACTGCCTACGAAAAGCGTTTACTTTGACTCGAACAGTTGAATACCCCCACTATATAGTTTTCGTGCTTGCCAAGGAAGCACGGTCCAGCGTTCTCAGTAGTGCCAGTCTTGATGCCCTACCAGCCCTTCCATAGAAGCTTGTTGGTGTTTTTCCATTCAGCTTTCCGTTCTAATCCGTAACGATCGTTGCGGATTGTCATCTAGTATTCCTTCTAGCAGACCACCTTACGGATGATCTCGTTGCGGTAGGCAATTGCCGCGAACAGTGATATTTGTTCTGGCTTGGTGTAGTTTGGGTTGAAGGAGAGACCTGACGGATTTTGGAAGAGATGGTGAACAGTCTCTTCGCTGTCATCACTCAGCACATCCGTATCCTCACCTACTACTTGCCGATATAGAATGTTCATGTGACTTACAAATACCTTCTGAGGGCTTAATTTGCACGGTTTCCGCTTACTTTTTATGATTACTCTGCCAAGATTTTCTGCCAAGGTGACTGCCGCGTCATTTCCACTGGGGAGCATAAGCCCATACAGAAGGTTCTCAACAGTCAGACTATCACCTACTTGCAACTGGGCAGATGTTCCAGGCATAAACGAAGCCTCATCACTGACTCTACAACGAAAAGTTTTGTAATCCAGATTGTAGCGCTGGCAAATAAAGATGCTAAGCAGAGCAGTCACCACCTTCGTAAGTGATGCTATCTATAAAGGATCCTGGTCCTTTGGAGAGTCCGAATAGATGAGCTCAAGATTTTAACTATCAATGACACAAACCCTCTCGGCTGATAGGCTCAGGACGGGAATCTTCCTACATTTAGTATATCGCTCGCCACGATGGAGCGGCTTATTATCCTTCAGCAATCCATAGCATTCCCTATCTAGTTCGAGGTATGTTTTTGGGGGCTTTATTGACACTTATTGGAACATTTTTAATGCAGGAATAGAAGCAAGTGAAGATTTCTCTTGGGTTTGGGTGGAGCACATACTGGGTTTAGATTCAAGGGTTGGTAGTCGGGTGGGTTGCTCACCTGAGGAAGGGGTTACTGGGTTCTGCTGTTGGGATTGCTGAGGCCGCAGACGCTTCGGGGAAATTTCCTCGCGTTTCGGCAACACCAATTTTGCTTGGGGCCTTTCGGACTCACTATGAGCGTAGGTTCGTTTCTAAGGCTTTTGGCTGCGTCCTTGTACCATTGGCGCTTGATAGCAGATGCTCATGACGATGGGCGACTCCATCCCAATCTTATCGTTACCCAATTGGAACGTACTTTTGACTGTATTGGCATAACTCTTGAAGATGCGAAAGTTACCGAAGGTTTATCGCAAGAGATTGGATCCTGGTGCAGGCTTGTCCTTTGACGGCGAGGGCTGAGGCTGCGGTAATTGTTCAGTCGAATTGCTAGGAGGTGGAAACTGCAAGTTGCTAACCTGTACTTTGGTTACTTTAATTGAATCGGTGGTGCTCAACGAATTCGTAGTACAGGCCATCTGCTTCTCGGGTGAGGTTTAGCCGAGCAGCTTCTTCTTGCTGGTGATCATCCGGAGCGACTTGAAGTCTGTTCGACTGAGCTGTAAGTTTGCCTTAATATAGCGAGAGATGGTGAGGTTGGACTCGAGGTGTGACTGCTTATCGATCATATCGTCCAGCGTCTCAATAAACATCCCTTCTATATTTTTATTCACGACAACGAAGGGTTGGCTTATTCGAAAACCACAAAAAATGTGCCAAGCTTATCAACGCTCCTTCTGGACAAGGAGTGTTAACACGCCAGATTTTCTGAGGAGAATAATAATATAATGGAGTACAGATATCTTGGCAGGACAGGCCTCAAAGTTTCGGTGATTGGATTGGGCAACTGGATCAATTCCAACGATCCCAAGGAAAAGGAAAACCTTATCAAGTGTGTGAAGGTGGCCTACGATGCTGGTGTCAACTTCTTCGATACGGCTGAAATCTACGGTAAGAATTTTGCTCATTTAGGATTCGGTGAGGCTGAGAGACAAATGGGTGAGGCACTGAGGGCTTTGGGGGTGCCCCGTGAACACTACGTTCTCAGCACCAAGTTGATCAGAAACTCAACGGAGTACAAACCCAATCGCTTTGGATTAAGCCGAAAGCACCTCATCGAAGGTATCAAAACCTCTCTTAAGAATCTTGGACACGATCATGTCGATGTTCTGTTTGCTCATCGACCTGACTATGGTACTCCAATGGAATAGACCGTAAAGGCATTCGACTGGATCATCAGGCATGGCTATGCGCACTACTGGGGCACCAGCGAGTGGGACCCTGCCGATATTCGAGAGGCCATGGCAATCTGCGAGCGATTTGGTCTTATGAAACCAGTTGTGGAACAACCTCAATACAATCTTTTGAACAGGCAAAGGTTTGAGTGCGAGTATTCCAGGCTGTTCGAGAAGACTGGCTATGGAACAACTATCTGGTCTCCCCTCGCTGGTGGCCTGCTCACTGACAAATATTTGAGTGGAAAGGCAACTGAGGGTCGCTATAGCACCGACCTCTTGAATTTCAAGAAGCGCTTTGAAGATTTAGTTGCAGGTGGAGATTCCACCGACTACCTCAATAAACTGAGAAAGTTCGATGAACTTGCGAAATCAGAAGGTGTAACCTGCGCTCAACTTTCCATGGCTTGGTGCCTCTACAACAAGGATGTGTCTGTAGCGCTTACTGGTGCTTCTAAGCCGGAACAACTCCTCGACTCTCTCAAAGCAGTCGAACTCCTCAAACGGTATACCCCCGAACTCGACCGCAAAGTTGAAGACATCTTCCAAAGCCTACCGTCAGGAGCAGTGATCCATTCGACTCAGCAGCTCACACCATCACGTCGTTTGGTATTCAGCCCACTGCTGGCCAACAAATCGTGACCCCACATGCAAACATGAATATGGTTGGTTCTCTATTCTGATGAATTCCTTGCCACACTATCCTCTTGTCTGCAAGCCTACCCGGAACGATATATTTTAATTATGGATAGGCTCATTCCAATCGTTTCGTAGATTCACGTACTCAAGAGTTAAGGCAGGACATTATCCGCCGTTCGGAGACCAACATCTAGCTTTCCCTTCCTATCATCGCAGTAATAGGCTCACAATCCACTGGTACCTCAGTCTTCGTTAGGTAGGAAAAAGTTCCTTGTTAGAGAGCATTCTTGGCCGTGAGTTCCTGCCCAAAGGAAGAGGGATTGTCACCCGCCGCCCCATCGAGATACAGCTGGTGCATGTAGAAAGTGGCAAGGACTACGTTGAGTTTGCTGATCGCAAGGGAGAGAAGTTCGAGGACTTCTAACATGTGCGCAAACTAATTGACGAATAAACAGAGAAGGTGTGTGGCAATGCCAAAGGAGTCAGCTCTCTCCCAATAAAACTGCGGATGTTTAGCCAGGAAGTACTGGATCTTCTGCTGGTAGACCTGCCAGGCATCACCAAGGTCTTATAGTTGTAAAGTAGAACCCTATCGGAGACCAACCAAAGGATATAGAGTTCCAAGTCTTAGCCATGCTAAAGCAATACATCCGCAATGAGAACTGTCTGATCATGGCTGTCTCCAAAGCCACGGATGATCTGGCGAATAGCGAGTCTTTAAAACTAGCGAGGGAAGTGGATCCGTAAGGTGTTCGCACCATTGGCGTACTAACCCAGATGGATCTGATTGAGGACAACTTAGATTTGATAAAGGACTTCAATAACCTTGCTAACCCACTGAAGCTTGGGTACGTGGGGGTCACCCTTCGGGCCAAACAATCAGGTGTCACGTTGCAAGAACAGTATGAGGTCGAACGCTAGTTCTTCGAGAAGCACCCAATCTACTTCAAGTATGCTGAGAGTATGGGAGTGAAGTACTTAATCAAGTCGCTCAATGTGAATCTTGTCAAGCACATCCGCAAGATGCTGCCGTCTCTAAGGGAAACTATCATTCTCAATCTATAGCTGAAGACCCAGGAGCTTCGTAACTTTGGTGGCTACGATCGCATTACCGATAAGAAGGCGCAGGGAATGTTCATCCTCGCATTGCTGAGTAAGTTTGTAAGGTGCTTCAACGAAATGATCGATGGCCGAAGCATTGATAACAAAGACGAGTTGGTGGGTGGTGCCAGAATCCACTACATCTTCTCGAGTATCTTCAACATTACAATCACAAACATGAGCCCCTTTCAGTATCTCAGTGATGATGACCTTCGCACTGCCATCCGGAACGGTACCAACGGTGTTATACAGCCAACGGCCTTCGAAAATCTCTGTTCGTAGCCGAAATTGCTTTTGAAGATCTCATCAAACAGCAGATTAGTAGGCTGCTGTTGCCCTCCCTTGAGTGTTCACATCTAGTGCACTAGGAGCTGAGGAGGATGCTGCATCTCGTCAACGTCAAGGAAATCGATCGATTCCATAAACTCTATCGCCGAATCTTTAGTGTGATGGAGGAACTGCTGGACGAATGCCTCAAGAAAACGGAGAACATGATTAAGCAGCTGATTGAGATTGAGATGGGGTACATCAACAACAACCATCCCGACTTCATCGATACACTCACAAAGGTGCAGTCCAACGAAAAGCAGGGCAGTCAAGTTGAAGAAGAACAACAGCTTCGCTTCAAGTAGGCCGAAAAGACTAACAGCTTTAACAAGAAAAAGACCCCCTTGGATTTTCTAAAGAATGAGGTGGAGCTATACGATTCCAAGATCATTAGTCAGAAGAAGTCATCCAGAGATCTCAAGGAGGATGAAAAAGAAAGGGAGGAGGAGATCAAGGCTATCAGTGTTCGCAGCAGTAATATAGGTTCTGCATCGGCAGATAGTCCCAACTATCTCCAACTCACCGACATCTACAACATCAGCAAGGCAGTCAGCCACTTCCCAAGAGAACTGTTACCACAGGTCCCCGAGACCATCCGTGTGCTGAACCCTCCAAAACGCCGTGAACAGAAGTAAACTGAGCTGATTAAATAACTGATGCAGAGCTACTTCAACGTGGTCAAGAAGAACGTAAACGATAGCATTCCGAAGACCATCGTAACTTTCCTCATCAATGAATGCAAGAACAGCTGCGAGAAGGTGTTGGTGAGCAACCTTTACAAGTAGGAAGCTTACGACGAGCTCCTCTTCGAGAACGACTCCCTCGTCAAGAAGCGGTAAGAAACTAAACGTTCGATCGCTGCCCTGAAAGAATGCCTCGGATAGATCAATAAGTTTAGCTCCCGGTTCAACTGACAGGCTGTTATACTGTATTGGCAACGTTTGGTAGTCGGGGATGAATTATCACATGGGTCAGTAGGGTTGGATTTTGCGGCAGAGGCCCTGCAACCGCAGCACGAATAGTTCTTAGTTGGTACTCTCCAGTAGTGATTACAGTGAGCTGCAGCGCTGCTGACATGTCTTCAGCGACTTCGCAACTACTTGCAGTTCGTTGTTTTTAGCATTTAGTTAGAGGTTGAGCCTGTCTAGTTACGATGGCTTCGGCGGTGGTACTACACGGCTGACATCCAGCGACTTCAAGCTCTGGCTTTGGTAGAGCTTAATCTTGTCCTCATCCTACTTCTTCTGCCTTTCGAGAAGCATCCCCGTAAGCTGCTTCTTTTATGCAAGAAGTTTCTGCTTTTCATCGGTTTCGCGGGCCAGCTACTTACGTGCCAGGTTAATATCGCTTGTGAGCTGGTCTACCTGTTTCTTCAAGGCTTCCAGCTCATGTTTCGAGTCAGCTGAAAGGGCACCGGGTTTGAATGTTGCACTTGTTGATAGGTTTGTCGAGCTGTTGTTGGTGCCGTTGTAAAGGTCTTTCCGCAGATTGTTGATTTATATGTCTTTTGTTCGTAGAGCAGTTGTCATGCTGTCATACAGCAGGTTCTTTTCATGCTGGCTTTGTTTTAGTTTTTATGCAGTCTACTTGTCCTTTTCCTTTAGTTGCTGATGGGCTTCCGAGAGGAGCTTTACCTGTTACTGCAGGCGGGTGTCTAGCATCGATGAGTGCGATTCGGAGTCTGCTCGGCCTTTTATCTCTAAGTCTAGCTTTTTCTTCAGGTTGAACATTTCTACACCGATCATTTTGGTTTCCTTGCGGTAGTACTCGACGAGCTTCTCTAACTCGCTCTCTTTGGTACCAGCCTTCTGGAGGTCGTTGGTCTGGCGTTGGAGCTCTTGTCGCATCCCTTCAATTTCTGTTTGCCTTTCCCGAATGGCCAGGTTCAGCTTGGCTATCTGGTTATTCTTTTAATGGATAAGTTGCCCGTACTGTTCCTTCACCTCCTTCTCACTTTTCTGAAGGTCTTGCTGATGCTTAGTCTTGGTGAGTGCAGCTTCTTTGCGAAGACTTGCGATTTCCATGCGGAGTTCTTGCAAACTTCCTTCGTTTGTTGATTGCACATGCAGAAGCTTTTGCTTCTATTCCTCCACCGAACACACCTTTATCTGGTTGTTCTTGATGTCCACCTTCAAGTTGTGGTTCTATAGCTCCAGTTTGTTGATTTCTTTCTGTTTCTACCCAAGGATTCGCTCGTACTTGAGATATTTAGCCTTTAGCTAACTGTACTAGGATTACAGCTGGCTGTGCGTACCGTTCAGGCTGGGCTTACCAAGTATATGCTAGTCTGGCTCATCGTGGCAGGCTGGGCGTTGCTGTGGGTGAGCATGCTGCACTGTCTGCTGCTTCTTCATCTATCTTGGGGGTTGTACGGGTCTCTCCCTCTCATGCAGCTCAACAGGAGCAAGCTACCGAGACAGTGTTGTGGAGCTACGAATATCGAACACGATTGGTCTATTATGTGGTTGGAGACTGTTTGTACTTCCTCCTGTCGGCGTGCCTAACACTGAGACTGTTCCCAACCGTTGGTCTGTCTGTTCTTATAACTGTGGAGCAGTGCTGGCAAGTTCGGTGCGCTTGCCATTGCTGCTCATGCTGCGATTGCCACCCGGTTATTATAACTGGTGCCGTCCCTCCAGGTTATTTTTGTTCACTGAATTCTCCTTCGCCGCTTCTTCTGGTATTCCCCGGCGCATCTGCTGGTCATTCACATCGCCATTGACCCTTCGCCGGCCTGTAGACTGCGTTTCTGGGCTGGCTACCCGTTGAATATTCTGCTAGCGATCGGGCTTCTTATAGAAGTACTAGCTGTTGGTACGGTAGCTTATATCGCCATGAGCTGACTTGTGTCTCACCAACAAGTCTGCGAAGCCATATTAGCGAAAGTTATCGGCATCTGGACGCTCGGCCTCTACCGAATCTGTAGATTGCGAAGGCTTCTTGAGATCGGATTCCTCACCACGCAGTTCCGTACCTGCCTGATCGTCACGCACCACCGAAAGCCGCTTCTTTCCGGACCACGCCCCGAGTGTGACTTTGGCTTTGAAGCTCTCCTTTCTCGGTGACTAGACAGGCCGGTTTAGCGACACCTTTTTTTATAGTTGCTGCTGTGCTTATGGTTGTCCTATCTTGGATGTTGCTGCCTTCCGGAAGACTTTGGGCTCTGCTGCAACCTTTGCCTTCAGTAAATTCATTTATATGAAATGCTACGGGCTAACGAAGTTTATAAACTGTTTGAAGTTCCAATTGCACAGGAATGGCGGTGGGTATGGACAGCACAAGACAGTCAAACCAAACCGACGAAATGTAACGGTAATGGAATAATTTGGTCGAGTGGGAAATTTAATATGCAGTGTGTCACATAATAAAACGAACAGGGGATGTCAGTACGCGAAAGACTATCAGCAGCAGCGAAGTTGGCATGTGCATAGTTGAACCGATTGCAGACCAAACTTGTCGTTGCAGTCAAGACTCTTAAATTTCTCTTGGTTTACCTGTAGAAGTTTGGTGGCTGTTTAGCACTATGTCGCATATTCCAGACTGTTTCGCGGCACCGTGAAAGTAGCTCCTT
>Ga0075152_10003317_pt1 | contig 11280 bp, 6 predicted proteins | sample JI61114C2DNA_FD_70964 | JGI IMG/M metagenome (GOLD analysis project Ga0075152, IMG submission 70964) | Wastewater effluent complex algal communities from Wisconsin, to seasonally profile nutrient transformation and Carbon sequestration -... | ecosystem: Engineered > WWTP > Effluent > Algae...
GTCGCCGGGTTTGGCGGATGGCGTTCTAGAAGTAGGCGAGGCTTTCGGTGATGGGATTGCTGCGACTGCTGGGACCGATGGTGTTGGAGAAACGGGTGGCGCGGTGACAGCAGGCGTCATTTGCAGGCTGCCGACAGCTGGTGGGCCGAAGCCTGATGCCACTGGTGCCTGTGGCGGCAGCAATGCCGGAGCCGCCGGAGCGGCGAGCTGACCGACCGGAGGCGGGCTGATGCTCACTGGGGGAGCCGTGAGGACGAGTGAAGGCATGACACTCTCCTCAGCAGGTTTCGTGCTCGTCTGGGCATTTGCGGTCTGGGGTGTTTCCCCCATGCTCCCAGTTTCTCGCTGCGTGATGGCACGGACCATGAGCCCGGCCTCCGCTGCCATGAGTGCACATAGAATACCCAGAGCCACCGCATTTGCTCGGCCCTGGCTTGGTTGCTGGATGGTAGGGGGGGTAGCCATGCCGTTTGCCGCAGGAAAATCGTATGGTACGGTCCCCGCCCCCGCAGTGTCAATGCTCCAGACTTCTTCCGCCGAAATAACCAGCCTGCCTCCTGCTGGCGGCGAGTCGTGGAAGTCGTTGACGCTCAACGCCTCCCCCTCTCAGACCGCCTCCGCTCTCGCCCAGGAAGAAGGTTTTATTTGGCTCGACAGTGCCGTGCCCGGACAGGGAGCGGTCTCGCTGCTCACCGCCCGCCCTTCGGCGATTTTCACCGGCCACATCGACCAAGATTGGCCTCAGGTGGAGTCACTTTTGAGCCAGGGCAGAACCTCGGGCGGGCTTTTCGGATGGGTGGGATTCGATGGGCAGTTCACGTTCGGAGTCTATGAGTCCATGTTGAGGTTTGAGCATGATTCGGGGCAGTGGAGTGCCTGCGGCCCGTTCCCGGTTCTCGATTCTCTGTTGGACGGTTTGGAAACCGAGAACCTCGAACTGCGAACCGAGAATTCCCTTCCGTTCGCTCCCCAAGTTTCGAAATCTGCCTACACCGCCGCCGTCCGCCGTGCTCAGGACTACATTGCGGCGGGAGATATTTATCAGGTGAATCTCTCCCATCCCTGGCGTGCGGAGTGGACAGTTGGCGCGGATTTTCTGCCTCACTATCTACGGCTGCGGGAGATCTCGCCCGCTCCCCATGCTGCCTGTTTGAATCTGAATGGCATGACGATCATGTCCGCCTCGCCGGAGCTGTTTTTAAAGATCAATGGGCGCACCATCACCACGCGCCCGATCAAAGGCACGCGTCCTCGCTTTCCCGAGGATCACGTCCGCGATGTGCAGTCCGCCCGTGATCTGCTCGCCTGCGAAAAAGAGCGCGCCGAGCTGCTCATGATCACCGATCTGGAGCGCAATGATCTCGGCCAGGTCTGCGAATATGGCAGCGTGCAGACGCCGGATCTCTGGCGTGTGGAGAGCTTCGCGCAGGTCTATCATCTCGTCTCCACCGTCACGGGCACGCTGCGGCCAGACATGAGCCACGCCGCCGCTTTCCGCGCCTGCTTCCCCGGCGGCAGCATCACGGGTGCGCCGAAGAAGCGCGCGCTCGAAATCATCGCCGAACTGGAAACGCATCCGCGCGGGCTCTACACCGGCGCCATCGGCTACTTCGGCTTTGATGGCACCAGCCAGTGGAACATCGCCATCCGCACCGCCGTGCAGCGCGGGAATGAGATCACCTTCCATGCAGGCTCCGGCATTGTGGCGGACAGCATCCCCGACCGCGAGTGGGAGGAGACGCTGCACAAAGCCAGCGGCATCTTGCGCGCCTGGGGTTGATACGGCGCTTGCCATCGACCACGCTCACATTCATTCTCGACTCCCACCATGAAACGCCTCGTCATTCTGACCGCCCTTGTCGCCACCACCCTCTTTGTCAGCAGTTGCAAAAGTCCAAAGGGTAATTTGAACCCTCAGAACATCGGCAAAGGTCGTCCAACGTTGATCCAGTAAGCTGGAGAAAGTTTAAGCACTGATCAGCTCCCGTGCCTCTGCCTGACCCGGCGCGGGGCGACCAAACTCACTGGCAGTGACACGCGCCAGTGCCGTGAGATGACGCCAGCGGAAGGCCGTGCGGGTGCGGTGGAATTCGTCGTTGCAGGTCTGGTAGTACTTCTCTGCATGAAGTGCGCCATCCTCACTGACGGCAAAGCTGCGCAACACGGCGAGCACAGGTTCCGTGGGCAGATTCAGCATGCCCCAGCGATGCACGACAGCGGCGGCATGAGACTGGAGATTTCCGCGGATCATGGTGTCGAGTTCAGCGAGCAGCTTTGCCTGATCCGTGGCCGTGACCTGGCCGATCTGGCGTTTGCTCGGCATCGGCTGCCAATCCAGGAAGGGCTGGTAGCTGCGGTCCCGTGCGATCTGCCACCCGGCGAGGATGAGACAGGCGAAGACATTCCGCCCCTGGCTCACGGAGGAAAGATTCCGCCATGCATGAACCGAGTCACTTGAATGTACACCCACAGAGTCGCCATGCACGCTGCCGGTAGGTTTGCCTGGGAACTCCCATTCCGGCGGTCTGCCGTGATCACGGAGCACGAATTGGTTTGCGGCCAGTGACAGCGCCTCGCCGATTTCATGCGGATCGAATCCCTCCGCCAGCGCGGCGGCGACAGCACCCGCAGCATCTGCTGGCGATCCGCTGAAGATGGTCATTGAGAGTTTTTCGAGCGCAGCATCATCCATCGTTTTCGTGCCAGGATCACGACCGAGAAGCTTGTGCTCATCGAGCAGCTTGGTGAGCGCGTTTGCATGTTCATCCCACTCGGGGCGCCGTGAGCTTTCCGCATTCAAACAGTAGCGCAGAGACATGCGCAGCATTGTCGTGGCATGTTCGCGACCCACCAGATCCAGCAGATCCCAGGCGCGATACGGCAGCACCGTGCGATGCACCTCCGGGTTGTCCTGCACACACTCCAGCAGCGCATTGAAGCCGGTGTCCGGGCTTTGCTGCATCAGCGCGGCGAAGGTCGCCTCGGCATGAGTGGTGTCTTTTTTCTTCACCGCATCATGGAGCTGCTGCGCGGTTGGTTTGTCAGCACCTGCGGCGACAGGATGCAGCACCTCATCGGCACGGCCACCGTTCTCCTGGATGCGGTTCGTGTTTCGATACAGCACTTTGAAGACGGGCAAAGCCTGCTGCTTCTCCGGCATCGAGCCTGCCATTTTCAGCGCCGGACTCAGCGCCATGAGGGTGTGAAAGCCGATGTAGTCCTCGCCGCCAAAGGTGCGCGCATTCGCCAGCACACCAGCGGCCACGAGTTGCTTCAAAGGCGTGCCGCTTTTCAGCTTCGCGAGCAATGCTGGCTGGAGCTTCGCCACGGGCGTCTCCTGCATGAAGCAGACGAGCGGCTCGAGAGCGCCGAAGTCTAAAGCCGCCGGTGCTTCAGCAGCAGCGGCAGAGGTGAGGCCGAACTCTGCGGCGAGAGCGGGGCCGATGGTGGCTAGCAGTGTGCCTTGGCTGACTTCAGTCAGAAAGCGGCGACGGGATTGCGGTGCATTCATGGATTGACCTCCCTGGTTGGAATTAAGGTTAGTGTCCCAGCTTTGGTGAAAAGAAGCAATCTCCAAAAATCCATGTTTACTTTGAACGGCAAAGTGATCACCGTTGACGAACGAACCATGCCTCAAGACTCACGTCACCTTTCCAGACTCCGCCTGCTCGCTCGCGGCGAGCCCGAGGGACTGGCAGAGTGGTTGAGGCAGCCGGTGACTCGGGATTCGCTCGTGTCACTGGTCAGCGCCATTATCATCGGTTGTGCTTTGTATGGCTTCGGGTTGGGGCTTTGGCGCGCGCCGCTGCAGGGCGTGTTTGTTGCCATCAAAATGCCACTTTTGATCTTCCTCACGTTGCTCGTGAATGGCCTCATCAATGGCATGCTCGGGCAGCTTCTCGGCTCCGGCATGTCGTTCCGGCAGACCGTCGTCGCCTGCCTCATGAGCTTCGCCATTTTCAGCCTCATCGTCGGCTCCTTCAGCCCGCTGATCATCGCCTGGGTGCTGGACTCACCACCGCCAGGGACTGAGGCGGGTGCACAGTGGTATCGCATCTTTCTGCTGGGCAATACGGTCATCATCGCCTTCGCCGGCATCGTGGCGAATCACAAGCTGCTGCGCCTCATTCAGGTCTTCTCCGGGGATGCCGCCACTGGCTGGCGCACGCTCATCGCCTGGTTAGCGGGGAATCTCTTCGTCGGTGCCCAGCTCTCCTACATCCTGCGGCCCTTCTTTGGGAATCCCGACCTGCCCGTGCAGTTCCTGCGAGATAACCCACTCGAAGGCAATTTTTACGAAGCCGTGTGGTCGATGCTTCAGGCTGCCTCTGGCGCTGACAGAGACTCCGCCAGCTTCTGGCTCGCGATGATCTTCATCGCCGTGCTCATACTCCCGATCGTCGGGCAGATCTACAGAGAGCTACCCCGATCCGACTCGTCCAAATCCGAACCCACCCAACCCCATGAACCCTGAATCCACACCCACACCCCCACCCGTGCCACAAGCGCCGCCACCCGCAGCCAATCTCGTGCCCACGACACGAGCAGCCAAGCCCGTCTCAGTCGTGACAATCGAGCCCATGCAGGCTCCCGCCACGTTTCTGAATGTCATCGAAGCACTGCTCAAACATCCTGGGCGGCTCATTCATGCCTGCCAGGAAGGCAAGAGCGGTGTGCCGGTAAAGCTGGCGCTCGGCGCGTTCCTCTCGCTAAGCATCTTCGGACTCCTGCTGGGAAGCTTTTCCGGCGGCATGCAGCTCTGGGCGGCACCGCTGAAAATCACCCTCGGCATGGTCGTCGCCATCATCATCTGCTTCCCCAGCCTCTACATCTTCAGCGCGCTCGATGGGCTGAATGCGCGCGTGCCACAGATCGCCTCCGTGCTGCTCGGCATGGTGGCGCTAACCTCCCTGCTCCTGCTCGGCTTCGCGCCTGTCATCTGGGTCTTCAGCACCTCCACCGACTCGCTCGGCTTCATGGGTTTCCTGGCTCTCTTGTTCTGGATCATCGGCCTCTTCTTCGGCACTCGACTCCTCACCGGCGCGGTCGCCGCCATCGGCGCCGAGTCCTCGGGTTATCTAAAAGTATGGATTGTCATCTTCACCATCGTCACCTTCCAGATGTCCACCTCACTCCGTCCCCTGATTGGCACCGCAGACGACTTCCTGCCGCAGCAAAAGAAGTTCTTCCTCCAGCACTGGCTCTACCACATGGACTCCGACAACCCCGCCACCGAGACCGTGATCAAAACGCCCTCGCGCTGATCTCCAGATACGCAAAGTCCGTGCCGCCACCACGGACCGTGCTTGCCGTAAAACCGCCAGTGTGAAGTGGTCATCCCCCAGTGTGGCTTCCTGCCTCGGCGCCACCAAGTCGGGCTTTCGAAAAGCGTCTCCTTTGGGTCTCACTTCCTCTCCAGCCGCACATAATCCAGCCCCACCATGTTCCCTGGTGCTGCGGCGGGATTCGGCGGGGCGAGGGTGAAGGTGAGTTGATGGTCGCCGACGGTCAGTTCGTGGGTGCCCCAGTCGAGTTCGTCGGTGAGAATGACCTTGTCGGCGTGGTAGCCATCGAAGGTCGAGGCCACGGGCTTGCCATCGAGAGTGATGCTCATCACGCCGTAGTCGCGGGCCATGGTGAGCACGGCTTTGAGGGCGTATTTGCCAGCCTCCTTGACGGGAATGGCGAGCGTGAGCTTCTGGTCAGGCTGGCCGTGAGTCCACCAGAGCTGCGCACCGCCGCTCCAGCGATTACCAAAGCCGCCCATGCCCTGCACCCGCGCCTTGCCGCCGGTCGTTTCGAGGATTTTCAGCGTCTCGCCTTCGAGCGCTCCTTCGACACCTTTCGCGGCGACTTTGCCCGCAGTGCCCGAGCCACCGCTCTGCAGATACTTCACCAGATCCACCACCATCTCCGGCGGCAGCGCATCGAAGAGCCCCTCCGGCATCGTCGAGAGCTTCGACACCTCCCGCTTCGCGATGTCCGCCACCGGCAGCGTGAACTCCACCCCGCCCATCATGGCGATCTTCACCGCCGCTGCGTTCTCCTCCTTGATCACGCCGCTCATCACGCGGCCGTCCTTCATGGTGAAAAGGTTGAGCTGGTAGGCCTTGCCGATCACCGCGTTCGGATCGAGTACATTCTCCAGTAGGTAACCGAGGTCGGCTCGATTGCTTCCCGTGATGTCCGGCCCCACGTTTTGACCTTCGCCAAAGAGCTTGTGGCAGGCCCCGCAGGTGGCCATGAACATCGTCTTGCCCTTCGCCGCATCGCCCTTGGCAAGAGCGGCGGGCGTCAGCAGGTCGCGATACTTCTTCACCCGCTCCGCCATGTCGGCCTTCGGCGCGTTCACATCGCCCCAGGCGGATTTGATCAAAGCCGCGATCTCCGCGTCATCGAAGGCCGTGAGCTGACGCACCAAAAAGGGTGAAAGGGCGGTGCTCGGCACCGTCTTGGCCTCCACCGCTTTCAGCAGCGCCTTCGCGCCTTCCTTGGTCGAGGCGAGGGTGTTGATGGCATCCGGCAGTTCATTCGCGGGCAGCTTCGGCAGCAGCGCCCCGAGGATTTGGGGCGTCTCGGCGTCTTTCAGGGAAGCCAGCGCCTGGAGAGCCTGTCGGCGCAGTCCGCCGGGGGTGGTCGTGTCCGCCAGCATCCCCTGGAGCACCTTCGCCGTCCCGGCATCGCCCGCCTGGATCAGGAGGGAAAGCGCGGCCTGTCGCTCCCCGGCGGCCCGTTTGGCATCCGCCAAAGTGGCGCGGAATTCGCCCAGCGCGGTCGTATCGCCAAAGAGGGCGGCCAATTCCTGGACCAGGGTCAGAGTCAGCGGGGTAGCCCCAGCGCGGAGACCTTCCGCGATGGCTGGCCAGTCGGAGGGGGCTTTTAATTTGCCAGCCCCACGGGCAGCCCCGACCACGGCCGCCAGGATGGTTTCCCGTTCCTCAGGCGTGAAATGAGCCATTTCGGCATTCTCAGCAGCAGTTCCCTGCGCCGCAGAAGGGGTTCTGGAAGGCGCGGAGGACGTTCTGGAGAGCGCAGAAGATCTTCCAGACGACGCAGAAGACGTTCCGGGGACCGCAGAAGACGTTCCAGAGACCGCAGAAGATCTTCCAGACGACGCAGAAGACGTTCCAGACCCCGCAGAAGACCCTCCAGAGAGCGCAGAAGACGTTCCGCGCGGCTCAGAACTCATGCTGGTTGCCGCCGTCAGCCCCGCGAGCGCCCGCAAAAGTGCCGCGCGTCCCGCATCATCCGCCGAGAGGCGGCGGTAGATGAACCCAGTGACCTTCGGCATCTTCGACACCTTCGCGAGCTGCATCCCCACCGCCGGGTCCGCCGCCACCACAGGCTCGATGCCATACCAGATGAGCAACGGGATCATCGGATCGTCCTTGTCCTCGCCATGCTTGAGGAGCGCGGTGGCGAGGTCTTTGCGAAACTGAAGAGGTATGGCTTGGATCAAAGAGGCATATTCTCGCCGAACAACCGGAGAGGTTGCCTTGTCGAGGAGGTTTGCATAACCAGGGTAGTATTGCCCGACGCTTTTCTTCGTTGGCAGTCGCATTGGACGGCTATCCGTGGCCTCAAGTGCGCGGTCTTTTTCAGCACCTTTCAGGTAAGTGCTAGAAGCCTTGTTATCTGGAAAGCTGCGGATGGCCCACGCTCGAACTTGTTCGTCCTCCTCAGAGATCATGTTGTCCACGTTGAATGCCAAGCTGTGCAAAGCCCACATTGCTTTAAGTCGTTTGGTGGTCTGCGTTCCACGATATGCCTCATCGGCCAATGATTTAACAGCTTTGTCTTCGTCCAGAGAATCGAAGAAGCCTTTTTCCATCAGCACCCGCCTCGCCATTCGAGAAAACCACTCGTTCTCCGTCTGCACGGCCAGTTTCGCGAGTGCTTCATCGCTTTCCTTCGAGAGATCGAACGGGGCGGCGGGGAACTGGAGCGCGCGCGTCTCGCGTGCTGCGTCCGGCGTCCCGCCGGATGCCGTCCCTCGTGGTGCGCTAGCCGGTGAGCTTTCCCCTGTCGTGGGACGGTCTTCCGCGGGACGCGTAAGACTGCCCGCGAGACGCGGGCGCTCCTCTCCATACGTGATGCGGTAGAGCCGCCCATTGCTGCGATCCCAGTGCTCCACGGCTCCGCTGCCGCGGTGGCAGATTTGCTGGTCGCTCCAGTCGCTGACGTAGAGGGCGCCGTCGGGGCCGACCTTTTGCGTGACGGGGATGAAGTGCATGTCGTTCGCCCGGAGGAAGTCGGCGGCGTGTTTGCCGATGTAGGTGCTGGCGTGCGGGTCGGTGTAGTTCGCGACGAGGCGATGGCCGTGGAGGTTGCCGAAGAGGAGCTGGTTGCGATACGTCGGCGGGAAGAGGCTGCTCTGGTAGATGGCGAGGCCGCAGTGCGCGTGGCCGCCGCCGAGCGCGTTGGTGTCGTTGTTCATCACGCCTGCACCGGTCGTTTTGTCGAAGGTGACATCGGGTCGCGGATTGCCGGCGTAGTGCGCGTGGTCGGCGATGGTCTTGATGTCCTCGTAAGTGTGCGCGTTGAAGTGCTGCCCGGCCTGCCGTTGATACCGTCCGCCGGGGACGATGTGGTAGAGATGCGGAATGACGCACGCGGTGACGAACCACTCGCCATGCTGGTCGTAATCGAGCCCCCACGGGTTGCTGGTGCCATGCGCGAAGACCTCAAACTCATGCCGCACAGGATGATAACGCCACACGCCGGCGTTGATCGGCTCGCGCTTCTCGTCAGGCGTGCCCGGCTTGCCGACGCGGCTGTGCGTGAAGACGCCATGGCAGCCATACAGCCAGCCGTCCGGGCCCCAGATGAAGGAGTTGAGCGTTTCGTGGGTGTCCTGGGTGCCCCAGCCGTCGAGGAGGGCGTAGGCGGTGAAGTTGAGGCCGGGGACTTTCGGGCGCTGATCGGTCGGATCAGACGAATCGGGCTGATCATTCCGATCCTTGTCTGGGATGAACATCAAATAAGGCGCAGCCCCCACCCAAACACCGCCAAAGCCAAGCTCGATGCCGCTGACGAGGTTCAGGCCTTCACAAAACACCTTCTTCGTCTCGAAGGTGCCGTCGCCGTCCTGGTCTTCGAGGATTTTGATGCGGTCCTGGCCTTTGCCGACTTCGCGGGGCTGCGGGTAGCTGTTTCCTTCCACGACCCAGATGCGGCCGCGCTCGTCGAAGGTGAAGGCCATCGGCTGCACGAGGTCTGGCTCCGCCGCGATGAGCTCGGCTTTGAAGCCGCCGGGGAGCTGCATGAGGTCCAGCGGATGCTGGAGCGCGCGCGTCTCGCGTGCTGCGTCCGGCGTCCCGCCGGATGCCGTCCCTTGTGGTGCGCTAGCTGGTGAGCTTTCGTCCGTCTTGGGACGTTCTTTCGCGGGACGCGAAAGACTGCCTGCGGGACGCAGGCGCTCCGCTTTTACGTCCGTGCCATGCGCATACTGGGATTGAGGAAGCAAAGCGGGGCCGTAGAGCTTCTTCGGCGTGAGGTCAGCGGTGGTGTCCTTCCGCTCCTGCGTGAGGATGAAGACGCCCGCTTTGTTGCCGACGACGATGTCGGGCAGCTTGTCGCCATTCACATCACCAACCTGCACATCGACGCCGACGCCGGTGTTCGAGTCGATGAGGTGCGGCACGAAATCGACGCCGCCTTTGCCATCGCGCTTCGTTTGATACCAATAGATGACGCGATGGCCGCGCTCGTCGGGATCGTGGCCGTTGTGCGCCCAGTAGCGCTTGCCGGTGACGATGTCCTTGACTCCATCGCCATCGATGTCCGCGAGGAACGCGGCGTGCGGCTGGGAGAAGACGATGCCGTAGTCGTTGTCCTGCGGCTGCTCGCTGGCGAGCATGACGCGGGTCCAGTTTGCTGTTCCTGGTTCTTTGTTCTTGGTTTGAAGGAAGACGGCGACGCCATAGCGATGCGCTGCCAAGCTGGTGAAGACGTCGTTCGTGCCGTTCGCATCGAAATCATACGCGAACATCTGCGCGCCACCGCCGACTCCAGCGGCGAAGTTGTGCTGCGTCCACTTGTCGGTGCCGTTGTTTTCCCACCACCGCCGTGCTTCGAGCAGATCGAGCTTTCCATCGCCATTCACATCACCAACGCCGAGGCCGTGGGTGAATTTGGCGACCTTCATGTCGTCCGTGACGGCGACGAAGGGCCATTTCTCGGTCGGTTTGGCCCAGTTCGGGGCGAACCAGCCGAACTTCCCGCCGGTGCTGCACACGATCTCCGGTTTGCCGTCGCCGGTGATGTCGGTGAAGACGGGCGATTCGTTGTCCACCACGTCGGCGACGACGTGCATGGGCCACGGTTTGTCGTCGTGCGTGCCGGGATTCAGGTAAAGCCGCGCTTCCTTGCCGGGGAAGCCGAGGATGAGGATGTCGTTCTTCTTGTCGGCATCGAAATCGTGGACGTAGGCGAAGAAGTTGTCGGAGTAGCCATTGATGCTGAAAATCTTCGGCTCGTAGTAGGCGTGCTTCTTTTCAAAAGCCGGACCTTCCCACCAAAACGGCCCCGCGACGACGTCCGGTTTGCCGTCGCCATTGATGTCGCCGATGGCGGCACCTTCGGAATAAAAGTCACCGTGGAGCTGCTGGCGTTTCCAGGTGATCTGGGTCTCAGCGCAGAGATTCACCACAGAGAAGGCACAGAGGAGCACGGAGATGGTTTTCATGGTTGGGCGGAAACCAACGCTACCAGAGTTCGGTCACATCGGACAAGGATTGGTTTGAATCGGACGCGGGCATGAAAAGGCCGCCGGGCGGTGAACCACGGCGGCCTTCGGAATTGGAGAGGTGGAGCACTGGAGTGATGGGTTGGAGCAATACTCCAAAACTCCATCACTCCATGACAGCAGTCTTACTTCGTGCCAGCGGCCTTGAGGTCGTTGTACATCTGGAAGCCCTGCTCGGGCGTCAGGCCTTCATGCACCACGCCGCGCACCGCCTGCATCATGCTGATCGGCGCGTCGCTCTGGAAGATGTTGCGGCCCATGTCCACGCCGTTCGCACCCTGCTGGATGGCGTTGTAGCACATGCTCAGCGCTTCGAGTTCGGGGAGCTTCTTGCCACCAGCGATCACGATCGGCACGGGGCAGCAGGAGGTCACGGTGTCGAACTCCGTGTCGGTGTAGTAGCACTTCACCACGTTCGCGCCGAGTTCCGCCATGATGCGGGTGGCGAGGCGGAAATACTGCGGCGTGCGAGCCATCGCACGACCCACGGCGGTCACGCCCATCACGGCGATGCCATAACGTGAGGCTGCATC
>Ga0075152_10003318_pt1 | contig 11278 bp, 12 predicted proteins | sample JI61114C2DNA_FD_70964 | JGI IMG/M metagenome (GOLD analysis project Ga0075152, IMG submission 70964) | Wastewater effluent complex algal communities from Wisconsin, to seasonally profile nutrient transformation and Carbon sequestration -... | ecosystem: Engineered > WWTP > Effluent > Algae...
GCTTTATTACTGGAATGGGTACCCAACGAAAAACTCCGTCTCCACATGAAACAGGTGGCAGCCAATATGAAGGCGTGGGCCATGGAGAAAGAAGGCGCCGATGAGCTCACCGCCCGGAAATGGGAACAGGCTGGTCTGCTCCATGATGCCGACTGGGAGAAATACCCGGATGCCCATTGCCGGATCATAATTGAAGAATTGGAAAAACGGCAGGTAGATCCCGAAGTGATCCATTGTATCGCTTCCCACGGTCCTTCCGTGTTCGGCGTTACCCCGGTAAGCAAGATGGATAAAATGATCTATGCCATCGACGAACTCTCCGGCTTCATCCATGCCTGTGCGCTGATACGTCCTACCTTGTATGAAGGACTTGAAGTAAAAAGTGTGCTGAAACGGTTAAAGACGGCCGCTTTCGCCGCCCAGGTGAGCCGGGAGGATATCAATGAAGCAGTGGGAATGATCGACTGTACGCTGGAGGAGCTGATACAGTTTGTGATTGATCATCAGAAGGGGGTGTGAGGGGGGAATGGGGAATGGTGAGTGGTGAGTAGTGAGAAGTGAGTGGTGAGCCTGCCTGCCGGAAAAGGCAGGTAAGAGATCGAAGCGTATTATTGCAAAGAACCCTCCTGAAAATGGAGGGTTATGTATAAAAAGCAGTTCGTAGAATTATACTGATTCTTCAGGGGTTTTCTGTTCTTATTGGTCTTAGAAGAATCATTGTACACAGTCGCTTGTTCTAAATTTCATCCGCTGGTTCGGACTTACTTCTAAAATACGCAAAAAGATTACCGAGAAAAATACTAACCAGTAAAAAAATGAGCATCAGTAAGGTAGTTGGAACTACCATATAAATAAGGCGACTGCTATTAAGGCAGGCACTCCAAAACCTACGTTCAATATGCCGGAAAAACGCTTTTCCAGTGCAGCATATTTTTTCCTCGTCTTTTCCGGCTCAGTAAGCGCCTGCTTATTTTCAAACACGCCGCTGATACCGACCGCAATGACAAAAACGAGGCCTGCTCCCAGTAAGATATAGATCATGGGCTGGCGTAAAGCATCCGCTAAATTGTACTTATTAATCATGTATTTAAGCACGCCGAAAAACGCAATCACAACTACCTGTAAAGGCGTTATGCGGAATACAGCTTTTAATATTGATTGCATATTATCTGGTCTGTTCATTTTACAACTATATTGGGTAACTATGGATCCCTTTTTCAAAAAATATTTACACGGTCCTATTTCCGAAAACAGGTCATCCGGCCGTCCTCTTCTTCGCTGTCAAAATTGTATGTATCTCCGTTTTGTTTCCCGAATTTTTATAATCCACTTTAACTGTATGCAGTTCGTCAAATTTGCTTTCAATCAGTTTGGCTTTCAAGTCGTCTAAGTGGTGGAAATAAAAATAACTTCTGTCCCCACTGCTGCTCACCTGAAAGCCTGATTGCCTGGGGTCTCCTTCAACAAAACTGATATAGAGTAACCCGTTATCATTCAGCAAATGAGCACAGTCAGCTATCAGCTTATCCCTGTCTGCCCCGGACAAATACGGCAAACAAAAACCCGCCACTATTCCATCATATTTTTCGCTTATTTGGTCGATCTGACGGCAGTCCATAACCGCAAATCGTGCTGATGGGATATTCTTCTTCGCCAGTTCGATCATATTCGGTGCAATATCGATTCCGAAAATGTCAAAGTCTGGTCTTTTAGAGAGCAGGTACTTTGTAATATTGCCAGGCCCGCAACCAATTTCCAGTACGCTCCCGTTTGGCTTTATGATCGAATTACAAATATGATCGTACGTTTCGTTATACAAGTCCAGATCCATGAATCTTTCCTCGTAGCGTGTCGCCAGTTTATTCCATGTCTCGGATGTTTCCTTATAGTGGTCCATATTTTAGCGATCAGGCAGATTTATGCCTGACATTTTTAATTCCTTTGCCTTATAGCTGGCAGAATATATTTATCCAGTATAGCAAAAGTTGTGGTAAGCGGTATGTAATTCCCACCTGTAAAAACAACCACTGAATTCAATTCCGGGATAATGATAAGTTCCTGTCCTCCCCAGCCAACCGCATGATACATGATAATTTCTTTCCCGGCCTTGTTGTATGACTTTAACCACCAGGAATAAGCATAACCATGACCTCCCGAAAAATGTCCGGGTATAAAAATATTTGTATTTTTGGAATAAGGGATAGTGCATGTTGCAATCCACTGTTCCGATATAATCTGACGGCCATTAAAAATTCCTTTGTTTAAGCACAATAAACCAATTTTCGCCAAATCCCTTGGTGTAATTTCCAACCCACCACCAGCTTCAATAACCCCGTTTTTATACCGAAGACTCCAGTCAGTAGAATCAATGCCTAATAGCTTGAATAAGTATTCGTTGGCAAACTTTTCAAGATCCATTTGAGTTGCATTCCGGATAATTTCACCTAGCAGGATTGTATTTCCGCCCGAATAATTGAACGTAGTACCGGGTTCTTTGATCAATGGTTTCTCTAAAATAAATGTAAGCGGGTCTTTCTCCTGGAACCAAATACCCACAATATCATTTTTAGCACTGCTTAAAGTTGTTTTCCATTCTTCCCATTCCAATCCGGAAGTCATGGTTAAAAGGTGCTCAATAGTTATTTTCTCTTTTCCTTCCTTTTTAAAAAACTGGTGATCCGGTAAATAGTCAAAAACTGACTGATTCACACTTTTTATAAACCCTTTATCAATCGCGATTCCAATACATAGTGAAACAATACTTTTACTGACCGATTTAACACCATGCAGCATTGATTTATCCCAACTTATTTTTCCACCATGGTGATTTGGCCCATCCCATTTGTACTGATGCCCCGGAAAGTACCTTTCAAACGCCATTTTATTATCCTTGAAAAGGAGCATAGCATGTACTTCCCCATACTTTCCCTGGCTTATTTCGTCTGCAGCCTTCTTCAATAAGACGGAATCGATATCCCCGTCATCTGATGTGTCAGCTATATATTTATCGAAAAACCCCTCAGCTGAATGATAATGTGTGGGTAAAGCAGGATAATATTCATTACTATAAACAAATGGTGAGGAAATAAGTAAGCAGAATAAAATAATAAAACCAGGGATTATTTTTTTAAGTAAACTCATTTGCTATTATTGTTTTTGAAAAATCGCAATACGGATAAACATTGTCAAATGACCCATCCGTGTCTGACTGTGGACCGCCACCTTCCACATAATTGATTTTTGCCTGCCGCACAGCAGAAAGCCGATTTACAGATTAAAGTTCATCTTTTAGATCAAAGTTCTAATAAACTGTAACAGTCATATAATGTTAGGTTAAGTTCTGTTTATAAAGTTATAAGCTGATGGCCTTTGTACAAATGGGAATATTGTGTTTAGCTATTTTAAAAAACCAGCCTGTTGAAATGTGTGATAAATTCTATTCAAATTCAATTCCTGCAATTCGTCGCAGATTTTTTCTGTTACACCGAATAAACATCCATTGCAAGTATTGAGTTGTATACCGGACTTACTCACTTCAACCATTCTTTTTACTTCGGATTGTAAAATATTTATGCCTTGCCGCTTCAGAAAGTAAAGACCTATATAACCATAAGTTGCAATTTCCGGATTAAATGAATTTAACCAATTTGCCAGTTGATTATAATTATTTTCATTTACAAGATTGAGCATTACTTTACATTTTTCAGGTGGTAATCCGTGCAGACCACAAAATGTACCATAGGTATACACTTCTATAGGTAAGTTTATTGCACTTGAAGTGTCAATTGTTTTTCCAGTTTGTTTTAGCTTGTTATATACTTTAATAAATGAATTTCGTTCAAAAACTATATTATTGGTATTTTGATTTATAAGTTGCAAAAAAACCAATTCGCCATCAGATTTAATTATGTTTAGTTTGTAAGTACTCCGAACCATTCTGATTTCTGTAAATTCCTGTGTTAGTCCAAATTCAATATCCCGTTTAAATTCTTGCGCTTTTTGCAGGCCATAATGTTCCTTTACCTTTGTTTGTTCAGCTACCCAAAATGAATCTAAATGTTCAAAATTTAAACTACTGTTATTCAAAATTGAAATTAACTGTTGCACTTTTTTTTCAACAGGTTCATTATTAAACTCAAATCCTACCTGAGAAGAAAAACCAAATTTGTCCTTATTGTGAATTTCGATTTTAGAAATTTTCCCATTAGGATTAAATCCTTTGCGCTTAGGATTCTTTTCCATGTAAAATGAAATTCCTTTCTGTGGTCTCCAGGCATATTCCCCTGAAGTAAAACATCCTTTCTCTTTATAAATGTTATAAACCTCATTCATTGTACTTTCATTCAGTACAATTCCGGTACTTGTTTTTGCAAGAAACGGGAATTCTACAAAAATTGATCGTATTATGCGGTTTTTATCAAAAGGGTCAGTAGTAAATGTCAGCCCTAATTTGTCGTATAGATATTCTGTGACCAAAGCAAATTCCTTTTTTAAATAATGGCTACCGTAAAAAGTAATCACATCCGAAATAGTTGAGGAGTCCAGAACGACAGGAACACCATCAACTCCTTTGGTCGGGATAATTAAGTTAACTTGTCCAAAGGAGTAGTTGATAGAAGTAAAGAGGACAATATAAAAAAAACGGATTTTCATATTAACACCAATGTATGGAGTTTTGTGAAGAAATCGATCCGAACCAGCCTGCCTTGCGGTCTGGTTTCTGTCAGCCGGGCCGCAAAAAACCCGTGCCTGAGTTATGTATCGTTATTAGGTTAAATATCCAGTAGGCCATCACAGCCTGATATGTCGATAAACTTTATTCTGTCGATGAGAGTATATTCTGGCAGTCTTTTCACAAAACCTATTGCAGACTGCTGGCTTACTGAAAATCAATTTTTAATTGTTGTAATAAATTCAGCCAGTTTAAGTCTTGAATATTCCTTTGGCAGCTTTCTTATTATTTGTTTCTTCTTACTTGGATAAACTACTAATGTGTAAGACGAAGGATGAGCATTCATAAGCTCCTCATTGGATGGCGTAACGTATATTTCCTCTAATAAAACCTTTCTTAAACCTCGCCATTTGTATTTATATAGATTAATATAGTTGTCACGACCATAACTAGTTTCAAAGAAATTGGTGGTTAATGAATCAGTTTCTCTATTGAAAAACTCTATTCGCTCAAAATGTCCGTTTTGTGCGTTATAAATATAACCCATTTCAAGATTTCTGGGACAGCAGCCTGTAGGACTGTAAGAGTATACTAAATAATCTTTATATCCGTCATGGTTTACATCTTCGAAATAAGTTTCGCCATAACCTTCATCGCTTGTGTCGACGGCTACCCTTTTAAATGTGTTTTTGTCAAGCAGAAATATATCGGAGTATAAACTAGTCTCGTAATCGGAGTATTCATCTATGAAGCGTTGAATAATGAGATGTTGACGGTCAACTGCAAATAAATGACCGAAAGAAAATGTTGCATACATGTTTTTAAAGGCAAAAACGCCAGTATCGATTTTTCCAGTAAATGGCATTCCAGTATCCTGCCTTTTTATAAGATTCATTGTTGAATCAAGTAATTTGTCAAGAAAACTATAGTTAGTGTTTCTTAGCTTTTGTCCTCTTACTTCCACTGAATCCAAAGAGACAAAGTTATTCGCAGAAATACCAGCGTCAGTGGTTGCACGATTTTTCTCTTGATGTGTATTGCTTTTAGATTTTCTATTGCAGCTTATCGTCAAAATTACCAGGACAATAATTGGGAAAATCGATTTCATAATGCTTGTATATAAGCTTACATCCAATTTATGGGACTTTCTGCTAAAGCCGATCCGTGTCTGCCTGCCGCCAGGAATGGTTCCTGGCAGCCGGGCCGCTATTACCGTCTCTGGGGCTAAAATCCTTTTTTTAAACAAATATCTAGCAGACCGTGTCAGACCGGTTATATCGCCGGGTTTTTATACAGTCGATGACTATATATTCTGATGGCCTCTGTACAAGGCCAACTGTAATGCACAGTTCTACTCCACTTTTTTCAGGGAAAATAGTATTTTACCCTTTTCTTCATATAAGACACTAAAGATTGAGTTGTCAAAATCATATTTGATAGTTGTTTTGCTTCTATTATAGTTAGTAACGATTTCAAATTTATTATTATTCTTATAATTGATTAACTCCTCATCTGTTAGTGTATAAACATATACAACGTCAGAATCTTCTGAATATTCAAAATAGTATCCCCGACTTTCTTCATTGCATGAAATACAGGACAAAAGAATATCGAAAGTTAGTCGCTGAAGTGTGTCTTTAATCTTTATATGCTGCAAATTGTCATTACGGAACCGACGTTCCTGGTATTTTTTGTCTTTATTGTCTAATAATGATGATTTTTCATAAAGGGTGTTACAAAAACTAAACACACGGCATATATACTTTACTGTAAGTTTTTGATTTTTAGGTTGAGTATATATCTTATTCACTGTGTCGTGATGAGGTCTTACATCTACAACTTCAATTTTATTTTGAAACTGAGCATTGCATACTAATGTAGCAAAGAATGCTGGTAAGAGGAGTGCTATTTTCATAATTTTATGCCTGATAGTTGGCAGCCTGGCGAAGACACGACTTTGGGAAACATCTGGTCAAATTTAGCATAAGTGTTGATAGTATTACCAAAGCTGAATGTTTTAATTTCGCCGCATTTATTCCAAACTGCTTGTTAACTGCCATTTTTAGTCAGTCGTTGATGCTACTATGCCTATATAAATGTTCTTTATCGGATTGTAAATTGTCCAGAAATGCGACCCCCACCATTCTTTTCCTGCGTCAAAATAATTGGAACAATCAACACTCCACTTATAAACTTCAATATTGTTTAAGTCTGAAAAAAAGAGGTTAGAAAATTCAAGAAAATATCGTCCATGCTCAAAAATACTAGTACCAATTCTTACTGAATGTGGGGGCTCTAAAAATGCACCACAAAAAGCACCGGTTACTCCATCACTATCGTTAAATTTATACTGTCCTGCGATTTCATTTAGGTTTACACTATTTTTTTCAATTTCTTCAGTGTCATAATAAAAATATGAATTATATAGACGTTGCACTCCTTTGATAAAAGGTTTGCGGGTTTGCATGTCAAATTGTGGACCCAAAAAGTCGCTAAGCTGTATTTGAGTTCCGGAATTTTCAAGCTTGCTAAAATCAATTGACTGTTTGAAATATTGTTCTCTGTCTGTATTTAACTCTTTTGCAATTTTTTGAAAATAGTTGTCACTGTCCCTTGAAATTTCGATTAGTGTCTGTTTAGCAATTCCTAAATGTGTTTGATAGGAATTATTCCGGTTTTCAACGTCAAAAACCTTAAACTGAACACATCCACCTAATCGTTCAAATTCGTCAATTTTTTCAAGTAGTTGCTTGTCTGCGTTAAGTTTAATTGTCATAAGTCGGTCGCATAAAATGGTAGTTACTCTATGTGGCTTTGTGCAGTGACCCATCCGTGCCTGCCTGCCGCTAGGCATGGATCCTGGCAACCAGACCGAAAAAAGCCGTTCCTGGGTTAAAGTTCTGTTTTAGATCGAATTTCTAAGAGTCCGTACCAGTCCTAAATGTCGCTAGGTTTTATTCTATCGATGAGATTACCTGCTGATGGCCATTGCAAAAACCGATGCTAGCAGCCTACTTGTTCAAGAATTACGTTTTTTAAAATTACGGGTAATCCTGATTCTATTGTAATACTTAACAATTATTACTATCGTGTAAAGCCATACAATTATGTTTATAATAAAACTGGCTATTATTATAACTAAGGAAAGTAATGCATCACGACTAATACTTTGTGGACCAAGGGATGATGCCGTGTTTGAGTCATAGATTGGGTCTATCGAGATCCCAGTTAAAGGCAATTCATTTACTATAAAGGCATAGAATAAAGAAAATGGTAAGTAAATAATTGCAAAAGGTACTATATTCTCATCCCAAGAGCTATTTTGAAGCGAAATCCCTTTTTTCTTTCTAATTACGTTCCCAAATAAAAATGTTATACTCAGATTTAGGAAGAGATGATATTCTATAGAAAATGACATCAATAAACAGATTTATCTAATAGGCTGCTGCTAACGGCCAGGGCTTTGTGTTCGGCAAGTCATTTGGAAAACGTTCAGCCCGGAACTGCAGCCGAAGTTACAGTAGTTAAAAATAAATTCTGTTCCTCATCTTTGTTCGGTCAGTCAGCTATGTAGCTAATAGTAGTACTGTAAATGAGAATTTATTCCTTGCCTCTGTTGACGCAAAACTGACTGTTGCCTGCTGTTACAGTTTGATACTTTGAGCGGTCGCCTTTAGTTTATCAAAGTAAAGTCCATTGTCATTGTCAGCTCCAATAAATAAAACAGCCGACGTAGACCCCTCTTTATAAATGCCAGTCTGATAGAATTTACCTATCCTATTGTCTTTGTCTTTTACGTCCATTGTTACTTCAAAGGCTTTGTTGCCATTAATAATAATGTCAGCTGCATTTACGTTTGATGTCTGTATTCCTTGTAAAATCAACCTTGAGTTTACTGTCTCTACCAGTTCCTTGACTTTGTCATAGCTAACTGCTTCAAGTGGCATTATCTGATAACTTGAGAAGTCAAGTAATTCTTTCATTTCTGCTTTGCCGTTGGGTGAATAAAAGAAAATGTTACCGATAGTTGTTGTATAATTGAATCCGGTTATTGTTTCATCAACTTGAAAATTGGCAAGTTCAAGCGGATTTAATTGGTAGGAATTGTCATAATAAGAATTACTAAATATATTCTTTAGCTCGTCTTTTGAACCTTTGTCAGCCGTCAGGCATACACCTAAAATCATTGTTACAAATGTTTCATCACCAAATGCCAATCCAATTTTTGTTTCACCTTGATTTTTAGAAGGCCCCTCAAAATAAATTCCGTCAAACCCGTTGTAATTAACGGTTTCGTAAGCGTCAACTTTTGCTCCTTGACTTTCAATTGCTTGTCGGGACATTTTGCTTTTATAGGCTACGAAATTGGTATTGGGAACTTCAATAACCTGAAAATATGTATTATTATTTTTCTGATACCGGATTAAACTCGTAAGTGGTATATAGTCACCAGGAACTTTTGCAAAGAGTTTGCTTCCTTTCATTCTTACTAGGTTACCTGTCTTGGCTACAGTAACCGTATTTGGAAAGACGTCTTCACTATTGCTGCATGAAGAAAGTGTCAGCGTAACGGATAATACAATTAAAAATAAGTTGCTTTTCATATTTTAGATTGTGTTGCAAGTAATAGCACGCAAGGTATAGGGCTTTGTGCATTGGCCGTTCGGAGTCTGCCTGCCGATAGGTATGGATTCAGGCATCCAGGCCGAAAAAAGCCGTTCCTCGGTTAAAGTTTTTCAGATCAAATTTATAAGAGGCCGTGCCAGCCCGGTATGTTCCAGGGGTATAATTTGTTGTTTAGAATATACTATGATGGCCATTGCACAAAACCAGATGTTAGCGACTGTTTTTCAACTTTCGTAGTATAGCATTCACATTTAATCCAGATTCGTTCAAAAGCGTTTTCTCAGGGTCTAATGTATCATCTTCAAATCGATTGTGACCTGTTGTGATATAATCAATAAGTTTAGCGTTTTTGAAATAATACCGACCAATAAATGTCTTCTCAGTTGTATCCTGTCTGAATTCTCCACTTCCCTTGTCATATACGAAAGAGTGGAATTCTTCGTATACAAAAATCAGTTTATTGTTTTTATAGTAGAACTCAATTATCTCATTTCCGCACGACAGGCCAACCCAACTTACTATTTTCCTTATAATTCCTTTTTTGCAATATCCAGTTAATGAGCACCCACCGTCAGTTATCCTTCCTTCATCAATGAAGTAATCATTATCCAGTTCCACTTTTTTATATGTTGAATCGCTGTTTATTAACTTGAATTCACTACGTATTTCTTCAATCTCTTTAGTCATTACCTGGCACAATACCGAATTGCCTGAAAGTAGTAGTAAAAATGTACCTATATAGAATGCGCTACGCATAAACATCCGCTATTTTGGTGCCTTGTCGCAGGCCGATCTAATTTACGAAAATTTCCCAGTCAGGCCCACAAGTCATTCGCATTTATTAATGGCCGGGCAAGCATGCCGCAGCTTCTACTAAACCGGTTGGCAGGCGCAGTCAAGCCGAATCAACCAATACGCTCTTTATAATTACGGCTGACCTTATGAAGTTTTCCATTCCGATCAATTTTAAAATAGCTCCATCCCATATAAGCTCCATAGAGATAGGAGCTTTTAATGAGTCTTTTCTCAAGGTCATAGGTTGGATTTAATACGTCTTCAAAACCTTTAACTTTCCTCAAACTTTGACGGTTGGTACTTACCAGGTAAAGATTATAGCTCATATTACTTCTGGCAGCATGTATATGACGATGCAAAATCAGATCTTCAATGCCATCTCCATTATAATCCCGGAAGTCAAAGGCCATACGACCCATATGGAGTGAGTCGCTGAAAACAACTTTACCGTATTTATTAATTAGCAGTATTTCAGCAGTATTTATGTCCGGATCCTTGGCTTCCGGATCAAAAATCCGTATTCTAAGTTGAAGGTTAGATTTCGGAAATGAAAAAGTAGTATCGATCGCACAATTTGGAAGCGGTGTATCTGCCTGTCCCTCCGCTTTCCCAAAAAATAATAGTGAAAGGAATAATATTAGAAAATTATATCTCATTATGATTTCGCCTAAATTATGGGGCTTTGTGCAGTAACCGATCTGTGCCTGCCTGCCGACAGTACTGGATTCTGGTAGCCTGGCTGCAAAAAACCGTTTCAGGGTTAAATTTCTTTTGTAGATCAAATATCTAGTTGTCCGTGCCAGCCCGATATCCGGCTGGGCTTCATTCTGTCGATGAAAATATACGCTGACTGGCAATTGAACAAAGCCCAATGTTATGTGCAGTAATCGGAATTCAAATTTGAGTTAGTCAAAGCTCAGCTAATATTAAGTAGATTACAATTGAAATTGACATCAGCATTGCTATAATATTTACCCCCACTTCAGAAGTGCTGCTAACTATGAAGTCTGAAGGTTTTTTTGAATCGTAATAAACATCACACTGTCTTCTGTACATATAATTATTTACAGGAAAAAACCATGATATAATTGGCCTGGCTTTAACTGATTTGTTGTCTGCAGTCAGGAACTTGACTATTGGAATCGCCGAATATTTAGTTAATAGAGAGTTAGATATCTTGATTGA
>Ga0075152_10003320_pt1 | contig 11277 bp, 8 predicted proteins | sample JI61114C2DNA_FD_70964 | JGI IMG/M metagenome (GOLD analysis project Ga0075152, IMG submission 70964) | Wastewater effluent complex algal communities from Wisconsin, to seasonally profile nutrient transformation and Carbon sequestration -... | ecosystem: Engineered > WWTP > Effluent > Algae...
AAACTTCCCCATAGCCTCATGTTGGCTCTTTGGGAAAAATTTATCACGACAAAATCTAACCGGCGTCTGTCCACCAGATACCGACAATGCAAAGCCAGTCGTAGCAACACCTCTTTTAAGTTAAAAGAAGACGAGTTGACCTGACAGGACCACTAAGCTATTCTGAAATCAATTCGCGAAACTGAAAAACGCGACGACAACTGAATAAAGAGATCCGTTAAAAGGTCTAGCAAAAGACATCGCCTCCAAGCGATGTTTTTTGTTTCATAGATTGTTCGTCTTAAACCAGCTTTCTAGGGAGCGGCTGCTCCAATGTATTTAGTAGATATACACCCGTCAATAATGCCAAGTGCCATTTGCCACTATATAAGGTGCTTTCATTTCATTCAATACTTTAGATCCACAAAGAGGATCTTTGGTGGGGTTTGAAGAGGCGGCGCAATTGCGTCGCAGATACGCGGGTAGCCAGAAGCCGCCCAATAACTGAACCCCATGGTATTGCAGCGCACCATTCAGCACCAGATCCCTTTGGCACCGACGCAGCGACGAAGGCACCCAGGCGACCGGCGCAACGAAATTCGCATCAGCCGCACAGAGCAGCGCAAGACTACCGCAAGCCGCGCACTGCCACAACGCTGACAGGGCAAGTGTTTTCGCCGCCCGGCGCAACAGCCACAAAGCCCCTTCGTCGCTACCGGCGCAGGCGACGCAAGCGCTGCGCTGGTAGCGACGAAGAAAATAATTACTTGCGTCGGTAGCAAAAACGAACGGCGCAATACAACTTTAGTTCTCGCGTATCCTCTAACCCATAGCGCCGCAGCGGCGCAAAGATGTGACTAGTGTCGATATTAGCGACGAAAGCTGTGCGCCGCTGCTGATAAATTGAAATAAAAATGGCTTGAATTCACTGCCACTTAGAGCCACTAGTGACGCTTTCTTAGATGTGCGCAGGTGTGACGCAACCGGCGCAGTTTATGCGCTGCTTGGAAAAACACGCCAAAATAGCTGACTTTTTAGACTTCACCCTTATAATGGTGCCTAGCAGAATCGAGCGAGTATATCCAGTTAATACGTGATACCGCATACGGAGTGAGGGTGAGTGAGAACACTAACTGTTAAAGAGACAGCGAAGGTGCTAGGGGTAAGCGTCCGAACCATTCAAAATCGATTAGCTACAAATGAGCTAAGTGGCAAACGTATCACCAATCAATATGGCACTTCTGAATGGCGAGTTTGGCCAAATAAAGAAATAACTGAGAAGCTGAAAGATTTTCAGCTAGATGAAGTTAGCACCGATGGTCCTAGTGAGGAATTCCGGGGTGGCGACAGTAGCGCTGTTCTTGAAGCTGAAAGTGTGGAAGTTGATAGAAATTATTTTGAAGAAACACAGGCTCCTATAACCACAATCATTAGGGAGATGTCCCAACAATTTGCAGAACAATTGAGCAAAGAAAAACAGATCAATCTTCAGTTGCAGTACGAGCTCAAAGAAAAAGACGTTCAACTAAAACTCTTGCCAGACTTTCAGAAACAAGCGGAAGATCGCCGATTGGAGGCCGAGACCAAAGAGTTGGAAGCAATAGCCTTGGCCAAACAAATAGAAGCTATGAAAACTATGGCAGCTGAAAAGGCGGTAGATCTTGCTCGTCTGAATCAACTAGAGACAGAAACTCTGCCGAGCCTAGAGCGCCAGCTTGAGCAAGAACGCCTCCAAAGAGAAAGGGCTTTAGAAGAAGCCGCATCCAAGCTTTCTGCACTTGAGAACGGCAAGCGAGAGGCTGAAGAGGCGAAAGCCAAGCTCGAAGAATCCCTTCAATCTGAAATTGCACGTCTGCGGGACGAAAAAGACGACCAAGCCAAAGCTATAGAATCGAAATTTGACGCTTTGAACCAAAAGCTGGAAGAACTGAAAAAACCACAGGCTTCCTGGTGGAAGAAATTACTCGGCAGTTCGGAAAACTAGGCAAGGTTTGAAATATTGAACCGCTGGTCAGACAAGAGTCTTATTCCAGACAGACAGGCCGACCTACAGCCAAGTTATGCAACGAGTGGCAAGAGGTGAAATGGATGGGTGTTTACTAAACCCCATTTCCAGAAACCGCAAACAGAAAAAAAAGAAAACGAGTTTCATTTTCCAAACTTCCCCGTTAACCTATCCATAGTATAGTTAACGGCATGGACCACAAGAAAATAAAAGTGGCGATCTATACCCGCCTTTCTACTAATGACCAAAACCCAGAGGCACAATTGCAGGAGTTGCGGCAGTATGTGCAGCAACGAGGCTTTCTTCTTCACAACGAATATATGGACTGCATCACTGGGAGTTCAGAAAAGCGCAAGTCACAGAACAAAGCATATCAAGAGCTGGTGGTAGATGCATCTAAAGGCCTGATCGATTGCGTTATCGTCTGGAACTACGATAGTTTTGCATGCTCCCTGAGCATGCTGATTGAGGGTCTGGAGCAATTCAACAAACTGGGCGTGGGCTTTATTAACTACACCCAAAACATCGATACCACGACGGCTACCGGTCAGCTCTTCTATAACGTCATCGGCTCACTTTCTGAATTCGACCGCGAAGTGAGCAGCGAGCGCGTTAACGCTGGGTTGGCCAACGCCAGAGCCAACGGCGTGCGCTTGGGGCGACCAGAGAAGGACCCGGCAGCAGCCAGCCGAATTGCAACCCTTCGGGAAGAGGGCTGGAGTCTTAGAAAAATCGCAGAGAGAGAAGGAATGTCTGCTGCAGGCGTGCTCAAGGTGCTAACTCGCAATAAAGAGAAGACTAGCCCGGCTGCTGCTGAAAGAGCACCAGAACCAAAGCCGAAAGCTGAACTGGAGAAGACAATCCTAGGGCAACCTAGTGATGCTTCACTAGTGGCATCTGCGGTACCAGAGATATGCCAGCTTAAGATATTTTTGTGCATCATTGAGCCACAGGTCTGGCGCCGTGTACTAGTTCCAAGTGACATCACCCTAGCAAAGCTTCATGAGGTTATTCAGATATTATTTGATTGGGATGGCTACAGTGAGCACGAGTTCGTGCCAACAGACGCGCGTGGCAACGGAGTCACACTCAAATGTGATGAAGCTATATTTCGCTTTAGTGACCTCGACTTTAAGCCAGGAGACAGAATGCTGTACGAGTATGGTTTGCTTGATTGGACGCACGATATCGTTTTCGAAAAGAACGTGCCGTTTGACAAAGATGACCAGTACCCAATATGCACAGACGGAAGGATGACTTCACCCCCAGAGGACTGCGGTGGCGCAATGGCATTCATGGACAAACTTAGCCTTATGAAAGGACGCAAAGTCAAAGGATCTAGGAAAGGGCGCATTTTTGGTTTTGATCAAGATTTTTGCCGGGAGATTGTGCAGAGAGGCGGTTTAGATGCCTTTGACAAGGAAGCCGTGAACAAGCGCTTAGCCGCTTTAGCATCGACGATGACGAGAAACAACGGAAAGAATGAAGGCAAAGCTACTCTGGTTTTGGTGTCATCAGAGAAACAAACGACTGTCACAGTGCATATCTATATTGAGAGAAATAGTAAGTTTGTGCGGGGCATGAAAAATGCACGCGAAAACATTGAACAGTTTTGCTTAAGCTTCTACAAACCAATGAAGCTACGAGACGGGCAGTATGAGTTGACTTTCACATACAAGGACAGCGCGGATCTCGACAAACAAGCATATGACCTTATTCAGGAAATTCACGACGAGGCTGATCTGCGAAATTGCTTCGCTGAGGTATCCTTGAGCGAGAATGGCACAGACAGAAGGTGGTCTTGAGCGCTGTGATACACCGAGTGCAGTAACAAGTAAACAGAGCGGCAGCGATAAAGACTATAATTTCCAAGCAATGAAACGACCCACTCAACTAGCAGCTCTCTTAGATTTTGACCGCGAACTAAAGACGAACGGTGCCAACGCATTGACCACAGAAAGGCACCAACAGCTCTCATTGTTCTCAAGCCCAAAACCCTCTTTGCTAGTCGGCGTTGATGAAGTAGGTCGCGGTTGCCTGGCCGGTCCTGTAATGGCCGGTGCCGTCATATTGCCTGAAATAGAACCAGATTCTGATTTCGGCAAACAACTCTCTGCACTTAGAGATTCAAAACAACTCACAGCTAACCAGAGAGAAAAGTTGGCCTGCCTGATTAAATCGTGCGCTCTCTATGCCTTTGGCACTGTTAGCCATGAAGAAATCGATCAACTAAACATCCTGCAAGCCAGTCTTCTTGCCATGGAACGGGCCGTCTTACAAGTCTTGCGCTCTATTCCTCACAAAACTCATGACGTTGTTGTCCTGGTCGATGGTAAGAAACCACTCAAAGACCTCCCCATGCGGCAGATCCCAATAACCATGGGAGATACTCTTTCGGCTTCTATTGCTGCCGCTTCTATAGTGGCAAAGGTAGAACGCGACAAGTTGATGCTTGAACTTGCCACACAGTTTCCTGGATATCACCTAGAGAAGAACAAAGGCTACCCATCAAAAGAGCACAGAGACGCAGTATCCGTGCTGGGAATGAGCAGCATTCACAGACGAAGTTTCTATTGCCATAGCAGCGTTTAGCAGACATGAAAAGAAAGACTAGAAGAATGAATGTATATCTGATTTTGCCAACAAGTCACATGGATGAGCTTCAACTACTCAAGACAAAGAAAGCACTTAAGGACTTTACGACTCAGCCTGTTATTCAGACAGGTCTTGAGTTTTGGATAGAAGAGCCCAATGCTACCGAGGGCACCATTACAGGAATTGCCGTTCTTACAACTCGTAAAAATGATGTAACCACCCTACTCAATCTCTGCGCAAGCTCAAGGCTCAGCCCGCACATAGCATGTACTCCAGAAGCGCCACCGGCGAAATATTTCTGCGCAATAGATGCTTATCAGGCAAATGAGTGGTTAGTAAAGCACGAGAACGCCGGTGTCCATTGATTGCAGATTGGTCTGAGTACAGAGCACGCGCTTATCAGGGGTGAAAAAATTCCAAGTTGACGCAGGAAATCACGCTGACTGAAAAAGACGTATATTTCTACTTCGGCAACACCTATGCTGCCCGAGGTGACGTATATGAGCGCAGCAAACGGGTCGACCAGTTGCACCTCAATCTTGAGCGGCGCACAATTTCTGGGCAGGTTCAGGGCAGTGAGCGTTACCCTTACGTTGTCCGGGTGTTCTTACATCAGACACTTCCCCTAATATCTGACGCCAATTGCAGTTGTCCCATGGGTGGGATGTGCAAGCACTCGGCTGCCCTTTTATTGCATGCAATAAGGACGGGATTGCTTGGCTCTGCTCCACCACCTTTGTCGCCAGTGCCCACTGAAGCAACCCATCTCGCGCCTTCAGTAAAGCAACCAGAGCGCCCAAAATTATCACCTAGCCTTACGAGTTGGGTTGCTAGCCTGACTGTTGCCTTGAGCGACAATGACAGTGCAACTCAAAGCTCTCCACACATTGATTCTGTTTTGTACTTTCTTGATGTCACGCAAGATCCAAGCCACCTGAATCTTAGAGCAACTCATGCAAGAAAACTCAAGGGCGGTGGCTTTGGGCAGTCTCAAAGAGCTGAGCTTGAGAGAATGGCGGCCGGGTCAGCCGCCTATGTAACAGAAGAAGATAGCGAAATATGCCAGCTGTTTCTTGCGGCTAAGCGTGACACTCACTGGATGAACCGCAGTGCCTTTCCAGAAATTCCCGAAATAACTCGTATCATCTTAGAGAAACTTCTTGCTACAGGCCGCTGCTATTGGAGGGATTTGAGCGATACCCCCTTAAGGTTTGGCCCAGCAAAAAAGGCGATGCTGCGGTGGAAGACGCTCAGCGATGGCAAACAAGTTCTGAAAATTGATTCTGGCGATGATGGTGACATAACGGTAGTAGCAGGGCTCGCTTGGTACATAAGTCTTAAGGAGGCTAAACTTGGCCCTCTTGAGCTGCCTGTGCCGCTCAAAGCGCTAAGAAGCATTTTAGCTGCACCACCAGTAGAACCACATGAGGCCGGGGCTACTTCTGAAGCCTTGAACAAATTATCAGCAGTAATCCCGAAACCACACGCCGAATTTACAACCGAGATTGTTGTAGAGAAACCTCAGCCCAGGCTGAAGCTAACTACGCAAGATGAGACAAACTATTGGCACAAAGATTACCGCTATGGCACCCTACAACCTCTGGCCATGGTCAAATTTGACTATGGCAATATGCCATTTGAAACGCCCGGGGTATCAGAGCGTCGGACTGTTGAAGGGAACAAAATCCTCATTCACAGAAAGGATCTTGATGCCGAGGCAAAGTATTTAAAGCAGCTGAAGAAGCTTGGTCTGTTCAATTTGAGGAACGCGCCTAATGCTCAATTTGACGCCCTTCTGAAGTTTTCAGACGGCAATGATGAAAGTGATTGGCTGACGCTCTCAACAGTTGGGCTGCCAGTCCTCAAAGAGGCTGGCTGGCAAGTTGAGATTGACAAGTCATTTAAGTATGACGTGGTTGTGCCGGAAGAAGAGTGGGTGGCTGATGCCACAGAAGGGTCTAACTTCTGGTTTTCTCTTGATCTGGGGATAACGATAGACGGCAAGAAAGAACCTCTATTGCCAATCATTCATGCAGCGCTGCGGCGTGTCGTTGGCGCCGATCCCATGGCCGAAATTGAACAGTTGAATAAAAACGGCATCTTCTATGCACAACTCAAAGATGGCCGCTATGCTGCTCTTCCTTTTGAGCGTGTAAGAGCCATCGTGACCGTACTGCTGGAATTATTCGACAGAAACAACCATGCTATTGGAAGCAATATGGAAGTAACGCTACCGCAAATAATGCAGCTATCCAAGGCTGTGTCTCCCGAAGCTGGCGCTACTTACCAATGGCTGGTTGGCAAGAAGCTCAGAAACCTGATCGAGAAAATCAGGACTTTTGAAGGTCTCACATCGGTTACACCACCAAAGAGCTTTAAGGCGCAGTTGCGCCCCTACCAGTTAGAAGGCCTGAGTTGGCTCAATTTCTTGAGAGAGTTTGAACTTGGTGGCATCCTCGCTGACGACATGGGCCTGGGCAAGACTGTTCAGACATTGGCTCATATTGCTATTGAGAAGCATGCCAAACGTTTGGATAAACCGTTTCTAGTAATTTGTCCAACGTCTGTTTTGCCAAACTGGCTGAGCGAGATTGAAAAGTTTGCACCAAAGCTCAAGGTAACTGCACTCTGGGGGCCTGACCGTAGCAATAATTTTTCTAAGATTGCAGGCTCTGATATTGTCGTCACCACCTATCATCTAGTGCCACGCGATATTGACACATTGGTAAAACAGGGATGGAAAGCTGTAGTTCTCGATGAGGCTCAGTTCATCAAAAACCCTGCTACGCAAGTGGCACAAGCTGTTGGATCACTGCGCTCTGACTACAAAATTTGCTTGACTGGCACACCGGTTGAAAATCACCTCGGTGAGCTTTGGTCACAGTTCAATTTCCTTATGCCTGGCCTGTTGAAAGACCTGCCTACCTTTACCAGAAACTTCCGCACACCAATAGAAAAGCAGAAGAATAAAGTCACGCAGAAGGTTCTCGCTGCTAAAGTTCGCCCTTTTCTTTTGAGAAGGACCAAGGAGCTAGTAGCCAAAGATCTCCCAGAAAAAACGGTGATAATAAAGCGTGTTGAACTAGAAGGCGCTCAGCGCGATCTTTATGAAGCTGTCCGCCTGGCTATGTATGAGAAAGTCAAAGAGGCTCTGACATCTAGGGGATTGGCTCGGAGTCAAATTGTAATTTTAGATGCGCTTCTGAAATTAAGGCAGGTCTGCTGTGATCCAAGGCTGGTATCACTGACGGCGGCAAAAAAGGTTGAAGCCTCGGCGAAGTTGCACCTACTTCTTGAGATGCTGGAGGAGCTTATCGCAGAAGGGAAGAACATCTTGCTCTTCTCGCAGTTCACGAGCATGCTCGATTTGATCATCCTGGAATTGAACAAGAGGAAAATTGGCTTCGTTGAGATAAGGGGAGATACTCGGGACCGAGCGACCCCGGTCAAAATGTTTCAAGCTGGCCAAGTGCCACTCTTCCTTCTGAGCCTAAAGGCCGGGGGCACAGGGCTCAATCTAACGGCGGCAGACACTGTAATACACTATGACCCTTGGTGGAATCCAGCTGTGGAGAATCAAGCCACGGATAGAGCTCACAGAATAGGCCAAGAGAAAGCTGTCTTCGTCTTTAAGCTCATAGCGACAGGGACAATTGAAGAGCGCATGCTCGATCTACAAGACCGGAAGAAGGCGATAGCTGAAGGCGTCTACGGCGAAGACAACACGTTGCAAACACAGCTCACAGCTGCGGACCTAGAGGCACTGTTCACGCCGCTTGCCACCGCTAAACGAGAGCCGCCGACAATGAAGACGCTGAGTGGTGTGGAATTCTAGCGTCGGACCCTGAGACGCTTAATACAAAATGATTATCTAATTCAAAGGCAATTGTGCACTGCAATTGACGAATCTCACGTTGTTGAATTGCGAACCGTGTACCATGTGGAGCGCGCTTTGCCATGCCGTATCAGGTCGCGACTTGCTACTAAATCTTGAACTCTCGCCTTTATTTTGCTGCGACTTTCTCCAAGAAGCTGCTCCAGTTCAGACATTTGCAAGCTCCCCTTTTCTCGTACTAATTCCAAAATGCGTATAGACAAGGCAGGCATATCACCTTCCAGTAAACGCTCCCTCGCTATCTTCTCTTTTAAGCGCTCCATCTGTTTGTGCATAGATTGCAGGAAAAAAAGCATCCAGGGGTCCCAGTTAGGGGTATCGTCCTTCAGTGTCTGCTGTGTCCTTCTAAGTGCCAGGTAATAGCTTTCTTTGTTATCTTCTACAATGCTTTCTAATGAGCTGTAAGGAACATAGCTGTAACCGGCTTTTAATAAGAGGAGCGTCGTCAATACACGTGAAAGCCTACCGTTACCATCTTTAAACGGGTGGATGGCTAGAAATTCTGCAATAAATGCGCCAGTAGCTAGCAAAGAATGAATTGATCGCTTCTCAAAAGTTTCCCTCGTCCAGTTCACTAGATCTGTCATTTTGAAGGGCGTTTCAAAAGGGCTTGTTGTTTCAAACACAATCCACTTGCGACCGTCTTGCGTGGTGGCTTCCACATGATTAGCTACTGTTTTGTATTGTCCTCGATGCCGATCATCCTTCGTACTGTACTTGAGCAAGCTACCGTGCAATTGCTTTATATGATTCTCTGAAATCGGTATCTCGGCTGCTTCTGCAAAGAGCGTTCGCATTACTTCTGCATAGCCTGCGACTTCTTGTTCATCTCGGGTCCGAAACGATTGTGTGTTTAGCCCGGATAGCAACTGCTCAACTTCACGATCGCTCAATACGGCACCTTCAATTCGTGTTGAGGAGCCAATACTTTCGATGGTGGCAACCAGTTGGAGCGCAGCCAATCGTTCTGGTGAAATATTTGAGACCAAGCGCCAAGAGCCCTTAAACTCATCTATTTCACCAAGGAGCTTCACCATCTCAAGAGATGGACGGAAAAATTCCAGTCGCGCCAATTGGTCTTAATCTCCGAATCGATTATCAGTCCAAATACTACCACACAGACCCGAAAACAACCAATAAGCCTACAAATACAAAATAGTGTCATACAATACTTGACACTAACAGCGGGTTGACAATTAATACTGGACAATTTATCATCGACAAATACAGATGGACAAAAAATACGATGGCAAATTTACTCAGAATCTTCAGAGAAAGGCATTCAATAAGCCAGGCAGAACTCGCGCGAAGAGTAGGTGTGAGCAGGCAAATGATGAGTGCCATGGAAGTTGGAAATCAGGAGCCCAGTCTTGCTTTGGCTCTGCGACTGGCTCAGGAGCTAGATCAGCCTGTCGAAAAATTATTCAGAGGAGATGCCGATATGAAAGCTACAGAGAAAAATTCACTCACCAAAGTTGAGCGATTGATGTTGAGCAATCAATACAGACTGCTCGAAAAGTTGCATGTCGATGACGAATACGACAAAAACCACTACGCTCGACTAGCTGAAATTTTTGAAGCGGGCTACACGTCTCTTTATCGGCATGCTTTTAGCCGCATACAAGACCAGCTGCCAGAAGAAGTTTCTGAGGAGGTTCTATCAATCCTCGACATGCACCGAGCCATGCGTTTTTCACTAGGTGAAAAACCAGATCCTGCTTATCTCGAAAAAGTGAAGTTTCTCGGCTTCGATGCAAACAACGAAGGAGAGCATCTTTCGTTTGCGCAGTTCTTTAGTGAAGGGGGCAAAAAATATCCTGAGCTACAGATCTACAATAGTCATCATTCGACTTTACCGCGATATAGGAAGATGCTTACTGAATGGTCCCGCATGGGACGAGAGCCGCATCTTACACGGCCGCAAATCGATAGCATTATCGAAGCGGGTACGTTCAATCATTAGGTGTCATGGTTAATAGCTTTGGGATTGTACCTAGTCCCGGCCAAAGCCCTTGTATTTTCTCGAATCGAGCTTGGTGTAGAGAACAGTGTGCTGAATGACCTTGTGTCCAAGATAGCCTTGGATTGCTCTGAGGTCGGCACCTCTTCCAGCTAGCTGGAAGCCTTTAGCATGCCTAAGCTGGTGTGGATGGACAGGGAATTTGATACCGGCGGCCTTGCCAGCTCTGGCAACAATGGTATGAACCTGACGGGCAGAGAGTGGGCCTTGGCGCTGGGAGTTAAAGATGAAGTCTGATTCTGGGTGGTCGCGGCGGAGTTGCCGGAGCGCGCGAAGTTCGTCGCCTTCGAGAGTGTGAACAGATGGGTCGCCGTTTTTAAGCCTGTTGATGTGGATTTTAGCTCTACCAAAGTCAACTTGGTCCCAGCGGAGGTCTGTGGCTTCACTGACGCGCAGTGCATGGGCATAGATGATAGAGATGAGCCACTTGTCGCGGAAGCCGTTTTGAGGGGCCTTAGCGGCGGCTTCCTTAAGCAATCTGATTTCAGATGCAGTGAGATATTCCCGAGTGCGAACGTCGGAGTTGTGAGGCTTCGTTGGCGGGAGGGGCCGAGTAATTTTCTTCTTTCTTGTCAAGATGGCCGAATTAGATCCGTGGTCACTTAGACAGAACATACCCAAAAAGCAGGTGGCTCAATAGGTGAATTTTCAAAGATAGCCTAAAACGTTCATTTTAAGCTAACTCCAACACGAACCTAAAACATGATATAGTAGAAAATTTTCAAGAACTAAAAAAGAGTATCACCACCATAACCGATGACACTCCAAAGATAATTGACCTAA
>Ga0075152_10003321_pt1 | contig 11277 bp, 7 predicted proteins | sample JI61114C2DNA_FD_70964 | JGI IMG/M metagenome (GOLD analysis project Ga0075152, IMG submission 70964) | Wastewater effluent complex algal communities from Wisconsin, to seasonally profile nutrient transformation and Carbon sequestration -... | ecosystem: Engineered > WWTP > Effluent > Algae...
TATGCTTTTATCATAGTAATTTATCTCCCTTGCATAAAAACCTTCAGTTGCAACTGCCTTTGTAAGATATTGTATTCGCTTTTCATTGTCTTCATACAGGCTGCACAAAGGCAATCGGCAAACTGGCTTGCAATGAATTTGCTTTCTTCCTCATTCAACTGCACACTACTGCATTGGCAATGCGCTATATCGCCTGTTTTACATTCAAAAACAACCTTACACCGTGGGCAACTTTTTTCTTCATGCTTGTACATAACACTACAGTTTAAAATGTACACCTGCATTCATGTTAAAACCCATGGTGCTGTAACCATACACTTCAAAATATTTACTGCCGGTAATATTTTTTGCATCTGCAAAAATTTTCAACTGGCCTTTTAGAAATGTATATTCTGCATAGATATCCCATACTGCAAATGCTTTTAATTCCACATCACTTCGCTCAAAAGTAATGGGATCATAAAACCAGTCGGTGCGCTTGCCCCAGTTCCGGATATTGGTGCTTACAAAAAGATCTTTTGTTGCCTGCCAGCCAATGTTAACATTCAGATTATGTTTGGGTCTGCGGACCAGGTTATTAAAAACCGTGTCTTTAACACCGTTACTGGTGGTGATCTGGCCTGTAACAAATGAATAAGCAGCCCGGATGGTAATGTGTTTGTTGATAAAGAAAGTTGGCTCTACTTCAAATCCCTTGTCATGCTGCTGGTCTCTGTTGATAACAGTAAATGATGGCCCGTATACAATGGCATCTTTTATTTTCCTGTCAAATGCGGCCACCCTTAATTCAATTTTATTATCCGCAAAGGATGCCTGCACACCTGCTTCGATATTCCTGCTTTTTTCTGGCTTCAAACCAGGATTGCTGCCATACTGCCCATACAGGTCGTATAAGGTAGGCGCTTTAAAACCAGTTTCAAAATTGAAAAACAGCTTGGTGTTTTTATCAATAAGATAAGAAGGATTGAAAGTGTAGGTGAAATTGCTGCCGTATTTTGAATGACTGTTGTAGCGGCCTCCCACCTGCAGGTTAAATCCTCCCAGGTTTTTAAGAAACAGCGACAGGTAGGGACTTGTGATAGTAACCGAAGGATCTTTTGTTACGGCTGTTGTATCCAGCATTTTTAGCTTTTGCATATTTACACCGGCCAGCAATTGAACATACTTCCCCAGGTCATTATTAAAGAACAATTCTGCATTGTGCAGCCTGCCCCTGCCTTCAGATGTAAAAAACTCGCTGATATAACTATGATCGGATTTGGTATAGCCGTACAGTAGTGTTACCGCACCATGTGGCAATTGGTATTGGGAAGTAAGTCCGGCATTGAATGCCTTAGTATTATATAATTCTGTACCATCAGTAAAAGCATCTGCATCTGTGTTCCCTTTAAAATCACTGAACCTTGCAAAGGGACTTATCTTCAATTTATCCGATGCCTTAATATTAATATTAGCATTGAATGAATTTTGTTTGAAACCATCTTTGTCAAAATTACCCGTACCTGTTTTATCATTGGCTTCACTGATACCATCGGTTGTAAAATGCGTATAGCCGATATTGTAATCTATTGCTTTTGTACTGCCGGCAACACCCGCATTACCTTTGAATGTATTGAAACTTCCATAGGATGCAGTACCGTATCCGGCGACAGGCTTATTGCCCGACTTTTTTGTGATGATATTTATGACACCTGCAATGGCATCAGAGCCATACAAGGTTGACTGGCTCCCTTTTAAGATCTCCACCCTTTCTATCATATCAATGGGCAGCAAACGCAGGTCGAATGCGCCACCCACACCAGAAGGATCCGTTACGGGGATGCCATCCAACAGCACCACCGTATACTTCCCTAATGCACCACGGAGATACACTGCCTTGTCTTTACCGGGATTGCTGCCGGCACCACTAATAACGATCCCTGCCTGTTCGTTGAGTAATTGTGCCAGGTCTTTTCCGGCGCTTCTTTCCAGCTGCGCTTTTGTGATAACAGATACCACCTTACCTGTCTCCGATACTTTTTTTGAAAATTTGGTGGGCGTAACCACTACTTCGTTGAGTGATTTTACAATGCTGTCTGCTGTTTGTGCCTGTGCGGTACTGCTGAAGATTGCAGCAGCCACAATAAAAAATTTTCTTTTCATTTTAGAAAAAATTTTTTGGTGACTGCTTCCGATTGAATGAGTGTTTGCACGTAACAAGGTTAGCTGTTACAAACACGCCGTGATAGAAATATAAAAGCGTTAGCCGTTACACCCCTGCCTTTCTCCCGAAAGCAAAATGATTGTTGATGAACCTGGCAGGTCTTCTGGCTTAGGCTTTACTTCAATTCCTTCCCGTCCGCCAACCAGCGAACAGTGGTAACAATTGTAGAGTCTTCTTAAGCCTCCCGATATATCGGGAGGTTTGGGGAGGCTGCCCTTACAGCTACGGGGATAGCGCCGGACTCACACCGGCTTCCCTTTTAATCCCGGTATGACCCGGGAACCAATATTCGCTGCAAATGTGCAGCAAACAGTTACATCTTCCAAATTAAACATTCAACAATGTGCAAAAAAAATCCCCGGCATTTGCCAGGGACTTTATATCAGATCATTTTGTTTTTAGTCTTGTTGCCTGCAGGCTCCCACAATCGTATGGAAAGTGTCATGCGCCTTGGTGATCAGCACCATCAGGTCTGCATCACTGCGGTTTGACAACACTGCTTTATGTACAGCGCTGCAATCGGTCACCAGTCTCCTCAAAGCATCTTTTGTTTCTTTTAATTTAAACTGCTCCTCCGGTATAGAGGATTTCTGCCAGGTTCTTGCTGCATTGAACAGGGTCTCAGCATTTGCTTTTAACGGAGCAAAATTACCTTCTTCTGCCGGGTGAAAAGAGGCAGACATAATAGTGTGAAATTCTTTTAACTGCGGCCAGTTAACTTTTGACTGCTGCGCAAATGTAACAGCCGGTACAAAGGCCATTAATATAACCGCTAATTGTATTGCTTTTTTCATGCGTTTTTTATTTGTACAAACATAAGGAATTTTTGTGCAAGTTTGAAAGGGGTGATTTTGAGGCAGTGACTCATGTTGAAAATATGACAACGAATTTGTCTTGGCCCTGCATTCTCCTCATTCCATGCCTGCCGGCAGGCAAGTCTGTGTGGGACTATTGGCACGCTGAGGGGCAGAGATCGCAGCGTTGCTTTGCAACCAGATAGCTGTTGCAAGACTTTGCAGCACAGCTGGAAATTATCCTATCTTAGAATAATGGAAAACCGTTCCAATAAATTGAATTTGTTTTCTTTTACCATGATCGTGATCGGGCTGGTAATTGGCATGGGCATATTCAGGACGGCTGCTACCAGTGCCAAAGATGCCATTGCCCCCTCCGTTTATTTCAGTGCCTGGATAGTGGGTGGTATTGTGGCGCTTTGCGGTGCCCTTACCTATGCAGAGATCGGCAGCCGGTATCCTGTTACAGGCGGATACTACAAAATTTTTGCAAAGGCATACCATCCCAGTATTGCCTTTGCCATTAACTGTCTCATACTGGTAAGTAACGCTGCCAGCCTTAGCGGTGTGGCTTTGATCGGGAGTGGCTATCTGCTAAGGCTGTTTCCCGGCAATTTTACAGACATAGATAAGGCGTTGGTGAGCACGGCTGCCATCATTGCTTTTTATGTAATCAACCTGATGGGACTGCGGATGAGTTCGAGAACACAAAATGTGCTGATGACCATCAAGATCATCATGGTGATTGTATTGATCGCTGCTTTATTTTTTCCGTCAAGGTATGCAGAGCAGTTACCCGCATTATCAAATCTTCAAATTGAGCCATCTTCAAATTATACCGCCTGGATCAAAAGCCTTGGCATCAGCCTGATCGCCGTTTCGTTTACTTATGGAGGTTACCAGCAAACCATCAATTTTGGCAATGAAGTGCAACGCCCTGCTAAAAATATTCCTAAAGGAATCTTTATTGGTATCGGTATTATTATCCTGCTCTACCTGTTGGTCAACCTGAGTTATTACAAACTCATAGGTTTTGAACAAATGAAAGGCGAAAAAGAAATTGCTTATGTGGTGATGCATAAAATTTCGGGAACCACCGGCGCTACTATTTTTTCGGCATTTCTTTTTTTAGGTGTGCTGGCCTATGTAAACGGTTTACTCATGAGCAACCCAAGAGTGATGTATGCCATGGGGGAAGACCGCAGCCTGCCGAAAATTTTTACGCTGCAAAATAAAAAGAACCAGGTATTTACTTTTTCGTTGACAGTATTTGCCATTATCTGCATCATCATTTTGTATTTTTCCCAACAGTTTGAAAAGATACTCACTTTTACTATTTTTTTAGATTGTTTTGGAATGGTATTGAGCAGCGCTACTATTTTCTGGTTTAGAAAAAAAACAAATGAACTGGATAATACCGGCATTTACAAAATGAAATGGTTTCCGTTGATGCCGGTGATATTTATGCTGGCTTATTTATTTGTTGGAATAAGCATTGCTATTGATGATCCGCAGGCAGCCATTACCGGGTTGATATTACTGGCTGTGTTTACAATTCTCTATTTTGCATTTCACCCAAAAAAGTCTTTATAACATGTTGCAGAAACTTCGTACAATTATTTATCATGTAAGTGATTTAAGCAAAGCCAAAGAATGGTATGCTAAACTAACAGGCTTACAACCTTATTTTGATGAGCCTTTTTATGTTGGTTTTGATATTAATGGTTTTGAACTTGGCCTTGACCCGGATATGGCAGGTATCAAAGACGGCAACCATACAGTTTGCTACTGGGCTGTGGAAGACATACGGGCTGCGGTTGAAAAAGCCGTTGGTTTACATGCGGTGGTTGTTTCCCCTGTTACCAATGTTGGGGGCAGTACCGAAGTAGCAGTAGTGGAAGATCCGTTTGGAAATCATATTGGCTTTATTTGTGGAGCATAATTTTAAAATATGGACATTTCTTACATTATCAACGAGCTGGCAGAAGACAGGGAACAATACTTTAATGCAGTGGCGCCCCCGATCATGCAGACCAGCAATTTTGCATTTAAAAAAGTAGACGAACTGCGGAATGCTTTTGCAGATGAGTACGGTTCTTTATTATACAGCCGCGGCAATAACCCCACCATCGACATACTCAGAAAAAAATTAGCGGCCCTCGATGGGGCAGAGGACTGTCTTGTTTTTAACAGTGGGGCCGCAGCTATTTTTGCAGCCGTTTTAGCCAATATAAAAAGTGGTGATCATATTGTAAGTGTAAAACATCCTTATACATGGGCAAAGAAAATGTTCAATGTGATATTACCCAGGTTTGGTGTTACCACCACTTATGTTGATGGTACGGCTATTGAAAATTTCGAAAGGGCCGTTTTACCCAATACCAGGGTGATCTATTTAGAAACACCTAACAGTTGGGACTATGCCATACAGGATCTGAAAGCAGTAGCGGAACTCGCCAAAGCAGAAAATATCATTACCATCTGTGATAATAGTTATTGCACCCCCATCTATCAACGGCCAGTAGAACTGGGCATTGATATGAGTTTACAATCTGCTACCAAGTATATTGGCGGTCATAGCGATGTGGTGGCAGGTGTGCTAAGCGGCAGCAAAGAAATGATGACTAAAATATTTAACAGTGAATACTTAAACATTGGCAGCGGTATTTCTCCCTTTAGCGCATGGTTACTAATACGTGGATTAAGAACATTACCCATGCGTTTAGAACACATTACCAAAACAACCTGGAAAGTACTGGAGTTTTTAAAACAACATCCCAAAGTGGAAGAAGTGTTATTCCCTTTTGACAACGATTTCCCTCAATACGACCTGGCCAAGCAACAAATGAGTGGTGCCTGCGGCTTACTGAGTTTTTATATTAAAGCCGATAGTATTGATGCAGTAGAGAGATTTTGTGAGAGCCTGCAACACATCATGATGGCCGTGAGCTGGGGCGGACATGAAAGTTTAATTATTCCTAAATGCGCTGGTATAAAAAGAGAACAATTTAATGCCGCCAATAAAGATCACCGGATGATGCGGTTGTATGTGGGGCTGGAAGAAGCGGATTATTTGACAGGGGATCTGGAGAGGGCGCTGGAAAAGATATAGACTTCTTAGACTTCCGAAGTTTTAAAAACTTCGGAAGTCTGTACAAGCGTATTACACCAGCTCTTTCTTCTCCTCCTCCACAAACCCGTGCATCTTTTTCAAAAACGCATACAAGTCACTCATCGTTTCTACACTCTGTACTTCTAAAATGCCGTGCTTGCCAACCTGCTTGAGTTTTGCTTTATTGGTAGCCTTCTGTAAAAAAAGCAGAATTAGATTGAAGGTCTCACTCTGGAAATAAGGTGAATCAGGATTGCTGACAAAGAAACATTTGAGCACTTCATTTTTTAAGAAGAGTTTTTCAAAACCTAAGGCAACGGCTGTCTTGCGGGTACGCACAGTTGTAAAAAGATCTTCCACCTGTGGAGGTATGGGACCAAAGCGGTCCTGCATTTCTGTATGAAATTCTTCCAACTCACGTTCATTGGCGCTATTGTCTAACCGGGTGTAGAGCGTTAATCTCTCCGTAATACTTTCCACATAACTGTCTGGAATCAATATCTCCAGGTCGGTATCAATGCTGCAGTCACTTACAAAATCATCCTGCTGCTGTATTTCTTCTTTAAACAACTCACGGAACTGGGAACGCTTTAATTCTTTCACGGCTTCATCCAGTATCTTCTGGTACATCTCAAAACCGATCTCTGCAATAAACCCACTTTGTTCACCACCCAATAAATTTCCTGCGCCACGTATATCAAGATCTCTCATGGCAATTTGAAAACCACTGCCAAGATCACTGTATTGTTCTAAAGTAGATAAACGTTTGCGGCTGTCTGGCGGCAATGTACTCATGGGCGGCGCCAGCAAATAACAGAAGGCTTTTTTATTGCTTCGACCAACCCGTCCCCTCAACTGGTGCAGGTCACTCAATCCAAACTGGTGTGCATTGTTTACAATGATGGTATTTACATTCGGGATATCCACGCCGCTTTCCACAATATTGGTACATACCAGCACATCATACTTTTTATCCATAAAATCCAGGATGGTGTCTTCCAGCTGGTCGCCATCCATTTGTCCATGTGCAAATGCAATGGAGAGATCAGGACATAAACCCTGTATCAGTCCTTTCATTTCACTCAGCCCATTTACCCGGTTATGAATAAAGAAAACCTGTCCGCCTCTTTCTGTTTCGTAATAAATGGTATCCCGGATAATGTCTTCATTAAACACCATCACTTCCGTTTGTATTGGTTGCCTGTTGGGCGGTGGTGTATTGATAATACTCAGGTCTCTTGCTCCCATCAAACTGAACTGCAGGGTTCTTGGTATGGGGGTAGCTGTCAGCGTTAGTGAGTCCACCGTGGTGCGGAGCAGTTTTAATTTCTCTTTTGCCGCCACACCAAATTTCTGTTCCTCATCAATGATCATCACACCCAGGTCTTTAAACTTCATATCCTTGCTGAGTATGGCATGCGTGCCAATAATGATATCGATCTTCCCCTCTTCGAGTTTCTTAAGTGTTTCTTTTCTTTCTTTGGCAGATTTAAACCGGTTGATAAAATCAACGGTCACAGGAAAATCTTTTAAGCGGTCGCTGAAAGTTTTAAAGTGCTGGTAAGCCAAAATAGTCGTTGGCACCAGCACAGCAGCCTGTTTATTATCACAACAGGTTTTGAAAGCTGCCCTGATGGCCACTTCTGTTTTTCCAAAACCCACATCACCACACACCAGCCGGTCCATGGGTTGCGGTTTCTGCATATCTTTTTTTACATCCTCGCTGGCCTTTGCCTGGTCGGGTGTGTCTTCATAAATAAAACTTGCTTCCAGCTCTGTCTGCATATAATTATCCGGCGAATGGGCAAAACCTTCCTGGCTTTTTCGCTGTGCATATAATTTGATCAGATCAGTAGCGATATCTTTTACCTGCTTCTTGGTTTTTTCTTTTAGTTTGCTCCATACATCACTACCCAGTTTATTCATCTTGGGGACACTGCCTTCTTTACCACTGTACTTGCTTATTTTATGCAGCGAGGATATATTTACATAAAGCAGGTCACCATCTTTATATTGTATCCGCACGGCTTCCTGCATCTTGCCATTGGCTTCTATCTTTTGCAGACCACTGTACACCCCCACGCCATGATCAATATGCGTAACATAATCTCCCGGCTGTAATTCTCTTAAGGTTTTTAAAGTAAGCGCTTTGTTCTTGTTGAACGCCTGCTTTACTTTATACTTGTGATAACGTTGAAAGATCTGGTGATCTGTATAGCAAACACATTTAAGGCCATCGTCAATAAACCCTTCATGAATAGAAGTAGGAATTGGAATCACCTGCACCTCTGCTTTCAAATCAATAAAAATACTGTGCAGCCTTTCTAATTGCTTTGGGTTATCAGCAAAAAGATAAATATTGTAATGCTTTGCTTCGTACTCTTTCAGATTTTTGATCAGCAGATCGAATTGCCTGTTAAATGCTGGTTGTTCTTTGGTTGAGAACTGGATTGTTTCATGCTTCCCATTTTGGAAGAAAGCTTTTTTACCAAACTCGATGATATGCCGTTGCTGGATCTGTTTCTCTATTTCATCCGCTGTTACAAAATCAGCTGCTGTTACATCCTTTTTTTCGGTGAGATCAGCTTCGTCTTCATTAACAGCCGCAGAATGATAACTTCCGCTTTTCACCACTTCTAAAAACAACTCCAGGTCTTCTTCCTGTTGTTGAATTTTTTCTTTGATAAAGTCCCAGTCTTCACTCCATACCACTGTATTCTCTGGTAAAAAATCAAACAAGGAAACTCTTTCCCCTGATTCAAACTGCGTTTCTACATTGGGAATGATATTTACCTGCAGCAGTTTTCTTTCACTTAATTGTGTTTCCGGGTCAAAGATCCTGATGCTGTCCACCTCATTGCCAAACAATTCGATCCGGTAGGGCTTTTCATTTCCGTAAGAGTAAATATCGAGTATGCCACCCCGTACAGCAAACTGTCCCGGCTCATACACAAAATCTGTTCTCACAAAACCATTGTTCACAAACTTTTCAAGGATACCATTCACATCGATGGTTTCTGCCTGTTTGATGGAAATGATATTCTCTGATAAACTTTTGGACAGCACTACTTTTTCAAACAAAGCATCAGGGTAAGTAACAAATATTTTTTTGTTGACCGTAAAATTCTGGTTGCTGGCAATTTTTGTAAGCGCTTCTGTACGCAGCATTACGTGGCTGCTGTTGAGCAGGCGGTAATTCTTTTTATTTTTAAAAGAAGAAGGGAAATAAAAAACATCCAGTGCGCCGGTAATATTTTCTAATGTGTTGTGGAAATAAGCAGCTTCTTCTGCGTCCCTCAATATGATAACATGATTGATCTGTGCGGCTTTCGGATGGCTAAATACGGCGTCCACAACAAAGGCTGGAGCACTTCCATAAAGACCAGCCAGGTGAAGGGATTGCGGGGCAGACAATAGTAACCTGTCCGCTATTTGAAAACAGCGGGGGTTATCTGCGTACTCCTTCTTCAACACTTCCAAATTCATTTGCGGCGCAAAGATAGATGGTTAACACTACAACACAACCACAACCACTGAATTAACGTACATTTTACAGGCTTAACAAACGCCGGTTTTCACCATAAAATACACTATTTTCGGGGCTTCCACAAATAACAGGTATTGCTGATGAAACTATTTTACAAAGTTGTATTTATTGCTTTTTTGGGATTGCTTCAATGCGGTTCATTTGCACAAACAAATGAATGGCCGGTTCGTTTTGCCAACGGTCATTTTATCACGGGCAATAATATTGAGAAACAAAACTTCACAAAAGCGGACATCAGCTCTTCGTTGTTTGGAGACCATTATTTTGTACTTGTACAATTCAGCGTGCTGCCCTCAAAAGATACACAGGTAAAATTAAAATTGGCAGGGGTGTCGTTATACAGCTATCTGCCAGAACATACTTACCTCGCCGCAATAAAAAGAAATTTCGATTTTGCCACTGCCAAAAACTACCAGGTCATCGCAATAAATGTAGTGCCCGCTTTTTACAAGATCAATAAATCAGTATTCAGCTATAGTGCTCCTGCAAAAAAAGAAGAGGAGCAGGGCATTGCTGTTAATTATTACGGGCAAGCAGATAAAAGTACGGTTGTGGCTTCCCTCAGGCAAAAAGGTGCTGTTATCATTACCGAAAAATTTTCAGCGGGCAACCTGATTTTGATTCAATACAACAGGGCAGTTGTTGATTCCATTGCTGCATTGCCTTTTGTAACAAGCATTGACCTGCAGCTAATAAAAGACCAGCCGGTAAACTACGACAGTCGTGGTGCCCATGCCGTGAGTGGTTTAAACGCCTGGGGCGGCAAAAACCTGAATGGTAAAGGAGTGACTATTGGTATTGGTGATAATGCAGATATTTCCACGCATATTGATTTCACTGGCAGGCTTATCAACCGTACACCTAACACAGCCAGTTATCATGGAACACATGTTGCCGGCACAGCCGCAGGCGGTGGTATAATTAACCCCAGGCACAGGGGCATGGCTTCAAAAGCTGCGATTGTAAACCAGAGTTTTAGTGATGTAATTATCTATGCACCGTCGTATGTTACCGATTATGATATGATTGCTACCAACAATTCGTATCACTCAGCACCTTCTGGTTGCCCGGGAGAGCGTGAATACAATGGGCTCAGTAGTTATGGCGATGCCCAAATGATGAACTATGAAGAATTGCAGCATGTATTTGCATCGGGTAACGATGGCGGCACAACCTGTGCACCATACCCTGCATCTTTCGGCACCATCAAGTCGGGCTGGCAGTGTGGCAAAAATATTCTAACGGTTGGTGCATTGAATGTTGCAAACAATAGTATTGCCTCCTATAGTGGACGTGGGCCTACGGCAGATGGCAGAATAAAACCAGAAATTACCACAGACGGCTATGCAGTACTCTCTACCACCCCCGCTAATGGATACGATCTTAACTACGGTACCAGTATGGCGGCACCGGGCGTAACGGGTGCATTGGCTTTGATGTATGAAAGATACAGGCAAACAAAGGCAGGTAACAATCCTGAGAGCGCTTTGATGAAAGCCATTGCATGCAACACTGCTGAAGACCTGGGCAATGCTGGACCTGATTTTACTTTCGGATTTGGGATGATGAATACCAGGCGTGCTGTAGAAGCGATTGATAGTAACCGTTATTTCACCGGCAA
>Ga0075152_10003323_pt1 | contig 11270 bp, 18 predicted proteins | sample JI61114C2DNA_FD_70964 | JGI IMG/M metagenome (GOLD analysis project Ga0075152, IMG submission 70964) | Wastewater effluent complex algal communities from Wisconsin, to seasonally profile nutrient transformation and Carbon sequestration -... | ecosystem: Engineered > WWTP > Effluent > Algae...
AAATAAACTAGCGCACATGGAACAAATGATCAGTCGACACCCAAGCGGAGAGTGTTTCTCCCGGGCGGATTCACCGACTGGGTTTTACGCTTTTTGAGCCGACCATCGAGTTAGTGGCTGCTACCTTCCAACACAACATTGTTATGGCAGACGAACACGTGGTTTGTATAGCTCTCGAAGGTAAGTGCTTTATTGCCCTTGCAGGCACAGTAGTACTTGCAGGACGGCAGTGTCTTCTCGTCGAGTTCGTTGATATAGCTTTGCTTATCTTCTGCGTTGGTTGCCTGGATAGCAGGAGGTTTTATCTGCTATATAGCCTCTTTGGTTGTCTTCTTCGAGTTCATTTGCTGTTTCTGTTTGGCTGGTTGCTTTGTGTCGAGGCTTGAACTACTATGCCAACTCAAAGCGTACCTCTTGGCTATTGTTTTCTTTGTTTGTCCATAGTGGTAGTACAATGTCTCCAGAGTACGGTCGAGTGCTACGATGGGTTTGTGTGCCATCAATGGAAACTCTTTGAGGAAATCAGTTGTATCGCTGCGTAGTTCCTTGACGAGTTACAGCAGCTCGTCAGCCCTCTCAGACCCTTTGCGAAACTGTTCAGCAAACAAGCTGAAATCTTTGTTGTTATCTTCGGCGTATTCGTATAGCACTTTCTTGAGCTGCATCAGATTTAGAGTACCTTCGGCAGTGTTGGAAGCAGACCCTCAGCTGACTTGCGGTTAAGCTCACTAAACATTCTTGAATTAACATCATGTTTAGCCAGTAGCACTCCCAATTACTCTGGCTAGCCTTCAGTCAATTTCTAGAGTAGTAAAATAATGACCAGAAGTATAAATATCACTGGAAAGCCCTCTCCTTTCAGTCGTCCTGAGAAACAGGATGGTGAATGTTGTCAGTTTGATCGCTTTCTCTTGCCTGCCGTATGAACACAAACTCAATTCCTACTTGATGTAAGTAGCTATACAATTGGTAACTGCGCCAGGCCACCAGTAGCCCGAAGATTCTCACGACAATTTATATCCAATAGCCCCAATTTTTGTATTCCATTATGAACTTCTCCGTAAGCATTCCATCACCAACGGACTGCCTCGCAAGGTAGTGGATCTGGTTGAGCACCAAACTGTAGATAATCAGAAGTCCAATGAGAATGTACAGTTGGCATTACCGCGTTGTTGCATTTTTGTTCATCATAAACACAACGAGAAGGGGTTGAATGAGGGACAGGGCTGATGCTAGAGCGAACACAGTTTGAGTTAGGAGTCGCACCAGGCAGATAAGCATCTCCATCACGAGCAGAAAGTACTGGAGACAGCGCAACAGAGAGTAGTGCTTCTGAAGGCCTGCTATCATGCACGTTCAAGTTCCGAATCGAATTATACTCAAGCTGATCTCGAAAAGGGACAAAGCCTATGACGGCTGGGATTGTTTCGGCACAGCAATACAAATCATCAGCGCTTAGCGTATGACAATTGCAAGATGGTGTCTTCGACTTGTACACCATTGAGGGCTGCAAGGGCGTTTCCAGCCTTGAACTCGTCAGTAAACTCGATGAAGGCGTAGTTCTTGGGTGCCAGCCTTACGTCCCTGCCTTACAGAACAAACTTACAACAAACCAGGAAACTTGATGAAGAGCGAAGTGAGCACTTCTGCAGTGACTGCGGGTGTTAGCCCCTCTGCAAACAGCAAGTGGTTCGGAAGTACGTTGTACTGCGTAGTAGACTCCATACCTGATCGATGCGACGTCCCTGCTTCTTTTCGTTTTCTGCTTTCTTTCTCTCAGACTGCAGTTTGGGTCTGAGCACAAACTTCTCCTCAAACTTCTTCTGGAAGTAGTCTTTGGGTCGTTCACGTAGATTGAACGTGCCCTCGACCTTAGCGATAACATCGGACTTCTCCTTGGCGAAGCTGATGCGCTGCATTATCACGGTGCTACCATCTTCTTGCCATAGAGCTCACGCGATTGCAGTTTTTGGCGAGCTTCCATCGCCGAGTTGATGTCTTTGAAGATGATAAAAGCTTGTCCGCGCATGCGAATGTTGCGCTTCGCAATGATCTATTTGGTTGCTTGGCTTACATCCAGAATCTCGCCGTACTCCTCGAAGACGTTGAAGAGGGTGTCCTTGAGCTCCTCCATCGACACCTTCTCATAGAGGTTATTAACGTAGAGAGTATTGTTGGGCGGGTACTCTACCTGTTGGGGCTCTACGCCTATCAGACCGTCAACCTACCTGTCACCATGGCCGAGTCTTATGGACCGCTCGTCACCTTCGGAGGATTCGTCGCAAACATTTTATAATAGGAAGTAATATTGCCTCGTGAATTTGGCGGTCAGTTGTGCGGATCGTAGCGGTATTTGGGCATCTACGTGATCTTGATTTTGCTGTCTCTCAGTGTACGCGAAAACTATTTGGCAGGCGACTCAAATTGGCTGAAAAACATTGTGGAGTCCACCAGCTTCTTGCTTGAACCGATTTTCCACTTCGGTGCCACCATTTGCTTTAGACGGCTCACTTCCGTGTCCTTCGTCATACTCAGGGTCTGTTGGTGTCTGCTGCGTATTGGCCGATCAAGATAGCTCAATAATTATGGCTTCTTTTGACGATGCAGGAAGAGCTTGAGCCTCCTATCGAAACTGATCTTGTCGTGAATGCTTTCGTCAATGGATTGTACTTCGATTGGTCGCCGTTGGTAGTACTTACATTGAAGTTTACGTTTGGCTTTGGTCACTGACTCCACAATTCTAAGCTCATTCATGTTCATGTCCTGACGGATGTCACGGATCACCGTCATGGGTATCGGTTCGGTCAGCAATCTCTCACGACGCTTGCGTCTTAGCACGATATCTGACAGCAAGTTATCACAAGCAGAAACTTAATTGGTCTTTTGCATTTATTATAACTTCCAGGGTGGCAGCAAAGTAAGCGAATCAGAGGCAGCCGCTCGCCAACCTCCATCGTGTCGGTTGGAATAAAATTATTATTATTTCATGCAGGACAAGCATTCGAATCGAAGTTCGCAAGTGGAAGACGAGTACGAGTAGGAGCTGAGTTGCCTACGCAGTCGGTTAGCCTCACAATAGTACCAGCTCAACGACATGAAGGAATTCATTAAGAACCAGAAGGCAATCTATGCGAAGGAGCTTGAACAGTTGAAGCTTACCTACGAACAATCAATGCAGCATACCACAACTAAGTACGAAGCAGAGGTGAATGCACTTTCGCTCCAGCTGGAGAACGCGAGGTAGGAGCGATCTTCCGTCAACGGAAACCATCTCGCAATTGAAGTGAGCTGTCTGCTGCAGAACGAACTTGAAAGTCGGATGGGTGGGTTGGCAGCGGTTGTGCAAAGCAAAATGACAACCCTCTGCGAGAAGTTCACACGGTGTGACAAATTAATTCGGAAGCGACTGGCAACGTTACTGAACTTGCACTATGAAAAGTCACTGCAGGTATTGAGCATAAACAAGGAACTCGAAGACCGTACCAAGCTACTCGAACGGCAGAAACGATTCTTGGAGAGGATTGTGCAGGAAAAGCACGAGTCGGACCAGATGTATGAAAAGCAGTTGATATTTCTTGAGGAGGTTAATCAACAGAGGAGGGAGATGTGCCACCACCTGGAAAAGGTTAATAGCTAGCTGCAGAATGAAAATGGACTATTGAGGCAGCAGCTGAGCTGCTCCAACGGAGGTAGACGAAAAACCGAAGCGTCGGTGCAACCCAATAGTGTATACATCAATCTCGAATAAGAAGATTAGTTCAAACGGCCCACCCGTATCGTTCAGATCAGTCACCCCACGTAACGGAGAGGACAAAACAAATCTTGTTTGAGAGATTAGAAATAATCCACAGCTAATGGCAGTAACAAAACCAGTCCACTTCGTTCTCGAAAGGCCCATGAGAGTATCCGTACCCAGAATTCCCCATGTTAGCGATTGCAACGTCAATAAAGCCTTGCTTTAGGTGCCGCAAGGCCAAGTGCCACAAACTTTAACAAACGTGCGATAGGCAAAACAATTGATGTTTACACTCAAAACTACAAGCATTCAAAAGGAAAGGAAAACTTGGAGCGAGCCTACGGATGAGGCTTTGATTGCTGCTACTGTATTAAACCGTTTATAGTGAAACTTATGCAATTTGGCAATTCCGAAACAACGCCACTCAGCCAGTAGAACAACAGCAGGAAGCAACCACTGAGTCCTCACCAAGCAATCAAACAGATGTATCGGCAGGAACTCGATCAAATTCTGCAACAGCGAGAAAAGATTAAGCTGCAGGAAAGGCAACGAGAGCAACAAGAAAAGAAAGTCTATAACGAAAGGATTGAACGGCTTCAGGAGATGGAGAAGATGAAGGACATCTCCTACAAGAACTACTACCAAATGCTGATGGATGGGCAACGACAGCACCTCGAGACCTATGTCTCCCCCTTCGCAAAGCGCGATGCAATGAAGCAGGAACATATCAACCACGCCATTGAGGATCAACGAAAGAAATCGGAGCAGGATGAAGTCGATAGGGCACGTCGACAGTATTCTATGAAGGAAAGTTATCGCAAAGGCCTCCTATAGCAGCTCGAAGAGAAGAATAACCTGTAATCCCGCAAGCGGCTGGACCGCGAATTGTAGAAACAGGCCTACGACCGCATGTCAGCACTACCACGCTAAGTCTAGCAATGGGAGAAAGAAAAGAAACGTTAAGACACCATAAAGTATCGTTAGGATCTCGAGCGGGGCATCAGTGAGAAGCACGTCACTCAAATGCGAACCATCAGGTAGAACAGTTCAGCTTTCTACCCGAAGACTCCAGATAACCATCATAATCCGCTATATAACCCGCTGCCATACAACATTCAAAACCCTTACATTATCCGAGAACTTCATCGGACAGGCTTGGCCCAGCAAAACGGTCCAACAAGCTACTTCGCAAGTGTGGCCTCTAACGCATTAGAACACCATGGCTGATTGATACCTACTTTCCAATCCAGGTTTAGCTTCCCCATTTCTATTTCTATGAAAGCAATTGGAAAGAGTAGCAGGCACAACAAACCGGAAACTCTTAATGTATCGCTAAAGAGGCCCACTCGCAGTCCATATGGGTGCTCTTCCGTGAACAAACCATACTATTGTGCCGAAAGGTCACATCGCAGTCGTCGCAGATCACAATAGATCCTCCGTGAAAACGAGTGTTACGGTAAATCAAAGAGCTCAAGCTGCCAAGGCACTAGATAAGGGAAGGGAAGCGTACAAAACTTACTACCATCAAAGAAGCCTTTGGGGGAAAACCGGCTTGTCATCAATATTCCTGATGCACGTGCGCAACCTCTCTACGAAAAGAAAAGGTTAGAGCTCAACAGAGACAGAACCAGAACTAAACTGATAGACGCTCGCTTTGAAACTGATGGTAGGTGGTCATTCGAGATCAAGCATTCCTGCAACCTCCTGTAGAGAGTTCTCTAGACTCCAGACGACTTACGATTTATGAATGAGTTGAATGTGTTCTTTGATGTGCTCAAGTCTCAACGGCTGGGGCAGGCAGAGCAACTAATCGAAAAACTTCTTTTGCTTTTCGAAAGGAAAGAAGCTATACTCGTGGAATCGCATAAACGAGAAGTGGTTGAGCAAGGTAAACTGTTACTTGCGGCTAGGCAAGAAGTCAGCCAGCTAAGCTTGGAAATTGCGACACTTAAAAATGAACTCGAGGTTTTGACTGAGTCAAATCGTTGCTTGAAGGCTCAATTGCAGGAAAAGACGGTGGGTACGAATCAATCTGTACTCACCAATACTGGTCTTACTTACACGATCAAGTTGGAGGAAAAAATTAAGGAATCAAGGGACCAGAAACAGAGGTTTATGAAGATTCTGAGAGTACTTTACAACAGAGGCATTGATTTTAGAGAACTCCAGAGAGAGCTGGAAGAGCAAGAAGAGGAGCAGGAGGAGAGCGAAATGGCCACCGCAGCAAATATGTTGTTAATTAACCGTCGAGACAACCATAGAACGAGAAAGTTACAAATAAACGATTCGAGTTCCAACTTAGCTGACAATTCAATTGTGAATGACTCATAATAGTCGAGCTTCAACTTTGCAGGGAAACCATAAGAACTGGATTTCTTCGAGTGCAAGCGGGTCTACAAAAATGACAAGCCCATTCCAGAGGAGCTGAGGAATAGGCTGAAGGTGGATATGGACGTGCTATATGAGAGTGAAAGCAGTCAGTCTATCCCCACAGTCTGAGCAAGTGTCAGTTGAATTGACTGTAAGTGAAGCTGCATATGCTAATTCTTACTACTCGCCGGGTCCGGGGATTTGTTTGGAATCTGGTTCAAACCTTGGCGATTTGTCGAAGGAACGGGCACGATCACGAGAGTTACTTCTGCGTTCTCTGTCTGAATAAGATCAAAGTTACATGTGGCTGGGCCTGGTTGCTCCTCATACTTGTAATTGAATCTTTGTGCTGAGGGCATCTTCATGCAACGAGAGTTCGCAAATTTGGAGAGGAAGTAGTCTCCTCGCGGTGAGACTGCTTCTATTGGTTGGTATTTTCCTGGGTCGGTTCCAGGTAAGTTATCTCGGTAACGTTTGAGGAGGAGACCCATCGTTGCTGCTTTTCCTTTTGGAGCATCATCGTGAACTGCATATACTGCTGGTCCTGGACTTACACGTTTGGTTTGGTCTTTAAAGAGCTCTTGGCGAGGGGTCAACGGTATGCTTACTCCTTTCTTTCGACTACTTAACAGAGGTGTGTTGAGTACGAACGAAGACTCAGCTTCATAGAGCCCTGGTGCAGCAACATTCTTATTGATCCAGCTCATCCTTTCGCCTACCCCAAAGGATGGTGCACGCTATGAATCTCTCAAATCGATTGGGTATGAATGCTGGATGCAACTGAATGACTGCCTGAGTTTACCTCGACTTGGCAACCTTACCGAACCGCTCCGCCTTGGTAAAGGAGTAGAAGTTCTGAAAGCGAGCAGTATTGATCGGCTGGTTGAATATCCGTTCAGCTTGCATCAATAAAATAACAATCAAACTATCGACTTTTTGCGTCCGACTCTCAATTCTCGAAGAAACTCATCCTCCTCGAGTGTCTTTGCGTTGAATAGTTTGCGTAGATTTCGATCCCCCTTCTTTTCTTCGAGTTCTTTTAGCTGTTCGTAGATGTTCTTTGCTGGGCGGTCGCTATGCTATAATGAGTGTTTTCGTTATGTCAAGTAACCCTTCTTCGGTGACGCTTTCAAATTGGTGAGTGGGGATTTCAGAGGAGATTTCAGTTCCGAGCTTTGCGTGACGGGTATGTTATGCGGCAAGATAGGAAATGATGTCGAACCTCGTTTCGGATTGTGAGTTGAACGCTTCTTCTCCAGCTGGAGAGCTCGACGTCGGTGCACCTCTTCCATAACATCTTATTTCGTGAGCCCAGAATGTGTGTAGAATTCGTAGTGATGCACATGGGAGTTGCTATCCAGGAGATGAAATTGCTCTGTAAGCCTCTCTCTGTTGAGGGTGTTCTTGTTCACGTATTCGATGAATTGGATTTCTAGGAAGGGGGAAGACTTTCCCTCTTAGGTTACCTGCTCTTTTTTGTAAACTGCCACGATCATTTGGTAAAAGAGGTCGGCATTGAGCCATAGTCCATTTATGGCGGTCTTTTTAAATATGTTTGTGAGCTCATAGACGCTGACCCGTTTACTGAGCAATTCGAACTATCTGACAAACTTCAAGAAAAATTTGATGTCTATTGTGTTGGAGACACGATGACGGTCCTCAAAGGTCTCACTACGAGCAACAGCCATCTCCTTGGAGTAATAGTGAAATACTAAGTCGGAGCGTCTACGGACACTTAGCAGTCGCTTCCTGATAGACTCCTCCTTCATCCGTTGTTACTTCAATCGGAGTTGTCGAGCATGTTCAATTTATTGCATCTTCTTTTCTTTGATGGCCTTTATCTGACTCAGCACCTATGGGTCTAGGTCTTCATCTTGTTAGGTAAGCTACTTCACGTCCATCTGCTCGAAGAACTTGCCCTGAAGGATGAACAGTTCTCTCCTCAGATCATCGACAGACTTCTTTAATCGCACATATTATTGTTCATCTTAGCAGGTGAGCATGATCTTCTCGCACCGTTCAATCGATTCTTGGACCAGCTTGATCATAGCCTATCGAGTCATATTCTTGCGAATCATCTCCAGCCGAAGCCTTTATTGCTCTTTCTTCAGCAGTTATCTTTATTGTGCTTCCCTCTCCAACTGTAGTTGTTCCTGCCGCCATCGTTCCTCGTTGTCCAACTTATACTTCTTGGCTGCTAGTGCCAACCCGTAGATCTCCTCGTGAGTCATTTGAAGCCAATCTACCTTATCGACTCCAAACCGATGGGTTAGGAACAGTTTGGCTTACTTCCGCGATACTTGCCTATTGAGGATAATCGAGAGAAGCTCCTAAAGCGCAACCTTTTTGCTGTTAGACTGCTTCAGTGTTTCGAGAACACCCTCGTTTTCATTGGCAAGCTCCGAGTTCATATTATCAAATGAGTAACACGGATCCAGCATAATCAACCCTCATTCGTTGTCTTCTTGATTTGCTTACGGATGATTTCTGTGCTCTTGTCCATATGCTCCTTAACAACACTCTCCCAAAAACTCCAGACCTTTGCAGCATCCTTCCGGTATTTGTTTTTCTCAAGGCATAAGAGGAACCTGCTCAGGCTTACCGGCGGGATCAACTTGCGGATCTCGTCGAAGGTGTTCTCGATACTTCGGATCTGCTGCTCCAGCTTGACTTTGACCTGGAACAGCTCATTAAGGAGGCTGCTGATTCCCTGACGCTCCTGTAGCAGAGTGTCTCGGAACATGCTGCTGATCTTCGTGCGTTATTTCTGTGGTAGTCCGATAACTGTGAACAGCTCGCTGGGGTTTTCTTCCTTCTCCTGGCTGAAGATGTCAACTGCAAATTCCGCCGAATAGAGCATGTACTTGTGCACATCGGGTATCATCAGATCACAGATCTGCCGCAGGTAATAGTCAATGAGACTCACCCGCTACTTGCCTGTGGCTCCGAAACGATACTAAATTACCACGAGCAAATACCCTTAATGAGTCAATCTGCATGTTAATCTCAGCCTCATCAAGCTAGCCCTTAGACTCTATGAGTTTCTCCATCTTGTCGAACACCTGCTGCTTGGTGACGATGTACCCTTGAATCTACAATTGCTCAACTCGGTACGATTGTTTAGTTGTGGCAGTATTTCTTGATGAGCTCGGCATTGCGCTCATTTATTCTTTTCGCTTCAAGCAGCTCTGCCTCGAGGTTTCGGACCCTCTCTTCCAGTATCTCCATGTACTGCTTCTTGATCTTTCGGGATTTCTGCGCCGATAATCTGTTCTTGAGCAGCTTATCTTCCTTTATTGCCTGATGCTGACCTTTTCGAAGGTTGTCCATATTGGTGTTGCCACCCGACGAACTGTTTGAGGCTCCTTGCTCCAACATCGCACTTGAAGGTTCTATTCTCCCTTCATCGTGAATGAGCTTCGCAATTTTTGAGGCATATGTATTTTTCATCTTCTTCTTAGTTTGCAGTTGTCGCTCCTGTTCTTCAATGTGCATGCGTCCCGCACCCCTTGCTTACTATTATTGTTTCAGAGCGGCATATTCATTTGATCGGAACAGTCCGATGTCGATTGGTTGCTCTTCATCTGAGCTTTGTTCCAGCGGATAGCGGTAGTCGTCTTCTTCAGCCCCTTGTGGTTTATTGTTCAGATAAATGTCCAGCAATGGATCATTGTCGGGCATTGTGAAGAATCGGTGGTCGTCTCGGTTCATGCGCGGCCTTACCAATATTATTATACTCTTCATAATGGAGGCCAGCAACCAGACATTTGAAGACACGTACCGTCCCTTCGCAAAGATGCTGACGGACATGATTTCCAAGAATAAGTCGACGTCAGTGGCCAACGCTCTAGCCAGCATCTATACATCTGACGAATCCCACCCTAAATTCCGGTACTCGGGACTGAACGGGTTGCTATCATTGGAGATCGATAGGCAGCTCAAGGCAACTTTTCTGAGGTACTGATGAAGCTATGCAGGATGTACAATCTGGACACGCTGGACGTTATCTTCGAGTGTGAGACCTACTACGGCTTTGACGAGTACTGCCTATACTATAGCTTAGAAACTACCGCAAAGTCCGTTCGAAGATATATGCATTCGATATGCTGGATGGCATCATAGCCTTCGACTTCAGGACACCTGAGGAGGCTGAGACTATGTTCCTGCGCATCAAAACACATTCGAAGAAGATGACCGAGCTAAAGGCCATTGATGAAAAACGCCGGCAGGAGGAAAAGGAGAAGAAGGAAGCAAACACCTTCTTCGGAAAGATCAAAGGAAAGCTCTTTCACAAGGACACAGGAGGGGAGAAGCAAGAAGAAACGAAAATCCTTAAAGTTCAAAAGAAGAACTGGATTTCATTTGATCAGAAAACAGGCAAGTTTGATGCTGACAACATTCCACCGGAGTGGGGTGAGATCTTCAGCAAGCTGGGGTACGGGAAGAAGGAGCTGGAAGACGAGAAATTAGCAGGGGAGTTGATGAAGGACATCATGGTCTACCATACAGTCAAGGAAGCTGAAGAGGACCCAAGCAAAAAATAAGAGGTACTTCATGCCAACGCTCGAAACTCCTACAGAGCTTCATTCAAGGACCTTCAGTTGCCACAAGCACCCCAGCTACCGCACTTGCCTCCACCCCCTCCGCTAGCCAACAGTAGTGCCTTGCTACTTCCACCTCCAGCGTTGGAGGCACCTGTTGAAGATTCCAGAAATGATTTGCTTGCTGAAATCTGCAAGGGCAACTTCAAACTAAAGCCAGTGAGCAAGTAGGGCAGCACTGTCAACGTCGATGCCTCAAAGATGAACAAAGATGAAAGAGAAGACATGACAAACTACCTTCTCAACGCCATTAAGAGACGGAACCAGCAGCTCCATCAATACGATCAGGAGGAGTACGACACTGTTCATGTCTGATCAACAGATAATACAATCTATCACATGCAGCAGAAGAGTAAACGCCAAAAACAGGTCAAGCTGGATAGGCTGCTCATGAACGCGATGCCAAAATCCGAAGTTCCACTTGCGTTCTTCACTATCGAGGCACCCTAGCCGTACCACTTCCCTCTAGAGGAAACATTTCTGGAGGGCATTCAGCTGATTGAGCAGTACGTACCGAAGGATGTTGAGAAACTCGTCGCACCACCATTTCATCCGTACCGCAT